>JAEEGI010001031.1_pt1 | contig 71488 bp, 58 predicted proteins | sample 8958751 | NCBI WGS metagenome assembly JAEEGI01 (sample SAMN16246545, study PRJNA631951) | gut metagenome | biome: gut microbiome; feature: rumen; material: KS-attached | host: Bos | place: Iran: Karaj | collected 2018-10
GAACGCATCCCCATCCCGTGCCTTCGCATTTAGTGCATTTCCCATGCGGTCATCGCACGCCATCGGGCGTTAATCCTCGTTTCCAAGGGCTATTCCCGGGCACAGGGCAGGTTGGATACGCGTTACTCACCCATTCGCCGGTCGCCATCAGAGTTTGCAAGCAAACTCAATGCTGCCCCTCGACTTGCATGTGTTAAGCCTGTAGCTAGCGTTCATCCTGAGCCAGGATCAAACTCTTCACTGTAAAAAATTCTGTACTTGAATAGTCTGTCGTCCGGTCAGGCTTCCCTTAATCCATTCTTCCGATTGAGTTTTATCTCATCGCTCCACATATACATTAATATATATAGAGCGGAATTGACGTTGCGCTTGTCTTGACAAATCCTATTTGTCTGAGGTGGATCCTCCACCTCGCTGCCTTGTCTTGTTTCTAACCTTGTTCCAGTCTGTCAATGAGCTACTTCTGCTTACGGGGCAGAAAAAAACTCCCGCAGTCCCAAGGGCTCCGCGGTCGTCGTGTCATTTCATTCTTTTTCCCGAAAGCGAGTGCAAAGGTACGCACTTTTTAAACACCCACCAAATTTTCTCGCGACTTTTTTCAAGGAAAAATGAAAAAAGTTGCTAACGGAAACAAAATCGGCAGGAACGGACAACGACCACTCCTTATTATATATAAATAATATATGATCGCATGGGGAATGTTGATTTGCTCGGCTACCTGCTTTTGCGTGACAGAGCGGTGTCTGTTCTCTCGCTGCTGAGTTGGTCTGTTCTGAAGGTTCAGCAGCAACGCCTTCATGCCCGACACTTCATCCCGAAGTTCGGCGATGACCTGCGGAAGGTCATTGAACGTAATTTGATCTTTAGTCATTTGACAACACGATCCTTTAGTGGAATCGTGCTGCAAAGAAACCCCGTTACGAATCGGAGGGCAAGCCACTGTTTTATAACTGGTGCGTCACGAAACAATCACGCAGTAGAGCCTCATTTTTGGCTGTTATTCGTGGATAAAACAAGAATTTGAAGTGGATTTTGACAACATCGAACATGTAAGTATAATGAATGACAATTGGGATTTAGACAATATTTAGAGTAAGATTTCAGCGCAAAAAGGCATAGGCACATCAGGACCACACCAAAATTTGGTTTCTGATGTGGCTCCAATATGTGATGTTTAAGAATTGATATAGGAGGGGTGAGAAAGATTATTTTCAGTCTTTCTCTATGCCCAGTTGTGAGGGAATATGGAATAACAGTCCGTCTGCACCCTGGATGTCACAATGTATTTGGTCGCTGTTGGATGTGAATGTCAGGTTCCTGAGTGTGCTATGCGACAATGGCTCTCCACTGGTTGTTACACACAAAGAAGCAAAACGACGCTCGATATAGCAGGCGCAATCATCGTTGCTGTAAACCTTGCCTTTGCCAAGTCCTAATTTCTCTTTTTCGGGCTTCCCACGAATGATTCTCTTTCAGTTTCACCCTTGCGGGCTTCCCATCGTCCTCAACCACTCTGCTTCTCACGTTTGCGGCCACAAAAATAAAGAAAAACTCTTTCCCGTATAATTTCGTCCAAGAAATGCACAAAAATTTAATATTTTTGTCTCTTTTCGTGCATGTTTGGATTATAATTAGTAATTTTACAGTCGCATTCAGCAAAGAGTGCAAGACATAGTAGGCTCTACACTTCCAATCACCACCTCGGACAAAAGAACCAAACTCCAAAAGAGCGTCGGCGCATAGTGCGCAGGCGTTTCGACGATTGGAGTGGCTTGTGGTGAGCCGGAAGTGCGTGGAAATGGCCTGCGCATTTTCAATAAGAATAATCAAAAATTAATTGACATGAAGAAATTGTTTTTTCTATTTTCGGTCATAGTGATTCTTACTGCGTGTGAGAGAAAGTATAAGTATGTTGAAATAGTTAGGGAACAAAGCATCATAGGCGGATCCTCCATAAAAGAAAAGGACGAAAAGATACTATCGGCTTCATCAGACAGTGCTGCATATATTGAAGCGTTTTCTAATTTTTGTATTGCGCAGAAGGCATATTCCGATATGCGTAAAAAAGGTATGGCGATTATTTGGATATTCCTATTGGCTTCAAACTATATAATTCCGAAGGAATAGATATTTCCGATATTGTATTTTCCACAAAAACTCAGCAAGAGGAAAAACTCGTAGCGAGATATATGTCTATGGATAATGTCGTAGGCAATTCAAAAGGGGAACCTAAAACTAAAACGGATGTTCAAGAAAGTAAAGTTGACTCTGCAAAAATAAAAGAGCTTCTCACATATTTCAAAGTAAACAAAGACGAATTTGACCCTAATGGTAAGACGTGGTATGAACCGAAATCTGCGCCTCAATACACAAATCGTAATGGGATTTATTTGTATTTTGCTGTACAGAATGGAAAGGCTATGCCTTTGCGTTTCAGAGTACAATATTATTCCGATGACTGGCTTTTCTTTAATAAAATACAATTTTCCATAGACAATAACGCATATGAATACATACCATCAGACACTGAAACAGATAGCGGAAATGGAGGGAAAATATGGGAATGGTTTGACGAGGCGTTGACTGGTAGTGACAAAGAACTAATATATGCTCTCGTAGATGCAAAATCAGCCAAAATGAAATTCGTAGGTCGTCAGTACTATGATATAAAGACCATAACAAAAAATCAAATAACCGATATGAAAAGAGTGTTGGAACTATATCGAGCTATGGGAGGTGCATATTAAATCCATTATACACAAAATATGTGGGAAAGCCAATGCTGAATCACCACTGTTGACCTCCTTAATCTCTTTTAATAGAAACCATTATTTATGAATCGTAAGGACAGGTTCATTGATTTACATTTATAAAAAAAAGAGCGGGAACCCTTGCTGACATCCTCAGTCTCGGTTCCCGCTCTTTGTTTATCTACATTATTATATATTGTAGGCCATCCGTCGTGGCGGTCTTTTTCTTGCTCCTTTCGCTCCATATGCTCCGTTCTTGCTTGGCAAAGATGTAGATGCCAAGTGACTCATGCTATAATAGTTCTTGCCAGTAATCTTACACATAGGTATGTTGTTTCTCTTGGCTGAAACATTAGAGCTCGGCGAAAGTCAAACGCATGTGGGGATTCACAGGAGCGTTCCTTTGATTTTACAGACATTCTCCTTTGTTTTAACTGAACCTTTTCTTTGATTTTACTGAACTGACGAGCCCTCAACGTTTACACGGCGAGCCTTCGCCATCGCAACGCCGAAGGCTCGCCAAGTCGATGACGAGCCTTCGGCAACTAGTTGAATTCAAAGGAACGCTTTAGTCAGTCCACAAATTTGCCTCAAATGATCCCCTAAAGCGCTTCAGAGAATCCACACATGAGCATCAGAGAATCCACGCATGTGCTTCAGAAAAACCACACATGCGATTCGATAAATTCTCTAAAGTTCCGAACTGAATTAAAGTTAGAATGGTAAATCATCAACGAAGTTGCCGGACTCGTCGTGGATAGAAGGGGACTCTTCGCCTCGAGCGCGGCGGATTTGCTGGATATAGGCGAGTTCGTCGATGGCGAAGTTTTCGTTTTCCTTTTCCTCCAGCATTTCGTGACAGATGCGCTCGGCACGGAGATAACGCTCCTCGTTGATGTAAAGATAGACTTTGCGACGACGGAGGAAGTTCTTGAGGTCGAGCAAGGCGGGATTCACATCTTCCTCCATGTTTTCGGCTTGCTCAATGTGGTCGTTCACGTACATCAACCAACGATTCACCACGTCGTGTGCACGGAAATCGTGGCTATTGACAAGGCAATTGACGTATTCCTTCGTGAACTGTGCATTATTCTCGTCGCTGACAATCTTGAGATAGAAATAAGCGTCGGTGAAGAAATGTAGCTCCATGTAGCAGAAGCCGAGGATGAAACAGAGTTCATTGAATGCTTCTTTTTGCTTCGTGGAGAGGTCGATATAGTTGTCGTTCATGTAATAGAACACGTTCGAGAGGTAGTCGATTGCCTCATAGTAACGCTTATCGGCAAAGAGTCTGCGACCTCGATAGATGTAATAGCCCACATCAGGCACTGCGGCATTGGCAAGAAATGCCTGCTCTTTGGTCATTTCATCGTACTTGTCGTTTTGCGCCTTATCAAGGGCATCCTTCCAGATGAAATCATACTCCTTGCGATACTTCTGCTCATCGACTTTATCGACGGCAATGATGAAAGTGAGGTCCGCCAATGCGGAACGTCCCGACAGCACCACTCCATTCGGATTAAAGGCTGGAGGGAAGAGGACTGCAGTGACACGGATATAGGTTGCTACATCGTCATCGTATTCGGTGGCAAGATGAATCTGTGCTTGACGAAGCTGACTCTTGTTTCCGTTAGGGTCGTTGAAATACACGTAATAGTTCACGTCGGCAGGATTTGCCTTGATGTCCCAATCACGGATGGTAGGCACATCGAATTCCAACTTCACTTGCTCGTCTCGCACAATCTTAAGATAGACATAATCTATGTCGTGCAGACCGAAGCAGAGGGTGAGCACATCATCCAAACGGAACGACGCACCGAGGGTTCGACGGATTTGGAAAGACTCGGACTGATGGGTGATTTCCTGTTCGTAGATGAGATAATTGATGCGACGGAGGTACATCTCATCCATGTCGGCATCTGAACTCTGTTGCTTTCGCTTCATCTCCTCCACCCGTTCGGTGAAATCACGACGAAGTGTGAACTGACTGTTCATCACTGCCTCGAAATAATCGTAGAAGGCTTGGTTTCCATCGAAGAGGGTGATGGGCGTGAAGATATGCACTGCAAATTCATCCAGCTTCTCATCGAAGGTGTAGATATATTTGGAAACGGTGCTGGTGTAGTTGAATTCGTTGCACACCACTCGCAACGCATTCAACCCCTCCGACGTTTCGCTATGCACGTATGGAAATTCGATGGGAGCTGCGGGGAGTCCACTCTTTGCCACTGGCACACGGAAATGTCCACCCTGAAAATCGAAGGTGTAAATCAAGAAGTTATCGCTTTCTTCCTTTTCGAACTGGCAAGAGAAATGCCTCAAAACATCCTCCAGCACTTCGTAATTCTTCTTCGACTCGGGCACAACATTCTCCTCAGGAGCCTCCTCCACCTTCGGTGCGGCTTCTGTTTTCTTTGCTTCAGGCAAGTAGTCTTGCAGCAAAGGGCGCAGGGTTCTGATTATCTTGTTGATGAACTTCACTTTGCAAACATATAGAAAAATAGTGAAAAAAGCAACAAAGAAAAGGAAATATTTTTATGGAATCTTTGCAAGAGGCAGAGATTTGGATGAACTCACCCATAACAACACAAAGATACAGAGGAACGGAGTTTTGAACTGGAAATGAACAAAAGCATCTGAATGGCTTTCTCAAGTAAGTTCTTAAAACTCAGTACCTCTGCATCTTTGCAATGAAAACTGTTATTCTTCACTCAACTTTCGCAAGCTTTTCTTTCACCACAGATTACTCAGATTTTACAGATTTTTTCTTGTAAATGGATTTACCATTACACGGATTATTTCTGATTTAACAGATAAGAAAACCCTGCAAGGCTTTGAATAATTTGTGTATTCCTTTCAGAAATCCCGCCGAGGAGGCAGCAAAATCCGTTTAATCCGTGAAATCTGTGGTTAAAAAAACACTTGTGAAACTTTAGTTCTTTATTAATTAAAGAATCCAAGTCGTGAGATAGCAACAAGGAAGCTGTCCACATAGTTCCAAGAGGTTGGTGACCAACGGAAACCAAGTCGGAGAAGAACGGCTGTGGTGTAGTGATTGATGGTAGGCACGAAGGTAGCTCGCTGTCCGTGAGACATGTCCTCGTAAGCAAGGAGTCCAGTGAGGAGAGGTGCCTTTTGTGGGTCGTTCTTTGCCTCGTTGAGTTGCTGCACAAATTCTTCTTCCTCCATCAAGCGAGGTGGTTCGCCAATGACTTTCAGCTCGTTCATCACATCGTCGAAGAGGACGGAGTGGTTGTTGAATGGGTGGAAGAGGCAGCAAGCCTTTGGAGTTCTACTAAGCAGGACGATGGCACGTGCCACTTCGTTGATTGGTGAGAATTCCATTGGTTGTTCACATTCCTCGTAGGTGTAGCCTCCCAAAATCTTGAAAGCTCTCACACGTCCCATCGCGCTGTTGGTCTGGAAATTGATTTGGAATTCGCCATCGGTAGAGCGAGGAGCGAGATTACCCACACGAACCACCTTTGCTGAGAGTCCGTGAGTGGCAACAGCCTGGAGCACGATGCGCTCGGAGATGAACTTGGAGTTGATGTAGGCGTTGTCCATGTACTGCCCGAAGTAGAGCTTCTGCTCGTCGAAAACAGTGTCTGGGTCGAACTGTCCGATGTTAAATCCTGCGGTACTATAAGTAGAGACGTGAACGAGACGTGCACCGATGGACAAGCACAGTTTCACACATTCCATCGCACCACCAATGTTCACATCCTCGATTTCAGTACCCTTGGAGAAGTGCTTAACAATGGCTGCGCAGTTGAAGACGGTATCGATGGTGGTGGCAGTACCGCTGACTACAGCACTGAGGTCCTGAGTGACATCGCCAGCAATGACGACGAGTCGTCCGCTATCGAAGAGCTCCTGGAAGTTTGTCTCGAAGTAATAGTACAAGAGTGTCTTCAGTCGCTCCTTGGCATCGGAGTCGGTCTTGCCACGCACGAGGCAGTAGATGGTTTCCACATCCGACTGGATGAGTTCGTAGAGCACATGTATGCCGAGGAAACCAGTGGCTCCCGTGAGCAGGACATGGTGCATGGACTGCATCTCTCCTTCCTTGAACGCCCTGAGCGTGTTGCCCTTCAACAGCGTATGGATGGAGGTGTAGTCGTAGTGGGTGATAGTCTGGTCGTTTGCCAACGGACCTTTCTGAGTTTCCTTCGTAGAAACAGTTTCGCCATTCAAGAAATGAGCGAGTTGGCGTGGAGTGGAATGGTCGAAGATGTCGCCATACGCCACGTGATGCCCAGCTTGGTCAGCTTCAATAATCAGACGGGTTGCCATGAGCGAGGTACCTCCGAGGTCGAAGAAATTGTCCGTTGCACCCACTTGGTCCATGGAGAGAATCTTCTGGAAGATGTCGCAGAAGAGTTTCTCGAGCTCGTTTGCAGGTTCCACATAATCACGATTGCTTGCCGTAATCACTGGTGCAGGCAATGCCTTGCGGTTCACCTTCTGATTCTGGTTGAGCGGAATGCGGTCGATTTGCATGGTGGCAGCAGGCACCATATAGGAAGGCTTGCGCTCAGCAATGAAATCGTTGAGCTGCTGGATGTCGATTTGTTCATCGCTCACCACATAAGCAGCAATATACTTACCACCATTCTCATACTCGAAGGCTTGCACGGTGGCATCCTTGATGCCTGGATACTCACGGATGACAGCTTCCACTTCCTTCAACTCGATGCGGAAACCGCGAATCTTCACCTGTCCATCGCGACGACCGATGAATTGGATATTACCATCAGAAAGGTAACGCACAATATCGCCCGTTCGATAAACAGTGCCTTCACCGAATGGGTTCGAGATATAGACCTCTTTCGTTTTCTCAGGACGGTTCAAATAGCCACGGCTCACTTGTGGACCCGCAGTCCAGAGTTCTCCTGCCGCACCCACAGGAAGACGATGCCCGTTGGTATCGACGATGTAGATTTGTGTGTTGTCGGTAGGGATTCCGATAGGAATATTGCCAAGCGTTTGCTTCACGTCGTAGGTGGTGATGCAAATCGTACATTCCGTTGGGCCATAGATATTGACCAAAGTGTAGTTTTCAGGTGGTGTCAGCGAAGCGAGCTTCTCACCGCCTGTGAGCAACCAACGGAGTGAAGAGCATTTCTGTGTAGTGGCAAACTGGTAGGCAATCTGCGTAGTCATGAAAGCGTGGGTGATGCCTTCATTCTCATAGAACTCAGCCAAATTCGGCAAGTTGAGTCGCACAGATTCAGGAACGATGTAGGAAGTAGCTCCGCTGGTGAGAGCAGAATACATGTCCATCTGACAAGCATCGAAACCATAACTTGCATAGGCCGATACCCTGCAGTCAGCATCGAGCCCGAACTTGCGACGATACCAATTGCAAAATGCAACGATATTGCGGTGCTCCCACTGACAACCCTTCGGTGTGCCTGTTGAGCCTGAGGTGTAGAGCAAAATGAAAAGGTCGGAAGGACTGATGGATGGGAAGGAATCGACTTGAGCAGACGAAACCTCTGGAAGGTCTGCAATATCCTTTGTCAGCAGCACTTCGCCTTCATATTCATTCACGACAGGACGAAGTTCCTCGTCGGCAATGAGGAATTGGGCATCGGCATCCTTCATCATGAAGTTCAAGCGCTCCTCTGGATAACTTGGGTCGAGAGGCTGGTAAGCACAACCTGCCTTCAGCACTCCGAGCGAGGCTATCGGCATCCACTGGCAGCGAGGAATGAGAACAGAAACCACATCGCCTTGCTTCACGCCCTTACTGATGAGATGCTGGGCAATCTTGTTGGAAAGAGCATCCACTTCTTCGTATGTGAATCGCTGGTCTTCGTAAACCACAGCAGTGTGATTGCGATACTTTTCCACTTGCTGACGGAAGAGCGAGACGATGGTCTGCGACGCATCGAATGCCACGTGATTGTCGTTGAAGCTGTCGAGTTGTGCCAACTGCTCCGCATTGATAAGCGAAATGCTGGTGAGTGGTGCATCGGCATGTTCCATCAAGTTCTGGGTTACATTGACGATGGAAATTGCCAACTGCTGCATCATGTCCTTGCTGTATTTGCTATCGTCGTATTCCAGTTGGACAGAAGGTTGTCCGTTTACTTCCTGAATGAAAATGGCAATAGGGAACTTAGGCACTTGAGCTTCGAGACTCTCCAAAAGGAGTTGCTTTCCATCGATGGTGTATTCGTCCATGACACCCATCTGATAAGCGAACATGATTTCGGCAGAAAGGTCGAAGTCGGCTGCTACCTTGGCAAACGGATAATTCTCATGGCTTCGGGTATCGTCAAACGTTCGGCTGGTGTTTTTGATAAAGTCGAGCACCTTTTCATCCGAAATCTTAGCACGCATGGCAAGCGTGTTGACAAACATTCCCATCGTGTTGTAGATGGAAATATTGGAACGTCCGTTGCTGATGGTGACGAGTGTGACATCCGAAGAGTTGGCAAAACGGGAGAGTGTGTAGAACACAGATGACAAGAGCAGGTGGGCTCCTGTGATTCCGTGTTGCTGACAGAACGCTTCCACCTCATTCCAATCAATAGGAGCAGTCACCGTGGCAGCCTTTCCTTGATTATCGTCGCCTGAAGTAGGAGCGATAAGGTCGGAGGTCAATTCAGTCACGCCTTCCACATCCTTCAGTTGCTCGAGGAAGAATTGAGCATCTTCCGACTTGTCTGCCTTTCGCTCTGCCTCCACAAACTCACCGTAACTCATCATTTCGGCATCGATTTCCTTCCCCTCCATCAGGTCGCAGAATTGGCGGAAGAAAAGGTCGATGGAAGCACCATCGGCTACCAAATGATGGAAGTCGAACAGCAGATAGCAAGACTTGGAAGTGTCTATGATTTCAAAACGGAAGAGTGGGTACTGATTCAGATTGAATGGCTTCACAAACTCTCGCTTCTCATGTTCGATGTCCTCCTCACTTAATTTCAGCACAGGAATATCGAACTCCATGTCGGGATGGAGCGTCTGAACCACTTCAGTTCCTTCGCTACCGAAACTGATGGTGAGTTCCGGATGATATTTCACGAAGGTGCGAATGGCAGACTTGATTTTCTCGATGTCAGTGCCTTCAGGCAACTTGGTCATCATCGGGATGTTATAGGTGGTAGAAGCTGGATTCTTCAGACAATCCACATACACACCTTGCTGCGGATCACTGAGCGGATACGACAGGCTTTGTGGCTGAGAAGAAGATGTCTGAGCGTCAGCCGTTTCGGGAGCCTCGTTCTGAGAACTGAGCAAATGCTTGAGGATTTCATTCTCTATAGATTGGATGGAACCTGTCTTCACCAGTTCCTTTGCATGAAGCGTCACTCCAAATCGATTGTTGATGAGGACAGCAAGTTTGATAGACGAAATGGATGTCAGACCCACATACCCCAGCACTGTGGTGATGCCGAAATTGCTATGTCCCACAATGCCTGACACCATATCCATGATTTGCTGCTCCAGCACATTGAGCGGTGCACTGCCAGCATCATCCATGGCTGAGGATAATGAAACCTCAGGCTTTGGCAATGCCTTCTTGTTCACCTTTTGATTCTGGTTCAGAGGAATAGCATCAATCTGCATGGTCACGGCAGGAACCATATAAGGCGGTTTCTCCTCAAGGATGAACTGATTGAGCGCATCGATATTGATGGTTTCGTCGCTGACGATGTAGGCAGCAATGAACTTGCCACCAGCATTCTCATCTTCGAAAGCCTGCACGGTGACATCCTTGATGCCTGGGAACTGGCGGATGATGCTCTCCACCTCTTTCAGTTCGATGCGGAAACCACGAATCTTCACCTGTCCATCGCGACGACCAATGAACTGGATGTTTCCGTCAGGAAGGTAGCGCACAATGTCACCCGTTCGATAAACACGAGCGTATTTTTCTTCCTTCGTAAATGGATTGGCAATAAATACTTCGGCAGTTTTCTCAGGACGATTCAAATAGCCCAAACCCACCTGTGGTCCACTAATCCAAAGTTCACCCGAAGCACCTACAGGCTGCCTGCGTCCCTGCTTATCCACCACATAGAGACGCAAGTTGTCGAGAGCCTGTCCAATTGGAATATCGTTCAAGAATTCCTTCAACGTGTAGGCGGTTACGGCAATTGTACACTCCGTAGGACCATAAAAATTATGGAAACCAAAACTGGTAGGAACAGCCAAAGATGCCAGTTTCTCTCCACCCACTGAGAGATGGAGCAACGAATGGTTTTCGATGGTAGTGGCAAACTGATAACCCACTTGCGTTGTCATGAACGAATGGGTGATTTGCTCGCGCTCGAAATAGTCGTTCAGCGCAATGAAGTCGAGACGTATTTCCTCTGGAATAATATGCACCGTAGCACCACAAGTCAGTGCAGGATACATGTCCATCATGCAAGCATCAAAGCCGTAGGAAGCGTATGCAGCCACACGGCTTCCAGCCTTCAATTCAACGTAACGCTGATACCAATGGCAGTAACAAACCATATTGCCATGACACAGCTGGCAACCCTTCGGAACACCAGTTGAACCAGAAGTGTAGAGCAAAATATAGCGATCTTGAGGAGTAATAATTAACGAAGAGCCATTCCATCCAGATGGCACATTTTTCATTTTCCCAATATCCTTGGTCAGCAGCACCTCGCCTTCATATTCATCAACAATCGTACTCAGTTCCTCGTCGGCAATGAGCATCTTCGCGTCGGCATCCTTCACCATGAAGTTCAAGCGTTCCTTCGGATAACTTGGGTCGAGAGGCTGGTAGGCAGCACCCGTCTTCAGCACACCGAGCGAGGCAATTGCCATCCACTCGCTGCGAGCAATGAGCACCGACACCACATCGCCCTGCCCCACTCCTTTTCCATATAAATAGGCAGCAAGGCATTCGCTTATCTCATCCACTTCCTTGTATGTGTAGCGCTTCTCCTTAAAGACCACGGCGATGTTGTCTGGCGTAGCAGCGACTTGGTTGCGGAACAGCGAAACGAGGGTTTGGCTGTCGTCGTAAGGCACATCCGTCTCATTGAACGAGTCGAGCTTTGCCACCTCTGCCTCCGTGCTGATGTCGATGTCCACCACCTTCTCCTTGTTCATCAATTCCCGAACCACGGCTTCATAACTATCCATGATCGTGTCAACCAGTTCCAGGGAATACTCGTAAGCATTGTATTCCGCCTCCAGTTGCACCTGACCGTCGAGTGTATAAGCACGGAAATAGATGTCGGAGATACGAGTTTCCATCGCTGTCATCTCGTAGTTCATCGGTTTTCCCGAAAAATCACCATAGCTTAACAAATTGCCATGCCAAACGAAATCGGTAGGAATCTGCAAACCCAAATCTCGTATCGCGTCGCCATAGCTGTAGATGTCGTGCTCACGACAACCTTTCATGTTCTCCTGGCAAACGCGCATGAAATCGAGCACCGTGGTGGAATCATCAAACTTCATATAAACAGGAAAAGTCTTCACGAACATTCCCAGCGTATGAGCGAGACGACTATCAGCACGTCCGTTATATACTGTGTTGAAGAGCGATTCCTGCTCACCATTGAAGCGTGCTAACAACAATGCGTATGCCGCCGTGAAGAACGTACTCTTGAAGATGTGGTTAGCACGGCAGAATTCCTCCACCTCAGCCAAATCAAGCCTCAGCGTCTTCGTCCTGCTCACATCGCCCTTCGTCTTTCGTTCATCGTCCTTCGTCTTCATTCCCGAATCCAAATCCGCTTTCAGTGGCGTATAGGTTTCACCACAATCGAAGTGTTCCGCATACCACTGCTTTGCCTTCTCATACTCATCCTGCTGTCGCAACGTGGCTTCGTTCTTCGCCCAGTCCATCAGGGTCATCTGCTCCTCGGCGAGGGTTTCTCCTCCGTATGCAGCTTTCACATCATAAACCCACAAGTTCAGGGAGGAACCATCGTTGATGATATGGTGAATATCGCAGAAGAGATAGAAATGCTCTTTGTCGTGCAGCAAACGGATATGGAACAAGCGGTCGCCCACCACATTGAACGGATAGCACAGCTCGTCCTTCACCGCATCGATACTGTCGATTTCCTCCAATTGCAGTGTCCATTCCTCCTTGTCGAGGTCAATCGTTTGCAGGGGCTCACCCTCTGCATCTATCTCTATGCGAGTGAAGAGGGTTGGATGGTTCCTGACAGTGGTTTCCACGGCTTGGCGCAATCGTTCGCCATCCAAACTTGGGTCTAACGCAAACAAAAAGGGCAGGTTATAGTACACCTCTCCCTGATGGTTCGTACACTCTACGTAAATGCCATATTGCGACTGGCTTAATGGTGCAGACTGTTTCATGTTGTCTTTTATTTATAGGCTTTATCTTTTGCGTTGGCTTTAGCATTAGCATTGGCTTACCATCCGAATGGAAAAGCCAATGCCAACGCAAACGCCATTTTTAATTATTCTTTCTCAGTAAGCTTCGGTTCTGCCGAAGCCTTTCATCATTTCTCAGTAAGCTTCGGTTTTGCCGAAGCCATTCATCATTTCTCAGTAAGCTTCGGTTCTGCCGAAGCCTTTTCTCATCGAATTACCACCTTCTTCACGCTTCCGTCCTTCATCTTAACGATGTTAATGCCCTTCTGGAGCTCATGGCGAACACTGCCGTCGATGCCATAGATGCCAGCAGGAACAGAAGTCGTGACGGTATTGTTCTGAAGCACTTCAATGACATCAGTCTTACCATAGTAGTAGAGATGCCATGCACCCACCACCTCGTAGTCGTCAGGAAGCACTTCGGTCTTTTCCAAACCAATCGTCACGGTGCCATCCTTAGGAACGGTGAACTTGAGGCTGTTGAGATAGTAGCCCGCATTGAACCAAGTCACCGTGGCACTCGTGCCGTTTGGCACATAGAGTCCGTTGCTGAGTTGGTCGCACTTGCTGCCACCCACCTGCTCAGGCTGAGCATCCTCGCAAAGGTTCATGATTGGCTTTTCGTAACGCTCCTCAGAAGTCTGTGCATAGAGTGTAGTGAGGTGCGATTTCGCTGGGTCCTCCTGCCAGAGTGCAAAGTCTGCATCGGCATAGCCAGCACGGTAGTAGGTATGAACCGTCACCTCGTATTCGCCAGCAGGCAGACCATTGAGCGTCTGATAGAGCGTGATGCCAGCACGGTTGTAGCTCACTGTGTTCTCCTTGTAGCCGTTCATCGCACTGGTGGTCCATCCTTCGATGACGCCTGTGCTCTTGTCACCCTTGGCAGGGTCGAAGGTAGGATTCACAATCACCGACGTGTAATCGGTCACAGTAGGCTCGTCCTCATCGCCGTAGTAGTAGAGATGCCATGCACCCACCACCTCGTAGTCGTCAGGAAGCACTTCGGTCTTTTCCAAACCAATAGTCACGTTACCATCCTCAGGAACGGTGAATTCCAATTCGTTGAGATAGTAGCCCGCATTGAACCAAGTCACCGTAGCACTCGTGCCGTTTGGCACATAGAGACCGTTGCTGAGTTGGTCGCACTTGCTGCCACCCACCTGCTCAGGCTGAGCGTCTTCGCAAAGGTTCATGACTGGCTTCTCGAAACGGTCGGCTGAAGTCTGTGCATAAAGTGTGGTGAGATGGGATTTCGCTGGGTCTTCCTGCCAGAGTGCATAGTCTGCATCGGCATAACCAGCACGGTAGTAAGTGTGAACCGTCACCTTGTACTTGCCCTTTGGCAGACCGTTGAGGGTCTGGTTGAGCGTGATGCCAGCACGGTTGTAGCTCACGGTGTTCTCCTTGTAGCCGTTCATCGCACTGGTGGTCCATCCCTCGATGGTGCCTGCGCTCTTGTCGCCACGTGCAGGGTCGAAGGTATTATTCACGATGAGTGAAGAAACATCCTGCTCTTCTCCACCGCCCGAAGGAATCTTCACAGCCACCACGGCAGCATTCAAATCCATCACTGCCTGTGCAGCCTGTTCAGCATTGTAGGAGTTTGCCTCGTAGGCAGCCTTTGCCTGTTCGGTAAGCGACGTCAGCGTCTGCAGTGCGCTGGCACTACCCGTCTCGGCATAGTCGTTGAGTGTCTGCTCGGCATTGGCAATGGCAGTGTGGAGCAAAGCATAATTATCGGTCGAAGCCGTCACTGCATCCATCGCCAATTTCAGTGCGACAAGTGCATCGTAAGCATCTTCTGGCTCACCCTCGGCAGCGGCGATGGCAGCTTGCAGTGCACTGATTTCCTCTGCACCACACTTGTTCTGCAACATCTCCTTTGCCTGTGGCAAACTTGCCTGAAGCACTTCGGCAAGCACTTCTGGATTCTTGGCACGGAAGATGAGTTTGAAATCGCTCCATACACCCCAGCAACCCTCGTAGCGGAGGTCGTTGCGCACACCAATCTTCAGTGTTCCATCAGTCACGAGTCCGAAGAGTTTCTGAGTGTAGCGACCATTCTCAAATGCCAAGGCAGCACCTTCAACGCTGTTTGGCACGTAACCGCTCTGGTCGTAAACCATCACGTCGTCGCTTGCCAACGGAGCATCCGTCTTGCCATCGTCGATGAGGTTCATCTTCTTCTCGTAGCCATTCATATAGACGTATGCACGGTAGTTGTCATCCACCGAGTATTCGCCCGAGTTGGCAGGACGGAAGAAGTCGTTCAGACTCAATTCATAGAGTCCGTTCTGCAAACCCGAGAACGTCTGATACACATTGAAGAGGATGGTATAGCCCTGTGCCAACTTGTAGGTTTCAGTACCCAATGGCCATTCAGGCAAACCTTCCTTGGTCCATCCACCAGCTTCCTCGAAGTGAGGGTTCTTAATCAGACTGGTGCAGTCAGTGCCATCAGCCATACCACTGGCAATGGCATCATCCATGAGTTGCTGGAGGAAAGCAGTCTCGGCAGCGATTTCCTCTGCGTTCAGCGGACCGTTGTCGAGGATGTAGAGGGCACCACCATTCTTGAAGAGAGGATACTCGTCGCTTGGTGCTTCGTCGCTCTGCACATAGTCGCTCAGAACTTCCATGCCTTCGCCCATGAACTGCTCACTCTTCTCTTCCACGAAGGCAACAGCCTCCTCGTACTTAGCCTGATAAAGCTTGTAGGCTTCGATGCTCTTGCCCAAGTTCTCGGAAGTAGTGACCAAGGTAGCCAAGGCAGCAGAGATGTCGGCAGCCGATGCAGCACTGTTCAACGCCTGCTTGGCAGCCAAGTAAGCAGCGTATGCAGCGTGGTCGTAGGCAGTGATTTCACCACCCTCCACAAGTTCCTGATAATCGGTCATACCACTCAGATACTGCGCACGCAGATAGTCATAAGCCTCTGTGGAATTGCCCACATACTCCAGTTTCCAATCGTCCCAAAGTGTCCAGTCGTCGCCAATCTGTGCAGTCTTCTTCAAACCGATGGTCAGTGCACCGTCGGTGCCCACCATGCAGATGAGACTCGTGGCAGGATACTTGTTGGCAGCCATATAGGCGGCACCCGACATCATGGAGTTTGGCACATTACCGTAACTGTTGCCGACGCATCCCTCCGAGAGTGCCTCCTCCGTGGCACCCACACTCACGAATGGAAGAGGAGCAGTGAGTTCGCCCTGCAAATCGTTCTTCGCATAGAGAAGGGCATTCTGAGGAGCCGATTCGCCACCCTCCAAGGCAGCCAGTGCTTCGGCATCCTTGTCAGCCGAACCCGCACGGTAGTAACCCGTCAGAGAAAGACGGTACACACCTTCCCTCACCTTCAGCGCCTGATGATAGTCGTAGTTCTTGTTGAAGAACTCGGCATTGCCATACTGCTGGAAACCAGGTGTCGTTCCGCTCCAACCATCGTTGTTGTTATTGTCGTAGCTTGGGTTGGTGATGTACTTGTTCGTCACGTCAGCCATAGCAGATGGAGAAGCGTTGTCCTCCATGAGACTAATCAAGGCAGCACGCGCTGCATCGAGTTCGTCGGCAGTGGAAGCCGTGTTCTGATACACGCTTTCCGCACTCGAAATGTCGAGACCAGGGAAACGTGTCTTCGCATCGTCAATCAACGCACCGAGTGCCAAGGCTGCCTCATACTGCTTGCTCTTGGCGAGGTATGCCTCGTAGTCGGCTGGCTTCACGAAAATCCAACTCAACTGGCAGGTGGAGAAATCGTATGCGGTGGAATATTCCTCGCAGAGATAGAGGCGAGTGTCTGCCTTCGAAGGAATCAGACCAATCCACGCATCTGAATAGACCTCCAGCGTGAAGGTCGTGTTTTGGTTCGACATACCGATGCGGTATGTTCCGTCGGCTTGCTGCTGGAAGGTGAAAGCCTTGTCTTCGGGGTCGGTCTTGGCACGGTCAACCCAGATGTTATCCCAGCCCGAGATGAAGGTGCAGAGCACCTGACCCTTTGGCGCACCATCCTCGATGTAGCTCGTCAGATAGTAGGATTCACCGTCCCATGCCACGGTCTCACTTTCGTACTTCTCGATATAGACTTTGTAGCCACGTGTTTTCGACACACTGCCACGGGTGCTCCAGTCATTGGCACCCAAGAAGAAAGCGTCTGCTCCTATATTGTAGAGGTAACATTCCTCACCCACAGTCAGCGGCATAGAAGCGGGTTCAGCAGGTTTCGTCCACTGCGCCATCAGCGATGTGCAGACACCCATCGCCATGAATAAGGCAAATAATTTTTTCATCATACAGTTAGAGTGACATTCGTTAATATAAACGATGTTATTTCAGAAATAAAAAATCAAATCTTTTGATGATTGGGCAAAATTACAAATTTCCCTCCGATAACAAAAATTTTTCAAGAAAAAACGTTAGTTCGAGATAAGATGGAGGGGGGCTTCGGGGATTCTCTGAAGCGCATCTGGGGATAATATGCATCGCATGTGTGAACTAACTGACCCGTTCCTTTGGATTTAACTAGTTGCCGAGGGCTCGTCATCGAAACGGCGAGCGCTCGGCGTTGCGATAACGAGCCCTCGCTATAATAACGTTGAGGGCTCGGCTTTTGGCTTACGCCGAGCTAAAGGTTCAGTAAAAGCAAACGAACGGTTCAGTGAAATCAAAGGAACGATTCAGCGAAATCAAACGAAAAGTTCAGTGAAATCGAAGGCGATTGACGAGATAAGAGGGAAGAGAGAAGGGAGAAAAAAGCAGAAAGGTTGTCGGCGGAGTGCTGACAACCTTTCTGAAAAATAATAAGAATGAATGTTTTCTTTGTTGGATTTTCTGAGATTAGCGTTTCTTGAGTGGAAGGTACCATCCTGCCTCGGATGCGAGCTTGCCCTGCAAGGATGCATTGATGTTGGCTGCACCCTTACGCTTAGCAATTGCTTCGCCAAGATATGCGGTGTTGCCCGACCACTTAGAGTAGCGCATGAGGTCGTAGAAGCGTGTGCCTTCGAATGTGCCTTCGAGAGCTTCCTCTTCGAGAATCATGAGTGCCACTGCCTGCTGACGCTGTGTACGAACGGTTTCGCTTTGGAGCCAAGCAGCGTTGTTTTCCGCAACTTTATCATAAGCAACAATATAGTCTTCCATTGCCTTCGTGTAGGCAAGGGTGTCTTCGGCTGTTGCATTCTCAGGAAGAGTGGCTGTGAACTCTGGATAAGGGAGAATGCCGCTGGAGTCGGTAGGGAGATAGTACTTGCCATTTGCCCATGAGTCGCCACAACCGATGGAGTGAATACCAATCTGGTTCATAGGATTGGCAAAGCCTGCGCCGTCGGTGTAGTTGAGAGGAAAATAGTCGCGCGTGTAGAACTTAGTCTCATCCCATCCTGCTGCATTGGCGTAAGGACCAGAGAAGCCGTGAGAAGTGATGGACTTGAGGATGTCGAGCTCGTATTGGGAAATGATTTGTGGTTTTTCGAGTATGGTCGATGAGAGTCCCCACTTGAGGACTGCGAAAGCAGTTTCTGGAAGTCCTGCGCCATTGAGTGCCTCAGCAAAGTGGAGGTAGATGGTGGCACGACGATAGAATCCTATATAATTCTGACGCTGGTCGTTAAAGAGACGGTTGGATGCGCCTGTGTATTTACGAATGTACTGACGAGAAGTGCTGTACTCGCTATGATACAGGTCGGTGTAGTCCTCGGTTTCGTAAACAGAGTAAAGGCGAAGGTCGCCAACCATCAACTCAGGCTTCGTGAAGGTGGCAAACTGAGATGCGTCCTTTGGTGCGTAAGCAGTGTCAACATCCGTGGCAGAGTTGTAGATGAAGAGACAGAAGTCCTGGGCACGGGAAATCTCGCCGAGACGTGCAGATGGGTTGACTGCTGCATAGTAGTTGTTGCTGTACTGTGCGCAGAACACACTGCGAAGGTCGGAATAGGTGCCATAGTAAGCTACGGTGTCCATTGGAATCAGGAACTGATAGTCGTTCTGCATGGATTGTGGATTTCCTTCGAAAACGCTGGCGTAGCCTGTTCTCAAACGCTGCCAGTTGTTGTTGTCCCACTTTGTAGTAGAGGTTCTCGTAGGGAGTTCTTCGCCAGGGAAGGTGAGGAAATCGTGATAGTAGCGCACTGCCTCTCGATAGTCTGCCTCGCTGCGAGTAAAGGCTCCACGATAGAGGTAGAGCTCTGCGAGCATGAGGCGAACAGGGATGAAATACTGAGTGATGTAGCTCTGTCCGTAGGATGGGAGAAGACCACGGTTTTCATCAAGATAGGAGTATGGCTCGAGGTCCTTGATGAAATAGGAAGTGATTTGCAACATGTCGGCACCGTTGGAACCTGCCTTGTTGAACTCTTCGACGATGTTGTCGGCATCGGACGCAGTGGTGACAGGCGTGGTGACGAAAGGCACCTTGCCATAAATCTTGGCGAGTTCGAGGTAGGTCCAAGCACGGAAGCACTTGGCTGCAATGATTTCGTTCCTATAGTACTGCTCTCCCTTGCTTAGGAGGGCTGTATCGACATAGGCGAGGTAGGTGTTGCAGGAGTTGATGACTGCATAATAATCGGTTGGATTATTGTATGCATTGTCGATAGTCACTGCATTGTCTGCCACTGCCTGGAGGTCGATAGGTGTCTGAGAATTGATATCGACGAGGTCGGCACGGACTTCACCAAGGATGACAGTGCGGTCGGCAATCTTCTGCATGTTCTGCACAATACCCATAATCTGATAGACGGTATCGCGAGGAGCAAGGTCGGTCTGCACGAGCTTGTTCTCAGCTGTGAACATGTCTTCGCAAGAGGTTGTGAATGCTCCCACTCCAATCAGGAGCAAAGCGGAAAGTATAATAGATTTTGTTTTCATCATGCTTACGAATTAGAGGTTTATCTTAACGCCGAGGGTGAAGTTACGACCTGGGTTGAGGTAGCCAGCGTCGATGCCCTGAACGAGCACGCCATTGCCTGGAGTGACCTCTGGGTCGTTGCCAAGATAGCGGGTGAATGTATAGAGGTTGTTGGCTGCTACCCAAACGGAGAGTCCCTGAATGTACTCGTTCTGAATAGGTACGTTGTAAGCCAGTTTCACATTCTTGAGCTTGAGATAGCTTCCATCTTCAATCCAACGGTCGGAGAAGCGGCTGTTGCCCATTGGGTCGCCATAGACTACGCCTGGCATGTCGGTGACCTGTCCTTCGGTCATCCAACGACGGTTCATAGCAGTAGTCTGGTTGACGAACATGGAGCCTGACTCGAGGAGTGCACGCTGGTAGTTGTAGATGTCGTTGCCCAGAGAGTAGTTGAAGTTGATGCCGAGGCTCCAGTGCTTGCCAATGAGGAAGTTGGCACGGATGTTACCGTAGATGTCTGGATTAGGGTCACCAATGATGACGCGGTCAGCATCGTTGATAATCTTGTCGTTGTTCTGGTCGATGAACTTCATGTCGCCTGCGCCATAATAGGTCTTATTGCCTGCGATGTCCTGAATAGCGAGTCCGTCCTTAGCAGCTGCAGCACTGGTGGCATAGACGCCGTCGGTTTTGTAACCGTAGAACATGCCGACAGGATTGCCCACAGATGTGAGAATGGTGGCATTATACATGTCGGTGGTGAAACTCTTCACGCCGTTAGGCAACTGAGTGACCTTGTTCTTATAGTGTCCCATGCTGGCTCCGAGTTCGAACTTGAAGTTCTTCTGGTTGATGAGCTTAGCGGTGAACGCTGCGTCGAAGCCTTCGTTCTGGAGCTTACCATCGTTGGTCCAATAGTCGGTGAGACCTGCCACATAGGAGAGTGAACCCAAGGTGATGAGGTTGTTGGTCCAGGACTTGAAGTAGTTGACACGTACATTCAGACGGTTGTTGATGAAGTTTCCTTCGATACCCGCATTGAGTCGGTTGGTAGTTTCCCAACTGAGGGTGGTGTTACCAATGTTGCTGAACTTGATGGTTGGGTATTTTTCTCCAAACATGGTGGAACCTGCGAGATAAGTGAGGGTGGCAGTGTTGTCAACCTGGTCGTTACCCACGGATTCGAAACCTACATTGAGCTTGAGGAAATTGATACCGTTGGTTGGCTTGAACCAATCCTCGTTGGTGATGACCCAAGATGCCTGGAGGGATGGGAAGAGTCCCCATGCCACGCCAAAGAGCTTGAGTCCTGCATCCACTTCCTTACCGAAGCGGGAACTGGTCTCCATGGAGAACTGTCCGTCGAGGTAGTACTTCTCCTTGTAGTTGTAGCTAACGTTAGCGTAGTAGCTGAGTGTGCGCCAGTTGGTATCGACACCATTGTTCTCAGGGAACTTGAGAGCAGTTGACATGTTTGGCATCTTATCGTTCTGGGATGAGTAACCCGTCATTGAAGATGAATTATAGGTGTCGTTCATGAAGCGAACACCTCCGAAGAGGTCGAGACGATGCTGTCCGAGAGGTATTGCCCATTTTGCCTGGGTGTCGCTGAACACTGCGGTGTGCTTGGAGAAGATGGACTCATTGGAGTTATCTACATATCCACGACCTTCGAGCAGGTAGGTTGGCATACCGATGAGTGGAGAATAGTAACGCTCATCGAAGCTCTGCAACATGTAGCTGAAACGCTCAGTGAGGGAGAAGTTCTTGGTTGGCTCCCATGTTGGTGCGATGGTGATTCCCACCTGAGTCATATCGACGTGGTTCTTGTTCTTTGCCTCTGCATTCTCGAGGATTGCCTTAGGGTTAGCCAAGGATGCCTTGGAACCGAGCACCTCGTTGAGATAGTCGTCGGCATCGGCGATGAAGCTTGATACCTTACCATCGGTGGAGAAGTCGTAAGGACTCACGAATGGCGACTTGATGAGAGCGAGTGTGTTGGTTGCAGCAATAGCGGAGGTGTTGAGCTTCGACTCCATACCTGCATCACGAAGGTTGCGGGTGATGTTGGTGTACATGGCATCGAAACGAGTGGAGAACCAACGGTTAAGCACGATGTCGGTATTGAATCGGATGTTGAAGCGATTCATGTCGTTCTTGCGGAGGGTAGCAGCAGCATCGGTGTAACCTACGGAGAGGTTGTAGTTTGCCACGTCGTCACCACCCTGGATGTGGAGGCTATAGTTTTGAGTAAGTGCCTCTTTGTAGGAGATGTCTTTCCAATCCGTATCGTTATGATACATATTATAATAATAATAGTTTGGATCGGTGTTGAGGAACTTGAACTCGTTGAGCTTGGTAGCCGTGGACTGAAGCATCTGGGATGCATAAGCGCGATACTCGGATGCGTTCATCACGTCCATAGTCTTAGGCAGGAGCTCCACGCCTACGGATGCGTTGAAGTCGATGCGTGTTGCCATGGACTTGTTGCGCTTGGTGTTGATGAGAATCACACCATTGGCTGCCTTGGCACCATAGATAGCGGTTCCGTTCTTGAGCACCTCGACGGACTCGATGTCGTCCATGTTGATGGAGGCAAGGAGGTTGTTGAAGTAGCCAAGGTGAATCATTTCACTATCGTAAAGCATGTCGTAAACCACTCCATCGAGCACAATCAAAGGCTGTGCATTGGAATTGAGGGAGTTGAGACCATTGATGAACATGGCTGAACCCTGTGCGTTAAGTGCAGAACGGGAAATGCTGCGGACATCGGCACCCAGACGGTCACGAATCTCATCGTCGATGGTCATGTTGGTGGTTGTCTCGAAGTCGGTGATACCTACCTTCTTGGAACCTCTCGTCACCAATTCGTAGTCAGGGAGATAGCGTTCGGTGAGCAACTGGATGTCCACGTTTTCGGAACGGTCATTGATGGCGGTACGTACCTTGTTGTATCCCTGAAGGGTTGCCTCCAAGGAGGTGACGAACGTAGGAACCTTGATGGTGTAAACACCTTCTTCGTTCGTCATGGCTGTGTAGAAAGAGTTGTTGTAAGACTTAATCTGAACACCCGCCAGCGGTTCACCCGTAGCAGCATCCACCACCTTACCTTTCACTTCCTTCATCGGATAATTCTTGACAGGCTTCTTAATCTTCTTAACCTGAGCTGTAGGAGCATCTTCGACAGCAATCTCTGATTCATCTTGAGCCAAAGCTGGAATTACGCCCATGAAGAACATCATAGATACGAGTGCATACTTGCAAACTCGCACAATATCTTTGGAATATAACTTAATCTGTTTCATTGCATCAGAGTTTATTCGTTAGTAGAATCTTCCTCTTCAATGGCTTCAACATGAGGCTTGAAGATGATGTAGTCGATAATCATGTTCTTGGTGTACTTATCCTTCTGGCTCGAAGTGACATAGCTGGAAAGCTGGAAATAAGCTCCAACGGTACTCGTGTTGTGGTAGCAATCCTTGAACGTGTAAGAACCAATGTACACTTCATCAATGCAATTAGGATTGGTGAGGAAGTTACGTCCTCCATCTGCTGGGTTGCGGAACTGATAAGCTCCCGACTCAGGCATGGTTCCCTTTTCGTTACGCTCAAAGAGTCCAGCACGGAACTGAACAGGAAGATTGGTGTGGAGGGAGTCTTCTGGATAGGCTGCCTGATAAGGAAGGAACCTCACATAGATGTCGTAAGTGCCAGAGAGTGTGCGAGGCACATCGTAGGAAAACTCTGTGTTACGAGTGGAGGAAGAGGCATTGAATATCATATAGCCACCACCCGAGATGGAATCAGCAGTTGTGCTCTTGGAGAACCATGTGGTAGCATTGGCATTGGTCCACTTTTCGCCTGTCTGCAAGAGTCCGTGGTTTTCTGCCTCAATCTTGATTTCGCGGAAGAAATTCTGATACTTGGTGTATGGAATATCATCCATGTAGCGTACTTCACCGTTACTGCACTCCACGATGCTCTTCGTTCTGGAGAGGAGGCTATCAGGAGCATAAGGATGATAATATACATCGTACTTAGGATTGCTTCGAGAATAAACAGTGGAGAACAATGAATCTTCCTTCGTAGGACCATTCATGTGTTGACTCATGTTGTAGAAGAGGTCGGAAACCGTGTAGTAGTTGGCATAGTAGTTCTGCATGGAGTCGCGAACCACAGGATCGGAATTGAACGAGGTGTTGAAATGGAAGAAATTATAAGCCTCGTTGTATCTATCCTCGTATGCCTTCTGGCTTGGAATGATAGCCATGTAGGTGGAATCCTCGCGATAGAGATAAGCACGAAGTTGAGAAAGTGCCTTGTTGTTGCGAATCATCACAGAATCGACGTAGATGTTGTTACCATCTTCATCCACACCACGATAAACACTTCGTCTCTCATCGAGTGAATCGACATTGAACTTGTTGAGGAAATTGTAGAGCGAAGGAATACTGTCGAGGTCTTCAGTAGTCGTTTTCTTAAATGCTGCCCAGTCATCCTCAATGAGTTCGTAGATGTTGGTCTGGTAAGGGAGATACTGGCTCATCACCTGAACGATACCATTAGAGCATCCAATATTAGGGTTTTGAACCTTGGAATGCTGCACAAGCAAGTCGGCGAGTGGGCTTATCTTCACGCGCTTATCATTGAGGAGATAGACTTCCTGTTCCTGACCACCGAGGGAAATGTTGTAGCGCATGAGGTGGTTTTTCACGAAACGATTGACTACCTGCTTCTTCTGTCCTGCATTGACGAGCGCCATCAGGCTGTCCTTATTGAAAGAGCCATTCACTGGTGCAAGCACCGTGAGCACCTGTGGGTCGTTCAGCTCGGCAACATAGCCAGTAGCCTTGAGAACCTCAACGAAATCGCTCAGGTTCGACTGGCTCTGGAGATATCCCATCGTTGTTCCGGCATAGGACTGTCCGATGGTAGTGGCAGTACCTTCGTAATGCTCGTTCCAATCATCGGTACATGAAGCGATGGCAAGCGCTCCTGCAACCGCCAAGGCTCCTACTCGGAATGATTTCTTGATATTATATTTCATAATATTGTGAGTTTTTTTGAAGTTAGTGAGATTATAATCTGTCTTCTGCCACATCTGGATTCGCATAAACTGCACTTGGACAGATTTCAATCGCATCGAAATTCATCTCATTGTCGGCAGACTCCATCTTCTGTTGCAGACGAAGAACGTGGTGAGTCTTACCATCTGAGTGGAATGTACCGATTACCTTTCGGAGGGTATTGTTCTGCTGACGGAAAGATGTTCCGAAGGAGCCCGTTCCATCTTCAGATGTACTACTATAGCAATCCATACCCTTCATCCATCCACGATAGTGGAACTGCTTGTCGAAGGCAGCAACCTGCTCTTCATCGCCAAGCGAGGAGTCGGACTTCCAACCAATTCGGTTGTCTTCGCCACCTGGACGCATATCGAATGGGATGCCCTGTGGTTTATCATCGATGTAGTACTGCACGATACCGCGAGAACTGAAGCCTGTGCAGGTGAACATTCGGAGTTCCCATTCTCCTACTGGCACTGCAGGAAGCTCGATAGCTACGTCGAAGCGTCCCTTCACGATAACTTCGTCACCCTGATATGACCAGAAGTGGAGCACACGGTTACGCACATGAACGTGAGTTTCGTCAGTATAAGTCCATTTAGCAGCTGTTCCAGCCTTGAAGCCTAAGCAAGTGTTGACATTCGTAGCAGCCTTTGCACCCTGACCACCTCGTCCATAACGTCCATTCTGGATGGTGGACTTGGTGAAATGACCACGAGCACCACTGGTAATGAAGTCTGGAGAGAGGGAAGTACAGTCGAGACGGATACGCTCGCTGAACACAGCTTCCTGAACATTGATATTGCGGTTGGTTGGCCATGGGCTTTCCTCAAGGGTCACACCATAGCTGAGAATATCGTCAATGTAATGGTAAACACCATTCACTGCAGTCTGATCCACATTCACTTCGCTGGCTGCCAAGATTCTTGCACCACGGATGCGGTAACCACGGCTGTCGCGACGGCTCTGAACTCCACGACGGTTGATATAGAGTCCTGATTCGGAACCACTTGGGAAGGATGCTTTGATGATACCGAATGGCAACATCGTCTCGTACCAGTCTGCAATATCCCACTTACGACGGTTGAAGCCGTTAGCAAGAGAACTATTTGGAGCATCCACTGCAGTGAACTGATAGTAGGTCATCTGGCAAGGAAGCAAATGGTAGGAGATGAAGCGGTTGAGGGCATTGTCACGAGAAGTAGGGTCTTCGTTGGCAGCATCCTCTGGATAAACAGGGTCGTAGAGGCGGTGAGCCAACTTCTTCATACCTTCCAAATCGGTCACACCATACTTCTCAAACACATCGTTGCGAGGAGTGAGAGCTGTGAACTTGAAGTAGCGGTGCTCTGGATAAGCCACGTTATCGTACTCAACAGCGGTGTGGATACAAAGTGCATCGTTTGTCCAGTCGATAGAGTCGGAACCTACGCTGTAAGAATCGTCGATGTAGTGCTGGAGAGAGTCGTCAAGATGGCAAGCCACGAGCGCTTCCACGAAGAGGGAGATGGCTGAGTCTTCAGCCAACACGTCTGGAAGCATAGCGTTCTTGGCACCGATGACGGAACTCATCGTGTGGACCACACCGTTTTCTACGGAGTCGTCCATTTGAACCATTCTCGCCTCCTTATTAATATATATGGCAAGCTGAACTTGTCCAGGAATGGATACTGTATCAGAATCACAGGTAATCGTCATAGGGCGCTCCAACATGTTCATCTGAGGGTAAGTACCATCGTTGAAGTCAGTTGTAAAGAAAGCTTGCTCGATGATATGATTGTAGGTAATCGTATCACAGTCTGCCTGAGAAAGCTGGTCGATAGACGTAAGTCCGCGTCCTGCCAAATACTTGTCAATAGCTTCGTTGGTAGGAGCAAAAACGGTGTATGAACCGTATGTGCCCAACAAGTCCATCATCCTTGAACGATCCACAATCGCGGAGAATTCACTGAATTTCTCACGATTCTTCAGGAAGTCGGATGCATATTCTGCAGTTGTTGTAAAGCGATTCTCGACACCTGGGTCGTCGGAACAACTGACGAATGCCACCTGTGCTGCCGAAACAATGAAGGCAGCAATGGCTAAAAATTTGTATTTTCTATTTGATTTCATAGTCATTACCAGTTTAGTTCTTTTTAATATCTTCATCCTCGGCATGAGCAGGATTCTGATGCAGATAAGGATTCACATCAAGTTCCCTTTCAGCATAAGGCATGTACATGAAATCCATCATTGCCATCTTGATGACAACCGACTTGGAAGCCTCACCAAACTTACTTGCTACAGCTGCAGCAAAATGAGAGGTGTTGCCTTCACGACGTGCAAAGCGCACAAGGTCGAAATAGCGCTTACCCTCGAACAAGAACTCACGATGACGTTCGTTCTCCAAGAGAGTCATCAAGTCGCTATAATTAGAATAGTTGTCACGAATAGGACGGAACTGCGTTGTTGTGTTCTGAGCGTATGGATTAGAACGCATATAGACAGCAGAAATAAGTTCGAAGGCATCGTTATAGAGTTCCTCTGCTGTAGAGAGAGAAGCACCGTTTTGCTTAGCGCGACGCATCTTTACACCTGTACCTGTGTCCTCGGATGGAGTTGCACTCTCACCACCTATGATGTTAGCAAGATTGATTTCTGCCTCTGCACGCATCAGCATGATTTCACTCAAGCGGTAGAAAATCCAGTTGATTCGATTGTTAGCAACATCTATCCATTGGCGACTTGCTTGGTTTGTACCGTACTGCCAGGTGGTCTGATTAGCAACTCCGAATTTTTCTCTTATATCTGACTCTGTCTGACCACTAAGTTCACCAACCACATACTTCAAGATACCAAAGGCACCACTGCTGACATAGCGGAAACCTGTGAGCGAACGATAGTCAGTCGTAACAGGGAAGAGTTTCGTATCAGCGTAAGTCTTGCTGTTGGATTCAATAGCGGATTCCATCAGATTCTCATTTGCTGAAAGCAATGCAGAAGTACTGGTACCTCCATGGCCATACATGCTGCTCACAGCACTATTTCGAAGGATAGTATCATCCCTTTTTTCATCAAAGGTAAGTTCGAAAATACCTTCGAAAGAGTTGCCCTTGGCAAAAATAGCATTGTAAGCCCTTGGACCATCGTTGCTTCCACTGGTTGAGACTCTTTCTCCCAATAGAGGATATCCATAAGTAGTGAGGATATAAGGGTCCATCACCGTGTTGAGGTCGCCATACTTGTCCTCACGATATTCCTCATACTTGAAATTGAGGACCCAATCGCAATACTGGATACACTTCTGATAGTCTGCCTGCTGAAGAGGCTTAGCACGATTGTAATCGGATGCACGCCAGAGGTAGAGGTCGGCAAGAAGTGAATAGATGGCAGCACGAGTGACACGTCCTGTGTTCTTGGCACGTTCCGTATATTGACGTGGTGCATAATCCTTGCATTCCTCCAAATCGAGAATCAATGAATCGAGGATGTTCTCAAATTTGGATGCAGGAATTTGATATTCCTTCGTATCATCAATAGATGGTTCAAACGTGAAAGGCACGTCCTTGAAGGCACGAATCAAATAGAAGTAGTTGAGGGCACGAATGGTCTTTGCCTCTGCCATCGTCACTCGCAGGTCAGATTCCGTGTAGTTAGGGTCCTTCTCTGCCACTTGTGGAGCATAGTAAAGAACCGTATTGCAACGGTTGATGACAGTATAGAATGGCGACCAGTCGCAGAAACCGTTTGTCTGCTTCAAGTTACCTTTATTAATATAATTAAGGTCTTCCGAAACATCTGGTCCAGAGGTTACATTGTCGGAACGAACTTCACCCCATACAATCGCTCTCTGCAACCAATTGCTCTCCTGCATGCCCACATAGCATGAACGAAGCACGTTGTCAACGTCATCTTTATTGGTCCAATAGTTCTCGAGAACGACTTCATTCAATGGGAGGAGGTCGAGGTCACAAGAAGTGACCGACACGCCAACAAATGCAGTCAGACCAAAAATCTTTATGATATTCTTTAAATTCTTCATAATGGTAGTGATACTTTTAGAATGCAATAGTTGTACCTACAACGAATGTACGTGAACGAGGTGTACGCGAGTTATCGGAAGCTGGTGAGAAACCACCTTGTGGATGCTCTGGATCCACACCTGAGTACTTCGTCAAGCAGAAGAGGTTGTTCAAGGTGAGGTAAACACTCAAGGAGTTAAGACCCCATTGCTTCAACTTTCGAGGATTGATAGAGTAGGAAATCTGAGCATAGTTCAGACGGAGGAATGATGCATCCTCCACGAAGCGGTCGGAGCCCAGATAGTTGTATGTGCGGAAGTTGGTTCTGGTGGTAGCAGCACGAGGGAGAATGTTCTCGAAGTTGTCACCCTCATTGTGCCAACGCCAGTTCACGGCACGGCTCTGGTTTTGGTTGGTTGCCATGTTCTCAAGACCCATACGAGCCTGGTTGATGACCTTCTGACCAACGCGGTAGTTGAACTGGAGGTTAATAAGCAAGCGTTGGTTAAAACGGAATTTCATACCGAAACCACCAGTGAGCTTAGGAAGTGAAGAACCCAAATACACAATATCAAGTTCATTGATATTACCATCGTGGTTCACGTCATCATATATGGCATCACCACCAACGAATTCATACTTGTAGTTGTCGTAGTCGAAATACATTGGCTTTGGATTGCCTGCTGCGTTGAGGATTACCTCTCCATTTGCATTCTTGGCAACAGGAGAATTAGGACCGCTCACACCAGGGATTTCCTCTGCACTGTAGTCGGAGTACTGATATACGCCCTTGTAACGGAAACCATAGATGGCACCCAGAGGGTTGTGGAGTTGTACACGCGACAGATAAGAACCGTTCTCGAAATTGAAGTCATTATTAATGGATTCCAGCACTGTTGGGTCCATCGAGAGGATTTCATTTCGGTTGTTGGCAAAGGTCAAGTTCACATCCCAAGAGAAGATATTGCCTATTTTAATGACGTCTGTACCATTGATATTGAATTCCCAACCGTTGTTTCGCATCGAACCAGCGTTCTTGTTTGGAAGTTCGGGATAACCCGAAGAAGATGGAATCTTATAACCAGGCATCAATAGGTTGGTGGTCTTCTGCGTATAGATGGAAAGGTCACCGTTGATTTTGTGGAAGAAACCGAAGTCGAAACCTAAGTTCCAAGTCTCCTTCTGTTCCCACTGGAGGGCAGACAAACGGATGTTGGTTGGAATCATGGAACCTTCACCCATATACACTGAACTTTCTCCATACTTACTATAGTGGAGCATTCCGCCTGGAGCATTACCTACGATACCCCAACCTGGACGGATGGAAAGCATATCTACCCAAGTGGCCTTTTCCATGAATTTCTCATCGCTAATGTTCCAACGACCAGAAATACCAGGGAAGTTACCCCAACGTCTTTCAGGACCGAAGTTGGCATTACCGTCTCGACGAAGTGTAGCGTCGAAAATATACTTACCCTTGTATGCGTAGTGCAACTGGAACAAGAAGTTCATGCTCTTCGACTCACCTGCACCTGTAGAGAAGCCTGTGATGTATCCACCACCGAGGGCAGAAGTAATATCACTGGTAGGGAGCCAAGTAGATGAATAGTTCTGGTCGCTCGAATTGCTCGAATTGTACTGTGCACGAGCCATCATCATCACTGAATGGTTTTCATTGTTGAAATGAGGAACGAAAGTGAGAGAGTGACGAGTGGATATGGAGTTACCCTTCGAAGAGCTGGTCGAAGCATTGTTGTATTTCGATTCAGACCAGTTGGACGACAACAACTCTCCAGGATAGAAGGATTCGCTGTTGTGGCTTGAGATATTGAAATAAACCTGTCCTTCGTAATCCAACCTATGTCCTCCATCCTCAGTGTTCAAAAGCTTGTAATTGAGAATGAATTCAGGCGACAGGTTCATATCCCTTGAGTCGCTCTTAGCAAGATGAGCGGAAGCGACTGGGTTAACGAGGTTGTACTGGTCTTTCAACAAACTACTCTGAGCAGCAACAGGAGAATCTATATAGCGATTCATCGTGTAGTATCGGTCTGTGTCATTTCCATTGGCATCTTCCTCATAAATGGAAAGGTTAGGCATCTTCTGGTAAGCAATACCCAAAAGACCATCGGCGTTTCTCTTGTTCATCGTATAGGTGAAGTTGAAGTTGGTTTTCACCGAGATACGATTACTTACAAAATAGTCGAGAGCTACACGAGTGGTGAAACGATCCAAGTGCTGCTTGATGATGGAACCCTTCTGGGTATCATAACCTGCAGAGATACGGAATTGAGCCTTTGAACCACCACCAGTGAGGGAAACGAAGTGCTGCTGATAAGTACCGAACTGCTTCACAGCCTTCTCCCAATCGGTGTTGTCATTAAACATATTATATTCGGTGAAGTCTCTGTCGTAGTTGATTTCAGGAATATAATCAGAATTGCCCTTCGAGCCATATCTTGAATTCAACTCAGGGTTGAAGTATGCCTCCTTCAGATACATGGTGTAGTCATCACCATTGAGGAGCTTATAGCCTTCTGGCTGCCATGTACCCGTGAAACGGAAGGTGTATTGAACCTTTGTCTTACCTCTCGAACCACGCTTGGTCTTGATTTCGATAACACCGTTGGCACCTTGAGAACCCCAAACAGCAGTACCGGCTGCATCCTTGAGAACCGTGATGCTCTCAATATCCTCAGGGTTCACAGCCAAGAGTTCTGCAAACTTTTCCTCGTTGGCGTTCGTATAGTCGAAGTTGGCATCGTAAAGGTCCTCACGCAAAGGGTTACCATTCACAACAATAAGAGGGTTTGCGTTACCGTAGATGGTACTCACACCACGAAGACGCATGGTTGTACCAGCACCGAGGTTACCTGAGTTCGACACAATATCGAGACCCGAGATACGTCCCTGCAAAGCCTCATCGACGGAAGTCATACCGAGGTTCTCGAATTCCTTCATATCGATAGTCTGAGATGCCACGGAAATTTCAGTCACTGGAATCTGCAAACCTGTGGTCTGAGACTTCTTCACAGCCTTCACAACAACCTCCTGAATCTGAGTGGTACTCTTCATTCGGATGTTGAAATGCTTCCGGTTGATAGGGAGAGTCACCGTCTGGTAACCAATGTAGGAAACCTGAATACGGTCCTTGGGATTATGAATCTTGAAAGAGAAGTTACCGTTAATATCGGTAACGCCATGAGCAACAATACGACGGTTGTTGTCGATCTCAATGACATTCGCCATCATCAGAGGCTCTATATCATCCGACACGGTACCCGAAATAATGTCGCCCGCTTTAGGTGCCTGTGCCATCGACAAGGAGCAGAAGCACACAAAGAGCATGAGCAATGATATGATTTTTTTCATGGGATGAAATTATTTACGCTGTTTAACACTTTCCTCTGCAACTACCTTGTGAGGTACATAGATGAACTGGTCCTTACTGTAAAGAAGAGGACTGTCAATGGCGTGAACAACGACGGTAGAAGAGTTCTCTATGGTAGTAGCACTCTCAACCTTTGTTCCGTTCAGCCAGTATTCGCGGCCCTGAATGTTGTAAAGACCGGTACTCATATCTACTTTCACCGTATTACCCATAGCATCCAACAAGGAGATACCACTTGGATCCACCGAAGTAACAGTGATACGATAAGGAGCACCAGCAGTCACCTCATACAAACTGTCTGCCGTTACCACCTTGGCACCTGTAGTTTCGTCAATCACATAATCAAATCGGGTCTTTTGCGATTCATAAACTGATGGTTCGAAACCATTATCCGCAAAAATGGAGTTACTCTGAATGTGATACTTGATGAAGTCACGCTGAATGGACTTTACATGCTCGGCAGAATCCGTTGGATGATCCAAAGAGTCCTGGATGGCGTCATATCTTTCAGCAAGAGCCAAATCCTCGTTCGAAGGAAGACCTGCAGCGTATGCCTTCTGCATGGCATCGTTAGTAGGAGCATAAACCGTGTAGTGGTGAGCATTCAAGAGTGAATAAGTCTTTGGTTTGCCATCCGAACCAATAGAGGTGGAAACCAAGTTACCTCTGATGCTGACGTCCTTGTTCTGAGAAGCAGAGCAATAGCCATCAGTGTTCGTGTTAGCGATGGAACCAGAGTTCACCAACATCTCGTAGAACTCACTGAATTCTGGATGCTCAGCAAGAATGTCCGAAGTGGCCTTGCGAGTGCTGTTGATAACGCCATCCACAACGTAAGCCTTACCATTCTCCATGTTGAACACCTCGCGAACATTGATAGGAGCATTCACTTCTGTCTGGTAAGAACCAGCCACACTCATCTGACCTGCCATGTCAAGTTTGCCATCCACCTTCACGAAACTCTTACCCTTCGTGAGATAATAACTCTTTCCCGGCACGGTTCCTTCGATACCGATGATGTTATCGAGAATATCCTGCAAACGGTTGTTAATCTGAGCGTTACTAGTACCGCCTGTAATCCTGCGGAGAGAGTTTGCAGGAACGATAGTACCATCTTCATTTACCGTACATGCATAGACATCCACATAAATGCGCTGGGCAGCAGACTTCGTTGGGTCGAAATGGAACTCCCAAAGCTCGGTTGTCTGCTTGCCGAATGAAACAGGGTCAACATAGTAGAGAAGACCCTCATTCGTTGGAATGAAGAAAGAATATCTGGAAACCATAGAGTTGAGGTAAGCACCATACTCCAAGTTGTCGATTGCATTCTTAATGATGTTCAGATTATCCGTGTCAATCACAGCAGGGAAAAGAACCGAAGAATAAGAAGCTGGAGCAAACACCCTCTTCGTCAGATAAACCACACCATTACATCCAAGCGTAACGTTCTTCACATCGTTTAATTTCACACCCAGTTTCAGGTTGGCATCATTCAAGATAGCATCGAACTTACTTGGTACACTGGCAACGAGTGAATTGAGCATGTTCACGTTGATCAACTCAGCAAGCACTGAGTTAGGAGTGTTTTCAATCGTACCATATTGAGCCTTGATAACGTTTCCACCACCGTTCTCCCACCATTCACGAACAGCAGAGTCGGTTGGAACCATCATCACACCCATATCCTCCATCAAAGGAGTACGGTTGTTGAACACCTCTGGAACAAATGTGTTCCATCCTGGGTCATATTTCAAGGAAGCGTCAAATACCTGTCCGTCCTTGTCGGTAGTAAATGGTCTGCGAGAATTCCTGTCAATACCCGAACCCCAAGAACGCTCTGAAAAATAGCGCTTTACGTAAACTGAGTCCACCTGAGTGCCCTTGTTCACGTTATAAGCAGAGGTCAGCATCGAAGAATCCTTAGGAGCGGCAAATCTTTCGATAATGCTACTGAAGATAGACATCTCGCCATTCTTACGGATAATTTCAGCCATGTTGTCGAGAGGAGTAATCACTCTGTCAACCTCATGCACAAATCCGTTCTTACAGAACTGGCTGTTCAGAATCTTCGCACGATTCACATAAGTGTCGTCAGTTCCACGAGTACCTGCTGGGTCGTTGTAGAGGAAGTCGATGTCACTGCTCTGCAACTTGTTGGCAACGATGAACTTAGGAGTGAAGTGAATCATTGGACTTGCACCCGAAGCATCCTTGAAAAGAACGATTTCAGGATGAGTGGACTGCAAGATGGTCCAGCGCTCGTTCTTTGGCAGTTCGTCTGAAGTTGTGCTCACCACCTGAACTGAGTCGAAGATGGACTGAGAAGAAACACGGCGGCAAACCTCACCACGAACAGGACCTTCAGCCGTTGACAACATACTTGTTGGATAAGGGTTGTCAATCATGGCAGAATAAAGCAGGAGTTTCTTCTGAGCCAGCGAAAGGTCAGCGTACTTGCCTACCCCCCAATCGTTAGAAGCAAAAAACTTTGCAAAAGCATTGTCATCTGCGATGAAAAGGGTTTTACTACCAGTCTTGGAAAGAACCTCTGCCTCTCCAAGGTCATTAATCAATTGTAGGAAATTCGTATAAGTTCCCTTCTCCTGCATATACCCATAGATGGTGTTCAGACCCGAAGGCTGATCCTCATCGAGGTTGTACGCGTCGGTACAAGAGAATGCTGCGAAACCCACAAGACATACAACGCCTCCTACCAGGAGGTGTTTACATAGTTTTTTCCTTTTTGAGTTGTACAACATAAATATTAGAATAGATGATTATATAATTGATTTCACGTCTAAAGGGGTTAATTGGATAAGTTGATACTCCTCCCTACTACGCATTAGTGTCTTCTGTTAGGTGGTTACATCCCATGTGTTTTCTTTCCGCATGATTTCCATGCCTTCTTGACTCTGTCCTCTTGCCAAATGGTAACGTTAGTTAGAATTCAAAAAGAAACCATGCAATGACGTCAGCACTTGCCGACCTTTCTCTTGTAGTGTCACGCGCCCGTGAACACCAAAGACACTGCTGCATATTCCGTGCAAAGTAAGCAATTTTCTCATTATAAAACAAATTTTAAGATTAATCTTTTCGAGATTGGTTGATTTTTAACAAAATCCGATTCTATTTTTGCATTTTTTGCCATTATTAACGGTATGCGAATCCAACGAGCATGAAAAAAGCCTCCTATTTTAGGGGAGGCTTTGTGAGAATCGTTACCATTGTATGTGGAACGTAACGACGATATTTACTAACTTGAGTGTGCCACTGTCGTTGTATTGATACTGCATGGTGACAGTGTGATTCCCATCCCAAGGAGAGCAGTTGTTGGGGTGACATCCGTAATTCCATCTATAGAGATTATTGGACTCTATGTAAACATGACCTCTTCCCCAACTGTTGGTGTCGCCATACTCATCGAACCACGCTCCATAGGTACCTGCCGCAGTATTGTTACCTTCGCTTCCATCGGAATTGAGAGGCACGAGTTCCATCCGATAATCATTAATGTTTTCCACGTCAAGCAATGCAGCGAGTTCATTCTTGTCTATCTGAATATTGCCACTCTGGGAATAGCCTGACCAAAATTCCACATTGACAGTTTTCTCCATCGTCCCCATCATCTTGGTTCCTGTGATTTCTCCATCCCCTCCTTCTTCAGGAACAGGATAGGAGGCAACGATTTCGTTCAAGTAGGCAAGTCGATTTTGCAACCAATTGCGCAGTTTTTGGGTCTCGGTGGCAGCACTGAACCTGCGTATCTTCCAGCGTGCTTCTTCTCTCACTTGTGGGGATGTGTAGGCAGTTCCACCTCCGTCGGTCCGTTTCGTCTGGAGTTCGTTCAAACCATCCACATACTGCTGGGTTTCAGCCCAACTGCGGATGAAGAGGGAGTCCTTGATTTGGTCCCATCGCTCTTTGTACTGACGCATGAATTGAGCATTGCCGAACATGTCGGTGAAAAACTTGGGAATACGATAGTTACCATTCTGACGATAAGGGTCGGAACCGAAGAGGGTTTCTGTATAACTAGTAAAAAAGGTATGTCCGGTGTACATATCGCTCCAATCGAAATCAAAGCCTGCATCCCAGTCCCACGCAGGACCGAAGGTGTATTTGCCGCCCTTGTCGCGGAAGAGATAAATGCTGCGCGGAGCCGCCAATTCCACATTGTAGAGGTATTCCTGCAACTGGTCCATGGCGATGTAGGAAGGAATGTCCATAAGGGAATCGACCAAGGCATAGTTCTTCGACTTGATGGCGTTTTCCAATTCTGCGAAGTCTGCCTTGATTTGCTTGAGCTGAGCACTGGTCACGTCCTTGGGATATTTCACTGCCATAGGCATGTTATAGACGCTGGTGTAGAAATTGTCGCCTGAATTAGGACTTTCTGCGGGACCATCATCCACATCAAGAGTGAGCAGAACGCCTTCGTCCGTATCAATGTCAACGCGGTTGCCTGCCACTTCCACTTGCTCAGCAATCTGATAGACGCCGATATACTCGCCATTGAGGAAAACCTCAGCAAAACGGACGGGCGTGGTGAACGGGATGCCCATCCACGTAGCGGTGATGGAACCAAAGACATTCATCATGTCGGTCATATCCCGATAATTGGCAAGGAGCACCCAGTCACGATTCTTTTCGATGCCTAACACCTTGGAACTGGTGTCGAACTTGATGCGGTAAGGCTTCTTATCATACCACAACCAAGTGGAATTGCCTCGACCTCGTATCTTTCCGGGACGGGAATTGAACTGGTACTCCCCTCGTCCATCGATGGACACGTAGCAACGCACATAGTCCTCCTTGGAGGTGATTTCCACTCCATCCTCAGTCGTGATATACATGGCAAAGACTTTGCACTTGTCGTGTGTCTTGGTGGTGAGACTGTCAGAGAAGGTGATGCTGTCAATGGATGCACTATAGTTGGAATTCTTTTCCAAGGCGAAAGGAATCACATATTGTGGGTTGTCGCTTCGATGCATCTGGAAGGTGGTGGAGTCGGCATCGAAATCGAAATGGGAAAAGTCGGGAAGGCTGTAGGGAAATGCCCATTCATAGCCATCGTAATTGACATGCACATGCATCCACTCCTGTGCCCAGGACGAGGAGATTCCCATGGTGGAAAACAAAAGCAATAGAGTGAAAAGAGAACGATTCATCGTAAATAAATGGCGTGTTAGATAGTCGAATTATAATCAGTTAATGGTTGGTGTGATGTATCTTCAGTAGAAGCACATTCTTACAATCGCCTGCAAATCTACAAAAAAACCATGAAAGAAAGGAATTATTATGAATTTATGTTGCGTTGGAGGTGTATATTTGACCCTTAAGCCGATTTTTATGAGGATGCGCAAGTTCGAGATGACTCCTTCGATTATGCAGAACTTCTCCCTTCATTGCACTGGTCCTTTCCTTTGATTGTACTAACTTTCTCCTTTCATTGAACTCGTCCTTTCCTTTGATTTTACTAAAATGCCGAGCCCTCAACGTTTTTATAGCGAGCCCTCGCTATCGCAACGCCGAGCCCTCGTTGTTTCGATGACGAGCCCTCGGCAACTAGTTAAATCCAAAGAATCGATTCAGTAAATCTTCACATGCACTTCTGAAAATCCCATAAAGTGGTTCAGTAAATCCACTAAAGCGTTGCATCAAAAGCATTACTTCATCCCTATGTTTCCACTGCCCAGTTAACCGTTGAAGGAAACATCATCATGTTCAAAACCACACATTCAAATAAAAAAAACCACACTTCCGAGGGTGGAAATGTGGTTTTTCGAAATACTTATGATAAAAGTAAAAGTGTTTCGGCTTATGCTTCTGCTGGTGCTTCTGCAGCTGGTGCTGCCTCTGCCTTTGGTGCAGAAGACTTGCGAGAACGGCGCGTGCTCTTCTTCTTTTCTGTCTTCAACATGTTCTCATCGAAGTCAACAAGCTCGATGAATGCCATGTCAGCAGCATCAGAAGGACGCTTACCCAACTTGATAATGCGAGTGTAGCCACCTGGACGGCTTGCTACCTTCTCGGACACAGTGCTGAAGAGCTCTGTGATGGCATACTTGTTCTGCAAGTAGCTGAAGACTACGCGGCGAGACTCGGTGGTATCAGTCTTTGCCTTTGTGATAAGTGGCTCAACATACTTGCGGAGTGCCTTAGCCTTCTGAAGGGTCGTGGTGATACGCTTGTGCATGATCAGAGAAGTTGCCATGTTCGACAACATTGCAGCTCTGTGTGGAGCCTTGCGACCCAGATGATTGAATTTCTTATTGTGTCTCATCGTTTAATCTTTGTCTAATTTATACTTGGAAATATCAGTTCCGAACGAAAGGTTCAAGCTCTCAAGCAAGTCGTCAAGCTCTGTGAGTGACTTCTTACCAAAGTTGCGGAACTTGAGCAGATCTGTCTTGTTAAATTGTACCAAATCGCCGAGGGTCTCCACGTCGGCTGCCTTCAAGCAGTTGAGGGCACGAACGGAGAGGTCCATATCGACAAGTTTAGTCTTAAGCAACTGGCGCATACGCAATACTTCCTCATCAAATTCCTCATTGCCATCGAAGTCGTTGTTCTCGAGAGTGATTTTCTCATCGGAGAACAGCATGAAGTGGTAAATGAGAATCTTGGCTGCCTCTTTGAGGGCATCCTTAGGATGAATAGAACCATCGGTAGTGACTTCGATGACGAGTTTCTCGTAGTCGGTCTTCTGCTGCACACGATAGTTCTCCACTGCGAACTTGACGTTGCGAATAGGTGTGTAGATTGAGTCAATGGCGAGCTGGTTGATTTCGTTGCAGTACTCACGATTCTCGTCTGCAGGAACATAACCACGACCCTTGTTGATGGTGAGCTCAATCTCCAATGTTGCTTTTGGATCTAAATGGCAAATAACCAAATCAGGATTTAACACTCCAAATCCATTGAGATACCTATTGATATCTCCAGCTTTGAACTCGGTTGAATTCTCGATGGTCATCGAAACCTTTTCAGTCTCGCTATCATCGACGATTTGCTTGAATCGAACTTGCTTCAGATTCAAGATAATGTTGGTGACATCTTCTTTCACACCTGGAATGGTGGAAAACTCATGCTCAACACCAGAAATGCGGATGGTGTTGATGGCATAACCCTCGAGAGAAGAAAGAAGAATGCGGCGAAGAGCGTTTCCGACAGTAATACCGAAGCCAGGTTCCAGGGGACGGAACTCAAACTTGCCGTACTTGTCGTCGGCTTCCAACATTATTACTTTTTCTGGTTTTTGAAATGCTAATACCGCCATTGTTAATTTTTATTTAGAGTACAACTCGACAATCATCTGTTCTTTGATATTCTCTGGAATGTCTGCACGCTCTGGCAGGTGCAAGAGCTTACCACCCATCACGTTTTCATCAAACTCAATCCAAGGATACTTGCTGTGGTTGAATCCTGCGAGGGCTGCTGCAATGACTTCAAGGGACTTAGCCTTTTCACGAACAGCAACAATCTGACCAGGCTTAACAGAGTAGGAAGGAACGTTCACAACCTGTCCGTCAACTGTGATGTGCTTGTGGCTTACCAACTGGCGTGCTGCTGCACGGGTTGGAGCAATTCCGAGACGATAAACGACATTGTCAAGACGTGCTTCAAGGAGCTGAAGAAGAACTTCACCTGTTACACCATCCTTGGAAGCAGCTTTTTCGAACAAGTTGCGGAACTGACGCTCAAGAACTCCGTAAGTGTACTTTGCCTTCTGCTTCTCAGCGAGCATGAGACCGTACTCAGACTGCTTGCGGCGACGATTGTTTCCGTGCTGTCCTGCTGGATAATTGCGCTTTGAAAGAACCTTGTCTGGGCCGAAAATAGCCTCACCGAAACGACGGGAGATTCTCGACTTAGGTCCAGTGTATCTAGCCATATTTCTTTTTGTTGTTTAAAATGACGCACCCGCTGGTTAGCAGCCGCGACTGCAGAAAGGAAAGATGCAGTCCAAAATATATTTTGAGCGGGCTTGTCGGCAAAAAATAATAATTAAACTCTTCTTCTCTTTGGAGGACGACATCCGTTGTGTGGAAGTGGAGTAACGTCGATAATCTCTGTTACCTCGATGCCTGCACCATGTACGCCACGGATAGCTGCTTCACGACCCTGACCAGGACCCTTCACATAGGCAACCACTTTGCGGAGACCGAGATCGAAGGCTACCTTTGCACAGTCCGCTGCTGCCTGCTGAGCAGCATAAGGAGTGTTCTTCTTTGAGCCACGGAAACCCATCTTACCTGCTGAAGACCAAGAAATGGCTTGACCTTCGCTGTTTGCCAAAGTAACAATGATATTGTTGAACGACGAGTGGACATGGAGCTGTCCCTGTGCGCCAACCTTGACATTTCTCTTCTTTGCAGAAGTTGCTTTCTTTGCCATATACGATTATTATTTAGTAGCTTTTTTCTTATTTGCAACAGTCTTCTTCTTACCCTTGCGAGTACGAGCGTTGTTCTTCGTGCTCTGTCCGCGTACAGGAAGACCAATACGATGACGGATACCACGATAGCAACCGATATCCATCAGGCGCTTGATGTTGAGCTGGATTTCGGAACGGAGGTCACCTTCAACCTTGTACTCGGCGCCGATGACTTCACGAATCTTACCTGCCTGCTCGTCAGTCCAGTCCTTAACTTTAATGTCCTTGTCAACTCCAGCCTTTTCCAAAATCTTGGCTGAGCTACTGCGTCCGATACCAAAAATGTAGGTTAACGCAATTTCACCTCTCTTGTTCTGTGGGAGGTCTACACCAACAATTCTTATTGCCATATCTTTAGTATATTATTTCTAACACAAGAATTATCCCTGACGAGTCTTGAACTTAGGGTTCTTCTTATTAATTACAAACAGACGTCCCTTACGTCTTACGATAACGCAATCTGGTGTACGTTTCTTTAATGATGCTCTTGTTTTCATTATAAGGATTCTTTTTATTGTCTGAAAGAAAAACGAATGTAGAAATGGAGATCTACTTGTAGCGGAATACGATTCTGCCCTTGGAGAGGTCGTATGGAGACATTTCAACTCGGATTTTGTCACCTGGAAGAATCTTAATGTAGTGCATTCTCATCTTGCCAGAGATGTGAGCGATAATCTCGTGACCATTTTCCAATTCTACACGAAACATTGCGTTCGACAATGCTTCAACTATTGTTCCGTCTTGCTCAATTGCTGACTGTTTAGCCATAATTTAGATAAATTTGTCTGCTAATACTTTTTCTATCTCATCGAATGACGAAAGGATGTCGGCCTTTCCTTTTCGGACACACAACGAATGCTCGTAGTGTGCTGCGGGCTTCTTGTCACGGGTGACAATTCCCCATCGGTCTTCCTGCATGTAGATGTCCTTTGTGCCCATCGTGATCATTGGCTCGATGGCAATGCAAAGTCCACTTTTCAGAAGAATGCCGTTACCACGTCTTCCGTAGTTTGGCACTTGTGGGTCCTCATGCATCTCATGCCCGACTCCGTGTCCCACAAACTCTCGAACCACTCCGTAGCCTTGTGCCTCACAATGCTGCTGCACAGCGTAGGAAATGTCGCCAAGCCGGTGTCCAACAACTGCCTGCTCAATGCCCTTGTAGAGGGCTTCCTTGGTGGTCTTGAGCAAGTTCTTCACTTCGGGAGAAATCTCACCCACAGGGAACGTGTAGCAAGAATCTCCACAGAAGCCGTTCAGGCGGGTTCCGCAATCAATGGAGACGATGTCACCATCCTGCAGGGGCACGTCGTTGGGTATTCCGTGCACCACCTGTTCATTGACTGAAGTACAGATGCTGGCTGGGAACGGACCTCCATAGGGGTTTGGAAACCCCTTGAAGGTTGGTTCAGCCCCGTTGTCTCGGATGAACTCCTCGGCTACCTTGTCCAATTGCTTGGTGGTAACCCCTGGCTTGATGATCTTCGCCAATTCTGCGAGGGTTCTGCCAATGAGCAGGTTTGCCTCGCGCAAGAGTTCTACTTCCTCGTCAGTCTTAAGATAGATCATCTTTATCTAATCAATAAGCAGCATGAGCACCACGAACACGTCCAGTGTCGAGCAGACCATCATAGTGACGCATGAGGAGGTGGCTCTCAATCTGCTGGAGAGTGTCGAGCACAACACCTACGAGAATCAACAACGATGTTCCACCAAAGAACTGAGCGAATTCACGTTGTACACCAAATACATCTGCAAATGCAGGCAGGATTGCAATCAAGGCAAGGAACAAGGAACCTGGCAATGTGATGCGGTCCATGATCTTGTCGATGAAGTTGGCAGTGTCCTTACCAGGCTTTACACCTGGGATGAAACCATTGTTACGCTTCATGTCCTCTGCCATCTGGGTTGGATTGATGGTGATGGCTGTATAGAGGTAAGTGAAGAGTATAATCAAAGCTGCGAAGATGAGATTATAAACCCAGCTTGTGTTATCAATGAGCGCACTCATGAATGAGTTGAGCTTACCGCCTGTGATGTATCCCGCAACTGTGATTGGGATGAACATGATTGCCTGTGCAAAGATGATAGGCATAACGTTTGCAGCGTATGGCTTGAGAGGAATGTACTGGCGAGCACCACCATACTGGCGATTACCAACAACACGCTTTGCATACTGCACTGGCACCTTGCGAGTACCCTGCACGAGCAGGATAGCAGCTGCAATGACTGCCAAGAACAGGATGATTTCTACCAAGAAGACGATCAAACCGCCCTGACCTGGAGAAGAGAAGCGAGTCGTGAGTTCCTGAACAAATGCCTGAGGGAAACGTGCGATGATACCAATCATGATGATGAGAGATACACCGTTACCAATACCCTTGTCGGTGATACGTTCACCAAGCCAAAGAATGAACATGCTACCTGCTGCAAGAATGATAGTGGATGTGATGATGAACACAGTCCAGTCCAAACTTGAGTAGATGGCAGTACCTCCTGTTTGCATACGGAGATTGATGAGGTAAGAAGGAGCCTGGAAGAGCAGAATCACTACAGTCAAGTAACGAGTGTACTGATTCATCTTCCGACGACCACTCTCACCTTCTCTCTGCATCTTCTGGAAATATGGCACAGCCAAACCCAGCAACTGCATCACGATGGAAGCAGAGATGTATGGCATGATACCAAGCGCGAAGATTGAAGCCTTAGAGAAAGCACCACCTGAGAACATGTCAAGCAGAGACATCAAACCACCTTCTGTCTGGTTGCGAAGACCCTGAAGAGCGTCGGTGTCAACGCCTGGAAGTACTACGTACGAACCAAAGCGATATACAGCTACGAAAAACAGAGTGATGAGGAGGCGAGTACGCAAATCCTCAATCTTCCAGATGTTAGACAATGTCTTAACCAGCTTGTTATTCTTAAGTTTATCGATTGCTTGTCCCATTGTTTAGAGTTTTACAGCGTTTCCGCCCTTTTCTGTGATTGCAGCCTCAGCAGTCTTTGAGAATGCATGAGCCTCTACGTCAACTTTTGTGGTAAGTTCACCAGTTCCGAGAATCTTCACAAGCTGGTTCTTGTTGATGAAACCAGCAGCAATGAGTTCCTCAATGCCCACCTTAGCGAGGTTCTTTTCGTCAACCAACTTCTGGATAACACCCAGGTTGATGGCCTTGTATTCCACACGGTTGATATTCTTGAAACCGAACTTAGGTACACGGCGCTGGAGTGGCATCTGACCACCCTCGAAACCGATCTTCTTCTTATAACCAGATCTTGCCTTGGCACCCTTGTGTCCGCGAGTGGAAGTACGACCCTTGCCTGAGCCATAACCACGACCAACACGCTTACTGTTGTGTGTTGAGCCTTCAGCTGGTTTTAAATTATGTAATTCCATTTATTACTCAATTTAAAAGTTTCTTGTTAAAAACGATAACCTCAAATTAGTCGATCACTTCGACAAGGTGCTGCACCTTGCGGATCATACCGCGCAATGAAGGAGTATCCTCATGCTCAACCACGGAGTTGATTCTGTGCAAGCCAAGAGAATCAAGTGTGCGCTTCTGATCGATAGGACGATTGTTGCGGCTCTTAATCTGCTTAATCTTTATTGTTGCCATGTTGATTTACCTCCTTATCCTTTGAATACTTTTGTCAAACTTACACCGCGGTTAGCAGCAATTGTCTTAGGGTCGCGCATGTTGGCGAGAGCCTCGATAGTTGCCTTCACGAGGTTGTGAGGGTTTGAAGAACCTTTCGACTTAGCAAGCACGTCAGTAATACCAACGCTCTCGAACACAGCACGCATAGCACCACCGGCTACCACACCAGTACCAGCAGAAGCAGGCATGATGAGTACACGTGCGCCACCGTACTTAGCGAGTGCCTCGTGAGGAACAGTGCCCTTGAGAATTGGAACCTTCACAAGATTCTTCTTGGCAGCCTCAACGCCCTTGGCGATTGCTGCAGTAACTTCACCAGCCTTGCCAAGGCCGTAGCCGATGACACCATCACCATTACCTACAACAACAATTGCAGCAAAAGTGAATGTTCTACCACCCTTTGTAACCTTGGTAACACGATTAATAGCAACCAATCGATCCTTCAGTTCGACGTCGTTTCCTATTTTTACTCTATTAACCATAATCTAAAATTAAAATTTAAGTCCAGCGTTACGGGCAGCATCAGCCACCGCTTTAATTCTACCATGATAAAGGTAACCGTTACGGTCGAACACCACTGTTGTGATGCCAGCCTCGATTGCCTTCTTAGCAATGAGCTCACCAACCTTTGAAGCCTGCTCGCTCTTGTTGCTTGCCTCAAGTCCGAGAGAAGATGCTGCAACGAGGGTCTTCTGCTCTTCGTCGTTAATCACCTGAACGTAAATCTGCTTGTTGCTTCTGAACACAGACATACGAGGACGTTCAGCAGTACCAGATATCTTATTGCGTACTCTATACTTGATTTTAGTACGTCTTTCATTCTTTGTTATCATACTCGTACAATAGTTTTATTATTTAGCACTTGCTGACTTACCAGACTTTCTTCTAATCTCTTCGCCCTGGAAGCGGATACCCTTGCCCTTGTATGGCTCAGGCTTACGGAATGAGCGAATCTTCGCACATACCATACCAAGCAACTGCTTGTCGCAAGATTCGAGCATGATGAGAGGATCCTGGTTTCTCTCACTCTTGGTTTCCACTTTCACTTCCTTAGGAACCTCGAAAACGATAGCGTGAGAGTATCCCAAAGCAAACTCGAGCACATTGCCCTGGTTGCTAACACGGTAGCCGACACCCACAAGCTGGAGTGTCTTCTTGTATCCCTCAGATACACCAACAACCATGTTGTTCACGAGGGCACGATACAAACCATGGAAAGCGTGACGCTGCTTTGTGTTGTCAGCCATCATCTCAGTATTCTCTTCCATTGTCAACTTTCCGTCCTCAATACAAACCTTGATTGCAGGGTTTACATACTGTGAGAGTTCACCCTTAGGACCTTTTACAGTTACAATGTCATCCTTATGAGTAACAGTTACTCCAGCAGGAATACTAATAGGTAATTTACCAATTCTAGACATTATATATCCTCCTAATTAATATACGTAACAAAGGACTTCACCACCAATCTTCAGCTCAGCGGCTTCCTTGTCTGTCATTACACCTTTGGATGTAGATATGATTGCAATACCTAATCCGTTAATCACACGTGGCATGTCCTTGTAACCAGTGTACTTACGAAGTCCTGGGCGGGACACACGCTTCAAGCTCTGAATAGCGCTTGTTTTGGTCTCGGCATCGTACTTGAGAGCAATCTTGATCGTTCCCTGAGGACCATCCTCAATGAACTTGTAGTTCAGTACGTAGCCCTTGTCGAAGAGAATCTTGGTGATTTCCTTCTTCAAGTTCGAAGCTGGAATTTCAACGACCTTGTGCTTTGCCATGATCGCGTTTCTCAGTCTCGTCAGATAATCTGCTATTGGATCTGTCATGATTTTAAATTAATCGGGACACCCCGACAATATTTAAATTGTTAATAAAAAAATAAGTTGCATTGTCTGTCTGCTACCAGCTTGCCTTCTTCACTCCTGGAATCAAACCAGCTGAAGCCATTTCACGGAACTGGATACGGGAAATACCGAACTGACGGATATAACCACGTGGACGACCCGTAATCTTGCAGCGGTTGTGGAGACGGATAGGGTTTGCATTTGCTGGAATGCTCTGGAGCTGGCGAGCTGCCTCGTATGCCTCTTCAGGTTCGCCTGTAGCGACAATCTTCTTGAGAGCTGCACGCTTGGCAGCATACTTGGCAACGAGCTTAGCGCGCTTCACCTCGCGAGCCTTCATTGATTCTTTAGCCATATCTCTCTAATTATTTGTTAGCGTTCTTAAATGGAAGACCGAAGGCCTTGAGGAGAGCATAACCTTCCTCGTCAGTGTTAGCAGAAGTCACGAAAGTGATATTCATACCGTTGATTTTGTCAACCTGGTCGATGTTGATTTCAGGGAAGATGATCTGCTCCTGAACACCGAGTGTGTAGTTGCCACGTCCGTCGAACTTTGCCTCAATACCCTTGAAGTCGCGGATACGAGGGAGAGAAACGCGTACGAGACGCTCAAGGAACTCATACATTCTCTCGCGACGAAGAGTTACCATCACACCGATAGGCATCTTCTTACGAAGACGGAAGTTGGAAATATCCTTCTTCGACATGGTTGCTACAGGCTGCTGGCCCGTGATCTGGGCGATTTCCTTGATTGCAACCTCAATCATTTTCTTGTCCTGAGTGGCGTCGCCCAAGCCCTGGTTCACCACAATCTTCTTCAATACAGGAATCTGCATAGGAGAAGAATAGTTGAACTGTTTCATCAATGCTGGAGCAATCTGCTCAGCATATACCTTCTTAAGATTTGCAGTATTAGCCATTAGATTTCCTCTCCTGATTTTTTAGCGTAACGAACTAATTTGCCATTGGCACCAATCTTGCGACCGATACGAGTTGCCTCACCTGTCTTAGGGTCAACAACGTTGAGGTTCGAGATGTGGATAGGTGCCTCCTGCTTGATAATGCCTCCCTGAGGGTGCTGTGCACTTGGCTTGGTGCTCTTCGACACCATGTTAATGCCCTCGACAACGGCACGCTGCTCCTTCACAAGGACACGAAGGACCTTGCCCTTCTGACCCTTGTTGTTGCCAGCGTTCACAATCACCGTGTCGCCTTTCTTGATATGTAATTTACTCATTACTTTGTGCGTCTTTAAATGTTTTAAAGTACTTCAGTAGCCAAAGAAACTACCTTCATGTTTACAGCACGGAGTTCACGAGCCACAGGACCGAAAATACGGCTACCTCTCATCTCACCAGCATTGTTCAAGAGAACACATGCGTTGTCATCAAAGCGGATGTAGGAACCGTCGGCACGGCGAACTTCCTTCTTCGTGCGAACAATCAGAGCCTTCGATACTGTTCCCTTCTTCACTTCAGAAGTAGGAATCGCATTCTTAACTGCAACGACAATCACATCGCCAACAGAAGCATAGCGACGCTTCGTACCACCGAGAACACGGATACAAAGCACCTCGCGTGCACCGCTGTTGTCTGCGACTGTCAATCTTGATTCTGTCTGTATCATAATTTACTTAGCTCTTTCAACAATTTGTACTAATCTCCATCTCTTGGTTTTGCTCAATGGACGAGTCTCCATGATCAGCACTGTATCGCCAACATTGCACTCGTTCTTTTCGTCATGAGCATGGTACTTCTTCGTCTTGCTGACGAACTTACCATAAATTGGGTGCTTCTCCTTGAACTTGGCAGCAACCACGATAGTCTTGTCCATCTTGTTGCTTGTAACAACACCCGTTCTCTGTTTTCTAAGATTTCTTGCTTCCATGTAGTTCAAGTTTATTTATTGAGTTCTCTCTGACGAAGTTCAGTCTTCATGCGAGCAACATCGCGACGAAGCTTCTTAATCTGAGAATTGTCCTCGAGTGGAGAGATGTGGTGGTTGAACTTCATGTTCGTCAAGTTAGCAACCTCTGTCTCTATACGTTCTGCAAGCTCTGCAGTTGTAAGTTCTCTAATTTCTGCAATTTTCATAATTAGTCAGCATTTTTGTCGTAGTCACGACGTACAATGAACTTTGTTGTAGTTGGGAGCTTCTGAGCACCGAGGCGAAGAGCCTCTTTTGCTACCTCGTATGGAACTCCTTCCACCTCGAAGAGGATACGTCCTGGCTTTGCAGGGAACACATACTTGTATGGATCACCCTTACCTTTACCCATTCGGACGTCAGCAGGCTTCTTAGTGATTGGTTTGTCAGGGAAGATGCGGATCCAAACCTGACCCTGACGCTGCATGTAACGTGTGATAGCAACACGGGCAGCCTCAATCTGGCTTGCACTGATCCAGCGCTCCTGAAGTGCCTTGATACCGAAGCTACCGAAAGAAAGCTCGGTGCCACGGTGAGAGACACCACGCCAGCGACCGCGACCCTTTTGCGGTCTTCTATATTTTTGTCTTTTTGGCTGTAGCATAATTCAATTTCTGATTAGCGGTTGTTGTTTCTTCTGTTTCTTGGTCTTCTGTTGCCTTCGCCACCACGGTTGCCACCACGGCCACCTTCCTTCTGCTGAGAGAAGTTTGGAGTGAGGTCCTGCTTGCCGAAGATTTCGCCACGGCAAATCCAAACCTTGATGCCAAGGAGACCTACCTTGGTGAGTGCCTCAGCGAGGCAGTAGTCGATGTCTGCACGGAAAGTGTGGAGAGGAGTACGTCCTTCCTTGTACATTTCTGAGCGCGACATTTCAGCACCGTTCAAACGACCTGAAATCTGAACCTTGATACCTTCTGCACCCGAGCGCATCGTGTTTGCAATAGCAGTCTTGATAGCACGACGGTAAGCAATCTTGCCCTCAATCTGGCGAGCGATGTTGTTGGCAACGATTACTGCATCGAGTTCTGGGCGCTTGATCTCGAAGATGTTGATCTGAACATCCTTCTTCGTGATCTTCTTCAGCTCTTCCTTGAGCTTGTCAACGTCCTTGCCACCCTTACCGATGATGATACCTGGGCGAGCAGTGCAAACTGTGATAGTCACGAGCTTCAGTGTCCTTTCAATAACAATCTTCGAAACGCTTGCATTTGCCAGGCGAGTGTTGAGATACTTACGAATCTTGCTGTCTTCGAGAATGTTGTCACCGAAGTTGTTTCCGCCGAACCAGTTCGAGTCCCAGCCTCTAACAATGCCGAGACGGTTGCTTATTGGATTACATTTCTGTCCCATAATTACTTTTCCTCCTTTGGTTTAGCGTCCACAAAAATTGTAACATGATTAGAACGCTTGCGAATTCTATAGCCTCTTCCCTGTGGTGCTGGGCGCATGCGCTTCAGTGTTGCACCTTCATCAACAAAAATCTTAGAGATGTAGAGTTCGCCGTTTTCTGCCTTACGCTCGTTCTTCTGCTCCCAGTTGGCAATCGCAGAGCGAAGCAACTTCTCAACGTCCTGAGCTGCGCTCTTGGTGTTGAAGTGGAGAGTTGCAAGCGCCTTGTTCACCTCCATACCGCGCACGAGGTCAACTACGTAGCGCATCTTGCGTGGTGAAGAAGGGATATTGCGAAGAGAGGCGAAATAGGTATTCTTCTTAGCCTCCTTTATGGCGTTGGCCATATTTCTCTTTCTTTTTCCCATTATGTGATTTCTTTTTTTCAGTGTGAGCCTGTATTACTTCTTTCTGTTACCAGCGTGACCGCGGAAAGTACGAGTAAGTGCGAACTCACCGAGCTTATGGCCCACCATGTTTTCTGTGATGTAAACAGGGATGAATTTATTACCGTTATGAACTGCAATAGTGTGTCCAACGAAGTCCGGAGAAATCATTGAAGCTCGTGCCCAAGTCTTAACGACAGTCTTCTTGCCGCTTTCATTCATATCAAGCACCTTCTTTTCGAGCTTAACGTTGATATATGGACCTTTTTTTAATGAACGACTCATATTTTACTTAGTTAACTTGGTTACTTTTTACGTCTTTCGATTATATACTGATTTGAAAGCTTCTTAGGCGCACGAGTCTTGAGACCCTTAGCATACAAGCCGTTGCGTGAACGTGGGTGTCCACCAGTCTGACGACCTTCACCACCACCCATTGGGTGATCATGTGGATTCATAACAACACCACGGTTGTGAGGACGACGACCCAACCAGCGGCTGCGGCCTGCCTTTCCTGAAGATTCAAGAGCATGGTCAGAGTTGCTTACGCTACCGATTGTAGCACGGCAAACTGAGAGAACCTTACGAATTTCACCAGAAGGCAACTTGATTACGCAGAAGCGACCTTCACGTGAAGTCAACTGAGCAAAATTACCTGCAGAGCGAACCATCTTGGCACCCTGACCAGGACGCAACTCGATATTGTGAATCACAGTACCGACTGGAATGTTCTGGAGTGGAAGAGTGTTGCCAAGGTCTGGAGTAGCAGTCTCACCCGACATGAGGGTGGTGCCCACCTGCAGTCCGTTTGGAGCAATAATGTAACGCTTTTCACCATCAGCGTAGAAGAGGAGTGCGATGCGTGCCGAACGGTTTGGATCGTACTCGATTGTCTTCACCACTGCTGGAATTCCGTCCTTGTCTCTCTTGAAGTCAACGGCGCGGAGCAAACGCTTGTGACCACCACCTCTGTAGCGGACTGTAAGACGTCCCTGATTGTTGCGGCCACCCGTGCTGCGCTTACCATAGACGAGAGATTTCTCTGGTACTGATGTAGTAACATCATCAAACGTACCAATAGCTTTGTGTCTTTGACCTGGAGTTACAGGTTTGAATTTACGAATTCCCATCTTTATTATTATATGTTACTATAGAAGTCAATAGTCTCCCCTTCTTTCAATGTCACAATTGCCTTCTTGTAGGCATTTGTTCTACCCTTGATGATACCTGCGCGAGTGTAGCGGCTCTTTGCCTTGCCGTTGTAGCGCATGGTATTCACGGAAACTACATTTACGTTATACTTAGCTTCAATTTCTTTCTTGATTTCAATCTTGTTGGCGTCAGGACGCACAATGAAGCCGAACTTGTTGCCCTGCTTCTCTGTGATAGCTGTCATCTTTTCAGTTACCAACGGTTTGATGATATATGCCATACTGCGACCTCCTTATTTGTTAAATGTTTCGTCAACAAGCTTCAAAGCATTTTCAGTGACAACAAGAACATTTGCGTTCAGCACTTTGTAGGTGTTGAGCGCAGATGCAGTCATCACTTCTGCCTTTTGTATATTGCGAGCCGACAAATATACGTTTTTCTTTACATCTGGCAAAACGAGAAGCAACTTCTTACCCTCAATTTTAAGATTTTTTTGCAAATTTACAAATTCTTTAGTCTTTGGAGCTTCGAAATCGAAATCCTCAACTACAACAATTGCATCCTGCTGAGCCTTATATGAGAGCGCACTCTTGCGAGCAAGAGCCTTCACCTTCTTGTTAAGCTTGAACCAATAGTCACGAGGCTTTGGACCGAACACGCGGCCACCACCACGGAGCACTGGAGACTTGATGTCGCCACGACGTGCGCCGCCACCACCCTTCTGACGGATGAGCTTGCGAGTAGAGCCCGTAATTTCGCTTCTTTCCTTTGACTTGTGTGTACCCTGACGCTGGTTTGCGAGGTACTGCTTCACTGCGAGGTAGATTACGTGGTCGTTAGGTTCAATTCCGAAGATAGCGTCGTTCAATTCAACCTTCTTTCCAGTATCTTGACCTTTAATGTTATAAACTGAAACTTCCATTACTTCTTAATTGTTACGATTGAACCCTTACATCCTGGCACTGAACCCTTCAAGAGGAGAAGGTTGTGTTCAGGAATCACTTTAATCACCTGAAGGTTGTGAGTTGTCACCTGTGCATTACCCATCTGGCCGCCCATTGGCAAGTTCTTGTACACGCGAGATGGAGTGGCACAAGCACCGATTGAACCTGGCTTGCGCAGACGGTCGTCCTGACCGTGAGTGCTCTGACCCACACCACCAAAGCCGTGGCGCTTTACTACACCTGCAAAACCCTTACCCTTCGATGTGCCAACCACATCCACGTAAGGAGTGTCATTGAAGAGCTCCACTGTGATCACGTCACCAAGGTTGTGCTCCTCATCAAATGTGAACTCGGCCAAGTGTCTCTTTGGAGTTGTACCAGCCTTTGCGAAGTGTCCCTTCATTGGCTTTGTAGTGTTCTTCTCCTTAGCTTCCTGGAAGCCAATCTGAACAGCTTCATAACCATCCTTTTCGACAGTCTTCAACTGGGTTACAACACAAGGACCTACTTCGATAACAGTGCATGGAAGATTCTTTCCATCAGCACTGAAAACGGATGTCATTCCGATTTTCTTTCCTAATAATCCTGGCATTTCAAATTGATTTTAATAATTCTCAAATTCTTGTACTATACCTTAATCTCTACTTCAACACCGCTTGGGAGCTCAAGCTTCATCAATGCATCAACAGTCTTTGGAGTTGCGCTGTAGATGTCAATCAAACGCTTGTAAGTGTTCAACTCAAACTGCTCACGGCTCTTCTTGTTTACGAAAGTAGAACGGTTCACAGTGAAGATACGCTTGTGAGTAGGAAGTGGAATAGGACCGCTCACCTGAGCGTCTGTTGCCTTCACTGTCTTCACAATCTTCTCAGCCGACTTGTCAACCAAGTTGTGGTCGTAAGATTTCAGCTTAATACGAATTTTCTGACTCATTGTCTTTTTGTTTTTTGAATTGTTATTGAATAAGAGCAAGAGGTATGCTGATTAAGAGTCATTCGCTAATGCAGCACCTCAAACCCCGTTTTTTGCTTCTTAACGTCAAGATAGGTCCTCGGGAGCAGCAACGCTCCCAACGACCTATTCTGATTATTTTTTATACGAGATCAACGCGTCCGCCCTGCTCCTTCAGCACTTCCTTAGCAATCGAGCTGCTAACTGGTGCGTGATGGTCGTACTGCATAGAGCTGGTTGCACGACCCGAAGTGATAGTACGGAGAGCAGTTACATAACCGAACATCTCTGCCAGTGGAACCATAGCCTTCACAACGCGAGCACCGCTACGGCTTGCTTCCATACCTTCCACGTTACCACGACGCTTGTTCAAGTCACCAATCACGTCACCCATGTTCTCTTCTGGAGTAACAACCTCGAGCTTCATGATAGGCTCCATCAAAACTGGCTTAGCCTGAGAGCAAGCGTTCTTGTAAGCCTGGAGAGCAGCGATTTCGAACGACAACTGGTCGGAGTCAACTGGATGGAACGAACCATCAATCAGCTCTACCTTCAAGCTGTCCATTGGATAGCCACCGAGCACACCATTCTTCATGGCGTTCTGGAAGCCCTTCTGCACCGATGGGATGAATTCCTTTGGAATGTTACCACCCTTCACCAAGTCGATGAACTGGAGGCCACCCTCCTTGTAGTCCTCGTCGATAGGACCTACGTTCACGATGATGTCGGCGAACTTACCACGACCACCCGACTGCTTCTTATATACCTCGCGGAGGTTCACAGTCTTGGTGATTGCTTCCTTGTAGTTAACCTGAGGCTTACCCTGGTTACACTCAACCTTGAACTCACGCTTCAGACGGTCGATGATAATGTCGAGGTGAAGCTCACCCATACCCGAGATAACGGTCTGACCGCTCTGCTCGTCAGTATGAACAGTGAAGGTTGGGTCTTCTTCTGCAAGCTTGGCAAGACCATTGCTCAGCTTGTCGAGGTCTTTCTGAGTCTTAGGCTCAACAGCGATACCAATCACTGGATCTGGGAAGTCCATCGATTCGAGGACGATTGGAGCATTCTCGTCGCAGAGAGTATCACCCGTGCGGATATCCTTAAAACCTACAGCTGCACCGATGTCACCAGCGCTGATAACCTCTACAGGGTTCTGGTGGTTGGAGTGCATCTGGAAAAGGCGGCTCACACGCTCCTTCTTGCCCGAGCGAGTGTTGTAAACATAAGAACCTGCTTCCAACTTACCCGAATAAACACGGATGAAAGTCAAGCGGCCCACGTATGGGTCAGTGGCAATCTTGAATGCAAGAGCCGAAGTCTTCTCATCCTCGTCTGGCTTGCGGTCTTCCTCTTCCTTCGTGTCAGGGTTCGTACCCACCACGTTTGGAGTGTCGAGTGGAGAAGGAAGGAATGCACAAACATAGTCGAGCAAAGTCTGAACACCCTTGTTCTTGAACGAAGAACCGCAGAACATTGGAGTGCAAGCCATCTGAACCGTAGCGTTGCGGAGAGCACGGAGGATTTCCTCCTCAGTGATCGTTGAAGGGTCGTCGAAGAACTTCTCCATCAGAGCATCGTCGAACTCAGCAACCGACTCGAGCATCTTGTCGCGCCATTCCTGAGCCTCGTCCATGAGGTCGGCAGGAATATCCTCCACCTCATACTCTGCACCGAGAGTCTCGTCGTGCCAAAGGATTGCCTGCATCTTGATGAGGTCAACCACACCCTTGAACTTCTCCTCAGCACCGATTGGAATCACCACTGGCACTGGGTTAGCGCCAAGCACGTCGTGCATCTGGCGAACCACCTCGAAGAAGTCGGCACCCGAACGGTCCATCTTGTTTACGTAGCCGATTCGTGGAACATTGTATTTGTCGGCCTGACGCCACACAGTCTCAGACTGAGGCTGAACACCACCTACTGCACAGTAAGTAGCAACAGCACCATCGAGAACGCGGAGTGAACGCTCCACCTCAGCAGTGAAGTCAACGTGTCCCGGAGTGTCAATCAAGTTAATCTGATACTTGTCGCCATTGTAGTTCCAGAAACAAGTTGTTGCAGCCGAAGTGATAGTGATACCACGCTCCTGCTCCTGTGCCATCCAGTCCATGGTTGCAGCACCATCATGCACCTCACCCAACTTGTGAGTCTTACCCGTGTAGAACAGGATACGCTCAGAAGTGGTTGTCTTACCAGCATCGATGTGCGCCATGATACCGATGTTACGCGTCAAATGCAAATCACGTTTTGCCATAAATCTTAATTACCTTTTAAATCTTTTTTACCTTTTACTTTTAACTAATACCTCGTAGTATCTAAGCATCTGCTTTTTTAGAAGCGGAAGTGAGCGAATGCACGGTTTGCCTCAGCCATGCGGTGCATATCCTCCTTACGCTTGAACGCGCCACCCTGCTCGTTGAATGCATCCATGATTTCAGCACTCAGCTTCTCTGCCATGCTCTTGCCTGAACGCTTGCGAGCGAAGGCAATCATGTTCTTCATCGAGATAGCCTCCTTGCGGTCAGGACGAATCTCAGTAGGAACCTGGAAAGTGGCACCACCAATACGGCGGCTCTTCACCTCCACCTGTGGAGTTATGTTTTCAAGGGCTTTCTTCCAGATTTCAACTGGAGACTTCTCCTCATTCTTCATCTTGTTCTCAACGATGGAAAGTGCGTTGTAGAAAATAGAGTAAGCGATACTCTTCTTTCCGTCATACATCAGGTTATTAACGAACTTAGTAACCTTCACGTCGCCATAAACGGGATCTGGCAAGATCACACGCTTCTTTGGTTTAGCTTTTCTCATTTGTTTGTTTCTTTACTTTTCTTTAGTCTGTCTGGTTGCATTTCAGCGTTTTCTTCAACGTCCCCTCCGGAACATTTACTCAACCATCTTGTTAGCTCCAACAAACCAAATGTTGTTAAATAAAAAACTTTTTTGCTTTTTAAGACCGTAGTCTAAATCTTTTGTAAGAAAAAGGAACGAAGATTCTTTTTTTACTTCTTAGCCTTAGGGCGCTTAGCTCCGTACTTCGAGCGACGCTGTGTGCGACTTGCAACACCGGCTGTATCCAGAGCACCGCGAATGATGTGGTAACGAACACCTGGAAGGTCCTTCACACGGCCACCGCGAACCAGCACGATTGAGTGCTCCTGCAAGTTGTGACCCTCTCCTGGAATATAGGAGTTAACTTCCTTCTTGTTTGTGAGGCGAACACGCGCCACCTTACGCATAGCCGAGTTAGGCTTCTTAGGAGTGGTAGTGTAAACACGAACGCAAACACCGCGACGCTGTGGGCATGAGTCCAAAGCAGGTGACTTGCTCTTGTCTTCCAATACCTTTCTTCCTTTTCTTACTAATTGCTGAATAGTAGGCATTTTAAATTTTGTTTTATTATTATGAATATTGAATATAGTCTGTCCTATCTTTTTGGAGGGTCTTCAGTCGGGCGCAATCTGCTCTCGTGCCGTCCGCTTACTGCTGCCATATCTTTGTTCGTGCATCTCTACACCTTATATAATATTAGGCCGCATTCCTCTCCAAAGCCCTCTCTCCCCGCACCGAAATGAGTGTCAAAAGGGCACAATAGTCTAAAAAGCGGTGCAAAGGTACGACTTTTCTGCTAAACAGCATACTTTTTCACCTCTTTTTTTCATCCAAAAACCTCAAACACCCCAAAATTCCCTAAAATTTAAGTTTATTTAACTTTCAAACATCGCTTTCCATGTCTCAAACCAATCACAATCATACGATTCTTCAGTCAAAGAAAAGGATTATCAAAATTTATAGGGGACTTCGATAAATTGTCTTTCAGGAAATTCTGCAGGATTTCTTTAGCAGATGGTTGTGCGGAAAGAGGGAGCAATGCGGGCATTGTGACCGACAGACAAACAGCCAGATGCAAAGAAAGACCAGAATTTACGAAAGAGTTCATACAAGTCTATTAATAAATAATTTTCAGTGATCGGGGAATTTGTAGAAGTCCCCTATAAATTCTCCAGCTCATTCACCCACTCGTTGAACAAAGGGCATTTGCGACGAATGGAATCAAGGCCAATTCTTTCAGCCAAAATATTACCATACACAATCTTGTTATACCCTGGTATAGCATCAATGAGGCGTTTGGAAGGTGCAGTCAATGGATTATTGTTAATATCCTCTGGATTTGGAAAATGATGTATCGTGTTTTCTATCTTGTCAAAATCAGCCTCATTATCGCCGAAGTTATCACGGAATGCATTTATATCGCTAAAAAGCAAACCCTCAAATTCATGAAGTTGAATATAAGGTATAAAACGATTGCGCATTTCCTCTGGTACATCTTCTTTCATCCTTTCGAAGAGGTAATGCATTCTCATTTTCTTATCAACAATTGATTTTGATTCTTCCCAACCAGGAAACATGAAATTATCCTTTAAACCATAGTAATCCACCAGCATCGAAACTATCGCGTCACGCTCGTGCAGATGTTTCAAGATTTGCTGACGTAACGAAGTCCATGACACTATTCCCCCATTGCTCTTTTTCACTAACGGCGCAGAAACCACAATGTCAAATTTCATCAAGTGCTGCATAAGCACCGAACTACAAAACTCCTGTTCAGTAGGACCTTCACAAACAATAATCAGTCGTTTCATCGTGGTTGCCCTCCTTTCAGTATATTCTGTTTCCACAAATCGCCAAGCGTGTATTCATCCAACCATTGCTCCAAATCTGCTCTATTCAATCGTTGCATTTGCGTCTGCCCATCCAACTGATTCACAGTCACCACATCCTCTGGTTCGAAGTTACTTATCAATTCAGCACTCTGGGTAGCAATTATAATTTGTGCCCCCCTCTGGGCAGCAATTCGAATTAAGCCTGCCAACTTTTGAATAGCTACAGGATGCAAACCCAATTCTGGCTCATCAATAATAATCACCTTAGGTAGCCAAGGCTGCATAAACAATACCACAAGTGCAATGAAACGAATGGTTCCATCCGAAAAATCGTTTGGACCGTATATCATCGTACTATACTTGTCCTGCCAAAGCAAACGCATCGTCTCTGCTGCTGGTGAAGGGTCAAAATAGAAATCAGAAAAATAAGGGGCAACACTTTGAATCACCTGAACGATACGGTGATACACCTGTGGATTCTCCGACCGAATTCGATACAAGATAGGTGCAAGGTTCTCACCATGCTCATACAACGTCATGGAATCATTTTTCTTGTGGCATTCCATTGCAAAAGGAGAACGATTACCCGTATCATGGAAATGAAACTTACGAATCTGGGACAAATAACCTCTTATGTAATCGCCACGCGTCAAGCCCTGATAGTCTCGAATCTGAGCCTCGTTCACATATTCAGAAATAGTCTTAAAATCCCATTTGCTCTGAGATTTAAAGCCCAAACTTTCAATTGATATAATAAGTCTTCCATCTGCTTCTATATACTTCACTGCATAGCTGTTTCTGTCCATATAGAGAGTGGCTTCTATCGACTCTGTCTCCTTTCGTCCATGAAACAAAAATTTATCAACTCCACCCTTTTGAGCAACATAGGCTGTAAGACCTTGTGCAAATGTACGACCAAGCAACTCGAAGAAAGACAAAAAATTACTCTTTCCTGCACCATTCGAGCCAATCAGTAGGTTAATCTTTTTAAGTTCAAAATCCAAGTCCTTGAACGACTTATATCCCTTTATTTTAATTCGATCCATAATATTCCAAGCATGTTGCTGACTATTCATTAACAAAGTTAATATATTTATCTAAAATAGCACAAAAAACATCTCCTTTTTTTAAGAAAATTATTATTAACTCAACTTTCGCCTGTGTTTTTAACCACGTTATCGTTCAGCTTGCCGATGCTTTCTTAAGTAATGATAAAAAAATAAGTTGGTACAGTTTACTCATATTTTGGAGATGTTTTTGTTCGTTTTCGATGGAGTGATGCGGGCATCATGACTGAGGAAACGAGCGAAAACAGCCCAAAAGATGAGCACAACACGAGGTCAATATGAATTTATCAAAATGTACCAAGTTATTTTTTATCGTTACTAAACTCTGTATAGTGAAGAGTTTTTTTTACTGTCCGCTAAAAATGCCGAAGGCATGAAAGAACACATGAATATAAAACAAGTCCTACCTTCATCCTTACAGCAATAGAATTGCTTCTCAATCAATTTTAGCGAACAACAATATAAAAAACAGTAGTCGATAGGTGGATGCTATTTTGCATCCTTCAGTCTCAGCGAGATTTTCGACAGTCTGAAGTCCTTTTGGTATTTGCTTAGCTGTAATGAATCGACATTGGAGTTCACTTTTAGGAAAGCCTGATGCAGCATGTAGTCTGGAGTCCAATCAAACTTCACAGACACGCATTCCCCACTATTGGCAATGACGAAATCCTTCTCGCCGTTCAGCGGGTTCACCATATCCGTTTTTTCAGTGATGCTAACGGCGTCCATATCTTCTCCGTTGTGATGGCACATACTTATATTCACAACACTTGGTAGCGTGTCGGTATGCTCCACCACATCGGGAGCAAACACAAGCTCCACCTCGTAAGGGAGAGGAAGCAACACCGTTCTGAGATTAATGCATACGTCAATCTGATTGTCGTCAGTCTGCTGAGGACGCAAGGAAAGATAACTGTTGTAAGGAATGCCGAAGGAAGCATCCGTATTCACTTGCTCATACAACGTGCAAGTCGATGGTTGAATGTACTCGGACTTAGACAACTTGATGCCATCATACTTGGAATTAAGTAATGAATCTCCATTATAGTTCAACAAATCGAACGTGGAGCTTTCCACGGTTGCTTGTATTTCCTTGTCAGCCTTGATTTTGCTCCACAATGATTCTGCTATGTCGATTGGCAGTTTCTCATCAAATACATAATAATAAGATGTGTCGCCATCGGAAACAATGAAATGACGTGTACCCAATCTCCTCAACTCATTTTTATCCTCCTCGGTCAGATAGTGTTCCAAAGACCATAATACACCATTATAGGAAGCCTCTAAGTTTTCTTCGATTACATCAGAATGGTCATGAATGAAAGCAACAACGGAGCGATTACTGATGTACAAAGGCAATTGGGTGTCAACATCACTAACAACGGCTTCAGCTTCGTCGTTTTCTTTCAGCGCATCATCCCAAAGCGGAGGACGATGCCATTCCATATCGAAACGAATGATTTGCACCATTGCCTTTTCCAAAGGAAGAGGTTCCGCAAACGCTATTCTCAAGGAAATACTCTTCCCATTCAATTCAATGGAAGCACTTTCGTCCAGTTCTTCTTTCCAACAAGCATACAGGGAATCCGCTATCGAAGAATCCACAAATTCCAACAAGAAACGAATGCCAGAATAAAGCGAATAATCCCCCATTGGAATGCCATCACCGTTTTCATTATTGATGAGCCAAGCCTTGCAAGTCGCACCCATCTCATTCGAACGTACCTCGTAAACAACATCATCAACGGTATTGCTTACCGAGCCAAACACAGGTGCATCAGGCAGCAACTGCATAAGAGGGTCTGCACTGTCATATTGATAGTTTTGCCAATAGAACAGCACGCGCCGTGCATCCTTCAACGACACATTTTTGAACAATTCATCGTAGGAGATAGTCACTTTGCAGGAATCAGCAGAAAATGAAAGAACAGGAAATGAGTAATTGACATCCGCACGGTTGTAACTTACATTCTTCATTTCATCTTCTTCATTCATCATTCCCAAATAGGCTGGCACACGTCGATTCCGTCCCAGTGTGCGAAGCGTGAATTTCTTGTCAGATTCCGCTTTCTTGTATTTTTTAGCAAATGTCTTGGCAGCAGTTTTCGATTTGAAACGAGCCACATAGTTCATGTTGTCCGTTCCAAATCCATCCTCACTTCTCACCTGAAATTCCGATGCTATCATCTCCAATCCTTGTATTGGAGGAACCACAAAGCGTTGCACCTTGTTCCACGACATGCCCATCCAGCCCAACTCCATACTTTTCAGCTGCGAAGGCTTGTCGAAGGTCACACTATCCACCTCATTCGTGTTGTAAACCATATTCAGTCCGAAGGCAATGCGCTCGTCCTCTTCTTGGTAGAGAATCGACTCATCATCATGCATCTCAATCACATGGCACAACGTGTCCTGACACACATACACCTTCTGAGCGTGGAGAGAGACAGTGAACAGAAAAAGAGCCACCCATGTCAAAAGGCTTTTAGCGTCTTTCATATTCCCCATTATAAAAGGACAGAAGCCCCAAAGGGAAGAGAGTGTAATGACTCCGTTTTCTATGTGTTTCAATTGTTTTGCTATCATTGTCTTATACAATTCTTAATTTGTTTCCAACTACAACTATCTTCAGAAAGCCTCCCCTCGGGGAGGTTTGGAGGGGGCTTGGCTTTTATATCGTCTTGATAAAATCATCCCATTGGCTGGGCGTACCTTTTTCCATGAAAGTGCGCTCATAGAGGCGTCTTCTTGTCGAAGAGATGCTTTGCCTACTGTGCGCCGTGAGCAGAGCGATATTGATGGGAGAGAAACCTGCTTTCAGCAACAGACAGACACGCAAATCCTGCTTTTTGAGCTGGCACACATTCCCTATGCTTTTCTTGAAATCCTTGTAAGCCAATTCAATCACGTTCTCCAGTTCATACCATTCCGCTTCACTCATCTTGTAATCCTTCGAATCTTGCAGTCGTTTATTGATGCGTTGGTAGATGTTGGAGTTGAGCACCATCTGCTCAGCCTGTCGGCGTTCTGAAATTTCAATCGAAGCCAGTTCATTGGCATATCTCAGTTTCTCCATCTTCTCTTGCAGTTGCCAGTTTTCTTGGTTAGTCTTCCGCATCTCTTCCTTCAGTTCCTTTATCTTCTGCTCGTTCTCTTCCATGTATGCCTTACTGCGTTTACGTTCTTGCTCCTGCAACTGCTCCAAGTGCTCAGTACGCAGTTGAAGCACGGCACGCTTATGCTTATTCCTATAATACAAGAACAACGTGAAGAGCCCACCCACCAGCAATAGTCCCACGGCTCCCGCAGCTATCGTTTTCGTTTTCATCATCGCCTTCGTCAGCTTCTCGTTCTCCCGCTCTCGCAGTCGGTAGTTGTAGAGCGCATCGGTTTGTGCCACAGCCTCCGCTTGCATGACTTCGGCGATGGAGTCGGTGCATGTTTCATACGCCTTCATCCATACCATCGACCGCGACATATCGCCACGCTTCAAACTCATCTCAGCCAGTTGCTTGTATGCCTCTTGCCGTGCCATGAGCGTACCGCTTTCAGCCAATTGCAGGAAATACACTTGGGCTGAATCCGCATCACCCTTTTTCATATAGTATTCAGCCGCCATACTTCGGAGGCTGCTGGCAGAAATGGCATCCCGCTCGTCCATGCCGCGCAGCAGGGGTTGCAACCACCTCCATGCTGTTTGCAGACTGTCCTTCTGAATATAATAGGCGGCAATACTTCCCTCCAGTTCCTCTTGCATCAGCGTGTCATTCTGCTTCGAAGCAAGTCGGAGTGCCTCCAAGTAATATGTCAAGCTGGAATCCACGTCCTCCTCCCCATAACGATAGGCATTTCCCAAGTCGCGCAAGTCGAAAATCATGCCCGTAGTGTCCGCATTTTGCACATCATAGCTATAGGCGGCTTTCACGTGCTCCATCGATGCATCCACCATCCGCTGGCGCAAGAAAAGCGTTCCGAGTTGGCTGTGGATAAGTGCCTTCAGACTGTCCTCGGGTTCGCAATCCAAAGCTTTCTGAAAGAAATCGACTGCCTGTGGGGCATCCTCCAAATCACTGTAGATGCGTCCCGCGTAATAATAGGAAAGAGGAAGCAGTTCCTTCGCAGGATGCTGTTCGAAATAGCCAACGATGGAATCTATCTCATCCGTCGTTTCCTGCACCACGTATGCCTTGTCCATTGCTTGAATCTTTCTGAGTCGCTCTTCCATCCGTGCATCCTCGTTCGAGCAAGCAAACAGACAACAAAGACCAAGCACCAAGCAGTAAAATGGCAGGTTGTTTTTGTGTAACTGTATCATCTTAGTATTATTTGATGGTGCAAAGATAAGCAAGAATTTACGTGTTTACAAGTAAATTAGGATGCAAAAAGTATGCAATTTACACATTGAGAAACTTTGAATTCATTTTTTTTGAGGAATTCCCAAAAAATAGACAATTTGCAGACAAAAAGCTTTGGTGTGTTCCCTAATTTTCATGACTTTTGCAGGCAAATCATCACATCGAAGTAATTAAACGCACTTTTGTAACCCCGTGACGGATTCATAGACATCCAGTCCGAATCCTCACACAAACAACATCGTAAAATGATATTGAGATTCCCATTGCGGGGAAGGTCCGTCCTTCCCTGCCTGCTACTTCTATGCTTATACATCACGTCTGCACACACGCAAACACTGCCGTGGAACAGGACGCTCAAGGCACTTGAATCTGTGAAAGTGAATGGAAACCAGATGCTTTGCGACACCACCGAATCGTGGGCTCTCGCCACCATCGGACCCATGCAGAAGATGAAGGGAGCACAGGTGGAGTTCACGTTCGATGGTTTTATGCTGAGCACATTCTTCACCATCAACGGGGACTCGCTGAAAAGAGGAACTCCAATCCGCATCCAAATAGATCCCGACAAGGAGTACCATCTACAGATAATCGAAACGACAAGCAATATGGGCATGTCGTCACGCAGCATTCCTCTCCACTTCACCACCCTACCGCTCGTCAGTCTGAATGCACAGACTGTCAGTAGGAACTATGGCAGCGCGGTCTTCCGCCTCATGTCCAAGGAACAGACCGTCTCTGTACCGACAGCCAAAATGAAGTGGAGGGGAGGCAGTACGAGGGTACTGCCCAAGAAGTCTTTCGGACTGAAGCTTACCAACGGCACAGAGAAGATGGACCTGCCCTTGCTGGGAATGAGGAGCGACAACAACTGGATACTCGATGCAGCGGCAATCGACCGTTCCAGAATGCGAAACAGGGTGTCATTCGAACTGTGGGAGGACTTCTCTGCTCGTCCATACCAGAGCGAAATGGAACCCATGGCGAAAACATCCATCCAGGGACGATACGTAGAGCTGTTCCTCAACAACCGATACGAAGGGCTGTATTGCCTGTCCGAGAAAATCGACCGCAAGCAGCTCAAACTGAAGAAGTTTAAGAATGAGACTCTCCGAGGACTACTCTTCAAGGCTACATACCACATTGACTTCGGAAACGTGAAGGAAGCATTCAACAACGAAAAGAACGTATGTAACGGCTGGACATTCTCATATCCCGACTTGGAGGATGGAGAGCCCATCGACTGGGAGCCTTTCGCCGAATTCTATCGCTACATCTCAAGCGGAGAGACCGAAAACCTCACGGAACAGATTGACGAGCCTGTGTGGAGCGACTTCTTTCTGTTGATAGACCTGATGATGGGACTCGACAACATAAACAAGAACCTCTTCGCCTACTTCTACGACATCACATCCGACAAGGGAAGGAAACTCGGAGTAGCACCCTGGGACATGGATGAGTCATGGGGAAGAGACTGGAAAGGGCTCGTGCTAGAACCCTGCGTGAAAGTTAGCAACCACAACAAACTGCACATTGCACTCCAGAGTCTGCACAACAACAAATACTACTATGCGCAACGCTATGCGGAAATGAGGAACAGCTACTTCTGTGCAGACAGCCTGAAAGAACGGTTCCACCGCTATTTCGACCTGTTCGCTGAAAGCGGAGCGGCGCAACGCGAGACGGAACGGTGGTCTGAAGGAGGAGGGGACGACGTTCTACAGATGCCTCAACTCGACTTTGACGACGAGAGAAGCTACATCGACGAGTGGATAGACAAGAGATTGGAATTTCTTGACCGTTTGTTCAACATCAACACTGACATCACACAACACTACAATGACGACCGTTCAACACGCAACGAAACTCGTATCTATGACCTTTCGGGCCGCACCCATTCCACCATGCCATCAAAAGGCATCTACATCGTGAACGGAAAGAAAGTACGCTTTAGAAGGTAGGACTTGTTTTGGCTTGGAAAGTCCTGTAGGGACGATAGAACACAGGCAGGCGGTGAAGCGTAGCGGAACCCCTGCTATACTGAAGCGCATGTGAGGATTTACTAAAGCGCTTTAGGGGATTGTCAGAAGCAAATTTGTGGACTGACTGAGGCGATCCTTTGGATTGGCTTACGCCGAGCTGAAGGTTCAACTAGTTGCCGAAGGTTCGGCATCGACTTGGCGAGCCTTCGGCGTTGCGATGGCGAAGGTTCGCCGTGTAAACGCCGAGGGCTCGGCATTTGGCTTACGCCGAGCTAAAGGTTCAGTAAAATCAAAGGAAAAGCTCAGTACATTCGAAGGAAAGATTGGCTATCGTTGAGCAAAAGGTTCAGTACAATCGAAAGATAAAACAACCTAAACGTAACTTAGCATTTTTGAAGGAGCAAAAGAGAAGCAAGAATTTACGTGTTTACAAGCAAACAAATACGCAAAATGTATGCAAAATGTACGCAAAATTAACATTTAAAAACATTAAATTCTTTCATTTTGAGGAATTTCAAAAAGCATACTTTTTGCATACAAAAATCTTTGGTTTGTTCCCCAATAATCATGAATTTTGCAGGCAAATCAAGAGCTGTCATGAATAACAGCCAAACAAATATAGCCAAACAAACAATACAATTGAGAGAAATAGTCAAATAACCCCGTGATGGATTCATAGGCATCCAGCCCAAATCCTCACACAAACAACACCATAAAATGAAATTGAAATTCCCATTGCGGAGAAGGTCCTTCCTTCTCTGCCTACTGGCTCTTTGCCTTCACTTTTCCGTCATCCATGCAGAGGAACCCACCCTCGTGCTGAGTGATATCCAGACCGCCACGCTGATAGGGCTGATGGAGCAGGAGCTGTCGTCCAGCTCCAACAGGGGCAAGCGCGTGCAAGTGTTCGGCGGTTCACTGTCGGTGCTCCCACAAAGCGAGACGGCGAAGGCACTGTGGCGCACACATCTTGGCATGGAAGTGCAGAGCTGCGGACGAGGCGGCGCAGGATTCGCGCTCGACAAGAGCCAGCCCGACGTGAACATGGCGAGCAACAACGGGCTCGAGTTCCACGCAGACAAGAACTCCATACAGCGACAGGTATGGTGGTACGCCTCTGCCGAATACGACATCTACGTGCTCTGGGCGTCCACCAACGACTACACCATGCATCTTCCTATGGGCTCGCCCACCGACTACACGGAGGCAGACGGATACGACGAAGGAAAGCTTGGCACGCAGTGCGGCGGCATGAACTACTGCATACGCCATCTGCGAAAGCTGAATCCGAAGGCGCAAATCTACATCTTCGGCTCCCTGCCCTTCTTCGAGCACGATGGGGGCTACCGAGCAGACTCTGGCGTGAAGAACAAGACTGGGCACAGCTTCCACGAGTACGTGCAGGCACAGCGCGAGGTGGCAGCCCTCCAGGGCATCCCGTTCCTCGACCAATTCTCACTGCCAGGATTCGACACCGACCATGAGTCTCTCTACTATATTGACAAATACCATCTCACCGAAACGGGCTACCTCCACCTTGCACCCTACCAGCTCTATTTCCTTGCCACGGACCGCGGCATCGACGTGGTACGCTCGGGGTTCACGCTCACCGCAGGTGGCTGCGCGGCAGTCGGGGATGCCTCCACCGGCATGCTCATGCTCTCCTGCCTGCCGTCCGACTCCACGCTTACAGTCGCCTCCTGCCTGTCCGGTCTTCCCAGTGGAGAACTGGTCTCACTGTTCTGGGACGAACTTCCCGCAACTGACAAGACTGTGATAGGCGGCACCGGCAAGCGCCACAGCCTCCTTGGAGTCATCAGGGAGAATGCCATGTCATCCCTTCCTCCAGGCCATTCCACGCTCAGATGCGTGACGGCACGGGTGGAGCTGACCACGCTTCCCATCGTCACCCTTGTCTGCAATGACATCGGGAAAGAGTACAGGGAAGGCAGCTTCCGACTGGTGTCTCCCGAATATGGACAGGTCGCCGAATCGGCAAGTATGAGATGGCGCGGTGAGAGTGCGCTTCTGTTCTCTAAGAAGTCGTTTGGACTGAAGTTCAAAGAAAATGGAGAGAAGAAGGATGTGTCCCTGCTCGGCATGAGGAGCGACAACAACTGGATGCTTGACGCCATGGCTTTCGACCGCTCACGCATGAGGAACAGGGTGTCCTTCGAGTTGTGGGAGGAGTTTTCGGCAAAGCCCTACCAGAAGGAGTGGGAGCCTGCTGCACGGACTTCCATCAGCGGACGCTATGTAGAGGTGTTCCTCAACGATCGTTACCAAGGGCTCTACTGCCTTTCCGAAAAGATGGACCGCAAGCAGCTCAAGTTGAAGAAGACGAAAGGCGGGATTATGCGAGGACTGCTCTACAAGGCCATAGGCCACACGCTGCTCACGGACTACAGCGTGCCCTTCGACAATGGCAGCGAGGTCTGGAACCTCTGGGAATGCACCTATCCCGACCTCTCCGACGGGGAATCCATTGACTGGCAGCCCCTGCAGGAGTTCTGCCACTGGCTGTCGGAGGGCAACTGGGCTGAGGTTGAGGACAGGGTGGACACTCCCGTATGGTACGACTATTTCCTTTTCGTGGAACTGCTTTTTGCGCTTGACAACCAGAGGAAGAACCAGTTCGCATATTTCTATGACATCAGCGACGAGGCGGGACGAAAGCTGGGGGTCGCACCTTGGGACATAGACATCTCATGGGGACGCGGTTGGTATGGCGAGAAGTTGGCAGCTGATGCCCACTTTCCCAATTCCAACAGCCTGCATCTCGCCTTCATACAGCACTATAGGAGCAGATACCTCGGCTCCCGTTATCTTGAGCTAAGGGAAGGGGAACTGAACCCCGATTCTCTGAAGGCTCGCTTCGACCGTTACTTCCAGCTCTTCAAGAAGAGCGGGGCCGCACGTCGTGAGTACGAACGATGGAAGGAGGAGGGGCTACGGGGTAACAACCCAATGCCAGAGCTTGATTTTGACGACGAGCAACAGTTTATAGAGGAATGGATTGATACCCGTATCTCCTTCCTTGACGACAAGTTCGGCTATGCGAACGGTATAGATGAACCGTTAAGCACTGATTCCAAATATACAGACACACGCATCTACGACCTTTCGGGCAGACCGCTCAAAAGTAAGCCTGAGCACGGTTTTTACATTCAAAATGGAAAGAAGTATCTGAAATGAAAACAGACAATGAAATGACAAGGCACGACGACGGGATTGTAACCATCCTCCATGACAAGGTGCAATTCAGTAGGAATACCACTCCGTCCACCGATGCCGACTGGAAACAGCTCGACACATTGGCACGCGAGCGATTCCCTCTTCTCACCGCTACCTTGAAGAAATGCGAGACTCTCAGCCTACAGGAATGGCGAACCTGCATCCTTGTGCGCCTCGGCTTCAAGAATGGGGAAATAGCTATACTGCTCCGCGTTTCCATCCAGCGCATCACCAACATCAAGGCAGGTGCGAATCAGAAACTGTTCGGCACAAGGAGCGCGATTTCACTCGCGAGGAACATGAGCAAGCTCGATGAACATGCTCAATAGCCGTAATTTAACATTCTTTTGCGAAAAAGTGTATTTTTAATTTAATTTTTTCTTGTTTTTTCAGTATCAACTCCGTAAATTTGCCCACTTGGGACAAATAGTCAGAAGACTGAGTTCTTTTCACGACAAGCTCCGACGCTTCCGCTTCCGACCAGTACATCGCCGCAGCGGAATGCACACGATTCTTAATTCTTAGTAAATCAACAACCATCTGCCAACCTATTTTTTAATACGACTCTAATTATGAAAACAATTCTTAGAAAAATCTTCTTGTCGGCGGCAGCCCTGCTGCTTGCCACAGCCGTCCATGCCTACGACTTCAGCGTGGATAACGGGGATGGGATGACCATCCAATATAACATTCTGAGTGCAAGCGACAAGACCTGCGAGGTAGCTGGCGCTAGTGGTACCAGAGGTGTTTTAGCTATCCCTGAAACTGTCAGTTATTCATCTCTCACGTTTAAGGTCATCGGTATCAATTTTAGAGAATTTCATAATAAAGGTAATATATACTCTGTTACGATACCCAACTCTATCACCCAAATACCCGCTGAGGCTTTCTATAATTTTTGGCACCTGGTTTCTGTCAAGTTACCAGACTCCCTCACAAGAATAGGGGATGGTGCGTTCTATAGCTGTGATGATTTGACCACAATATCTATCCCGAACACCGTCACCTATATCGGTAAAAACGCTTTCCGTGGCTGTTCCAAACTATCCTCCTTAAAACTTCCCGATGGCCTAACCTGTATTACTGAAAACATGCTGGAAGGAACCGGATTGTCTTCCATTGACATACCCGCTTCTGTGACTACCATTGAAAGCGGTGCCTTTGGAGGCATGAAATATCTGAAAAATATTGAAATTCCCAACACAGTTACATCCCTTGGCACTGGCGTTTTCTCTAATTGTAATTCCCTCGAATCTGTTAAGTTGCCAGATTCTATTACCTCAATCAGTGACTACCTCTTTGCACAATGCTACGGCATGACCTCAATTGAAATCCCCAAATCTGTCACCTCTATTGGATACCGCTCTTTCAATGGCTGTGGCGCTCTTACTTCCATTGAGATACCTGAGTCTGTTACACAGATAGGACCTGCTGCTTTTATGGAGTGTTGGAAATTGACTTCCATTGAGATTCCTAATTCTGTCACCCAACTCGGATATTGGGCTTTTGTACGCTGTGAAAAGCTTACCTCTGTCGTGTTGTCGAAATCTTTAAGGCAAATCGAAAATAAAACATTCTATGAATGCAAGAATCTGCGTTCCGTGGTCATTCCTTCCTCAGTTACTTCTGTTGATGAGTCTGCATTCGAGAATTGTGCTGCTCTGACCTCTGTGACGTTGGGTAGTTCCATTGAAAGTATTGGAATAAAAGCTTTTGCGCTCTGCCAAGCATTGACCGAGGTGGTTTCCAATATCAAGAATCCATTTGTTTTGAATAAGAGCGTTTTTCCGAACATCGTCAAGATGGCGGCAACCCTTTACGTTCCCCGTGGGACAAAGATGGCATACAGGGCAACGGAAGGCTGGAAAGAATTCCTGAACATAGAGGACGGTGCAACAACATCTTATCGGTTGACATTGACAGCAAATGGCGATGGTGCCATCAGATACAACGGAGTGGCAGTCAAAAACACGTCCTTATCATTTGAAGTCGAGGAGGGAGGTTCTGCCAACCTCACAATTGAGGCCGACGAGCACCGTGAGCTTGCCTCACTAACAATGAACGGTGAGGATGTGACAGGCAGCATGGAAGGAAACGTGTTCACAATTGCAGATATAGACAAGGACGTGGAGATAGTTGCCACCTTCAGGGGAGACGCGAACACTGAGACGATAGTCCTCCAGAGCGACATGCAGACATTCTGTAGCGACAAGGATTTGGACTTCAATAACTGCGATGGATTAGAAGCCTACATTGTGAGTGGCTTCAAGCCTGAGACCAACGAGGTTCTCCTCACCCGCGTTAGCGAAGTTCCAGCAGGTACAGGACTTATTATCAGGGGAGAAGCTGGAAAGAGATATTTAGTTACAGGGAGAGAGACTTCATTCATCTACTTGAATTTCCTAAAAGGGGTGCTCTCGGATACAAGTCTGTCTGCGGGATACCTGCTGAATGGCGATGTATTCGAGATGGTAAATACTCCAACCATCATTCATGCCAACAATGCATATCTCAGCCTTCCTGCTTCAGTTCAGGCTGCGAAAATACTCTCTTTGAAGTTCTCTGAAGAATCTACTAACATCGACCTCGTGAAAGACGAGATGCCTCAGGGCGACAGTCACTGGTACAGTCTGCAGGGCACGCGCCTGAACGGAACACCTACCACCCCAGGCATCTACATCAGGAATGGCAGGAAGGTGTGGGTGAAGTAAAAAAAACGACCAACCTTCTTCAACTTTACATTAATGATGAAAACTTATCTAAAAACCATCTTCCTGTCGGCGGCAGCCCTGCTGCTTGCCACATCCGTCCATGCCTACGACTTCAGCGTCGTGAACGAGGATGGTGTGACCATCTACTATAATCTGGTGAGTCCAACTGACAAGACCTGCGAGGTAACATTTATAGATCCTAACGATGAAGGTGTTATTACCATCAACGGTTTTCCCATCAATTTCTATTCGGGTGACATTGAAATTCCAGAGAAAGTGAGCTACTCCTCTGTGGAATTCCAGGTGGTAGGCATTGGAAATAATGCATTCCGTGAGTGCTATGGATTGACTTCCGTCACTCTTCCGAATTCAATCACCTACATCGGCAGGT
>JAEEGI010001036.1_pt1 | contig 71185 bp, 68 predicted proteins | sample 8958751 | NCBI WGS metagenome assembly JAEEGI01 (sample SAMN16246545, study PRJNA631951) | gut metagenome | biome: gut microbiome; feature: rumen; material: KS-attached | host: Bos | place: Iran: Karaj | collected 2018-10
GGACAGTCCTTGTGAGGTGACCCCCAAAAGTTAGACTTTTATCCCAGTGAGAAATCACTGGGATTTTTCTATGCTGTCATCATGCATTCTCGATATTCCACAGGGCTTCGATATCCAAGAGATGCTTTGATGCGCTTTTCATTGTAATAACGTATATATTTATCTATTGCTTCCTTAAGTTCATCATAGCTGGTGTAAACCTTGCCATAATACATTTCCTGCTTCATGATCCCAAAGAAGTTTTCCATCGGTGAATTGTCGTAACAATTGCCCTTTCGTGACATGCTTTGGAAGATATGATTCTTTTTTAACTCATATTGATAAGCCGGCATTTGATATGCCCACCCCCGATCCGAGTGAAAAGTTCTTCTGTATCTACAATCGCTTGTAGCAGCAATTGCCTCCTGTTGTGCATCCATAATGCTTTTTGCCGAAGGCCTTTCCGACACCCCGTAGCTGAGTATTTCCAGATTCCACAGGTCCATGAATGGGTCAAGATAAAGTTTCTTTATCGTCACACGACCTTTGCTGTCGGTTTCGTAGTATTTGAATTCAGATGTATCGGTCGTGATCTTCTGATGAGGGACACTGCTGTTAAATCGTCTGTTTATCCTGTTAGGGGCGATCCTTCCGATTACGCCTTTGTATGTACTGAATCTTCGGCTTTTCCTAGTGTATGAAGTGACTTGCATTCCATATTTTTGGACTATTCGTTGTATACATTTCTTGTTGATTTTCAAACCTTGTTTTCGCAATTCACCGCAAAGTCTGCGATATCCATAATCCTTATGCTCTGCTTTGATATCTTGTATCTTTTTCAAAATTTCAGCATCTGGATCTTCTCGATCAAACCGCTTTTGCCAGTACATATACGTGGATTTGGGGAATCCGATCACAGCGAGAATGTCCTTTAGTTTGAATTCTCCTCGGAGGCTGTGGACGACTCCCGCAGTTCGTTCAGATGAGCTTCCTCCTCTAAACGCAACCTCCTCAGTTCTTTTAAAAATGCATTTTCGATCCTGAGTTTTAGGTTTTCATCCTGCAACTGCTTTAGCAGTTCCTTCTGTTCCTCAGAATCGCCATTTTCAATGTCATGGATGATCTTATCCTTATCCATAGATCTTTTTCGGCCTTTCTTCTTTGGCTTGAGGGCTTCTGGGCCGACAGCTCTGTAATCCAGGACCCATCTGGTGATCTGGGCAGGATTTCTCATTCCGACCTGAAGCGCAAGCTCTTTGTAGGAGAGTTCACTTGTTAAATACAACTCTACCACATGAAGTTTGAATTCGAAAGTGTAAGACTGATTCCGTCGGATCCGTTTTAGCCCTTCATCTCCATATTGCTTGTAATTCGCAACCCACTTTTCGATTATGCAATGTCGCGTAGAATATTTCTTTCCGAGATACTCATAGCCACCTTCGCCATTAAGGTACTCCATGACCACTTTGTGTTTAAATTCAAAACTATACTTTGCCATACAAAAACTGACCTCCCTAAGTTAGATTTTTGGTCCAACTTTTGGGGGTCAGTTCATTTACCATTCCCATACATCGATACCTGACGATGTATCGATCCTGCAGTCGCTCGCATCCTCAGTGCCGAAGGCTTTGAAATACAGTTCCTCCATCGGGATCCATATCTCGTTAAATGCCTTGAAGTGGTCTCCCTCTCTTTTTTTAAGTCTCTGCTCCTGGACATTCCTGTCTGCAGTGACGAAAAGCTTTATGTCATACATGTCTCTGAGCAAGGGATGCTGTGAATAGCTGCCTTCTACTATGAGGATCTCTGAAAGCGGCAGTTCCAGTTCGTATTTCATCCTGTCATTCGGACAGTCATACGCCCTGTATACGGTCTTATCTCCCCTGGCGAACGGTTCGAGGATCTCGGTCCTGAGCCTCATAAGATCCATGTTGCCTGCGGGAATGCTCCTCCACTCCGGATCTCTGTCCCTGAAGGGCATATAGTAATCGTCCATATGGACCGTATCAGAATTCAGAACGTTCGCAAGAGCTCCAGCAAGACTTGTCTTTCCGGAACCGCATCTTCCGTCTATGCTTATAAGAGCTCTCCCCTTTTTCCGGAGGAGAGCTCTTACCTTTTCAAAAAAGATATCCCTTCCTTCATTCGGAGATCTTGTATCCTGTTTCCCTGTCGACGACATTTCTGTATTCACCCTGCCCGAGATATGCCTTAACGTTGTTGACCGCCACCTCTGCGATGACTCCCCTTGATACCGGTGAGTTCATTCCTCCGGAAATATGCGGAGTGATGAATGCGTTCGGGGCCTTCCAGAGAGGATGATCCTGCGGAAGGGGCTCGGGATCTGTGACGTCAAGTCCGCATGCAGCTATAGCGCCTTCTCGTAAAGCATCGTTAAGGGCATCCGTATCAATTGCCGTACCTCTTCCGACGTTTATAATGATGGCAGTCTTCTTCATGGAGAAGATCCTCTCTCTCGACATGATATGAGCCGTCTTGTCGGTGCCCGGCAGACACATTGCTATTATGTCGGCCTCAGGAATGAGCTCGTCCAGTTCGGAATTCAGATGTATCTCATCAAAGAACTCCACGCTCTTCGTGGATGATCTTCTCACTCCTATCGTCACTGCTCCGAATGCCTTCATCCTCTTCGCAAATTCGCTTCCGATATTGCCCGTGCCGAGTATGAGGACCTTTGCTCCGTAGATGTGCTGTCTTTCAGCCATATTTCTCTTCCAGAGGCCTTCCTTCTGGTTCTCGCGGTACTCGGGGAAACGGTTCATGATGTTCAGTATCATTCCGCTCATCCATTCGCTTATGATTATTCCATATGCTCCTGTGGCATTGGTGAGGACCGTACTGTCAGGCAGCACTCCCTTCTCGCAGTAATCCGTACTTCCCGCACTGTTGAGAGCAACGAGACCGAGATCGGCGTTCTCATGGAGACGGCCTTTAGGAGGATTTCCGAGTATTACATTGGCTGTAAGAACGTCCTCGTCTGTGATCTCCTTCCCCTTCTTCAGTACCAGTTCTCCATCCTTCAATATCTCCTTAAGCTGAGTGAGATATTTGGGCTCCATATCGTAAGTAAGCAATACCTTCATGTTTCAAACCTCCATATATAAAAGGCCAGAGTGAAACTCTGGTCTTATAGTTCTTTTTGTCCGTGTCAGATCTTATGGAACTCTGCGATATCCATAATAAATACTGTAGCTCCGCCAACAGTGACTTCAACAGGGTAAGGAGTATACATTCCCATGGCACCCATTGCCGGTGACGGGAACACCTCGATCTGTTTTCTGCTGACGCAAATCTTCTTTATAATGCCCATTGCAGCCTCAAGTCTGTCATCCTCTACTCCAAGAAGAAGTGTGGTATTTCCGGAACGGAGGAAACCACCGGTGGATGCCAGTTTCGTAACACTGAAACGATCATTCATAAGGGAAGAGATCAGATTTGATGCATCTTCGTCCTGAACTATAGCGATTATTAATTTCATTATTTGTCCTCCTGTCATCATACCGCAGAAATCCTATGCAGCATAATAAATGAACATAACCGACCTGCGATTATGGAATTATTATAGCTTGCATTGAAGAAAAATACAATTCCGGTGAACTTAAGTGGCCCAACTGTTCAAAAAATATTTATCCTTTGTCCGTAAATCGCAGCTATTTTTGATTTTTACAGCACTCACGACCTCATGCGTTTCCTCCTCTATGTTATAATAGATTGTGATTTTGATTGGAGATTTAAATAATGAACAGAATTGCCGATTTTATGCTCATATCCGAAGAACAGTTCAGAAAGGATCTTGATTCCCTCGGACTCTGTGCCAGTTATGAGGATATCTCCCTTCCTAAAAGAGCCACCTCCGGGTCGGCGGGATATGACTTTTATCTCCCTATGGATATCACCCTTGAGCCGGGTGAGGAGATGACCGTTCCCACGGGCATCCGCACAAGGATAGATGAAGGCTGGTTCCTCATGTGTGCTCCGAGGAGCGGACTCGGTTTCAGGTTCCGTCTTCAGCTCAACAATACCGTCGGAATAATCGACAGCGACTATTTCCATGCAGAGAACGAAGGACATATCATGGCTAGGATGATAAACGATTCCCGCACCGGAAAGACCGTCAGACTTAATAAAGGCTCTGCCTTCATGCAGGGCATATTCGTTCCTTTCGGCATTACGAATGACGATAATGTCTCCCAGATCCGTACAGGCGGATTCGGGAGCACCTCAGATAAAGGAGAAGACAAATGAAAAAAACACTCAGGTTCGTATGTCTCTTGTCAATGCTCGTAATGATCCTGTCTCTTACGGCAGCATGTGCAAAAAAGGATGAGAACTCCAAGTACAAGACCACCATCAAGATCGAATGCACGAAGATATTCGATCATGAAGAGGATCTCAACCCCGACAAGAAGGATTTCGTCCCGAAGGACGGCATAATCCTGGATACCGTCGAGGTAAAGATCGGAGATGACCAGACAGTATACGATCAGCTCGTAAAGGCATGCGAGGCCCACAAGATCTCATTTGCATCTCAGAAATCCGATTACGGCATGTATGTAGACGGTATCGCTCAGATCCAGACCGCCGACTGCGGAGAGATGTCAGGATGGCTGTTCTATGTTAATGATGAGATGGGTGCAGCCTCCTGCGACCAGATAGTCCTCAAGGAGGGCGACTCTGTAAAGTGGGTATTCATCTGTGACTACTCCACAGACGTAAAGTAAATCTAAAGGGCTGAGGAACTCAGCCCTTCTTTCTTATGAAACTCCGCTTTAAGGAATATCATCCCCTCTGTGAGGCTTTTTTCTACATACTCTGCATAGTGTTCACGGCCATAAGCAGGCATCCTCTGACCATGGTCATATCTTTATGCGCCTCCATACTGTTCCATATCATAAACAGGACCGAGAAGATGTTTTCCTTTTTCCTTAAGGTGATACTTCCCATTATTCTCATAACCACCTTCATAAACCTTCTTTTCAATCACTATGGTGTCACAGTGCTTTTCAGTCTGAGACCGGGATTCAATGTGACCCTGGAGGTCGTCATGCAGGATATCCTGCTCTGTCTCTGTTTCGCATCGATCACTCTGTGGTTCAAGGCTTTCAGTGACAGCATGGGATTCAGAAAACTGAGTTTCCTGTTCAGCGGATGGCTCTCCTCCATAGGAATGATACTGGTGCTGGCAATGAGGTTCATTCCGGCATATATCTCTCACGCTCTCCTCATCGGGTCTTCCGTCAGGGGAGAATATATGGTCCATCGTGCCGGAGATAAAAGCAAAAGAAGTCTTAAGGAGCGGTTTCATGAAGGCTCCTCCATTCTGGCTTCCCTTTTCGACTGGTCTCTGGAATCCTCCATTGAGACAGCTGATTCTCTTAATTCAAGAGGATTCTCATTAAAGGGCAGGACCATTTACCACGATTACTCTTGGACATTCAGGGAAACGATATGCTCCATATCCTTCACCCTGATACTCGTCCTACAGATAATATCACTGATACACGGAAGCTTTGGTGTCAGATACAATCCGGTTATTAAATTTCCCGTTACGGACGTTGTCTCAGTATCCGGGTTTATTTCTTTCGGAGTCCTCGTCCTCATCCCTTCCCTGATCGATGCAGCAGGTGCAATAAAATGGAAAAGATTAATGTCTCGTCTTTGAGCTTCACTTATCCGTCGGGTTCTGTCCCGGCTCTAAAAGATATCTCCTTCTCCCTTGAATCGGGAGATTTTCTGCTGGTCACCGGACCTAACGGGTCAGGCAAATCCACGCTGTTAAGGATGCTGAAACCTCAGATCTCTCCCGCAGGTGAACTGAAGGGCTCCATAACTTTCGGAGAGACAGATATCCGGTCCATGAGCATGGAAGAACAGGTATCGAGGATAGGTTTCATATCACAGGATCCGATAAACCAGATAGTCACCGACACGGTCGAAGAAGAGATGGCTTTCGGACTTGAGAGTCTCAGAATGTCCCATGACAGTATTTCCGTCAGGATCGCCGAGACTTCTGCTTTTCTGGGAATAGAGGAACTCCTTCACAAAAGATGCCTTGAACTTTCAGGCGGAGAATTGCAGCTGGTAAATCTGGCTTCAGTGATGGTAATGCGGCCTGAGCTGCTGATACTTGATGAACCTGTCACTCAGCTGGATCCCCTCTCTTCCGAGAGGTTCATGGCTGCTCTCGAAAGGATCAACAGAGAACTCGGCACGACAGTGATAATGGCTGAGCACAATCTTTCCGGACTGCTTCGTGCCGCAGACAGGCTTCTGGTCCTGGAAGACGGATCCCTGAAAGGATATGGGGAGGTGAGGGAAGTTGTAACCTCCCTCTACAGTGATGATGCTTCTCTTTTTGCAGCACTTCCGGCATATGTCAGGTGTTGCCTTAAGCTCTCGAAAGGAGGGATATGTCCGAAGGATGTCCGGGAAGCCGCCCGCTATCTGTCCGGAATTGAATTAAGGACTGCCGTGGTTGATAACAAACCTGCAGCTGATACTCATGTCTCCGTAAGGGGTTCCCATCTGTATATGAGGTATACGAGAGATTCCGAGGATATACTTAAGGACCTGTCCTTTGAGTTCCCGGCCGGACAAACCATAGCCGTGTTCGGCATAAACGGATCCGGCAAATCCACCCTTCTTAGGACCATATCAGGACTTCTGAAGCCCTATTACGGGAGACTCGATGTCCATGTCGATTCCTCCTCTCTCCTTCCCCAGGACAACAGCACTCTCTTCTCAAAGGAGACCGTCAGGGATGAACTCAATGCTTCCGGTTCTTCGGACCGTACCGTCACGGATGCCGCAGAGCTGTTCGATCTCAATGATGTCCTTTTAAGGCATCCCTTCGACATATCATCCGGTGAGAGGCAAAGGGTCGCTCTTGCAAAGATATGGCTCAGGAACTCAGACATGATACTTATGGACGAACCCACGAGATCTCTGGACAATACGTTCAGAAAGAAGCTGACCGGTCTGATCAGGGAACGCAAGACGGGGAAGACAGTTATCCTCGCCTCCCATGACATGGAATTCATGGCCGACAATGCGGATATCTGTTATTTTCTTCATGACGGAAAACTCATAGGTCCGTATGATCCCGATGCTTTCTTCGGTGAGAACCGCTATTTCACGACCGGTCTGTCTATCGCCTCCTCAAGGGCAGGCTGCAGATTGATAAGAGAGGATGATCTGGTGATACCGGATGAAACACTATAGACTGTTCCAACTGATCATAACGCTCATAATAATGGCTCTCATAGCCGTATGGGCACTGTATTTCCGGGAGTACTACATGCTGATGAGCGTACTCATCATCGTGCTGTCCTTCATTCCCGTATATATACAGTTCGATCACAGGAGATACAGGCTTCGGGACGTGGTCCTTGCGTCTGTCCTGATAGCCCTTGCCGTAATAGGCAGAGTGGCCTTCTTCATGTTGCCTAACGTAAAGCCAATGTGTGCCATAGTCATACTCTCAGGGATCTGCATGGGAGGAGATTTCGGTTTCATAGTTGGATCCCTCGGTGCATTCATCTCGAACATATTCTTCACGCAGGGCGTCTGGACACCGTTCCAGATGGTCTCCTTTGGGATCATCGGTTTCCTGAGCGGACTTATATTCGAAAAGAAGGAGAAGATAGGCCGGATCACCCTTGCCGTTTTCGGTTTCATATGCGGATGCTTCATATATGGTCTTCTCGTCGAAGGCAGCACCCTCATCTTCCTTGACGTTGGTTCTTCCTTTGCGGCCATACTGGCAGTCTACATTTCCGCGATCCCCTCGGACCTTATCCATGGTCTTTCCACTGCACTCATACTGTTCTTCTTCGGAGAGCGGTTCATACGTAGTCTCAGGCGGATAATCAGCAAGTATGCTCTATATGACAGAGAGTCTGCCGAATTCGAGGCTTAAAAAAGAAAGCTCCCGGAGTCTGACCCATCAGTCTCTGAAAGCCTTCTTCATGTTCTTTTATCTATCACTCATACATTGAATCTGAACAGGACCACATCTCCGTCCTGTACCACGTATTCCTTTCCTTCCGAACGGATCAGCCCCTTCTCCTTTGCAAGAGTCATGTTCCCGTCCAGTTCCTTCAGTTTGTCGAATGCTATGACTTCAGCTCTTATGAAGCCTTTTTCAAAATCTGAGTGTATCTTCCCTGCAGCCTGCGGAGCCTTGGTCCCCCTGGTTATGGTCCATGCTCTTACTTCTTTCGGGCCTGCGGTGAGATAGCTTATGAGGCCAAGAAGCGAATAGGACTTCTTTATGAGCTCATCTATTCCGGATTCTTCCATTCCGAGTTCCTCGATGAACTCCTGCTTTTCTTCCGGTTCGAATCCGGACAGTTCTTCTTCCACCTTTACGCAGATCCTGACTGCCTCAGAGCCTTCCTCTGCAGCATATTCCTTCAGCTTCTTGAAATACGGGATCTCCTCATCTGAAAGGGCAATATCATCTTCGGATATGTTTCCAACATATAGTATCGGCTTGCTGGTAAGAAGGAACAGTTCCCTCATGAAGGGTTCTTCTTCCTCGGAGAGCTCTATGCTCCTTGCAGGTTTTCCGCTCTCAAGAGTCTCAAGGACCTTCTTCTGCAGCTCGTACTCGGTACGTATCTCCTTGCTTCCTGTCTTGACCAGTTTCTCAGTCTTCTGAAGCCTCTTGGAAACGGTCTCCATATCGGCGAATATGAGTTCGAAATTGATGGTCTCTATATCCCTCAGGGGATCTATCGAGCCATCCACATGGACTATGTTGTCGTCTTCGAAACATCTCACCACCTGGATTATGGCATCTACTTCCCTGATATGGGAAAGGAACTTGTTCCCGAGGCCTTCTCCGTTACTGGCCCCTTTGACCAGTCCTGCGATATCGACCAGTTCTATAGTGGCGGGAGTGAATTTCTCCGGATCATATATTTTTGCCAGATAATCCAGTCTCTGATCAGGTACACTGACCATGCCTACATTGGGCTCAATGGTGCAGAACGGGTAGTTTTCGCTGGCAGCACCTGCTTTTGTTATTGCATTGAAAAGGGAACTCTTTCCCACGTTCGGAAGTCCCACTATTCCTAATTTCATATTGGTCTACTCTCCATATCCGTAATGGCTTTCATAATATTAACATGTGAGTTCTGTTTTGAAAACACCGCCGTTATATAAGGTGCTTCTCCCTCATTGCTTTTTTCAGTCTTTCGACAGCCTCCTTCACATTCTTCCTCGAAGTTCCGAGGTGTATCCTGGTAAAGCCCTTCCCCTCAGGCCCATACTTGTAGCCCATGTCTACACACATGAGTGCATCATTGAACAAAAGGTCCTCCAGTTCCTCATCACTGAGACCGAGGCTCCTCCAGTCCACCCATACTAGGTAGGCAACGTCATACCTGAATAACCTGACATCAGGCCTGTATTCACTGAAAAAGGCTTCCAGGACCCTTATGTTTTCCCTGACATACTCCATAAGGGAATCGAGCCATCTTCTTCCGTTCTCTGAGTACAGGCTCATGACCGCAGTCCTCACAATGGGCTCTATGCTTCCGCTTCCTCTCTGCTCTGCCCTAAAGGTCTTAAGAAACTTCTCCCTGGTCTCTTCATCGGGTATTATGGCATTTGCGGCATTGAGTCCCGTGATGTTGAAGGCCTTGGAAAGTGCGTTTATTATCACTGCCCCTTTCCTTCCCTTCTCCATGGCACCGTAACTTGAAGCCTTTTTGATATCCATATACAGATCATAGAAAGTCTCGTCGACCACGACATATGTCCCGTATCTGTCCGAGAGGTCTGCTATCCTCGTGAGATCCTCCATGCTCCAGAAATGCATAGTTGGGTTGTGTGCATTGCAGAGAAAAAGGATCCGGTTCTTTTGATCGGACATCTTTTCTTCCAGATCCTTCCAGTCTATGAGGAACTCATCTTCTCCTATGAGAAGAGAGCTCCTGATGAGTTTCCTTTTATTGTTCTCTATGAGACCTTCATAAGCCATGTATCCTGGAGAAAGAATTATCACTCCCTCTCCTTCCTTTGAAAATGCCCTTATAGTCATGGACATGGTCCTCAGGACTCCGTATACGGGGATTATCCACTCCCTTTCAGGTTCGAAACCGTGATAATTTCTGAACCATTCTCTTACGGCATCCATATATCCGTCATCTCCCGCGACTGTATATCCCATGAAACCCCTGTCTATGAGCTCATGCATCGCATCTCTGAAGAAGGAGGGTACCATGAAGTCAGTCTCAGCAAAGGAGAAGGACGGGAGTCCGTTATCCCTTGCCTGCTTCGGTCTGAAAAGATCTCTGCCGCTTGCAAGCCCCTCGTGATCTATCAATATGTCGAATTCACTCATCTTTCCGTTATTCATGCTTCGATCCTCACTGTACTTCCCTTATCCGTCTTGGTGACCACGATCTTCTTGTCTATGGCTTCCTTTACGTATTCAACGTGGGAAATGATCCCTATGAGTCTCTGGTCGTCCACAAGTTCTCCGAGGATCCTCATGGCCTCTCTCAGAAGTTCGTCATCCAGAGTCCCGAATCCCTCATCTATGAAAAGCGTATCAAGGACTATCCCGCCCTTCTTCTCCTGCACCACATCTGAGAAACCAAGCGCCAGGCTCAGAGATGCCTGAAACGATTCTCCTCCGGAAAGACTCTTGACGCTCCTTTCCTTGTTGGTATAAAAGTCATATACGTTGAGCTCAAGGCCCGATTTTGCCGCACCGGAAGAGCTCGTCGGATCGAGCACCAGTGCAAACTGTCCCCTGCTCATCTTTCTGAACCTTCTGTTGGCAGCCATGATGACTCTGTTGAAATAATACTGAAGGACATATGCTTCAAAGGAGATCCTCTGATTCCCGCTTATGTTTCCCTTAAGAGTGTTGGCGATCCTGTCCCAGGCAGTCTTTTCTTCTGCGGTCTTTTCATAATCACGGCCGGCTTTAAGTATGCCTTCAAGATGTTTCTCGTTGTTCTTCGTCCATATGAGAAGATCGTCATATTCCTTTCTTACGGCAGCAAGCTCCTTTCGGGCACCGGTGAGTGCATTTTCAAGTTCAGAGCCGTCTTTTTCCTCTTTTCCCTCCAGTTCCCTGTCCAGTTCGCTTATCTTACGGGTAACAAGAAGAACGTCATTCATATGCTTCTGCACCCTGTTCTCTGCCTTTGCTATGTCCTCCGGGTCCATGAACGCACTGTCATAGGCTTCGAGAGACCTTATGCTGCTCTTTTCGAGATCCCGATCCAGTTCTTTCTCATCTGCAGCAACCGTTTTCTCCAGAGCCATCTTCCTCTCTTCTGAAGATGCTATCCTGCTCTCTATCGCACTGAGGTTCCTGCCTATTGAAACTATGCTGTTCTCGAGAGCCTTCTTAGCTTCCTTATGTTCTTCTATCTCTTTCTTCAGTCTCTGCTTCACTGCAGGTATCCTCACCTGATAATCGGCAAGTTTCTCCGGAAGGATCTTAGTCTCAATAGTCTCCTCTATGAATGCAACGGCCGCGTCAAGAGACTCTTTTCTGGCCTTGAACTCGCCCAGGGCCTTCTGATAGCTGTTATCCTTCTCAGAGCTCTTCTTCTCCAGACGTCTTACTTCCTCGTCCGTAGGAATAGTGTCATCAAATATACATGGAGCAGGATGTGTGAGAGAACCGCAGACAGGGCATGGTTTCCCTTCTGCAAGATCCTTTGCAAGCAGGGATGCTCTTCCGCTCAGATTTCTGAGATATGCCGAATCGTATTCGTCTTTGGCAAGGCTCTTCTCTTCCCTCGCTCTTTCAAGTTTTTCGACGTTTCTCTCCAGATATTCATGATCTTCCCTGCCCTTTCTGACATGCGGCTCTATTATCTCCAGGTTCCTTATCCTCGCCTCTTTCTGATCTGTTTCCTCATCCTTCAGTGTGAGCTGACGGAGCTCCTCCTGCTTTTCAGCCTCTCTTCTCTTTTCTTCCCTGAGGCTGTTCCCGTCATTTTGGATCTCCTCCGAAAGACGGCCCATATCCCTTACATGGGTCCTATAGCGTTCAACTGTACCGCTTAGGCTCTGAGCCTCCCTTGCGGCAGCTGTTCTGTCCTTAAGAGCTTTTATCTCATCGTCCTTTTCAGACAGCCTTTCAAGTTCACTCCTGCTGTCCCTTCTGTCGGAGAACAGTCTGTTGATCCTCTTGAGCTCGTTCTTCTCCGCCTCGATCTTTCTGATGCTGTCTTCCAGCTTCTCAGCCTCTTCTCTCTTCTCATGAAGCAGATTGCTGTACCGTGCGTTCTCTTCCCCCATGAACCAGTAAAGCTCTAGGTAAAGGTTCGGATGGTCCTTATGCTCATCTATGAAAGCCCTTGCCTCCCCGTCTGCGTAAAAGCCAAAGGCTGCCGTCCTGTATACGTTTGAGGTATCCCTGAGAGCGGCATTCAGTTCGCTCACGTGTTCTCCTGCTATCTGCCCCATCCTCTCAAGATGTGCAGTATCGAATATCTTCTGGAAGATCTTTCTTCGTTCCTCGCTCCCTGCAACGAGTATCTGCCGGAAATCGCCCTGGGCAATCATGACGGTCCTGGCGAACTGTCCGCTCTCAAGGCCTATTATCTCCGATATCCTTTCCTCTATCTCTCCGATCTTTGTCAGGATCTCTCCCGAGCCCACCTCTGTGAACTCCTGGGTGGCCTGTCTTGAAGTGGTACCGGTTCCCCTCTTCTTCGCCACCTCCTGCTGTGGACTCCGTCTTATCCTGTATCTCCTGTCCCTCTGGGTGAAGACGAGTTCCACGAACGTCTCCGTCTCAGGATCTGCAAAATCGCTCCTTAAGGAACGTGCCCTCTTCTCATCCATGTCGCTCGGAGCTCCGTAAAGGGCAAATGAGATCGCATCGAATATGCTGGTCTTTCCGGAGCCCGTATCTCCTGTTATAAGAAACAGTCCGTTGTCTCCGAACTTCGTGAAATCTATGTCGACTCTTCCGGCATACGGGCCGAAAGCCTGTATCGTAAGCTGTTCCGGTCTCATCCTCTGTCCTCCATCTCCTGCAGAATCTGCAAGAAGTATCCTCTTTCCCTGTCGTTCATCGGGACATCACCGTTCTGCATCCTGAAGAACTCGGTAAAGAGTTCCAGATCCGATTTGTCCTCTATGTCCGTTCCTTCCGGGACGAATGCCTCATCCCTTCCCTGAATATTCAGATATCTCAGGTGCAGCAGATTCGGGAACCTGATCCTTAATGTTCCCATGGCATCAATCTGTGCCTGTTCATCTTCAAGCTGTGCTTCTATATAATCATCTGAGCCTGCTCTGTTAAGCAGTTCTCTGAATGTTCCCTTCTCTGTCCTGACGTCCCTCAATGGCTTAAGAGGTATCCTCTTCGTATCGAGTTCTCCCTTCTCCTTCAGTTCTCCGAGGATCATGCCTTTTATCTGACCCGCCTCATCAAAGGAATACTTCATCATGGAGCCGGGATAGCTTATCCTGTTTCCTTCAAAGCTCTGTGGGGTATGTATGTGCCCGAGCGCCACATAATCGAACGCATCGAAGACACCCGTCCCTATCTGGTCCAGAGTACCCACGGATACCGGATCCTCGCTCTCGCATCTGACCGCTCCTGCAACGTACTGATGGAGCAGCAGGACGTTCCTCTCACGCTCATCCACACAGGAATTCTCTATGACGGCCCTTACTGCATCCTCATATGTAACGATGTCTTCCCCGTAGAACTGTCTTGCATGGACAGGCCTTATGAACGGGAGCATATATATGTTCACTTTTCCGAACCCATCCTCAAGGACATGCTTCTGCAGCTTTCCGTCGAACGGCATCGAGACCATTATCCCGTTCTTTTCCAGCACGCCTCCAAGGTAGGAGATCTGAGAAGGATTGTCGTGGTTCCCGCTTATCATGAACAGAGGTGTCCCTGTTTCCGATATGCCCGAGATGAAGTCGTTCAGCATGTTTATGGATCTTGATGAGGGCTGGGCCCTGTCATATATGTCACCGGAAAGGAGGACGGCATCCGGCTTAAGTTCCCCGATCTTTTCAAGTATCTGATCCAGGATGTGCTTCTGGTCTTCGAAAAGGTCCATGCCGTATATCCTCTTTCCGATATGAAGATCGGCCAAGTGCAAAAATCTCATTTGATACCTCCGATTGTGCTATCATTAGATACACATTCAATTATATTACAAACGGGTTTTTTACAGAAATGACGGACGTCTGGACCAGGATCAGGAGCACCTCCAAGCCCATCTTCCTCTACGGGATGGGAAACGGTGCGGACAAGCTGATAGACATACTGAAAGATATGGGGATAAGACCTGAAGGTGTATTTGCCAGCGATGACTTCGTGAGGCATCAGCTTTTCAGGGGATTTACCGTGTCTTCCTATGCAGAAGCAAAGTGTGTCTTCCCGGAGATGATGGTCCTCATAGCCTTCGGCTCTTCACTTGAAGACGTCATGGGAAACATGAAAAGGATTGCCTCCGAGCAGGAGACATACGCTCCCTGTCTTCCTCTCTTCGGAAAGGAAGTCTTCGATCAGCCCTTCTATGACACACATAAAGACGAACTTGATACCGTGAGGAGCTTTCTTTCGGATGACGTATCCGTGAGGACCTTCGATTCCGTCATCTCATACAAACTGACGGGAAGCATGGAGAAACTGTTCTCATGTGAGATGCCGAGAATAGAGACCTTTTCTCTCTTCTCTATTGGAGAGGCTCCCTGTTATTTCGATGCGGGAGCATATGACGGGGATACGATAAGGGAATTCGTGAGCCTGTATCCTTCACATGGAAAGATATACGGGGCTGAACCGGACATAAGGACGTTCAGAAAGCTCGTTTCAAATACTTCAGACATTCCTTCCACCATGCTCTGGAACACATGTACAGGGGACAGGGACTCCATGATCTCTTTCGCTTCAAGAGGCGGAAGGAACTCCTCTGTCGGCACCGGGAAGAAGGTGGCCCTTTCAAGGATAGACACCATAACATCGGGAAACAGGGTCGATCTCATCAAATATGATGTTGAGGGTGAGGAGCTCTCATCCCTGATGGGCTCCGAGCTCACCATCAGGAAATATCGTCCCGTACTCATCGTCTCCGCATATCACAGGAGCGAAGATCTCTACAGTCTGCCCCTCTTCATAAAAAAATTATGTCCGGACTACAGGGTCTACATGAGACACTACCCGTATGTTCCGGACTGGGATACTAATTACATTTTTGTCTAGGGGTATTTCAGCCTCCGATGAACATCATGAGGAATATGAAGCTGAATATCACCGTCACTCCAAGCAAAACCCCGAATATGGCGGCGATCTTCTTCTGCCCTATCACATAAGTCACCACCGTTGCCATCCCTGATATGAACAGCATCATGAGTAAGATAGACGACAGTCCTGTCACTCCGTACATCTTCTGAACCTCGCTTTCAGGCCTTTTATCCTAAGGCCGTCCTCCCTGAACATCTTTTCATGTTCCGTCTCAAAATCCTCTTCGAATGGCTTTTCCGAGAGATCTTCAGAGATCATGATTATCTCCCATCCCTCATTTTCCAGATAGCCTATTGTATCGGAGAAGAGTTCATCGTCATCGGTCTTAAAAGAGAGCTCTGCCCCGTCCCTCAGGAATCCTGCATATCTCTTCAGCTGATCCGGATGGGTAAGCCTGTGCTTTTTATGCTTCTTCTTCGGCCACGGATTGCAGAAATTGATGTAAAGGCCATCTATTCCATCCTCAGGTGAAAACATCTCCCCTATCCTCTCTATGTTCCAGCAAGTGAGGATGACGTTCTTCGGGTCCTCCGTTCCCTGAAGAGCCTGGACCTTCCTCTTGGCAAGGACCACCATCTCGTCCTTTATGTCGATGCCGATGTAGTTGACATCCATATGAGCCGCGGATATCTGGGAGATGAATCCTCCCTTGCCGCATCCGAGTTCAACGAACAGCGGTTTTTCGTTTCCGAATAAAGAACGCCATTTCCCTCTGTTCTCATAAGGACGCGGACAGAAGAATGAACTTGCTTCCAGCTCAGGCCTTGCATAGGGCTTCTTTCTGATCCTCATGTTTCCCTCCGTTTCACATCTCTGTTATTATATACTATATCCCTCGGAATGACATAGAATCGAAGGAGGCTCCGCATGGAAAGAGACCCTGTATGCACGATCACGATGGAAACAGGTGAAAGGATAGTCATAAGACTTCTCCCTGATATAGCACCGAATACTGTCGCAAGCTTCATATGGCTTGCCGAAAAAGGCTGTTTCGACTCCCATCCGATAGAAAGGATAGTCCCCGGTTATGTGGCCGACATGAGCTATTCTGCCTTTGGAAGAGACTACGCGAAATATATGATAAGGAACGAAGCTCCCCTGCAGAAAGGTCCTCGCCATATCCCTCCTGCTCCCGGCACAGTGGCCATGGGAGGCTATGAGGAAGGCATCGCCGGCGGAGAATTCTTCTTTCCATTCGCTCTTTCAGAGAAGATCGACGGCAATTATCCTGTCTTCGGCCTGGTCCTCGAGGGAATGGATACCATACTCTCATGGCAGAACGTTCCGCTTAGGGAAGTGCCGTCTCCCATGAACGGTGTACGGATAATGTGCCCCGTTGAACCCATCGTCATCAGGAGCGTCCGGGTGGAAAAGTTCGGAATGGAGTTTCCGGAGCCGGAGAGGATACCCTTTTCCTCAAGGCCCCATTTCTGGTGAATCATATCCCTCAAAAGACGGTAAAAGGCCGGACACTCAGTGCCCGACCTTTCTTTTTTGTCATAAGTAACAGGATCTCCTGAAGCCCCTCAGGAACCGGATATCTGCTTTTCTCTCAGTTCCCTCATCTTCTTCAGTTCCTGGCATTTTCCGTGAAGAGCGCAGTTCTCGCAGCCGTGGCTGCACGAAGTCCTGCCCTTCTTTTTGTCGTTTATCATGCCCGTTATTATTAGTGCGATGATGCCTATGAGCACCGTCAGTACGATATAGCTGGCCGGATTCATGCCGATCCTCCTTCCATTACTTTATCTTTACTTCATGTGTGAGTTTCTCTGCTTCTTTATATGGTTTGAAGAGCATGTAAACTGCGAATGCCAGCACCGCTACGGACAAAATAAGTCCTATAACGTTCATGTTTCCGCTGAACGCTCCACCTATCTGGTTCACACAGAAAGCGACGAGATATGCAAAACCGCACTCATATGCAATTGCGAACCATGTCCATTTTGCACTGTTCATCTCACGCTTGATTGCACCTATTGCCGCAAAGCACGGAGCACACAGCAGGTTGAATATCAGGAACGAAAGCCCCGTCACTGCAGTGAAGGATTCTCTGAGTACGCTGTAGACTGTCCTTCCCTCTTCTGCATAGAGGATACCCATGGTGCCTACGATGTTCTCTTTTGCAACGAGACCGGTGACTGATGCTACGGCAGGTCTCCATTCTCCCCACCCGAGAGGAGCGAATATCCAAGCGAATGCATCTCCGATGTTCTTCATTATACTGTGCTCTATATCTTCGCTGTCTATCATATGGAGACCTCCCTCAAAGCTGAAGTAAGAGAGGAACCATACTACTATCGTTGAGAGGAGAATCACCGTTCCGGCCTTCTTTATAAAGGACCATCCTCTCTCCCACATGGATCTCAGAACGTTTCCGACCGTCGGAAGATGGTATTCCGGAAGCTCCATGACGAACGGTGCAGGATCTCCCGCGAACATCTTCGTCTTCTTAAGGATGACACCGGATATGATTATGGCAGCCATACCTATGAAGTATGCACCTGTAGATATGAGCGCTGAACCTCCGAACAGAGCTCCTGCTATCATGCCTATGAAAGGCACCTTTGCTCCGCAGGGGATGAATGTTGTCGTCATTATGGTCATCCTTCTGTCTCTCTCGTTCTCGATGGTACGGGAGGCCATTATTCCTGGGATACCGCAGCCGGTTCCCACAAGTATCGGGATGAAGGATTTTCCGGACAGACCGAATCTGCGGAATATCCTGTCGAGCACGAATGCGATCCTTGCCATATATCCGCAGGATTCGAGTATGGCGAGGAGAAGGAACAGCACCAGCATCTGAGGAACGAATCCGAGGACTGCTCCGACACCTGCCACTATTCCGTCAAGTATCAGGCTCTTCAGCCAGTCTGCGCAGTTTATCGCATCGAGTCCCTTCTCCACGAGCACCGGTATTCCTTCTACCCAGACTCCGTCCTCTGCCGGGTCCGGCTCGGCTCCTTCATACTTTTTGAATGTCTCTATTGCTTCACTGAGGTCTTTTCCGGTAAATTCAAGGTCTTCCGGCTGGAGGGTCTCTTCATCTTCTACCGTGATCACTGCCTTGTCTGCAGCACTGTACTGTGAAGCATATTCTTTAAGAGCCTCATATGCCTTTTCCGCGTCGAAATCCTCGGACTCGCTGTCGAGAATTCCTTCGAGTTCCTCTGCACCTTCTCCTCCGAGAGCAACGAATGCGTCTATGGCATTTCTGGCATCCGTAAATTCTTTGCTCTTTTCTTCATATGCCTTTGATCCTATGCCGAAAAGATGGAAACCGTCTCCAAAGACCCCATCGTTTACCCAGTCGGTCGCAGCAGTACCCACCGTTACCATGGATATGTAGTATACGAGGAACATCACGAGTGCGAATATCGGAAGTCCGAGCCATCTGTTAGTGACGATCTTGTCTATCTTATCGGATACCGTAAGCTTTACGTTTGATTTCTTTTTGAGACATGTCTTCAGTATCTCTCCGATATATACATATCTCTCATTTGTGATGATGGAGCTTGAATCATCGTCCAGTTCTTTCTCGGCATTGACTATATCCTGCTCTATATGATCCAGAGTCTCCTTGTTCAGCTTAAGCTGTTCGATCACCTTCTCATCTCTCTCGAACACCTTTATGGCGTACCATCTCTGCTGTTCTTCGGGCATTCCGTGGACGACAGCTTCTTCGATATGTGCTATGGCATGCTCTACGGGGCCTGAGAATCTGTGCATAGGGACGGTCTTCGTGCTCTTAGCCGCTTTTATGGCCTCTTCAGCCACCTTGTCGATGCCCGTTCCCTTAAGAGCGGATATCTCCACGACCTTGCAGCCAAGTTCCCTGGAAAGGTTCTCTATATTGATCCTGTCCCCCTTCTTCTCGACCAGGTCGCTCATATTGATGGCGACTACCACCGGGATCCCTATCTCCGTCAGCTGTGTCGTGAGATACAGATTCCTCTCGAGGTTCGTTCCGTCAATGATGTTGATTATCGCATCGGGTCTTTCCTCGATGAGATAGTTCCTTGCCACCACTTCCTCCAGTGTATATGGAGAAAGGGAGTAGATTCCCGGAAGGTCGGTGATTATCACATCCTCATGCTTCTTCAGCTTTCCTTCCTTCTTCTCGACCGTTACTCCGGGCCAGTTTCCGACGAACTGATTCGATCCCGTAAGGGCATTGAACAATGTGGTCTTTCCGCTGTTTGGGTTTCCGGCCAGTGCGATCCTAATATCCATAATAATTCCTTTCCATAAAGCCCCAATCCTTGAGGATTATTGGTTAGCATTTGCTAACCTCAGGGCAAAAAAATATCATTCAACTTCTATCTTCTCGGCGTCTGCTTTCCTTATCGAAAGCTCATAGCCTCTGACAGTGATCTCTACCGGGTCTCCCAGCGGAGCTACCTTCCTTACATAGATCTCCACGTGTCTAGTGATGCCCATGTCCATTATCCTGCGCTTTATGGCGCCTTCACCATGGATCTTCACGACCTTTACGGTTTCACCGATACTTACGTCTCTTAAACTTCTCACTGTAATTCCTCCTTGATCATGATGACAGCGGTCAGACCATTATCTTCTGGGCCATTTCCCTGCTGATCGCTATCCTTGTGTCCTTAACGTTCACTATCACGTTCTCTCCCATCCTGTTGACTATGGAGATCACGCTTCCCACTACGAATCCCATGTCCTCGAGATGGCCTCTAAGCTCCGGAGAGCCTCCGACCTTCTTTATCACGAGATCTTCGTTCACGTTTCCAAAAACCAAAGGTATCATGTCCGCCGCCTTTCTCTGATGGTTAGCACTCGCTAACTCAAATGAAATGATACTCTGCCCCACCCCTCGTGTCAACCCCCGGAAGAGAAAAAACAGACTCTTAGCTCAATTGCTTTTATATGTTCCAGATACTATACTTGTTTTAAAAGAAATGAATCGGAGGAAATGCAATGAAAAAGCGAATCCTTGCCATATTGCTGACAGTGGCCGTTCTCGTTTCCCTGACCGGCTGCTACAAGAACTATCTGCCCTCTTCTGATATAGGCAGTTCTTCTTCGAGGATCCCTTCGGAACCGCAGAAGAGCTCCGAGCCTGTAAGTTCAGAGCCCGAACCGGAAAAGAGTTCAAAGCCCGTTCCCTCTTCGACGCCCGTCCCTTCCGATGAGCCGGAAGACCCTGAAGACGAGCCGGAAAAGGAGCCATTTAAGGATATGATCTTCTACGAGGATTCCCTCAATCAGACCCTGGAGCTGGATCTGGACGGCGACGGTGTAATGGAAGAGCTGTCGATCGTTGCGCTTAAAGATGAGTACGGAGACTATGATCTTACCTTCATCGAAGAGAACACCCAGACCGCCTTCAATACCGGGATCAGAAAAGACGGAGTGGTCATCATTACCGACCTGGATCCTTTAGACAGGTATCTCGATATTTTTGCCACCGGGGATCTTATGTCCAGTGACTACTCTACCTGCTGTCTCAGATATACAGCTGAAGACTTCCATTCCGTCAAATTCTTCGACAGTACTTTCGGATGCTACAGGGACTACTTCTTTGGAGAGCTCATAGATCTGGAAGATGGAAAGGCTTCCTTCTCCTGCTACATAGACGTACTCGGAACCTTCAAGGCTACCTGTACATATGAGTACTCCCCGGTAACGGCTACCTTTAAGATGGGAGACGGAGGGCTTTTCAAAATGGACTATTCTTCATGGTCCAAGAAAGAGATGTGGCAATACCAGTCCATAAAGACGAAAAAGGAGCTCCCGGTATACATCGAGAATGAGGCAGGCCTCCTCATCGAATCCACTCTGGATCCCGGAACCAGCATCCTCCTCACCGAGACGAACAAAAAAGATACCGTATGGTTCACCACTGCGGACGGTACCAGAGGAATAATCAAGGACTACAAGCTCGGAAAGATGGACGGATTCACTTCCACAATAGACGGAAAAGATCCCGAATCCTTCTTCAAGGAGCTCAGATATTCCGGCTGAAAAGAAAGAACAAATAATACCGGCAGGCATCTGCCGGTATTATTTGTTGTTCCTCATCATGTATATGTTCTTATGATCTCTTCGGCTACTTCCAGCCTCGGGACTCCCCTGTCCATGGCCTGTTTCTCTATGTACCGGTGGGCCTGGGGTTCTTCCATTCCCATCTCAGAGATAAGTATCCATTTCGCATGGTTCACCGTTCTTATCTCCTTCATCTTGTCTTCAACGGTGATGCTCTTCCTCTCCAACTTCTTCAGTCTCTCGCACGAGGCCTGCATCCAGTTGAGCGCTAGCTCGAGTATCTGTCGGCTCAGGGGCTTGAACAGAGTGAAGACCCCGTATTCAGAGGCTTTTGGAGCGGCTCTGTCATATACGTCTGAAGACACGAGGAGAAGCGCCACGGAGCTCCTGGATGCGGTGACATCGATGGCAAAACCCACTCCCGGATCATCCGGCAGCGGAGAGTTCACGATAACAAGATCGTATCCCCTTTCGTTCCATGCCCTTTTTGCCTCGCTCACGCTCTGTACTACCCGGACAGGGCCGAAGCATGAGCCAAGCAGCATGGAAGAAACGGCAGTATTCAGTTTTTCAGCAGCCGATACCACTAGTACGCTGTACGATCTTTCCCTGAGCTCCATTGACCGTTCTCCGATTCAGACTCCCTTCCTTATTCCCTGCAGTAGATCTCGAGTATCTCGCGTGGAACGTACCTTCTTAAGAAGTCGCTTCCTCTGGCAGTCCTTACCGCCTCATCATAGGTCTCAGGCAGTTTCCTGTAGTCCTTGAGCGCCTCCCTCTCAGCCGTATATAGGTTGAAATCGGCTGGTCCTTCAAGAGTCAGTTTCCTTTCTATCCCGTCCATTGCGGCATAGATCAGGAGAGCGAATGCAAGATAAGGATTCGCTCCGGGATCCGGTGAGCGAAGCTCCGCCCTTACATATTCACCCTCTGCCGCAGGTATCCTTATGAGCTGAGATCTGTTCTGCTCCGACCAGGAGATGTATCTCGGGGCCTTATGGCTTCCGAGCCTCTTGTAGGAATCCATCGAAGGATTCAGGAACACGGTAATGTCTGCTATGTTGGCGAGTATCCCGGCTATCATATGGCCGAAATCCTCCTCATTCTCTGAATCTTTGAGAGAGATATTGATGTGAAAGCCGTTTCCCGGCTGTCCGTCAAGAGGCTTCGGAGAGAAATCCGCGTGAAGCCCGTTCCTGTCCGCTATGGTCCTAACGACCCTCTGGAATATCTCGGTGTTGTCTGCGGCGGTTAGCGCATCGGAGTATCTGAAATCGATCTCGTTCTGTCCGGGTCCAGCTTCGTGATGGGATGCTTCCGGACGGATGCCCATCTTCTCGAGGGTGAGGCAGATCTCCCTTCTCACGTTCTCTCCCCTGTCCTCGGGAGCTATGTCCATATATCCAGCCTGATCGTGGGGAACATCAGTGGGCCTTCCGTCATCTCCGAGCCTGAAAAGGTAGAACTCCTGCTCCGACCCGAACGTGAATCTGAGCCCTTTCTCCCTTGCCTCCCTGTCGGCCTTCTTCAGGAACTCTCTGGTATCGCATTCGAACTGTCTCCCGTCCGGATATGATATGGACGAGAACATCTGGATGACCCGTCCGTTCTCCGGTCTCCAGGGCAGGGGCACTATTGTATCGGGATCCGGATGGAGCATGAGATCGCTCCTCACCTCATCACCGAAGCCTGCTATGGAGGACGCATCGAATGCTATGCCTGAAGTAAGGGCTCTCATGAGCTCGTCCGGCATTATGGAAACGTTCTTCTGCTTTCCGAAGACGTCACAGAAGGTGAGGCGTATGAACTTCACATCCTCTTCCCTGACGTACTGGAGTATCTCTTCAAATGAATATCTCACAATATACCTCCGTTCACGCCGTAAAGCCTGTACGACATGAATGATTTTTGCAAAAACTGAGACCATTATATCCAAAAACAGGCCGTTTTTCCATCACTCCGGCTAGTATGAAACGATATATGAAGGAAAGCTGTAAGAGAGTTTCAGAAACCGTTGACAAGGGACGGACTGAGAGTGATAATAACATTGTTAAAGGCAAAGGCGTCTTTGAGTCTTACTCATCGACGCCTTTTTTATATGTTCCGGATTAAACGGGCATTCTCAGATGATACAGGAGGAACAGAGATGGAAAAGATACTGGTCCTTGATTTCGGAGGACAGTACGATCAGCTCATAGCAAGAAGAGTCAGGGAGCAAAACGTGTATGCCGAGATACATCCGTATAACAGGATCTCTCCGGAAGAGATTCTGAAGGAAGGCTATAAGGGCATAATCCTCACGGGTGGACCGAACAGCGTATACGACCCTTCTTCTCCCCATTATGACAAAGCTCTCCTCACGCTTGGCATCCCGGTACTGGGCATATGCTACGGAGCCCAGCTCCTCGCATATATGGCGGGAGGCACTGTGACAGGCGCAAAGGATTCCAGCGAATACGGGCACGCATCGGTAAGTCTCAGGGAGGATATCCTCTTTCAGGGAGTGCCTGAGGAGAGCACCTGCTGGATGAGCCATACGGACTTCATAAGCAGTCTTCCTCAAGGTTATATCGTCACCGGCAGTACGGACAGATGTCCGTGTGCGGCATTCAGGGATGAAAAAGGTATGCTATTCGGAGTACAGTTCCACCCGGAGGTCACTCATACAGAATACGGAAGGAAGATCCTCGGAAACTTCCTGTTCGGCGTCTGCAAGGTCAGCGGGGACTGGAAGATGGAAGACTATGCCACTACCCTCATAGAAGAACTAAAAGGACGTCTCGGCGGAAAGAAAGTGCTGCTTGGGCTTTCGGGCGGAGTGGATTCCTCAGTCTGTGCCATGCTGCTCAACAGGGCCGTGGGAAAGGACCTCATATGCGTATTCGTGGATCATGGTCTCCTTAGAAAGGGAGAAGCGGATCTTGTGGAGAAGACCTTCAGGGATGAGATGGGCATGAACCTGATAAGGGCAGATGCATCGGAGCGTTTCCTGAAAAAGCTCAAGGGAGTATCCGATCCCGAGTCCAAGAGAAAGATCATAGGCGAGGAGTTCATAAGGGTCTTCGAGGCGCAGGCAAAGAAGATCGGACACGTGAACGCTCTTGCCCAGGGCACCATATACCCCGACGTCATAGAAAGCGGCAAGGGAGATTCCGCAGTAATAAAGAGCCATCACAACGTTGGCGGTCTCCCGGATGTCATATCCTTTGACGAGATAGTCGAGCCGTTAAGAGACCTGTTCAAGGACGAGGTAAGAGAGATAGGAAGGCTTCTGGGACTCCCCGATGAGCTCGTAAGAAGGCAGCCCTTCCCGGGGCCAGGCCTTGCGGTCCGCATCATAGGAGAGATCACTGAAGAAAAGATCAGGATGCTCCAGGATGCAGATGCGATATTCAGGGAGACCGTGGACCGCGAATGCCTCCCGGAAGCTCCGGCACAATACTTTGCGGTGCTGACCGACACCAGGAGCGTCGGAGTGATGGGCGATGCCAGAACATACGGATACACGGTAGCGCTGCGGGCGGTCACCACAGACGATTTCATGACAGCAGAATGGACACGGCTCCCGTATGAGGTCCTCGAGACTGCAAGCCGCAGGATCACGAACGAAGTGCACGGGATCTCAAGAGTCGTATTTGATATATCTTCCAAGCCCCCGGCAACGGTGGAATGGGAATAAAGGAGAACTTATGATGACTAAATACGTATTTGTTACCGGAGGAGTCGTCTCCGGTCTTGGTAAAGGCATAACCGCAGCATCACTCGGACGTCTTCTGAAGGCACGCGGCCTCAAGGTCGCCGCACAGAAACTGGACCCTTACATAAACGTGGACCCGGGGACCATGAGCCCATACCAGCACGGAGAAGTCTATGTGACTGAGGACGGTGCCGAAACGGATCTGGACCTCGGCCACTACGAAAGGTTCATAGATGAGGATCTGAACAAGTATTCCAATCTCACCACCGGCAAGGTCTACTGGAACGTGCTCAACAAGGAGCGCCGCGGTGAATACCTCGGCTCAACGGTCCAGGTGATACCGCATATTACGAACGAGATAAAGGACTTCATTTACCGGGTCGGAAAAAAGACCGGAGCGGACGTGGTCATAACCGAGATAGGCGGGACCATTGGTGATATCGAATCCCAGCCCTTCATCGAAGCCGTGAGACAGATATCCCTGGAGACGGGAAAAGAGAACAGCCTCTTCATACACGTGACTTTAGTCCCCTACCTCAGCGGATCTGAAGAACACAAGTCAAAGCCCACGCAGCATTCGGTAAAGGAACTTCAGGGAATGGGCATCAATCCCGACATCATAGTGCTTCGATGCGACAGTCATCTTGAAGAGTCCATATTCCAGAAGATCGCCCTGTTCTGCAACGTCAAGCCTGACTGTGTCATAGAGAACATAACCCTTCCCAGCATATATGAAGCTCCTCTGATGCTGGAAGCCTCAGGATTCTCTGAGGTTGTCTGCAGGGAGCTCGGGATACAGACACCTCCTCCCGACCTTTCGGAATGGAAGGAGATGGCGGAGAGCATATACAAAAAGGATCTAGGCACTGTGGAGATAGGGCTCGTCGGAAAATATGTCGCTCTCCATGATGCGTATCTTTCTGTTGCGGAGGCTCTCCATCATGCAGGTTTCTATCATAACGTGCACATCAATATCCACTGGATAGATTCCGAGAAGATCACTTATGAGAACGCGGATGAGATACTGGGGAACCTTAACGGCATAATCGTCCCAGGAGGCTTCGGAAGCAGGGGCATAGAAGGCATGATCGTTGCAGCCGGATATGCCAGAAAGCAAAGGATCCCGTATTTCGGGATCTGCCTCGGGATGCAGATAGCCGTCATAGAATATGCTAGGAACGTTGCTGGCCTTGCCGATGCCAACTCAGGAGAATTCGATGCGGATACACCCAATAAGGTCATAGACTTCATGCCCGGTCAGGCGGACGAGATAGACAAGGGCGGAACGCTGAGGCTCGGAGCATATCCCTGTATCATAAAGAAGGGCTCTGCCATGGAGCGCTGCTACGAAGCTCTTGAGATAAGTGAGAGACACCGCCACCGCTATGAATTCAACAATGACTACAGAGAGCTTCTTGAAGAAAAAGGGCTTACTCTCAGCGGCATATCGCCGGACGGAGTGCTGGTCGAGACGGTGGAACTGTCAGACAGGGATTTCCATATAGGAGTACAGTACCATCCGGAGTTCAAAAGCCGTCCCAACAGGCCCCATCCCCTTTTCAAGGGCTTCATCGGAGCCGCACTCAAGGACAGCAGGAAGAGAGACTTACGATGACTATTCCAAATATGCATTATTCTGATCTAAAGGATTCATATCTGTTCCATGATATCGGAGAGAGGGTAGCAAGGTATCAGAAGGAGCATCCCGGTATAAAGATTTACAGGATGGGTGTCGGCGATGTTACCCTGCCTCTTTGTGATGCAGTCATTAAAGCCATGCACGATGCAGTGGATGAGCAGGCTGATATCAGTACTTTCCACGGATATATGCCAGAATGCGGTCTCCCGTCTTTCAGGGAGAAGGTGAGCCTTCATTATGCTTCCAGAGGTACGGAAATATCACCCGACGAAGTTTTCGTTTCCTCCGGAGCCAGCGACGACCTCGGTGCTATAATGGACCTCTTCGACAGCAGAAACAGTGTTCTTGTTATGGAACCGGCCTATCCCGCATATGTGGACACCAATATCATGATCGGAAGAAGGATCGTCCATATGCCCGCAGGGGAATTCAATGGCTTCACTCCCCTTCCGGACCCTTCTCTAAGGACGGAACTCATATACATATGTTCCCCGAACAACCCCACGGGAGCGGTCTTTGACAGGGATCAGCTGAAAAAATGGGTGGATTTTGCCAATGAGAACGGATCTGTGATAATATTCGATGCTGCCTACGAGGCATACATCGAGGATCCCTCTGTTCCTCACAGCATATATGAGATAGACGGTGCAAAGGATTGCGCAATAGAGATATGCTCTTTCTCGAAAACAGCGGGCTTTACCGGCACGAGGCTGGGTTACACCGTCATTTCGAAGGAACTTAAGAGATATGGTATGGACCTGAATGCCATGTGGGTGAGGAACCGCACCACCAAGAGCAACGGAGTGTCATACATAATCCAGAAGAGCGGAGAAGCCGTCTTCACGGAAGAGGGACAGCGGCAGATAAATGAGAACATACGCTATTACAAGGAAAACGGCAGATCCTTCATGAAAGTGCTGGACGATCTCGATGTGAGATACTATGGCGGGAAGAATGCTCCGTACATATGGATGAAGTGTCCGGGCGAACTGAATAGCTGGGATTTCTTCGACCTGCTCCTGAACGAGATACAGGTCATAGGTACCCCGGGAGTCGGATTCGGAAGCTGCGGAGAGGGATTCATCCGGTTCTCAACTTTTGCCAATGCCTCCGATACTGCAGAGGCTGCGGAAAGGATCTCCTCCCTGCTCAGACGATTCTGATCATCAGATGATGAGTATATGAAAAGAGGTATGTCCTAGGACATACCTCTTTCATATTACTATGACTTTCAGAGTTTCATCGAAATAGCTATCCTGTCTGCGAGTGCTTCTATCTGTGCAAGATTCTCCTCCTTGACGGATGACTTAAGGGATACCTTCTCCTCTATCAATGTCATGTTCTTCATCGCCTGCACCATCTCCGTGATCCTCTTTCCGGACTGGGCTACCCAGGAGCCATTCTCGATTACCCCGATCGTCCTGTTCTGGAGGTTATGAGTGGTCATCTCGTGTATGACGTTTTCCATTGCCTCAAACAGGAAGCTGTCATGAGTCACGCTCGCAAAGACTATGTGACTGTACCTGAATGCGTCTGAAAGGATGTTCGATACTCCATAACTGCAGACATCTCTGATCTTTATATCTCTGACCCCTTTTTCCGCCAGTTTCATGGCGAGTATGTTTGCGGCATTTTCGGTATTTCCGTATATCGATCCCACCAGAATAAGGCATCCTTTGACTTCAGGCTCGTATCTGCTCCATTTCTCATAATCCGACAGGATCTTCGGGAAATCCTCTTTCCAGATGAACCCGTGAAGCGGACATACCATCTCTATCTCAAGATCCGCTGTCTTTTTGAGTGCTGCCTGCACCTGTGGCCCGTACCTGCCTACTATATTGGAGTAATATCTTCTTGCCTCAGCCCTTACGTCCATTTCATAATCCGTTTCTTCAGCAAAGATATGTCCGTCCAAAGGCCCGAACACGCCGAATGCATCGGCTGAGAAAAGGGTCTTTCCTGTACTCTCATAAGTCATCATGACCTCAGGCCAGTGAACCATGGGTGTCATGAAGAACCTGAATCTCAGGTCACCTATCTCTATCTCATCATTCTCCTTTACGGTGTCGAACCTGTCTTCCGGGTCAAAGTCGAAGAACTGCTTTATCATACCTAAGACCTTCGCATTGCTTATGATCCTGACATTCGGATATCTGAGGAGCAGATCCCCAAGAGTGGCACAGTGATCGGGCTCCATATGGTTGATTATTAGATAGTCGAGGTCCCTGCCTCCGAGCACATGGGCTATGTTCTCAAAGAACTGACGTGCCACCGCTTTATCGGCAGTGTCCACAAGAACGGTCTTCTCTCCGGTAAACAGATATGAGTCATATGACATTCCGTCCGGTACCGGATACATATTTTCAAAGAGACTGATCTTCCTGTCGGTCGCTCCGACCCAGTAAAGATCCTTTCTCAATTCCTTAACGCAATACATCTCTGATCGATCCCCTGCGGGATCTCCCCTTTCCTTCTTATATTTTTCGCATCCATTATACTTTAACGGCTCATGTATATAAAGCGGAGCATGAAAAAGCTCCCTCATGCATTCCTGCAGGGGAGCTTTGTACTGACTTTATCTATACTTATCTGTTGTAATACTCTACAGCGGACTCGAACAGCTTCATGTCATAACTGCCATCAACGTTCTGATACAGACCGTTTCCCGTCCTCTCAGAGTGGCCCATCTTTCCGAACACCCTTCCGTCTCCCGAGAGGATTCCCTCGATAGCGCACATGGATCCGTTCGGGTTGAACCTGATGTCCATAGTGGCATTTCCGGCAGGATCGACATATTGGGTCATGACCTGTCCGTTCTTCACAAGCTCTGCCAGGACTTCATCGGAAGCAATGAATCTGCCCTCTCCGTGGGAAACCGGTACTGTGAAGACATCTCCCACGTTCACCTTCGTGAGCCATGGGGATCTGACAGATGCTACTCTGGTCCTCACGAGCCTTGACTGGTGTCTTCCTATGGAATTGAAGGTCAGCGTCGGGAAGGATATGTCGGTATCCAGGATCTTTCCGTACGGCACGAGTCCGAGCTTGATAAGAGCCTGGAATCCGTTGCAGATACCTCCCATGAGTCCGTCCCTCTTTTCAAGAAGTTCCTGCACGGCCTCCTTGATCTCCGGATTCCTGAAGAAAGCGGTTATGAACTTGCCGCTGCCATCAGGCTCGTCTCCTCCGGAGAAACCTCCCGGAATGAAGATGATCTGCGACTGTCTTATGAGATCTGCAAATCCTTTCACTGAAGCGGAAATGCCTTCAGGAGTCAGATTGTTGATCACGAATACCGTTGCATCGGCTCCTGCTTTCTCCCACGCCTTCTTTGTGTCGTACTCGCAGTTGGTACCCGGGAATACCGGTATCAGGACTCTGGGCCTGCTGACGTGATATCCCGCCTTATACCCGGCTTCCGGTGCCGGTGCAGATACGTTCTCTGCTCCGATGCCCTGAAGCGTCTTGAGCTTGTATACCGATTCGAGCCTGTCTTCATATATCGCCTGAAGGAGATCGGTATTGATGTACTCGTCTCCGTAGCTGAATTCCTTCTTGTTGGTGATGGTACCGACGACTGCTCCGCCTTCCAGATTCTCCTCGGCCTCCACTATGAATGCTCCGTATTTCAGATCGAAGAGCTGTCTAAGAGAGAATTCCTTTGCAAAGTCAAAACCGAATCCCTCTCCGAAACTCATCTTCATGATCGCTTCCGCGATACCTCCGTAGGTCAGAGTCTGGACTGCAAACACTTTTTTATTCCTTATGAGCTCTGTCACCTTCTCATACAGTTCCTTCAAGGATTCAGTCTTCGGAAGTCCGTTTGCATCATATCGCGGCTGCAGAAGCACCGCCTTGTGGCCGTTCTTCTTGAAGTGGTTCGTTATGACGTCCTCCGTGGTCCCTGTAGTCACAGCAAACGACACGAGTGTCGGAGGAACATCTATGTTTTCGAAGGTCCCGCTCATGGAGTCCTTGCCTCCTATGGCGGCGATACCCAGATCCATCTGTGCCCTGAATGCTCCGAGCAGTGCTGCAGCAGGCTTTCCCCACCTCTTCGGATCCCTCATGGGCTTCTCGAAGTACTCCTGGAAAGTAAGATATATGTCTTTGAAATCTGCACCTGCGGCTATGAGCTTGGATACTGATTCCACGACGGACAGATATGCTCCGTGATACGGAGATCTCTCCATCACGTACGGGTTATATCCCCATGACATGAAAGATACTGCGTTCGTATCTCCGCTCTCCACGGGTATCTTGTGTATCATGGTCTGTATAGGTGTAAGCTGCTTCGAACCTCCGAACGGCATGAGCACCGTTCCTGCTCCGATAGTAGAGTCGAATCTCTCCGAAAGTCCCCTCTTGGAGCAGATATTGAGATCTCCGGCCATCATGGCCATTGCCTCGTCAAACCTTCCTTTGACCTCTCTTCTGAGTCCCTGTCCCGAAGGAACGTCAACTTCTATGTGCTTCTCCGCTCCGTTTGAATTCAGGAACTCTCTCGATATGTCGACGATCGCCTTCCCGTTCCATTCCATCACGAGCCTCGGCTCTTCTGTCACGACAGCGACCTTCGTAGCCTCAAGGTTCTCGCTAAAAGCCAGTTCCCTGAATCTCATCTCGTCCTCGGGAGCCACTACTACAGCCATCCTCTCCTGGGATTCGCTTATGGCAAGCTCGGTACCGTCAAGTCCTTCGTATTTCTTCGGGACCGCATTGAGGTCTATATAGAGCCCGTCGGCGAGTTCTCCGATGGCAACGGATACTCCTCCTGCTCCGAAGTCGTTGCACCTCTTTATCAGCCTTGACGCTTCGGGATTCCTGAACAGTCTCTGGAGTTTCCTCTCTTCAGGAGCATTTCCCTTCTGAACTTCTGCTCCGCAGGATTCAAGGGACTGCGTGGTATGAGATTTTGAAGAACCGGTGGCTCCGCCTATTCCGTCTCTTCCGGTACGTCCTCCGAGGAGTATCACAACATCTCCGGGAAGCGGAACTTCTCTTCTGACGTTCCTTGCGGGTGCAGCACCAAGGACCGCACCTATCTCCATATGCTTTGCCGTATATCCCTCATGATAGAGCTCGTCCACTATTCCGGTGGCAAGTCCTATCTGGTTTCCGTATGAACTGTAGCCTGCGGCTGCAGTGGTCACTATCTTCCTCTGCGGAAGCTTTCCCTTTATGGTCTTTTCCACCGGCTGCAGGGGATCGGATGCTCCGGTTATCCTCATTGCTGCATATACATACGATCTTCCGGAGAGCGGATCCCTTATGGCACCGCCTATGCATGTTGCGGCGCCTCCGAAAGGCTCGATCTCCGTAGGATGGTTATGCGTCTCGTTCTTGAAGAGAAGGAGCCAGTCCTCTCTTCTTCCGTTGACTTCTATGTTTATCTTCACCGTGCAGGCGTTGATCTCTTCGGACTCATCCAGTTTGTCAAGAAGTCCCTTCCTCTTGAGATACTTTGCCGCGATGGTGCCCATATCCATGAGATTCACCGGTTTTCTGATGCCGAGCTCTTCTCTTACAGAGAGATATTCCTCGTAGGTCTTCCTTATCTCCTCATCCTCGAAGCGTATGTCGTCTATAGTCGTCAGGAATGTCGTATGCCTGCAGTGATCGGACCAGTATGTATCTATCATCCTGATCTCTGTGATAGTAGGGTCTCTTCCCTCTTTTCTGAAATACGCCTGGCAGAAGGCTATGTCTCCCTCATCCATGGCAAGTCCCAGCTTCTTTATGAATTCCGAAAGCTCTTCCCCGTTCATATCCGTAAAGCCGGTCACCGTCTCGACTTCAGTTGGTACGGCATATTCCATCTCAAGGGTATCAGGAAGCTCAAGGGATGCCTCTCTTGCCTCAACGGGGTTTATGACATAATGCTTGATCGCCTCCTTCTCCTCATCGGATATCTCCCCCCTTATCATGTATACCTTTGCGGTCCTGACTGCGGGTTTGTCCTTCTGGGAGATGAGCTGTATGCACTGGGCTGCGGAATCAGCTCTCTGATCGAACTGTCCCGGCAGGAATTCGACTGCGAAAACGAACGCCTCCGTATCCACAGGAAGTGAATCATATATATAGTCCTGCTGGGGCTCGGAGAAAACCGTGGTCTTGGCCCTGTTGAAGAGCTCTTCATCTATATCCTCTACGTCATACCTGTTCAGTATGCGAAGATCGTCTATCCCTTTTATCTGAAGAAATCTGAACAGCTCCTGCCTGAGTGCCTTTGCCTCATTGGCAAGCTCCGGAAATTTCTCGGAATAAATACGGTAAATCATCTTTCCTCCCGTCATTTAAGAGCTCTTAACGCTCTCTGTCCTATATCGTGTCTGAAATAAATGTTCTCGAAATGTACTTTCTCTATGTTCTTGTATGCGCTCTCTATCGCTTTTTCAAGGGTGTCTTCCACAGCTGTGACTCCGAGCACTCTTCCCCCTGCGGTGAGGAGCTTTCCGTTTTCTGCCTTTGCTCCTGCGATATACAGTTCGGCATCGAAATCCTCATCCTTCGTGATCTCATAGCCGCTCTGATACTTCACCGGATAACCACAGGAAGCACCTATGACACAGCATGCATATCCCTTCTTAAATTCTACATCAATATCACTGAGCGTACCATCGGTGCAAGCTCTCATAACGGTGAAGAGATCCGTCTCGAGAAGAGGGAGCACGACCTGCGTCTCCGGATCTCCGAACCTGCAGTTATACTCGATGACCTTCGGTCCGTTCTTTGTTATCATGAGTCCGAAATAGAGGCATCCCTTAAAGGTCCTGCCTTCCGCATTCATGGCATTTATCGTCGGGAGAAAGATGTCTCTCATGCAGATCTCTGCGATCTCTTCCGTATAATACGGATTTGGAGCCACAGTCCCCATACCGCCTGTATTGAGCCCGGTGTCGTTGTCTCCTGCTCTCTTGTGGTCCATGCTGGAGATCATGGGAATGACCGTCTTTCCGTCGGTAAATGAGAGCACCGAGACCTCAGGGCCCTCCAGGAACTCCTCTATGACGACCTTGCTGCCGCTGTCACCGAAGACCCTGTCCTCCATCATGTCCCTTACCGCTTTTTCGGCGATCTCCACTGATTCAGCTATGATGACTCCTTTTCCGAGAGCCAGGCCGTCTGCCTTGACGACTATCGGGGGAGTCTGTTTCCTGACATATGACAGAGCGCTCTCCATGTCGGAGAAGGTCTCATAGCCTGCTGTCGGGATGGAGTATTTCTTCATGAGTTCCTTTGAGAAAGCCTTACTTCCCTCGATTATGGCGGCAGCCCTGCAGGGTCCGAAGCAGGGGATCCCCTTTTCGGTCAGTCTATCCACTGCCCCGAGCACCAAGGGATCATCCGGTGCCACTACCGCATAATCTATGCCGTTCTCAACGGCAAAAGCAGTGATGCCGTCCAGATCCTTTGCCCCTATCGGTACGCACTCCGCATCTTCGGCGATCCCGCCGTTTCCCGGGAGCGCATAGATCTTTTCTATCTCACTGCTCTTCTTAAGTGCCTTTATGATGGCGTGCTCTCTTCCGCCGCCGCCGACTACCATTACTTTCATAAATCAGCCTTCCTTGTCTTCTCTGAGCTTTCGGGCAACCATCTCGGCAGCCTTCGGCAGTATCTTCCATTCAGCCTGTTCCATCACTCGTCTCTGAAGTATCTCGGGAGTATCACCCTCCTCTACCTCCACGGCCTTCTGAAGTATTATCCTTCCGCCGTCCGGTATCTCGTTTACGTAATGGACAGTTGCTCCCGTTACCTTTACTCCGTATTCCAGAGCCTTCTCGTGCACATGGAGTCCGTAATATCCCTTCCCGCAGAATGAGGGTATGAGCGAAGGATGTATGTTTATCATCCTGTCGGCAAAAGCAGAGGTAAAATGCTCGGTCAGGATCCTCATGAATCCCGCGAGTATCACCATGTCTATCTTCTTTTCATGAAGAAGAGAGATGAGCCTGTCCTCGTACTCTGTCTGGGTCTCGGCTTTCTTCTTCCTTACTACCACAGCCTCGATGCCGTTGTTCCTGGCTCTCTCGAGAGCATACGCGTCCTTATTGTCCGAGACTACGAGCCTGATCTCTCCGTTCTTCAGTATCCCCTTATGCTCAGCATCGATAAGGGCCTGAAGGTTCGTCCCTCCTCCGGAAACAAAAACAGCGATAGCCGTCAGCATATCACTGTTCCTTCGTCGGAAACGACCGTCTCACCTATGATGTACGGAGCGTCTCCTTCAGCGGAAAGAAGTTCCATGCATCTGTCCGCATCGTTTTTATCCACCACGAAGATCATTCCGATACCCATATTGAATACGTTGAACATGTCTCTCTCGGAGATGTTTCCCGTCTTCTGGAGCCAGTCGAACACAGGAAGGACCTTTATGGCATTCCTGTCTATCCTTGCTCCTATACCGTCTGCAAGGCTCCTCGGGAGTTTCTCGTAATATGCTCCTCCGGTTATATGAGAGATGGAGTTCACCTTTATCTCATTATCCATCAGGATACGGACCTGCTTGGCATAGATCCTGGTCGGGGTGAGGAGTTCGTCTCCCACCGTGCGTCCGAGCTCGGGAACATAGAGATCAAGGGGCGTGCCTGAATCCCTGAGTATCTTCCTCACCAGAGAGAATCCGTTAGAATGTACGCCACTCGAAGGGAGAGCTATGAGCACGTCACCGGCTTTCACGTTCCTTCTGTCAAGAAGCCTGTCCCTGTCTATGAGTCCGACAGTGAATCCCGCAATATCATATTCGTCATCAGGATAGAACCCGGGCATCTCTGCCGTCTCTCCGCCAATAAGTGCAGCTCCTGCCTGGACGCAGCCTTCAGCCACACCGGATACTATCTCGGCTATCCTCTTCGGATCGGTCTTTCCCGTAGCTATGTAATCCAGGAAAAGAACGGGTCTTGCTCCCCTGCAGATGACATCGTTCACGCACATGGCAACACAGTCTATGCCTATGGAATCGTGCTTATTCATCTCAAAAGCGAGCTTGAGCTTCGTTCCAACTCCGTCGGTCCCGCTTACGAGCACGGGTCTCTTGATCCCCGTGATGTCCAGTTCTATCGCTCCTCCGAAGCCTCCTCCGGAGAGCACCATGTCATTGAAGGTCCTCTGTACATGTTCCTTCATGAGTTCTATCGCCTTATACCCGGCGGTTATGTCAACTCCCGCCTCTTTATATGCATCACTGTAGCTCTTCATGTCTTCACCTATTTATCTCGTATCTGTTCTTTGCTCTGTCAATAGGGGTCTCTGTCGGATAATTGCCGTCGAAGCATGCCGTACAGAACTCTTCAGGATTGGCGAATTCCGCTATCTCCCTTACGTCCTCAAGTCTCAGATATCCGAGGCTGTCTGCACCTATCATGTCACATATGGTACTTACGGAGTACTTGTAGGCTATCAGGTGCTCACTGGAATCTATGTCTGTTCCATAGAAGCAGGGATAGAGGAAAGGAGGTGCAGAGACTCTCACGTGCACTTCAGTAGCGCCTGCGTCTCTCAGCAGCTTCACGATCTTCGCCATCGTGGTGCCCCTGACTATGGAGTCATCTATGAGGACGACTCTCTTGCCGCTCACCACTGAGGCAATGGGGTTCAGTTTGATCCTCACCTTATCCTCACGGGATTTCTGTCCCGGGGAGATGAACGTCCTTCCGATGTATTTGTTCTTTATGAATCCAATTCCATAGGGAATCCCCGACTGTCTTGCATAGCCTATGGCGGCATCGAGTCCCGAATCAGGGACACCTATAACCACGTCAGCATGTACTGGATGGGTCAGCGCCAGCATGGAGCCTGCCCTTGCCCTTGCATTATGAACAGAGCTTCCGTCTATAACGGAGTCGGGGCGTGCGAAGTATATGAACTCGAATATGCAGGAGCTCTTCTTCACCTTTCCGCAGTGATCCTTAATCGACCTCAGGCCTCCGTTCTCGAATACCAGTATCTCGCCCGGTTCCAGTTCCCTCTCATACTCTGCGCCGACTGCTTCAAGAGCACAGCTCTCCGAGGCGACTACGTATGCCCCGTCTTCTCTCTTTCCGAAACAGATGGGATGGAAACCGTGGGGGTCTCTAACGGCTATGAGCTTGTCCTTTGCCATCATGACGAGGGAATATGCTCCTTCGAGCCTGTCCATGGCCTTTGCCAGAGCCTCTTCGATGGAATCGGACCTGAGTCTCTCCGCAGTGATTATGTAGGAGATGACCTCTGTATCCGTTGTAGTGTGGAATATGGCTCCGCCAAGCTCCAGTTCTTCCCTGAGCTTGTCTGAGTTGGAGAGGTTACCGTTGTGTGCCAGCACGAGGGTACCCTTGATATGGTTTATGACAATAGGCTGTGAATTTGCCCTGTCAGTGCTCCCCGTGGTGCCGTATCTGCAGTGTCCTACTGCCATGTCTCCCTCTCCGAGATATCTGAGTCTTCCGGGGGTAAACACTTGTTCCACCAGACCGACATCCGTATATGCTCTGATGGAGCCCTTGTCGTTCACCACTATTCCGCAGCTCTCCTGTCCCCTGTGCTGGAGGGCAAAGAGACCGTAATAGCAGGTGTCTGCCAGAGCTCTGTCACAGCCTTCGTTTTCGGCATATATCCCGAATACGCCGCATTCTTCATGTAAATTGCTCATCTTATTCTCCCATAAGGCGTCTCATGACTTCGTTATAAGCATCCTCCACACCGCCGAGATCCCTTCTGAACCTGTCCTTGTCCAGTTTCTCCTTCGTGGTGCTGTCCCAGTATCTGCAGGTATCGGGGGATATCTCGTCTGCCAGGACTATGGTGCCGTCGGCAAGCCTTCCGAACTCGAGTTTGAAGTCTATGAGGTCTATGTTGAGCTTTCTGAAATAGTCCTTGAGGACTTCGTTGACCTTGAAGGCGTAATTCTTGATGGTCTCAATCTCTTCCTTTGTAGCGAGCTTGAGAGCCAGTGCATGATACTGGTTTATAAGGGGATCTCCGAGAGCGTCGTTCTTGTAGGAGAACTCAATCGTCGGCTCCTCGAACACTATTCCTTCCTCAACGCCATAGTTCTTTGCGAAAGAACCGGCGGAAACGTTCCTTATGATGACTTCAAGAGGCACTATGGATACCTTCTTTACGAGGGTCTCCCTGTCCGAGAGCTGCTCCACATAGTGGGTGGGCACTCCGTGCTTCTCAAGAAGCTGCATGAGCATGTTGCTCATCTTGTTGTTGATGATGCCCTTACCAACTATCGTGCCCTTCTTAAGGCCGTTGAATGCAGTGGCGTCGTCCTTGTACTCCACTATAACGAGAGCTTCATCATCTGTCTTAAAGACTTTCTTTGCTTTTCCTTCATAGATCTGTTCGAGTTTCTTCATGGTCATCCCTCCGTATTGTATTTTTCACTTATTTCCCTGTCTTTTTCAAGGACCGATCTTCTGAAATCAGCCCTGTCCTTCATGAGTCTTTCTGCCAGTCCTTCGTCCTGGAGCGCAAGTATCTCCATGGCAAGGATAGCTGCATTCCTCGCGCCGTTGACGGCCACCGTTGCCACCGGGATGCCCGGGGGCATCTGTACGGTCGACAGGAGCGCGTCCATACCGTCAAGCTCTGTGGAACTCACAGGGAGTCCTATCACGGGAAGAGTACTGTTTCCTGCAAACACTCCTCCGAGATGAGCAGCCTTTCCTGCCGCACAGATCATAACCCCAAAGCCATTGCCATTTGCGTTCTTCGCAAACTCCACAGCCTCATCCGGAGTCCTGTGGGCAGAGAGCACATGGACCTCGAAAGGCACTCCGTGATCCCTGAGTTCAACGATGCATTTTTCCACTACGCCAAGGTCACTGGCGCTTCCCATTACTACTGCAACTTTCTTCATGGCAATCCTCCTGAAAACATATAAACTCTACCATATTATATTAAAACAAGTCAAAAGAATGGTTCGCTAAAATCCGAATGAAAGTCGAATATAAAGCCTTAAATTGCGTATTTTGTACCGAATTTTTCAGTTGCTTCCCTTTCCTGTTTTCCAAGGCCGAAAATCAGGTCTTTCAGTGTGCCGATGCGGGGTTTCCACCATGGTTTTAGCCTTCCGCCTGTCATCTCTGTCACATTTTATGGTAATATAGATGCAGCAGGTACGAAGGAAAGGAGGCCCTCATGAATATCTACGAATCAGCAGAAGACTATCTTGAGACCATACTCATACTCAGCACCGTATCCTCTGACGTCAGGAGCATAGACATAGCTACCGAGATGGGATTCTCAAAACCCAGTGTCAGCAGGGCCATGAAGAATCTGAGGGAGAACGGATACATACTCATGGACGAAAAGGGCCTGATCACCCTGACCGAGTCCGGCAAGGAGATCGCCGAAAGGATATATGAGAGACACAAGTTTTTCACTGACGCTCTGATCGCCATAGGAGTAGATCCCGACATTGCTGTTAGGGACGCCTGCAGGATCGAACATGACCTCAGCATAGAATCCTTCGAAAAGATAAAGGAGCATGTCTTAAAGATGAAAGAGCTCCAGAAATGACTATAGAACGTTGAAAAGGGCTTTCTTGATGAAAGCCCTTTTTCTTTTACTTTATCACCGCGTTATCTTCAACGATGTCGAACACTTTTTCCTGGAGTATCGCATATTCGATGTTCTCCTTGCCGTAGTATTCTTCAAAAGATGATCCGTAGGATGCCTGAAAAGCCTCCTCGTTGTCGAACCCCATGCTCTTTATGAGTTTTTGTTTCTCATTTTCATATTCTTCCTTGGAGAGTTTGATCTTCTCCTTCTGGATGATGGCTCTTATTATTACCTCGTCTCCGATCTCGGTATATGCCATGTCATTCACTGCGGCTCTGAAATTCTCTTCGTCCATTTTGTAATACTCCTTCAGGAATTCTCCGAACTCCATCCCGGTGTATGCCGCCATGTTCTCGTAATATGAGATGCAGTCACTGACATAGCTCTCGATCTTTCCCTCAGGATATGAGAGGATCTTGCACCCTTCCCTCACCTTTTTCCACAGGTTCTGGAACTGCTGGTTCTTGGCTTCAGTCTCGGCATCTCCCACGAGGCTTTCCTTCTTTGCCCTCTCGTATTCCTCTATGGACGCCATCCCTAGTTTGTCCTTTGCATATGTCTCGTCATACTCGGGAAGGATCGCCTCATATACTTCACTTACGGTGATCACGAAGCTGGCGTGCTTGCCCTTCAGTTCCTCGTCTCTGTAATCATCCGGAAAATCGACCTCGACGGTCTTTGTCTCGCCTGCCGACATTCCGACTATACCTTCTTCGAATCCCGATATATACTGACCGAGTCCCAGCACTATCTCCTCGCCTGAAGCGCTTCCGTTCTCAAATGCCGCTCCGGCGATATAACCTGCATAATCGGCAACGACGATGTCACCCATCTGTGCAGGTCTGTCGACCTTGTTTATCTCGGCATAGTTATATCTCTCGCTCTGTATGGCGAGCCGTATCTCTTCCTCGGTGATCTCCCTTGGGACGACCTTCTCCACTTCCACTCCTCTGTATTCTCCAAGCTCTACCATCTTCAGATAATTGATGGTCCTGCCCCGGAAGGGTTTCAGAAGATCCTTCCCTTCTGTCGAGCATGAGCAGAGCAGCGTCAGGAGCAGGATCGCTGCCAGCACTACTAACAGTGTTCTCTTTTTCATAACGGTTCCTTAAATCATTGATGGATATGGAGTGATTATACTCCATATCCATCAGCCATAGATTACGATATTATACCCAAATTATAAACTATCGGTGAATTACTAGACGGATTTCACCATGTTCTCGTCGTCGAGCAGCATCTCCTCCACGTCATATACACCGGGAAGAGACTTTATATACCTTATCAGCTGAGCATGATCGTACCTGTATTTCGGTCTGATGGTCAGTACTGCGGTATACTCCGAATACTCGGTATCAGTGGAGACGGCTACCGAAAGATTGCTTATCGAAAGCCTGTTATCCTTGCAGTATCTCATCACGCTGTTGAGAGCTTCCTTCTTCTGGTAAGTCAGCAGGAGCTGGAAGTCTTTGCTGTGCCTTATATGCTTCTCAAGGAAAGCGAACAGCGTCTGTGTGATCATCATGAGAGCTGTTGCGGTAAGGGCTCCCTCATAAAAGCCTGCTCCGCATGCCAGTCCTATGATACCAGATGTCCAGAGGCCTGCTGCGGTGGTGAGTCCCCTTACCGTATACTGTTTGGTGACGATTATTGTGCCCGCTCCTATGAAGCCAAGCCCGGATACGACCTGTGCTCCGAGTCTTGATATATCTGCCGGTACCTTTGCATCGAGATACAGATATATACCTGTCATGGCGGCTATGCTTGCCGCAAGCGCCACCAGGATATGGGTCCTGAATCCTGCTGACCTGTTCTTGTAAGACCTTTCTATTCCTATGATTCCCCCGCAGAGTGCTGCGAAGAACATTCTCCAGAACACGGATGAAAAGCTCACTGCCCTTATTCCGTCAAAAATCGATATCATGTGCTTTTCCTCCTTATGAGATCAGTTCTCTCGTGCCGAATACACAAGGGAGTTCGGCTATTGACGAGATCATTGACGAGTGGGAGCTGTTCTCCTTACTGAGTTTGAGCGTGAATATCGCAGACGGGAAATGATCTCCTGTCTTCTCGCTCCTCTCTATGTCTATGTTGTATATGGTAGCTCCTTCCCTGTTGATGACCTCCGTAACCTTATCTATATCATCAAGAGAATTGAACTCGACCCATATCGTAATGTGTCTCATCCTCCTCTTGAACTCGACTTCCATAGGCTGAATGATCTCCATCGTGAAGATGACACCCACAAGAGCAAGGAACACGCACTCATAGAAGCCCGCTCCGCAGGCTATGCCTATGCATGCGTTCGCAAAGAGTCCCACGGCCGTAGTAAGCCCCGAGACCTGCATATGCGCTCCCGCAATTATGGTACCGGCTGCCAGGAAGCCAATGCCCTGTATCACCTGTGTTGAGAATCTCGATCCGTCGAACTTGAGTTCCGGAAGTTCTTCTATGAGGCTCCAGTCCCCGTTCAGCATCGCATTCTCATACATGGCTATGAGCATCGTGAGAGCAGCTCCCACGCACGTGAGCATGTATGTGCGGAGCCCGGCACTCTGTTTCTTCTTTGCCCTGCCGTAGCCTATCAATGCGCCGGATATGAGCGCAAGGAGAAGCCTGAAGCATACGGAAACATAGTTGAACTCCTTCAGATATCCTAAAACCTTATCCATATGTATCCCTTGTTCAGTATATTGGAAAGCACTATTATTATGCTTGATTTATCGTCGGAGCACAAGAAAAACATGCCCGTAAAGGGCATGAAAAGGGTACTTTACGCTTCCGCACATTCGGGAGCCGATGTCGTGAAAGAAAGCACCTCCTCCACGTTAGATATCCTGGTCTTCACCGGTGCGTAAGGGGCTGCCACACTGTTCCAGAGCTCTGCAGCCTTTCCGTTCAGGATGTTGTATTTTATCTCCCATCTTCCCGGATATCCCGAAAAGAGGAGCTCCGCCGTGCGCCTCGCTATGCCGTGTCTCCTGTATCTCGGATAAACGGTGAATTCTGCCACGGCATGGTCAATCTCATCTCCGAGATGAGAATACCTGTTCAGCATCACGAATCCGACTTCCCTGCCGCATTCATTGATATAGAAAGCCTTTCTGTCCGGACGGCCTTCGAAATACAGATCGAAATATCCGTAGTGATAGTTCCCCTCCTCGTCCATGGGGTCGTCATAGAACTGGGTCATCTCATACAGATACTTCTGGTTAATATTGAAAAACCTTTTCCTGTCGGTCACTTCGATCAATTCTATCATCTTATCAAACAGGCCCGGGAGGTTCCCGGGCCTTTATCTCACTGTTTCTCCAGTATGTAGTTCCTGATTGCTCCAACGCCTATCTTCTTCTGGTTCCTGTCGTTGTTCAGGACCAGTGTCGGAGCCTGTCTGATCCCGAGTTCCCTCACCATGTCGGGATGATCTTCTGCCAGCACCTGCTCATATCTGATGCCCGCCTCTTCCAGAAGCCTCTTTGCCTGAGCACAGTTCGGACAGGTCTTTGTGGTGAAGAGCATCACCTCATCCTCCTGCACCGCCACAGGCTCCTCCTTCACGTTCTCCCTTGATATTACTGGTATATCGAGTACGGTCGCATCATCGGCCTTCTTCTCGAACGGGGATACTCTTGTGAGCCTTGAGGTCCCGATATTGTAGACCTTTCTGTCCTTGAACTCCTGGGCCTTTCCGTCGTTCCAGTTCTGTACGGGCCTGTAGTATCCGGTGATCCTGCTGTAGACTTCCGTCTTCTCTCCGCAGATCGGGCAGGTGAACTGCTCGCCCGTGAGATATCCGTGATCCTTGCAGACGGAATATGTCGGGGACATCGTGTAATACGGGAGCTTGTAGTTCTCCGCTATCTTCCTTACGAGGTTTGCGGCTGCCTTCCAGTCGGGGAGCTTCTCTCCGAGGAATGCATGGAACACCGTTCCTGACGTATAGAGGGTCTGGAGCTCGTCCTGGATATCGAGTGCGGAGAACACGTCGTCCGTATATCCGACAGGCAGGTGCGAGGAGTTGGTGTAGTAAGGCGTTCCGTTCTCATTCGCGGTTATGATGTCCGGGAATTCCTCCTTGTCGTGCTTTGCGAACCTGTAGGATGTGGACTCTGCGGGAGTAGCCTCGAGGTTGTAGAGGTCGCCGTACTGTTCCTGATAGTCAGACAGCCTGTTCCTCATGTGGTTCAGCACTTCCTTCGTGAATTCCTGTGTCTTCTCGTTCGTGAGGTCTGCTCTGAGCCAGCATGCGTTGAGACCCGCCTCGTTCATTCCCACAAGACCGATGGTCGAGAAATGGTTCTCGAAGGTCCCGAGATATCTCTTCGTATACGGATAGAGACCTGCATTAAGGAGCTGAGTTATGACGGTCCTCTTGGTCTTAAGCGACCTGGCAGCGATATCCATGAGATTGTCGAGCCTCTCATAGAACTCCTCTTCGTTCCTGGACTGATACGCGATCCTCGGCATGTTTATCGTAACGACGCCGACGCTTCCCGTGGATTCTCCGGATCCGAAGAAGCCGCCTGATTTCTTTCTCAGTTCCCTGAGGTCAAGACGCAGTCTGCAGCACATCGAACGGACATCCGAAGGCTCCATGTCTGAATTTATGTAGTTTGAGAAGTATGGTGTACCGTATTTCGCAGTCATCTCGAACAGGAGCTTGTTGTTCTCAGTCTCGCTCCAGTCGAAGTCCTTCGTGATGGAGTATGTCGGGATAGGATACTGGAATCCTCTTCCGTTAGCATCGCCTTCGATCATTATCTCGATGAATGCCTTGTTGACCATATCCATCTCCTTCTGGCATTCTCCGTATGTGAAATCGAGTTCCTTTCCGCCTACTATTGCGGGAAGGTCCTTGAGGTCATTAGGAGCGACCCAGTCAAGGGTGATGTTCGTGAAAGGTGCCTGTGTGCCCCATCTGGAAGGAGTGTTGACTCCGTAGATGAAGGACTGTATGCACTGTTTCACTTCCTTCTGGGAAAGGTTGTCCACCTTTACGAACGGTGCCAGGTATGTGTCGAATGAAGAGAAGGCCTGAGCTCCTGCCCACTCGTTCTGCATGATTCCGAGGAAGTTGACCATCTGGTTGCAGAGGGTGGAGAGGTGTGCTGCTGGGGAAGACGTGATCTTGCCCGGAACACCTCCGAGTCCTTCCTGGATCAGCTGCTTTAGACTCCAGCCTGCGCAGTAACCCGTAAGCATAGAGAGGTCATGGATGTGTATCGCTGCCGAGCGGTGAGCATCGGATATCTCGTTGTCATATATCTCGCTCAGCCAGTAGTTTGCGGTTATTGCTCCGGAGTTGGAAAGGATGAGTCCTCCGACGGAATAGGTCACCGTGGAGTTCTCCTTGACTCTCCAGTCATTGATCTTGAGATAGTTGTCAACAAGATCCTTGTAGTTCAGCAGTGCGGAATTGACATTACGCACCTTTTCTCTCTGTTTGCGGTAAAGGATGTATGCCTTTGCCACATCGGCATATCCGGATTCGGAAAGGACTTTCTCGACGCAGTCCTGAATATCTTCTACCTGGATGAGATCGTTCTTGATCTTGCTCTCGAATTCCGCAGTTACGTGGAGAGCGAGAAGATCGATAACGGAAGGATGGTACTGCTTGTTTAAAGCATCAAACGCCTTTGTTATCGCATTCGTGATCTTGGAGATCTCAAAATCCACTATCTGTCCGTCTCTTTTTACTACTCTATACATGGTACGACCACCTTTGTTTTTGTGATTTGCGATTGCATTAAATATAACAAAAGCGCCATTCCCTTGTCAATATATTGTGGAACTTTATTTTTCATATCACAATATGTTGGGGTATGGCGCGTTTTCAGAGCAAATATGGTTATAGGTCGATGCCTCTTATTCCGACCTCCTTCACATATCTCCTCATTATATCCGCATATCTCAGCACGTCATCCTTTTCTGGTGCGGAAAAGCCCGAATAAACGACGGTATCCCTGTCTGCGAACATCTGCAGGAAGTACTTGTCCGCCCCCTCTATGAGTCTTCCTATCCCTTCAAAGGAAGCATCGTCGTGAAGAGGCTCCATGACCGTGGTCCTGAATTCGTAATCGGTATCATGCCCGAGTATATTGGAGATGCTGAGTCTGATCTTCTCCATGTCTATATCCGAAAGTCCTGCTGTCTCGGCATAGCGTTCGGGAGAGTTCTTGATATCCATGGCGACATAGTCCAGGACATTTTCGTCCAGCAGCTTCTCAAGCCTGTCGGGAAGATATCCGTTGGTATCGAGTTTGACGAGATATCCCATATCCTTTATCTTCCGCATGAGCTCCGGAAGCTCAGGTCTCAAAAGCGGTTCACCTCCCGTGAAGCAGACTCCGTCGAGGATCCTCTTTCTTCCTTCGAGGAACTTCAGCAGTTTCCCGTCGTCCATCACCGCTTCTGCGGTCCCGTCTATCAGTTCGCTGTTGTGGCACCACGGGCATCTCATGTTGCAGCCCGCAAGGAATACGGTCGCCGCCACATGCCCCGGATAGTCCAGCAGCGTCAGTTTCTGAAGTCCGTTTATGTTCATTCTCTCTCCTTTCATACTCCCATGAGTATGTTCGAGTTCCTTAATTCACTGTCCTCTATCCTGTCGTTAACGGAATATGCGTGCTTTTCCAGGTCTCCGCAATTGGCACTCGTAAGATCCTGTTCTATTAGAAGATCTATAACCCTCGTGCAGATGTCCTCCATCGCATAATACTTGTCCTCAGCTCTGTCAGGACCGTTTCCGGATGTGATGATATCCTCAAGCACTGTTTCCGCATCACCCATCTTTTCAAGCTCCCTGAGGCTCCTGAAAGCCCATTTATAATAGGGCTGATATCTTCTGTTCAGAATGTGTATTACGGACACAGAGGCCTTCACGAATTCAAATGCAGCCATCTGGGCAGCCCCTGTCTCTCCGTGTTTTACACATCTTGCGAAATTATACTGGCCGGACTGCGCCATGAGGAGGATCTGTCCCGCAAGCTTCTTCAGCATTATGTCCCTCGGATAGTACGAGAGCCTGTTCCTGACCTCAGTGATGAGGCCGTAATTGTCCATGAATATCTCTCCGTTCGTCATCTCCAGAAGATCGAACTCGGGAACGGTGAACCAGTCAAGCATTGAGAGTTCTCCGTCCTCTCTCCCGCATTTCTCCTTCAGGAACTCGTTTATGCGTATGACTCCCCTCCTGTTTCCTCCAACAGGTCCCATAAGGGAACGCCTGATCCCCATGAACTCTTTCGGGAGCTTTGCATATGCTCTTTCAAGGAGGAAAGCATCCCTTCTCGAGACCGTTTCCTCTCCCGGGATGAACAGACAGAATCCGGGCTCGAAATCATGATCCCTCGATATCTCGTCATCATACCCCATGCATTCGGAACCGGCCCCTACGAGTCCCGCTGCGATAAATGGCAACATTTCCCCGTGATCTCTTTCAAGAACGGGCAGGGCTTCTTTCATGAAGTATTCCCTTGCTATCTCAAGCCCCTTCATATATCTTCCTCGCCCTTTCAGTGAGCTCTGCGGCATAACCGTTCCATCCGTAGAATTCGAAAGTGCCCGTGCTCTTCTCGCAGACGTATGCGTAATAGCTGTTCCTTGGGACGGAAGGATCGTCCATAAGCTCCGCAGCCCTGTCAAGACAGCCGTAGACTTCTTCCTCGCTGGCATCCGCTCCATCCCTGTCGACTATGGTGTTTGCCATATTGAGGTAGGAGATGGCCTGTTCCAGTTTTCCGTCCTCTCTCCTGCCCATAACTTCTATGGCCTTGCGGTAGAGCTCTATCGCCTCATCGAAGCGGCCCGTATCGTTCATGGAAAGGGCCATGTTGTTGTATAGACCTCCGAGCCTCGCATCGTCATCCTGAAGATGCTCCTCATATATCTTTCTAGCCTTGTTGAAATACTCCTCCGACTTTTCGGGTTCCCCGAAAGCATCGTACACCGTGGCTATGTTGATATAGCAGGTCGCTGCGGATATGGAATCCTCCATGCCAAGCCCCTTAAGGAGCCTGAGAGCCGGTGCTATATGCGAATATGCGCCTTCCCTGTCTCCAATCATCCTCGAGAAACCAAGAAACTCGTTATGTATGGAGAACATGCCCTTCCGGTCGTTCAGGATCTGCCCTTCTTCAAGCCAGTAATTGAGATGTCTCCTCGCGCCTTCATAGTCCTTCTCTCCCATGTATTCGTCATACTTCCCGATTATCCTCTCAAGAGGTATGCTGCCTCCCGGATTCCAGTTCTCCGTAACGTCGCAGATGACGCACCTCGGTTCCTGGTAATCCTCGGGAAGGAGCTCCCCGTCAAATCTCTTCTCCATCTTTATTCTCCTTTTTTCTCAGGATCTTCTTTATCTTCTCAAGCAGCAGTCCCAGAATAAGGGTCCCCGCGACCATGCAGGCCAGTATGCCTGCCCCCACTGCTGTGCCCCAGTTGAAAAAGCCGTAGAAATCATTGGCATGCGGCCATTCTCCCCTTCCGTTTAAGACGACGTTAAGTATATATCCCACACCGTACATCAGCACCGGAATAAGGCAAAGCACGCACTGTTGCGGCCGAAGCGCGTCCTTCCTGTCAATGAACAGGAATAATATGACCGCAGCCAGCGGTATCACCAGATGGAAATACAGGTTGTTGCCTGCAAACATGCTCCTGTATCCGTAGATCCTTCCAAGGAACAATACCACTGTAAGGAAAGTCAGGGATACGGCACATACTGAAGCAAGTCTCAGTATTCGGAGCCACTCCGGCATATCTCCCCTTCCAGTCTTTGTCTCAAATACCGCATAGATAACACAGGAGGCCCCGAACAGAAGATTCGAGAGGACCGTGAAATACTTTAATGATCTGAGGCCTCTCGTGGAAAGCGCCTCTCCCTCGGGCATGCCGAAGCAGATGCTGAGCCATACGGCAAGCACTCCCGCAGCTGTAAGTATGTTGATGAATATCGATGCTCTTCTCCTCATCGGCTCCTCCGTTTCCAGAAATAATTGTATCAAATACCCCTGCCAATCCCAAATGTTTTGAATGACATATTTCCATATGATAAAGTTAGAATCAGAAGAGTGCGGATATCGGTCCGTAGTCTTACTGAGAATAAAAGAAAAGGAGAAACGATATGTGGAACGATCTGGATACAGGCCGCTATGAAGGTATGATAGCAGAGACCATCTCCCTGAAGGGATACAAGGGCGACACCATAAGAGCGTACTATTCAAGGCCTCTCGGGACCGGAGATTATCCAGGTATTCTCCTCATCCCCCATATGCCGGGATGGGACGAATGGTGCCGTGAAGCAGCAAGAAGATTCACACAGCACAACTATGCGGTGATAGTGCCTGATATATACTGCAGATACGGAACGGGAAATCCCGTGGAAGTATCGAAGAAGATGCGTGAGGCAGGTATCGTGCCAGATGCCAGCGTCATGGGCGACTGTCAGGCATCCATAGATTTCCTGAGAGCCCAGCCTAAGAGCAACGGAAAGATCGGAGTCATAGGAATGTGCTCCGGCGGAAGGCACACTTTCCTTGCAGCATGCACTCTTGAAGGGATCGACGCCGCAGTGGACTGCTGGGGCGGCGGAGTGATTATGAAGAAAGAAGACCTCACACCGTCAAGGCCGGCCTCACCCATCGATTTCGTAGATGGGCTCAAGTGCCCGCTCCTGGGCATTTTCGGAAACGAGGACAGAAGCCCCACAAGGGAGGAAGTCGATCAGACCGAAGAGATACTTAAGCAGAAGAACAAGGACTACACGTTCTACAGGTATGACGGAGCCGGACATGGGTTCTGGTATTACCATAACCAGATGTACCGCCAGGAGCAGGCAATGGATTCCTTCGAGAAGGTGGGAGAGTTCTTTGAGAAGCATCTGAGGTAGGAGATGTCACCGAGGACCGAACCGTTCGTAGTAATGCTGAAGCCCTTCGGCTCCAGATGCAATATGCGCTGCAGTTACTGCTACTATCTGTCAAACCGCATGTCCAACGGAAAGGAGATGGATTACGATCTTCTGGAAACAGTGATTCGAAACTACTTCTCCTCTTCCAGAGGACCTGTGGTCTCCTTCGTATTCCACGGCGGAGAACCCACTGTCGGAGGGATAGATTTCTACAGGAAAGCAGTTGAACTGGAGAAGAAGTATCTGCCGGAAGGCTTCCAGTGCTGGAACAATCTTCAGACGAACGGGCTCGGGATAGATGACGAGTGGTGCCGTTTCCTTAAAGAGAATAACTTTGATGTGGGGGTCAGCATAGACGGGATAATGGAAGACCACGACTTCTACAGAAGAGACAGCAACGGGCATCCCACTTTTGAGCGTATAAGAGACAATATCGCTCTCATGGGTTCTTACGGGATAAAACCCGACATTCTCTGCACCGTAAATGACCGCACAGTTAAGGATCCTCTCAAGATATATTCCTACCTCAGGGATCTGGATACGGGATGGATACAGTTCATCCCCGTGGTAAACCTTCGGGACGGGCTTCCGAAAAAGGGGTCCATAACCGCGGAAGAATACGGTCGTTTTCTCTGTGAGATATTCAACGAATGGGTACACAGGGACTTTGACAGAGTAGGAGTACAGCTGTTCATGGAGACTCTGAACGTCTATTCGGGAGGAGAGCCTACTCTCTGCTGGCTATCGAGGGAATGCGGAAAAGCTCCTGTGATAGAGGCTGACGGGAGAGTATACTCCTGCGATCATTTCGTGGATCAGGATCATCTCATAGGCGATGTCAGTGAAGAACCTCTTTCAGATATCATGGAAAAGCCATTTCAGAAAGATTTCGGAAGGGACAAAAGACTCGGGCTCAGCAGTAAATGCCATGAATGCAGATATCTGAAGGTATGCAATGGAGGCTGCCCGAAGGACAGAGTGATACCAAACGGAAAAACGGAACCGGTTTATTATCTCTGTGAGGGTCTGAAACAGTATTTTGAAGCATCTTCTAAGCCTCTCAGATATCTTTCATATCTCATTAAGAGAGGATACACAAAAAAAGAAGCCATGAGGCTCCTTAATGAACGGGAATAGAAAAGGGTCTTTTTGACGACCCTTTAAGACAGCGCACAAGATTGATCAGCCATATTTTTCTTTCCTTATCCTCTCTCGTTCCTCTCTATCCCTGATCATAATATATTCTTTGACCGACACATTGTAATAAACATAGTCATCATGAGCAATCATCTCCTGAATGTTTTCGAAATCGTAGATCATGAAGTTTTCCTTGCCCCTTTTGATAAGATACGGTTTGGAATACCTCTGAACATACTCAACACACGTATCGTATATCTCTTTGTTCCAGTCTTCTCCGAGATCCTTGTCCTTCAACAGCAGCACTAACCTCGAACCATCTTTGAAGGTACAGATCATATATTCCTTAATAAGGCCTCCATTGAGAAGAAGGTCAAATGATCCGTATCCTGTGTTTTCATATATCTTATATACCGGAGAAGTTAATACTGCATAATACTCTATTATGTTCTGAAAAATGACCTTTATGGTCGGTCTGGATCCCGGAGCGTCAAAACAACTCATTGTATCGAATAGTTTAGGATCATATGGCTCCGTGATCAGTTTATCTTCATCTACAACATACTCTGTTGCGTGCGCTGCCACAGTACTCTGAAGCAAAAAAAGCACACAAAAAGCAACAACAAAAATACTTACTATGCATTTATATTGTCTTTTAAACGCTTTCTGTTTCATTCTATCTTTCGCCTCTGTTATCTATCCATTATATCGACAACAACTTAATCAATAGTTTAGCTGATAATTATCCATCTACTCGAAAGGCAGATTGTATTCATCTTCGTTTTTAATCATACATTTCTGTTTCTCTTGTTACTTTTTGTACTAACAATAAAAAGTGTAAACAAAACTATATGTCTACAATTAACATCTTTCTATGAATTTGAACTACATATTGAACAGGGCAAATAATGATTATGATATTCCTCATAATGCCCGTACAATTGTGCAAAGGTGTTTGTCCCCACTATTCCATCTGCAGTCAAACCCTGAGCAGAAAGAAGCCATGAGGCTCCTTAATGAACGGGAATAGAAAAGGGTCGATTTGACGACCATTGAAGACAGCGCACAAGATTGATCAGCCATATTTTTCTTTCCTTATCCTCTCCCTCTCCCATCTTGCCATGAGGATCTTATAGTAATCCACTCTTACATCGTAATAGATGTATGGATCTCGACCGACCATTTCCTCAATATTGTCGGAATCGTAGATCATGAAGTTTTCCTTGCCCCTTTTGATAAGATACGGTTTGGAATACCTCTGAACATACTCAACACATGTTTCGTATATCTCTTTGTTCCAGTCTTCTCCGAGATCCTTGTCCTTCAACAGCAGCACTACCCTCGAACCATCCCTGAACGTACAGATCCGGTATTCTTTAATGAGGCCTCTATCAAGAAGAAGGTCAAATGATCCGTATCCTGTGTTTTCATATGTCTTGTATACCGGAGAATTCAATTCTCCATAATACTCGATTATATTCTGATAAATGCCCTTTATGGTCGGGCTGGACCCCGGAGAAATATAATAATTCATATAATCGAATAGTTTAGGATCAAATGGCTCCGTGATCAGTTTATCTCCATCTACAACATACTCTGTTGCGTGCGCTGCCACAGTACTCTGAAGCAAACAAAGAAGACAGAAAAGCAGAATTAAAGCCATAAGTCCGGCCATCATTCTCTTCATATATATTTCCTCTTTCAACCTTCTTTTTTGTTGTTATAAATAATATACTATAAATTCCTATATACATTACGCCGTTCATAAGAAAGTAACAACCATCAAAAGAAACAGGCTTTAGTTTACAAAGTGCAACCTAAAGCCTTGTCTCATAATCAAACTCCGATCTTTTTCCCGTATGTTTCTGCAATCACCGAATTCTTATATTCTTCCTCTTCAGTGACCTCTCTTATAACTTTAAGGAATGGAGGTATTTCAAAAGTCTCCCCTTCTTCGTTCAGTTCTATCTCAAGAATGGCTCTGTCGTTCCAGTATGGGAACACGTCAAGTTCGAAATACCTGTCCTTATACAGGATGAGATACCTAGTCTTTTCTATCTGCTTCTTTTTCAGACCGGGATCGGACAGATATCCTTCATACTCCTCTTTTGTTATCCTTCTCTCCTCTTCTATCCTCTTTACCTCTGTGATCTTGGTCTTTCTCGTGAGGATATATATGCTGTCCTCCCCGTCTCCTCTCTTCCTAAGGCGGAATCTGTCCATATCTTCCGTTTCCGCATATGTCTGGACTATCGAGACAGGAGTGCAGTCGAGATCATATTTAAGTTTTTCTATATCCGGATATTCCACCAGGAACTTCCTCTCTATCTCAAGAGGTTCCGGTATGCCGAGAAAAGCATCTGTCTCGTTCAGCAGCCTCTTCATCTTGTTCATGAAGTCCGTGGAGTTATCAATGACACGAAGATGCGGATGGCCTATCCAGGCCCTTACAGTCTTCACGTCAATGGCTATCGCCTGCTCCACTGTTTCAGTCCTTGCAGAGTTGTTGGCCAGGGTGAAGAATCTCTCCGCACCTCTTGCCGCAGTCACGAGAAAGAATACGCCGTCATATCTGTCCCTTGCATCGATATATGAGATACCCTCCTCTTCAAGGATGGTGCTGAACTCCTCCGGACTCATATACGCCAGATTGTCCATGATACCCCTGTCGCAGATGATGAGTATCTCCTCATCTTTCATGCCTCTGGCAGCCTGTTCATATACTCTTTCCTTTTCGAGCTGGAGTTTCAGCTGACAGCGCTGGTATTCCAGGTTGCTTTCACACGTCCAGGGAGCCACTCCGCTCATTATGAGTTCGGTCGCGGTCTCATTTATGACGAGCACTCTCATTCCCAATTCCTCATAATGCTTTTTCAGGGTGATGAGAGCAGTGGATTTCCCTGCACAGGGTCCTCCGGTTATGACTATCTTTCTTATGCTCATGGGATCAATTCTCCTTATGGATCTATCTATATTCTATCCCTTTGATCCTTCCATATCAAAAAGGACTTCCCGTTTTGGAAAGTCCTTCTGATATACTTATCTGTCTTCTCTGAAATACGGTATTCCGAGTCCCTCGGGCGGCTGGTTCTCCCTCTTCTTCTTCATTGAGGAGATTATGAGCACTAACAGAGTCACCACATACGGAAGCATCTTGTAGAGTTCCTTGAGAGACAGATTCATGCCTGTCGGGAGGTACAGGTATATGATGTACAGCCCTCCAAAGAGTATCGAAGCGAATATGCTTACGTCCGGCTTCCAGGTCGTGAATATGACGAGAGCTATTGCGAGCCAGCCTCTGTCGCCGAAGGCATCATTAGACCAGACTCCTGAAGCATAGTCCATGACGTAATACAGTCCTCCGAGACCTGCGATCACAGCACCTAGACAAGTTGCCACGTATTTGTATCTGTTGACGTTTATTCCTGCGGCGTCTGCCGTAGCCGGGTTCTCTCCCACTGCTCTTAAATGCAGCCCCACCCTCGTCCTCTTTAGAACGAATGACACTATGAGCGCTATCGCCACTGCCACGTATGCAAGGAAGCTGTATGAGAGGAACAGGTCCCCGAACCATCCGAGTTTGTCCGCAAACGGCAGCTTCTTGCTGTAATAGATGCTGGTCGTTGAAAGGGCTATGGAAGGTACTTCACTTCCCGTAAGTTTTATCAGGGAGCCTCCGAAGAAGTTTCCGAATCCTATACCGAAAGTGGTAAGGGCAAGTCCCGTCACGTTCTGGTTTGCCCTGAGCGTGATGGTGAGGAAGCTGTATATGAGCCCCATGAGGAACGATCCCAGCATACATGAGAGAAGCGGGATGAGTATTATGAGGAACGGATTTGCGTCAGCCTTTGAAGGCAGGGAATTCTCATAAAGGAATGCCCCTATGACTCCGCTTATGCCTCCGACATACATGATGCCCGGGATCCCGAGGTTGAGATGGCCTGATTTCTCGGTTAATGTCTCCCCCGTCGATCCGAAAAGGAGCGGTATGCCCTGAGCTACTGCTCTCGGGAAAAATGCCAGAAAATCAAACATGGATCATTCCTCCTTTCCGTCCGCTTCATCAAGCGTCGCTTTTGCCGTTTCATCGATTGGAGCTTCCTGAACAGGCTCCTCTTTGTTCTCTTTCTTTCTCCAGACGATCTCGTATCTTATGAAGAATTCGCTGGCTATTATAAAGAACAGGATTATTCCCGTAATTATATCCGAGAAGGATGCGTTGAGTCCGAAGTTGGACGATATGTCTCCTGCTCCTCTGTCCATGAAGATGATGAGGAAGCTCGTGATTATCATTCCGAGAGGCTTGAAGTTTGCGAGCCATGCGACCATGACCGCGGTGAAGCCTCTTCCTCCGGCTATAGTAGTCGTGACCGTATGGTTGGTCCCGGCAACGAGGAGGAATCCTGCTATTCCGCAGAGGGCTCCCGAAAGAAGAAGTGTCCTCATTATGACCTTCTCCACGTTCAGTCCTATATATCTTGCTGTCCTCTCGGATTCTCCGACGACAGACAGCTCATAACCGTGCTTGCTGTATCTGAGATAGATGTGCACGAGTATAGTGAGCACGAACACGATCAGGATGTTCAGGAGATACTTGTTGTCGAATATCGTGGGAAGCCAGCCGCTCTCCGTTGACTGGTTTATGATACCGATCTTGCCTGCGCCTTTCGGCACCTCCCATTTGATTATGAAGAATGCGACGAGCTGTGTCGCGACATAGTTCATCATGAGAGTGAACAGAGTCTCGTTCGTATTCCATTTTGCCTTGAAGAAAGCGGGTATGAACGCCCAGATAGCTCCCGCAAGGGTGCTCAGCATGAAACTCAGCACTATTATGAGCCAGCTTGGCAGTTTGTTTCCGAGGAGTATCATGCACGCTGCGGATACGAGGGCTCCTATGAGTATCTGTCCCTCACCTCCGACGTTCCAGAACCTCATCTTGTATGCCGGCGTTATGGCTATGGAAACGCAGAGCATTATCGCCACGTTCTGCATCATGACCCAGAACTTTCTCGGAGTTCCGAAAGATCCCTTGAATATCGTGGCATACACGTCTATCGGGTTAAGACCCGTTACCAGAGTGGTGATGACTGCGTCGACTATCAGAGCCAGGAGTATGGCTATGAGCCTTATCTTCCAGACCTGATACCATTTGAGCATCCCTCTTTTTCTGATGTGGAACAGTGGTGTGTGCTTATTATTCATCTGCCGTTCCTCCTCCGAGTTTCGTCATCATGAGGCCTATCCTGCGCTTGTCAGCCTCTCCGCCCCTGAGTATCCCGCTGACCTTTCCGTCACAGAGCACCAGGATCCTGTCGGAGAGTTCTATCAGAACATCGAGGTCTTCTCCCACATAGACGACCGCAACGCCCTGTTTCTTCTGCTTGTTTATGAGATCATAGATCATGTATGACGAGTTGATGTCGAGTCCTCTGACCGCGTATGCCGTGAGAAGCACTGTAGGCGCTGATGATATCTCTCTTCCCACGAGGACCTTCTGGACATTTCCTCCGGAAAGGTTCCTGACCGGCGTTTCGAGGCTCGGTGTCTTGACTTCCAGCTCGTCCACGACGTTTCCTGCCAGGTCACGGGGCTTAGTCTCATCGAGGAACATGGATCTTCCGTTCCTGTAGGACCGGAGCATCATGTTGTTGGTGATGTCCATGCTTCCGACAAGACCCATTCCGAGACGGTCCTCCGGCACGAATGAGAGCGAGACTCCGAGGTTCTGGATCTCGAGCGGATCCTTTCCTATGAGTTCCTGTTCGCTTCCGTCATCATCTATGTATCTTATGGAGCCCTCTTCTGTCGGCTGCAGGCCGGCAATGGCTTCAAGGAGCTCCTTCTGCCCGTTTCCTGATATTCCTGCGACACCTAGTATCTCTCCGCTGTTGATCGTGAAGGACACATTGTCGAGTTTCAGGAGCCCTTCCATGTTTCTCACGGTCAGGTGATTGACGATTATCCTCGGTCTCGGATCCTCCGGAACAGGGTGATCTATCTCAAGATTCACGGGATGGCCTACGAGCATGCTGCTCATCTCTTCCGCATTCGTGTCTTTCGTAAATTTGCTTCCGACGTCTTTGCCCTTCCTCAAGACCACGACTCTGTCGGAGAGCTCCTCCACCTCGTTCATCTTGTGCGTGATTATGACGACTGCCTTTCCTTCGTTCTTCATGTTTCTCAGAACATTGAAGAGCTTTCCCGTCTCCTGGGGAGTAAGGACGGCCGTCGGTTCATCCAGGATCAGGATGTCGGCGCCTCTGTAGAGCGCTTTAATGATCTCTACAGTCTGCTTCTGCGAAACGGACATGTTGTAGATCTTCTCATACGGATCGAGTTCGAAGCCGTATCTGTCGCACAGCTCCTTTATCTTCTCCACGGTCTTCTTTATGTTGAATCTGCCTTCATCCTTCAATCCGAGAGCTATGTTCTCTGCAGCGGAAAGCACGTTCACCAGTTTGAAATGCTGATGTATCATGCCGATCCCGTATGAAAACGCATCCTTCGGAGATGCTATGACGGCCTCCTCCCCGTTTATGAAGATATGCCCGCTGTCAGGGAAATATATCCCCGCAAGCATATTCATGAGGGTAGTCTTGCCGCTTCCGTTCTCACCGAGGATAGCTAATATCTCTCCCGAATAGATATCCAGATTGGCATCGCTGTTTGCTACGATCGATCCGAAGGTCTTGGTGATGTGCCTCATCTCGACCAATGGCTTTTCACTTCTCATATGATGTCACCTCGATCATATTTTACTGGAAAAAGCCCTCTTTCATAAAGGGCTTTCTTCAGTAAGACATGATAAAAAACATTCAGAGGTCCCTGACGGGGCCTCTGAACGCATGTTGTTTCTAATCTTAATACTTTGTGTCAAGCAGCGTGATTCCGTCTATCTGGAGATCGAAGTAAGGAGCTGAACGGAACTTGGATTCCATGAATGCGCCTTCCTCGATGACTTCTGTGTCGCCCTTGTATTCAGGATCGGAGTCAACGTCAGCCATATAGCTCTCAAGCTTCTTGCCGTCCACTGTGAATGTATCGGTATCGAAGACCTTGATCTCGCCGCTCTTGAGCTTTGCAGCTACTTCGTCGAGCTTCTTCTGAGTTCCCTCTGCAGCAACGTCAGTATTGACTTCTGTAAGCTTTACGGAACCGGTGTCGATGCTTCCTGTCCAGTCGGTGTCGATCTTCTCACCTTTGATGATGCAGTTGAGGCAGTATGTGAGGTACGGAGCCCAGTCGATCCTGGAGGATACGATGAAGGTGTTAGGAGCAACAGACTTCGTGGATCCGTTGTAGGAGACGTTCGGAACTCCTGCCTTCTCGCAGGCTGTAGGAGCACCCATGGAGTCAGCGTGCTGGCTGATGAGGACGCATCCGTTCTGGATAAGAGTGTTAGCGCCTTCCTTCTCAGCTGTCTCATCATACCATGAACCCGTGAAGGTAACTTCCATGGTGACGGTCGGGCATACGGAGCGGACTCCGAGGAAGAAGGATGTATATCCGGAGATAACTTCTGCATATGTCCATGCTCCGACATATCCGATCTTGGTCTGATCAGCAGTGATCTCGCCCTTCTCGATCATGTCATTCAGCTTTAATCCTGCAGCGACTCCTGCAAGGAAACGGCCTTCATAGATGTGAGCAAAAGCGTTGTGATAGTTGTCAAGTTTCTCGGTGTGAGCCTTTGTTCCTGTTGCATGGCAGAACTGAACTTCAGGGTTATCCTTAGCTGCCTGGATCATGTAGTCTTCATGGCCGAAGCTGTCGGCGAATATGAAGTTGCAGCCCTCGTCGATAAGCTCTAAAGCAGTGTCATAGCACTCCTGTCCTTCAGGGATGTTCGGCTTGAGGATGTATTCGATTCCGAGTGCTTCGCATGCTTCCTTAGCTGCATTGATGAAGTTAAGGTCATATGTGGAGTTCTCGTCATGAAGGAATATGAAGCCGGCCTTCACCTTTGCTGCCTCTTCCTTCTTACCGCAGGAAGCGATCGAGAAGCAGAGGATTGCTACCAATAAAATAGCTACGATTCTTTTCATTGTTTCTCTCCTATGAAATGATAAATGTTATATTCAAGCCGAAAGGCTCAAAGTCAATCCGTAAAGGTGATCCCGTTCTCCACGCTCATGTCTGCTATCCTTGCCAGGGACTCCACCCTGACTCCCATGTCGCGGATCAGCTTTCCTCCGGGCTGGAATGCTTTTTCTATCGCTATCCCCGCGCCTGCAAGATAAGCTCCGGAATCCTTTATTATCCTTATCAGTCCGTTCAGTGCAGACCCCATTGCCAGGAAATCGTCTATTATGAGGACCCTGTCCTTCTCGGTGAGGAAATCCTTAGATACTATGACATCGTAGGTCCTGCCGTGGGTGAAGGATTCGACCTTTGCAGTCCAGACGTCTCCGGCTATGTTCTTGGTCCTGCTCTTCTTTGCGAATACCACGGGGCACCCGAACTCTTCTGCAGCTATGCATGCCATTCCGATGCCGGAAGCCTCTATGGTCAGGATCTTGTTTATGTCTTCTCCGTCAAAGAGCCTCTTCCATTCCCTTCCCATCTCCCTGAACAGTTTTACGTCCATCTGGTGATTCAGGAAACTGTCCACTTTGAGGACTCCGCCCTCACGGATCACGCCATATTTTCTGATATAGTCTTCCAAAAGCTTCATGGCTCATCCTCCCGATGCAAATACGGTTCTTTGACTTATAAATCATATGTAAAGAGCATTACGTTATCAACCAAAACTGAAGGAATGTTCGGTTTTATGATTATAACACACAGTATCACCAATGAAACCGCAAAAAAGCCAAAACTCATGGAAAATCCCTTTTTTCGCATATCTTATGGAAACCGCTCTCTTGTGTGTGTCTTTATGTGTAAAAATACACTGACACTAATAAATATGTACCATGATTCGTACTTGAACGAAATAAAACGAAATGATCTGCAATTACGTTCACAGATCTCCAAACTGTATCAAACGGGGCATACTGAGTATGCCCCGTGTCCTTCAAGTCAGTCCGATAGTTTTCCTTCTTCTCTCAGCTTATCGAGTTTCCTGTTCCTGAAATACAGAAGGAAGTCAGTAAGCACCACCACAAAATTGATAATATATGCAGTCAGCACATACCATCTCTCGGAAAAATGCTCCAGATAGTCCCTGTTGAGAAATTTGGAGGTGATCCCGGCCACATATCCAAGAAGGATGAATGACAGGAAGAGTATGCTCTTTCCCTTGGCTGACCTGGTCTTCAGTGACTTTATAACGTTGAATGGCCATGATATGCCGAAGCAGACTATCATCATGGTCTCGAATATCTCATACAGATTCATACTTACTGTTCTCCTTCATCTTCTCAGTTGTTCAAGAATACCTGCTCTTTTGGCCGCCATCAGGAGTGCTTCACCTATCCTGTCGGGTGTCTCTGCGACCACGGCTCCGCAGGATCTCAGTGCCGCTATCTTGCCCTCCGCAGTCCCTGTGTTCCCGGATGTGATTGCTCCCGCATGTCCCATCCTGCGTCCTGGAGGTGCGGTCCTTCCGGCTATGAAAGCAGCGACAGGCTTTTTCATATTCGCCTTTATCCACTCAGCAGCCTCTTCCTCTCCGCTGCCTCCGATCTCTCCGATCATTACAACGGCCAGGGTATCCGGATCCTCATCGAAGGCTTTGAGTACATCTGTAAATCCCGTGCCCCTGATCGGATCCCCGCCTATACCTACGGCAGTGCTCTGTCCAATGCCGAGCTTTGTGAGCTGATCGACAGCTTCGTATGTAAGGGTACCGGATCTCGATATGACTCCCACATGCCCTTTTTTGCATATTGAGCCAGGAAGTATCCCTATCTTGCATCCGTCAGGGGTGATGAGTCCGGGGCAGTTGGGTCCTATGAGCCTCGAATGCTTTCCTTCCATGTATCTCTTGACGGTCATCATGTCCTGAACGGGTATCCCCTCCGTGATGCACACTATGAGCGGTATCCCGGCATCGACTGCCTCCATTATGCTTGAAGCGGCAAATCTCGGCGGTACGAATATGACCGAAGCGTCAGCTCCGACCTTTTCCCTGGCCTCCCTCACTGTATCGAAGACCGGGAGGGAGAGGCATTCCGTTCCTCCTTTTCCCGGTGTCACGCCGCCTGTCACCTTCGTGCCGTAGCTGAGCATCTGTTCGGTATGGAACCTTCCCTGTCCTCCCGTGATGCCCTGAACGATGACTCTTGTATCTTTTGCTATCCAGATGCTCATTTCCGGGCCTCCTCCACCAGTCTGCATATCTTCTGCGCTCCGTCGGCAAGGTCCTCTGCAGGGATTATGGCAAGCCCCGATCCGGCAAGTATCTTTTTGCCTTCTTCCTCATGCGTGCCTGTAAGCCTCACCACGAGCGGGACTCCTATGCTTGTGCTCTTGGCGGCATCCACTATGCCTCCTGCGATTATGTCGCACTTCATGATCCCGCCGAAGATATTGACGAATATCCCCTTTACGTTAGGGTCGGACAGAAGGATCCTGAAAGCTCCCTCTATCTTCTCCTTGGTGGCACTCCCTCCGACGTCTAGGAAGTTTGCAGGCGAGCCACCGAAGGCCTTTATGATGTCCATGGTCGCCATTGCGAGCCCGGCTCCGTTGACCATGCAGGCTATATCTCCGTCGAGCTGGATGTAATTGAGATCGTATCTTCCGGCTTCCCGTTCCCTCTCCTCTTCTTCGAGTTCGTCTCTTAAGAGTCTGATGTCCGGATGCCTGAAGAGAGCATTGTCGTCAAAATTGATCTTTGCATCCACAGCTGTGACATTTCCGTTCCTATCGGCAATCAGCGGGTTTATCTCCACGAGGGAACAGTCCTTTTCCCTAAAGAGCCTGTATGCCCTGAGCGCTATATCTGTAATCCTGTCCCTTATGTCCTTTTCAAGATCCATCCTGTCGAGCATGTACCTCAGCTGATAGTCCATGAGACCGAATACCGGGTCTATATGCATCCTTCCGATCTTTTCAGGGGCAGTCTTTGCAAGTTCCTCTATCTCCGTTCCTCCGTCCGATGAGAATATGAGTACGGGACATTCCTCCCTGTTGTCCATGGTGATGGAAAAATAGAATTCCCTTTCTATATCCGCGCATTCCGTAACGAAGAGCTTTCTCACGGTCTTTCCTTTGCTTCCGGTCTGTCTCGTCACGAGGACCGAGCCAAGAAGGCCTTCTGCCAGTCTTGCGGCCTCATCAGGATCCGAGGCCAGTTTTACTCCGCCGGCTTTTCCCCTTCCTCCGGAATGGATCTGAGCCTTTATGACGCATCTGCCGCCGAGCATCTTCGAGGCTTCCCTTGCTTCTTCCGGAGTCTCGGCCAGATAGCCTTCGGGAACGGGAATGCCGTACTCCCTGAAGAGATTGCTGGCCTGATATTCATGGATGTTCATATATTCCCTCCGGTATCATGGAAGAGTCACGGACCATTTGACCGATGCTCCGAGCTTTCTTCCTTCTTCAAGCGCCTTCATGTTTATCTCTTCCGTTCCCTTTGGGATGTGCATGAGCATTGCCTCCTTCACTACCTCGAAGGGGGCTATCTCCAGTATCTCGTTTATGGCTCCGACGGAGACTATATTCGCTGTGACTGCCCTTCCGACCACCTTGGTGGCCGTCTGAAGTATCGGCAGCTGCACCACATTGTAGCTTCCAAGATCGTCCGGTTCCAGAAGGGACTTGTCTATCATTATCAGCGCATCCTCTGATGTACTGGTGCCGTACTTGTCTAGGGACGGCTGAGTTAGCGCGAGCAGGAAATTGGTCTGCATCACCTTTGGATAGGTTATCTTATTATCATCTATAACGAGTTCAGCTCTGCAGAGGCCTCCTCTTGCCTCAGGTCCGTAGGACTGGCTCTGAGCCACGTTCTTTCCGACGAGGAAGGCCGCCTCTGCCAGGATTATCGAACAAAGGATGACTCCCTGGCCGCCCGAGCCCGTGAACCGCATCTCAAATCTGCTTTCCCTGTTATTCATCTGACCTTCCTCCCGCGATCTTGATTATCTTCTCGTACTCTTTCGTATATTCAGGCTTTTCGTTGTCCACGTAGAGTTCTCCGAAGACTATCTTTCCCTTCAGTTCCTCCGCTGTCATGGTCTTTGCCTTTGCCACGCTGACACTGTTGTCTCTCTGATATTCGAGCATCTTCACAGCATCGCCCTTCTTGTTCTTTCTGCCGTAGTATGTCGGACAGGTCGTCACGCACTCCACTATGGAGAAGCCATCATGGGCTATGGCGTTCTCTATGAGCTTGATGGTCTGGGGCACGTGATATGTGGTGCCTCTGGCCGTATATGTGGCTCCCGCAGCCCTTGCGAGCTCTGGTATGTCAAAGTTGGGATCTATGCTCCCGTAAGGAGCAGTTGTTGCAAATTCTCCCGTGGGAGTAGTCGGCGAGAACTGGCCGCCCGTCATGCCGTAGATGCTGTTGTTGAAGACCACCACGGTTAGGTCTATGTTCCTCCTCGCTGCATGTATCAGATGATTACCTCCTATGGCTGCGGCATCTCCGTCTCCCGTGAGCACTATGACCTTCATGTGCGGCTTTGCCATCTTGATGCCGGTGGCAAAAGCTATCGCCCTTCCGTGAGTCGTGTGTATCGAGTTGAAGTTCATGTATCCTGCAGCCCTGGCAGAGCATCCTATGCCCGAGACGATGACGACGTCCTTCTTGTCCAGTCCAAGATTGTCTATGGCCTGGATGACGTCCCTCATTATCGTGCCGTTCCCGCAGCCTGCGCACCAGATGTGCGGCAGATGGGATTCCCTGATGTATTTTTCAATAAGAGTGCTTGGCATTATCTCGACACCTCCCTTATGAGCCTGTATATCTCGTTCGGCTTAAGGATCGTACCGTTCACCTTTCCTATATGGGTGACCTCGCATCTGCCCTTGGCGATCCTCTCGACCTCGAGGGTCATCTGTCCGAAGTTGAGTTCTGCCACTATTATGTTCTTCACATGGTCGCAGATCTCGGACAGAGCTTTTTCAGGGAACGGCCATACAGTGACGGGTCTGAAGAGTCCGACCTTATAATCGTTCTCCCTTGCTATCGTGATGGCTGCCTCGGCAGACCTTGCCGTTCCCCCGAATGATACTATCAGCGTATCGCAGTCATCGACTCCGTCTGTCTCGTATTTCTCTATCAGTTCCGCATTCTTGATGATCTTGTTCATGATCCTCGTCGTCTGACGGTTGTTCTTGACGGGCGATGTGGACGGGAATCCCCAGTTGTCATGGAGCAGTCCCGTAATGTTATAGTATATGCCCTCTCCGAAGGGGGTGATCCTCGGCACATATTCTCCCGGCACTATGTCATAAGGCATTGCCGCCTGCTCGGGATCCTCCTTCACCAGCCTGTCGAGCACTGTGATCTCTTCAGGGCTCATCATCTCTATTCCTTCTCTCATGTGGCCTACTATCTCGTCCATGAGAAGGATCACCGGCACCCTGTATCTCTCTGCGAGGTTGAAGCACCTTATGGTCTCCTCGTAGGTCTCCTGAACGGATGACGGGGATACAGCTATCACCGGATGGTCTCCGTGAGTGCCCCATCTTGCCTGCATGTAGTCTCCCTGGGAGGGGGATGTTGGAAGTCCCGTGGACGGTCCCTGTCTCTGCACGTCCACTATGACACAGGGTATCTCGGCAAGGGCAGCATAGCCTATGTTCTCCTGCTTTAAGGAGAATCCGGGTCCCGACGTTGCAGTCATGGACTTGGTCCCAGTGACCGAAGCACCTATGACGGCAGCCATGCTGGCAAGCTCGTCCTCCATCTGTATGAATCGTCCCCCGACCTCGGGAAGCCGCTTGGCACAGCCTTCGGCTATCTCCGTCGAAGGGGTTATCGGATAACCTGCAAAGAACCTCATCCCGGCTGCGATGGCTCCCTCCACCACGGCCTCGTTTCCCTGCAGTAAAGCGCGTTTCCTCTCAGCCATAATTCTCCTCCGTTTCGTCTATGTCCTCGAGCCAGATGGCATAATCCGGGCACCTCATCTCGCACATGCCGCATCTTATGCATTTCTCGGGAGACTGTATACGGACCTTATCCTTTACTAGGCTCAGGACCTGTCTCGGGCAGAAAGCCACGCAGATTCCGCAGCCCTTGCACCAGCGGGCATTTATCCTCAGCCTTTTTTCTTTACCGGCCATAACTTGACTGTTCCTCCGATCTATCTTCTGACGCCGGAAGCCATGAGGCGGACATGATCCTGAAAACAAAAAAGAGAACACATGAAAGGCATATGCCCTTCAATGTCCTCTTCATTTCACTTAAACGCAGGACGGAGATCTCCGTCCTCTGACGTTAAGACAATCAAAATCCTGTTTCCCCATAACAACCTTGATCACTTAATGATTATTCTGTTCTTTTTAATTATATATTATGTAAACAGGATATATAAGGAGTGAATGGCAGATTTCACGTTCTTTCGGATGATATTTTCAGCTGCTGCAAATATAATGGAGATATAGATATGAAAGTTAAGAGGAGCATTCAATGAAAAGCATCCTGAGCGTATACAAGATAGGTCACGGACCATCGAGTTCACATACCGTAGGTCCGTACAATGCAGCGAAGGAGTACCGGAGAAGATACCCTGATGCTGACTGGATCGATGTCACTTTGTTCGGTTCCCTCGCATTCACCGGAGCCGGGCACGGCACAGAGAAGGCCATCAGATCGGCAATCCCCGAAGCCACTGTACATTCCGACAGGGAGAACAGAGATCTCCCCCATCCTAACACCATGCTCTTTTCGGCATACAGGGACGGCAAGCTCATCGACAGCACCAGGATCTTCAGCATAGGGGGCGGTTCCATCCGCTTCGAAGGTGAGGATTCCGACGAGGAGAGAGTCGTCTATCCGGAAGCCGGCCTCACCGAGATGCTCGAATACTGCCGCGAGAATGGAATGAGCTTTAGGGAGTTCATCTATTCCAGGGAGAGCGACAGGCTCAAGGAATACCTCCATACCGTATGGGATGCCATGAAGTCCGCTGTCAGAAGGGGCCTCGAGGCAGAGGGAGTGCTGCCGGGAGGACTCGGTGTCACAAGAAAGGCAAAGATCCTCTTCAACAAGCGCTGCTACAACGAGAGCAGCGATGTGACCATGAACAGACTCATCGCAGCATATGCATATGCAGTGAGCGAGGAGAACGCCAGTGAGAATATAGTCGTGACGGCTCCCACATGCGGCAGCTGCGGAGTGATCCCCGCTATCATGTACTACATGGAGTTCGACAGAGGCTTCCCCGAGGAAGAGATAATCGATGCCCTTGCAGTGGCGGGACTCATAGGGAACGTCATAAGGACCAATGCCAGCATCTCAGGAGCTGAATGCGGCTGCCAGGCGGAGATAGGAAGCGCATGTTCAATGGCTGCAGCAGGGCTGGCATCGCTGTATGGTCTCAATACGGATCAGATCGAATATGCTGCCGAGATCGCCATGGAACACAATCTGGGTCTCACCTGTGACCCGGTCAACGGGCTCGTACAGATACCCTGCATAGAGAGGAATGCCGTTGCGGCGATGAGAGCCATTAACTCAGTGGATCTTTCCAGGTTCCTCTATGAAACGAGAAAGATCTCTTTCGATCAGGTCATAGCTACCATGTACCAGACCGGTAAGGATATGAGCGACAAATACCGCGAGACGTCGCACGGAGGTCTTGCGGAGATATACAGGAACATTCAGAACTGAGTTCATTCAGGGGAAAGTGAGAAAGCATATGGCAGAGGTGCATTACGACGCATTCATATCCTACAGGCATACCGAAAGAGATGCAAAAGTGGCAAAACAGGTACAGCATGATCTGGAGCATTTCCGGATCCCTTCCCCTATCAGGGAAAAGTACGGGATAAAGAGGATCGAAAAGGTGTTCCGGGATTCCGATGAGCTTGCCGTGACCCCTGATCTCTCAAACGAGTTGTCAAGAGCCCTCACGAATTCGGACCGCCTGATAGTCATCTGCTCTGAAGACTATATGAGATCGCAATGGTGCATGCAGGAGCTGGATACCTTCCTTGCCCTGAAAGGTCCCGAAAACGTAATCTGTATCCTTTCAGAAGGAGAACCTCCCTCGATATTTCCGGAACAGCTCCGCATCGCAAAGGAAGGTTTAAAGGAAAGAACAGAGCCTCTGGCCTGTGATTACAGATCTGACAGGTCTGCCGTGAAGAGAACGGAGCTCCCGAGACTCGTCTCAGCAGTGATAGGCTGCGGTTATGATGAGCTCGTTCAGAGATATCAGAGATATAGGAGGAGGAAGCTCACGGCCATACTTTCCGCAACGGCAGCTCTTCTCCTTATAGCAGTTTCATACCTGATCTGGAGCAATATCCAGATCTCGAGAAACTACAGGCAATCCCTCATAAACGAGTCCAAGACCCTCTCAGAGCAGTCGATGGGAAAACTCAGAGATTCTGACAGGATATCCGCAATAGAACTGGCTCTCAAAGCCTTAAAGGGAAGCGATACTTCCAGGCCTGAAGTCACCGAAGCCCTCCATGCACTGTCCCGCTCCACATACGCATATGCCTCCCCTTACAGGACGGCTGAGACAAAACGCATAGACAGAGGAAGCGATATCGTTTCGTTCTTCATAAGCAGGAACGGAAGATACCTAGTGTATCTTGAGAACAGCGGACAGCTTACGGTCCTCGGCACTTCGGATCTCGCCGTCGTGGCAACCCATGAGCTTCCCGTCTCATCTACACCGTCCCAGATGGAAGAAGGAAGAGACGGAGAACTGTTGTTCTTTTCAGACGGGCTCTGCATATCTTTTGACTATCTTACGGGGAAACAGAACTGGAGAGACCCTCTCTCGCAGCAGGTCATAGGTTCAGTGCACATATCTCCTGATCTTGAAATCACGGCCTGCACAGATTCATACAAGATAGATCTGTTAACATCCGACGGGAAGCTCTTAAGACGTCTCATGATCCCCGATGGATCTCCATATTACATAGTGGATTCCTGCTGGTCTGAGGACGGAAAGGCCCTTCTCTTAAAGATGAGGGATCAGTCAGCCCAGGGCACCTACCGTCTTGCTGTGATGGATGTGGATTCTGGAAGCTTCAGCGTCGTCTCCGAGCGGTTCAGGAACCTCGGCTCCGTGAGCTTCATCTCGGCAGATGACCTTCTCTATGTCACTGATGATTCCCAAGACACATCCGGATCCTTCAGCGGATACTCATTCCTTTACGACACCGTATACTCACTCTTCCGTTTCGACGGGAAGAGCGTTTCCCTTCTGGAACAGTTCTCTTCCAATCTGGTGGATGCCAGGGTTTCCTTAAGACACATAGACGGACTATCGGGTTATGAGTTCCTGTTCATAGGAAGCGAGCTCTACATCTGCCCGAGAGACGGGACCCATGTGGACAGCTATTCCTTCCCCTGCGCAGTTTTTTCCATCCTCAAAGCCGATAAGGACGGGATCGATGCATTGCTGTCCGACGGAACGAGAGCTTCGCTCTCTTTCGCCGACAGATCACAGACCATATATAAGATATTCATGGAAGGGACAGAAGAAGCTGTCACATTTATCAGTGAAGGAAAGCTCTCTTATCTGGCTCTAAAAGGCGGAGACCTGTCAGTATACTCATATGTCTATGACGATGAGATCACTTTCCCCGAAGGTCCTTCATTTCCGAGACAGCTTGATTCATATCATATGGGCAAGGACCATTTCTGGTTCGCTGCCGGTAAACAGCTTTTCTGCTGTACCCTAAGTGATATGAGCATATCCTCCATGGAAGTTCTTTCAGACGGAGACGCATACCATTTCCTATGTTCAGGCGACAACCGGGTGTATGTGTTGAGGATATCCTCGGGAGGAACTCTTTCAGTTCTTGAGTATAACGGCGATTCCCTTGCCTGCGAGATGCCTCTCAACTGTTCCGACTATTATGTTTCCAAAGGATACATAACATACCCGTACAGCGAAGACGACGCCTTCTTCCTACATTACGGATATCTCGGAGGATCTTATGTCACGGCCGGAAACGGCAGAATATACAGTCACGGACCGGAAGACCCTTCGGTCATAGGAATTCTGGATCTCACGAGCAGAAAGTATTCCTCATTCATCGTGGATCTTCCCGAAGGCTGCAGCCTCACCTTCGGAGGAGTGAATGATCTTCCATCTCCTCTCTATGTATCCGAGAAAGGAGACTTACTGTTCACCGTTGTCACAGTAAAGGAGAAAGGAGATGACATCCATAAAGGAGCTTTCATCGATCTGACCGATGGTTCAGTTCTGATCTCGGACATGGTGATCAACACTTCTGATATAGTCTCCTGGAACGGAGACTGGCTTTATGTAAGGAAAGATGACAGACTGGTCATATCCGACACCTCCGGGAAGGCCGTATATGAGATGTCTTTCCCGAGCCAGAGCCCCGTATCATTCGGCTGCAGGGGCAAGACCATAACGGCTGTGTTCCCTGACGGAAGAGTCGGCATCTATTCTGACGGCAGTCTCATGAAATATGTGGAACTCGATATAAATGTGACATCATATTATGACCACAGAGTCTTCAGATACGTATATCACGGCGACCTTCTGTATCTGTTTATCGATAATTCTCTTTCCGTCATAAGGCTTGATGACGATTCCGTCACTCCTCTTTATACTGTTGACACAGGATGCTACGGGTATGTGGAAAAGGAAAAGCTCCTTATCATGAGCACCAATCTCCCGGGAGGCGACGATGAGGCTTATCATATCGCGGTATTCCGTGAGTATTCTTCTGATAAATTAATAGAGAGAGCTGAAAAACAGCTCTCTCTGTTAAGATGACCTTTCTCGTTCAAAGATTGTTCTCCGTCATATAAGTCAGGATCCTCAGCATCCGGATCTTCAGTTCGTCATTATCCTCCAGCATGTTGTATATCCCGTCTTCAGACAGTACTCCCCTTTTCAGATCGGAAGGCAGAAGCCCGTTCTCATCAGCCTCCAGATCCTCCAGCCACTCATCGCTTCCGTAATAATCGGAGACCTCTTTCAGTTTCTCCAAAGCTCCGTCATATCTTGACAGAGCCTCCATGAGACCGCTGACAGCTTCAAGGGACTCATCGAAAGCTCCCTCCATCTTCTTTATCCTGTTTATATCTCCCATATCCTTACCTCTATCTTATATACTGGGATCTCAGTCATCGATCCCATACATATGTCCGAGGACCAGCCTCTTTGCAAGATCCTCTCCGAACAGTTTCTTCACCTGATCCACCGCAGGCCCGCCGTTCTCGATCAGTCCGTTTGCGAATGCTGCGATCTTTTCCTTCTTGGCGGCAGGTTCACAGGTCTCTGCGTCATCAAGGGCTTTCATGAAGGCATCAAAATACTTCTTCAAGCTCTCATTCACTCTTTCCCCGTTCCCCTTCAGTTTCTTGGCATAACTGCAGGGATAAAGAAGGCTGTCATACCAGTGAGCCCCAGACACGTAACCCGGAAGATCGCTGTCCGCTTCCTTAATGGATTCACAGGTCTTCACCAGTTCCTCATCCCTTTCTCCGAGCATGGTGTCATAGAGTTCTGCGATATACGTTCCGTTCTTAAGGACCTTTACGGTATCGAAATTCAGGAGAGGAACATCCTTCTCCGCAACGGAGAGCACCACGGTCTGCATCTTCATGAGCCCCAGCATTGCCTTCATGTCTATAAGGCAGAGGTTTCCAACGCCCTTGACCCCATAGCGGCTGATCAGGAAATGCATACCCTTGGCATCGAGCTTTCCGTCCCTGCCGATATCCTTCTTCTCAACCTCAAATCTCTTTCTCAATTCATCCAGTACATAGCTGCCTATACTCATGTCTTTCGTATTTCTCCTTTATTTTACAAGATACTCTTCGATCTTTTTTATCTCCTCATGTGAGAGTCCTCCTCTTTCAAGATAGGACTCTGCCCCCTTCTTCAGATCCAGAGAAGCTATGTCCGTTCCGCTCTCAGCCTCACACATGCAGTAGAAGAAATCCAGCACATTTGCCTTTATGGCTTCGTATTTCTCCGGGTCCTCCTCTTTTGTGATGCCGAAATAGTTGTCATATGTGATCATGTAATCGTCTATAATCTCATCCGGCGATGCATCTGCAAGAGCAAGCAGGAGCGCCACGACAAAGCCTGTCCTGTCCTTTCCCTCAACGCAGTGTATGAGACACGGACCCGCGTTTTCAGCCATTGTCCGGAAAGCCTCTGAGACCTTTTCACAGAACACTTCCGATCTATAATTTGCAGTCAATGAAAGAAGAAGCACCTTTCCCTTCCTGTAAAGAGAATGGTAATACCTGGAATTGAAGCCCGGATCGCTGATATATGAAGCGTATCTCATCTCGTTATCCGAAAGGTTGATCACAAAATCTATATCATGCTCCTCAGCTATCCTGTTCGCATACGGAGCCCTGTTGTGCTGATTGTCGCAGGGAGACGCCGAACGGTAAAATCCTTTTTCTCTCAGCTTTCCGCCTCTTATCTCCCTGAAGTTCGCAAACTGCTCGTCGGATTCATATTCGTTCCTGTAATCGGAATATGTGATAGCGTTGAACTCCTGTACGGAAAGGTATTTTCCTTTCTCGCGAAGATCAACTGTAACCTTTACGGAATCATCCATAGAGAACTCTTCCCATGTTCCGTTCCCGTAATTCCTGGCTATGGACACATGGGGATATCCCTGATATCCGCACAGAAGGAGCGAACCTACGGGAACGTAATATCCGGAATAATACGGAACATCCGTGAGCTTAAGCCCGTTCGAGAAGGACACGTCGACACTGTCACCGAAGGCAAAGCCCAGGGCGTTGAACTCCTCAATAGTGAGGTCTATATACGTGTTTCCGAATTCTTCGTCCTTAACGACCCCGGTCTCACCTGTGGTGACCTTTCTGCTGCAGCCCTGTCCTGCAGGAATAAGGACCGCCATGATCATTATGACCAGGATAAAGCCCGCCGTCCT
>JAEEGI010001037.1_pt1 | contig 71116 bp, 53 predicted proteins | sample 8958751 | NCBI WGS metagenome assembly JAEEGI01 (sample SAMN16246545, study PRJNA631951) | gut metagenome | biome: gut microbiome; feature: rumen; material: KS-attached | host: Bos | place: Iran: Karaj | collected 2018-10
ATGATATCGGATTTATTGATTAATTTTGTCTTCTTCTTTTTCATAACGGAAAAGCCGCGTAAAGTACAAAGTTAATATTTTTCGATGAATATCAGCGAGAAAATAGCTTATCTGCCTCACGATCCCGGGGTTTACCGCTACCTCGACCAGGCCGGAACGGTGATTTATGTAGGCAAGGCCAAAGATCTGAAACGCCGCGTATCGCAGTATTTCCGCCCGCCGGAGCAGCTGGACCGCAAGACCCGCGCCCTGGTGGAGCACATCGCCGACCTGCGTTACACCGTGGTCGAAACGGAAGAAGATGCGCTGCTGCTCGAAAACAATCTCATCAAGCAGCTGCAACCCCGCTACAACATCCTGCTCAAGGACGACAAGACCTATCCCTGGATCTGCATACGCAAGGAACCGTTTCCCCGCGTGATGCTCACGAGACGCTACATACAGGACGGTTCGCTTTACTACGGTCCCTACGCTTCGGTCCAGCACGCCCGCCGGCTGCTCGACCTGATGGGCAGCCTCTACCAGTTGCGTATATGCGCCCATCCGCTCACACCCGAACAGATTGCGGGCGGCAAATTGCGCTGCTGCCTGAACTACCATCTTGAAAAGTGTGCGGGACCGTGTGAAGGCCTGTTCTCCGAAGCGGAGTACGACGCCCAGATCGAGGAGATCAAAGCCCTGCTGAGCGGACGCACCCGGCAGCTGGTGGCCTCGTGCCGCGGGAAGATGATGGAAGCCGCCGCGCAGCTCCGTTTCGAGGACGCGCAGCAGTGGAAGGAACGTCTCGCCCTGCTGGAAGCCCATCACGAGCGAGAGAAGGCCGTGGGTCACGGCATCCTCGATATGGAAACCTACAAGCTGCTGAAGGAAAAGACCCTGCCCAAACGTATCGAGAAGTCGGAGAAAGTCATCGCCCAACTGCAGAAAGATCTGGGAATGAACGTGCCTCCGCGCCACATCGAATGCTTCGACAACTCCAACATCCAGGGCACGAATCCCGTGGCTTCGTGCGTGGTGTTCAAAGACGCCCTGCCCAGCAAACGCGACTACCGTCATTTCAATATCAAGACCGTGGTGGGAGCCAACGACTACGCCTCCATGAAGGAAGTGGTCAACCGTCGCTATTCACGGATGATGGCCGAAGGTGAGGATTTGCCGCAGCTGATCGTCATCGACGGTGGCCGGGGCCAGCTTGGATTCGCGCTGGAGGCGCTGATGGAACTGGGGATTGCAGACCGGGTGTTCATCGTGGGCCTGGCCAAACGACTGGAGGAAGTCATCGTGCCGGGCGATCCGCTGCCTCTTTTCCTCGACCGCAATTCCAGCTCCCTGCGCGTGCTGATGCAGATTCGCGACGAGGCGCACCGCTTCGGTATCACCCACCACCGGAACCGCCGCAGCAAAGCGCAGACAGTCAGTGCTTTGCGCGCGATACCGGGCGTGGGCGAAGCCACCGAGCAGAAACTGCTCCGTCACTTCAAAAGCCTGAAACGCATCAAGGAAGCCTCGCTTGAAGAACTTACGGCCGTGGTTGGTCCGAAGCTCGCTTCGCTAATCCATTCCATTGAATGAGGCCATAGACCGCATTGGCCAGGAAGAAGGCGAACATCACCAGCATCAGCGCCGCGTGCTCCTCGCCCCGGACGGTGGCGATCAGCCATTTGACGACCTGGACGGCGTCGAGCACAATCCAGATGTACCACTGCTCCGCAATGGCGCGCACCATCATGAACATGGCCAGGATCGAGATCACCGTGGTCACCGAGTCGAGCCAGGGCTGCGAGTCGCCGATGGCCGGGAGACCGAGAATCCACGCAAAAAGCGGAATCAGTACGGCGGCTGCGGCCAGCAGCGCCAGTGCCATCTTTCCGGTCAGGTGGGTCGCGTTCACCGCACCGCTTTCCCGGTTCTGGTTCTTCTTCCACTGGGCCCAGCCGATGAATTGCATGGGCAGATAGTAGAGCAGGTAGATGGCTGAGTCGGCGTAGAGTTTCGTGTGCCAGGCGATATAGACGTAGATAGCATTGTATACGATGCCGAAGGCGTAGTTCCAGATATTGCCTTTGGCGCAAAGCACCAGATTGACGATGCCGGTGACGGCAACGATGAATCCGAGGGTGTCCCATCCGTCGCCCAACAGCGAAGATGCGATGCTGACGGCCGTGGTGCCGAGGATCAGGAACCAGTCGAACCAGTTGAGTTTAAGTGCGCTGTTGTTTTCCATAGCCTAGAGTCCGGTGCTCATGATGAATTGGAAACGGCTCCCGCCATCCGGCATGAAGCTGGCCCGCACGCCGAACTTTAAATCGGTGCCGATGCGGAACAGACGCGTGGTGACCATCACGGCCGAGCCGTAGGAGAAATAATGTTTTGGACCAAGCTCTGCGTGATAGCTGGGTGGATTATAGCCATCCTTGACAGGATTGATATGCCACTTGTCGATGGCGTAATCCACAAAGGGGACGAGCATAAACCGTTTGAGGTAAAAGAAGAAACCGCCGTCGATGTCGCCCGCGTAGATGGGGAGGGCGTATTCCAGCGTGCCCCGGTGATAGTTGATCAGGGGTTCCCTCCGGTAACCATAAGGCATCTTGACCAGATTGTAATCGCCCGTGTATTTGTAGGCGCCCCAGGGCTGGAACTGACGGGCATAGGAAAGCTTGAATCCGTCTTCCTTCCCGAAACCGGGCAGGAACATCCAGGCGTTGAACCCGTAGGAGGTCGTGTTTTCGATTTTCGGACCGAGACGCATCTGGCCGCTGAGCTGGGCGCCGAAGCCCAATCGCGGTGTCAGGCGGGCGGTGGAACGGCCGAGGCGTGTGTCGAATCGGAGCGTGGCGATGAACGCGTGCGTATAGCGCTTGTCAACATCCAGTGCCGCATCATCGTCCAGCAGACGGAAAGAGTCGTTGGTAGCCACGTAGTTGAGCCGGGGCGTCAGGGTCGTGAACCAGCCTCCGCGCGATAAGTCGAGCGGGACGTACATCGCGGCGTTGATGTTCAGTCCCGGGCGGGCAAGGGTGTCGGTCTGTACGATCAGACCTTCGTCCGGACTGTACTGATACTCCGAATGGGTCTGGCTCCGGTTGTTGAAATCCACGGCCAGGTCGAACTTCGGGTAGAGTCCGGAATAGCTGAAATAGGCGTGTGCCCCGTGATGGTGGTCGTGATAGGAATACCCCAGCACGGAAACCAGGGTTCCCAGGTGGTTCTGTGAGATGAGGGTCACGCCCGGGGCGACGTATTCGTACCAGTTGGAGAAATTCGTCAGGTCGAAACCGCCGATATCGTTCATCAGCCGGTCGACATTGGCATAGACAGGAGCCCAGGAGTGGATGTGGAAACCGTGCAGGATTTTGCTGTAGCGGCGGCTTTCCAGCGAATCGATCTGCCGGCGCAGCAGGGAGTCTTCCTCCGCCGTCCGCGGGGTGACGTGTTCGGCGACCTGCGCGGCGTTGTGTTCGGCAATCTTGTTGACATACGGAAGATGGAAGAAAGCGTTCTGCCGGGGCAGGTCCCTGAACGATGTGCTGACCGGCTGGTAGCCAAGATGGTCATATTCCCCGTAGTAGAGGGTTCCGTCTTTGTCGAGCGACGGCGTGGCGGTTCCCACGCGGGTGGAACTGATCCTCATAAGCTGCCGGGTGGCCGGATTCAACGTATAGAGGTTGCTCAGGCCGTCGAGGTCGGAGATGAAATACAGCAGTTTGTCGTTTGCCGCCCGCAGTTCGCGGATCATCCGCAGCTGCGGATCGACGATCCGGTGCCAGGTGCCGTCATAATGGAAGATGCCGATGCCCTCGGTTGTGACGACGGAGGCATACAGGCCGTTTGCCAGTTCGGCCACGTGGGTGATCTGGCCGTGTTCGGGCGCATCGATGCCGTCGATATAATTTCCGTCGCGGTCGAGGATGACCACCCGTGAGCCGCCGGCGACGGGATATTCCACCGCCAGGATGGAATCGCGGCCGGCCGAAGGGGCCGGATTGACATAGCGGGTGTGCCGGGTCAGGGTCTTGTAGCGGTTTGTTTCGGCATCGTAACGGCGGATGACCGACCAGCTTCGCTGTTCCCAGCGGGGATCGGGTACGATCTCCGAAAAGAGGAGCGAATGGTCGCTGTCGGCCACCAGGGTGCTGGAGAGCGTGGACAGGGGGCGACGGTAGTGTTTTCGGCCCAGCGAGTCGATGCGGACGATCCGCGGTTCGAACTGCATGCCGTTCATCGTAGCATAGACTCCGTCGTCCAGACGGACGGGATTGCTGATTTCCGTATAGACCGGTTCCCGTTCGGCCAGCAGGGGCGTGAACGGTGTGTAGGGTGCCCGCAGGTTGTTTTCCCAGCGCCAGATCTCAGTATTGCGGGCAATGGCGGCGCGCCAGTTCTTCCGGCCTGTCAGGCCCGTAGCGTGGATATACGCACGGTGGGACACGCTGAAGAAACGCCACCAGTCGCGGACTTGCGTGGACATGATGTCGCCGGTGGCGAAGTAATTGTCGGAATTGCTGCGCATCGTGCTGACCATCAGATAACCGAGCTGATATTTGCCCGGGGTGTAGCGGCGGAAGGAACCGTAGCGCCAGTCGGCCCAGGTGCGGAAATCCCCGACCAGGAAAGAGGCCCGGAAGAATTTCAGGAATTCCGGGTCCCGGCCGCGGCCGGCGCCGGTCAGGTCGGTCTCGTTCTGGACGGCGTCGCCTTCCAGCAGCACACGGCTCGGATAGAGTCCGATGCCCACGGCGCTGCCCTGTTCGCCGGCAATCAGGTTCAGTAAGCGGTAGATGCCTTTCGTATAGTGCGTCATCTGGCCGATGTGGCGGCCTTCGTGGGTAGCCAGCTGCATCTCCCAGTTAAGGGCATAGAGGGGGTTGCTGTCAGGTGTGGTATAAAGTTCCAGCCGGCGGGGGGCCCAGACCACCATCCCGTTGCTGTTCATCTGATAGGGCTGGAGGAGGATCGGCATGCGCGGCGTGTCGATGTGGAGGCCGGTCAGCGTGGCAGTGCGGGTTTTCTCGAAAGAATAGAGGTATTCCCGCGCCAGCGAGTCGAGTTCCACGGGAAAGATCATATCGAAATGCTCGCCCCGGATCCGGTTCCACTGAACACTGGCGGGCGCACTTCCGTTGAGTACATACTGCGCCGAGACGGGCAGGGCGCCCAACAGCAGGAAGACAGCGAGTATGAAGGCTTTTCTCAACATAAAGTTGCAAAGATAAGCAAATTCCATTCCTTGCGTCTTAAAATCGACTATCTTTGTCTTATATAAGAATGAACGGGATGGATGCGGTAATCACCTATGTCGACGGAAGCGACCGGCTCTGGCAGCAGGATTTCTGTGAAGCGGCGCCCGGGACCGAACCGGCCAAACGCTATCGCGACTGGGGCACGCTCCCGTATCTGTTGCGCGGCATCGACCGGCATCTGCCTTTTGTCGAAAATGTTTTCCTGGTGGTTTCGCGTGAGAGCCAGGTTCCGGCCTGGGTGGACCGTAGCCGGGTGAGAGTGGTCCTGCACGCCGATTTTATGCCTGCCGCCTGTCTTCCGACATTCAACAGCACAGCCATCGAACTGTTCCTGCACCGGATTCCCGGCCTTTCGGAGCGCTTCCTGTATTTCAACGATGATTTCTTCATCCTGCGGGAGATGGAAGCCTCGGATTTCTTCCCCGGCGGCCGGCCGGCCATCGGGTTTTCGCACCACTTGCTGGCCACGGGTTTGTATAAGAAGCAGACCCGCAACGCCGACCGTCTGGCCCGGGCAGCGCTTTCGCTGCCACGGCGCCCCTGGTTCCTGCGTCCGCAGCATACGGTATCCCCGATGCTCCGGAGCGTGGGAGAGGAGCTGTTTTCCAAAGTGGAGCCACGGCTTCTTGCTTCGGTCTCTCCGATCCGCAAGCCGGACAATATCAATCAATACGTTTTTCTCGACTATGCGCTGCTGAGCGGCCGCGGCCTTTCGCGCCGGCTTTCCAACCGGCACGTTTCGCTGGCGGCGATTTCACCGGCGCGTCTCTCGGCCGCAATCCTCTCGCCCGACCGGGACATTTTCTGCCTCAACGACGTGGAGATGTCCCCGGAGCGTTTCGAGGCCCTGCGAGAGGCGATGCTTTCTGCCTTTGCGGCCCGTTTCCCTCAAAAATCACGGTTTGAACGATGAACTTGACAGACGAACAAGCGATGCGGGAAGCCCTGCGCGAAGCACAGGCGGCGGCCGCCGAAGGAGAAGTTCCCATCGGCGGCGTGGTGGTGTGCGGCGGCCGCATCATCGCCCGCGCCCACAACTATACGGAACGGCTGACCGACGTGACCGCCCACGCGGAAATGCAATTGATCGGGATGGCTGCCGACTATCTGGGCGGCAAGTATCTGAACGACTGTACACTGTATGTGACGGTCGAACCATGCCCGATGTGCGCCGCGGCGCTGGCCTGGGCCCAGCTGGGCCGACTGGTGTACGGTGCGGCCGATCCCAAACGAGGTTACACGCTTTTCACGCCGTCGCTCCTTCATCCACGCACCGAAGTGACCTCCGGCCTCCTCGCCTCCGACGCTTCTGTCCTGATGACAGATTTCTTCAAAAAGCAACGATAATCAAAAATAATTAATACCTTTGCATTTCTTGAGATGCCCGGTCAAGCCGGGCATGACGGAAAACAATCGTCCTCCCACCGGAGGCCGGTACTTGCAAAGGCAAAGCGGCATCAGCCGCTAGCGGAGACCGGGCGGGGAGAGCCTTGCGGGACAGCAAGGTCGGAGCGAGGGGGTTCGGGGCAGCGCCCCGACAACACTGAGATATGGTGTAATGGTAGCACAACAGATTTTGGTTCTGTTTGTTCAGGTTCGAATCCTGATATCTCAACTAGATTAACCAACGAAGACACCACTGTGGAACCTCCGAGTAGTCTGAACAATACCGACGGAAGCCGAATATCCGGGCTTCCGGCCATGTGGTGTTTTTCCAAACCACTATGGCACTTTACCTGAAAAAAGAACTCGACGACGACGCCCGGATCTATGTCTGGGAAATTACGGAAACAGAGGAAGAGCTGATGGCATCCACGGCTGTTCCTGACAATGAGCTGGAGGAACTCGCGTACACCCGGAGCGAAGCCCGCCGTAAGGAAAAGCTGGCGACCCGCGCCCTGCTCAACGAGATATTCCCGGAAAAACTCTATCTGGGCCACCACGACAACGGAAAGCCGTACCTGCAGAATACGGCGATGGAGATCAGTATCTCCCATACCAACCGTTTCGTCGCCATCCTCCTGCATCCCGACGAGGACCTGGGCATCGACATCGAATGCCTGGACCGCGATTTCTCGGCCGTGGAGAAGAAAGCGCTCAGCGAAGATGAGATCGACGACCTGGACGACCGCAAGAAGAATCTCCAGCTGGCCATTTACTGGTGTGCCAAGGAAGCCATCTACAAGCGGATGTCCCTTTCCGGCGTCGATTTTGCCGAGCAGATCGAGGTCGAGCGTTTCAATCCGCGCGACGAAGGAGAAATCGAAGCCACCTTTACCCATAAGGACGGCACGGAACTGGAATTCGAGCTCAACTATGAAGTGTTCGAGAACCACGTGATGGTCTGGGTCGTGGGATAAAACAAGGAGTACAAGCATGAAGAATTTTGTCAAGGAACTGGAATGGCGGGGCATGATTCAGGACATCATGCCCGGAACGGAAGAAAAATTGATGGAAGGACCGCAGGCGGCCTACGTAGGCATCGACCCGACGGCCGACTCGCTGCATATCGGACACCTCGTGAGCGTGATGATCCTCAAGCATTTCCAGCGCTGCGGGCACAAGCCCTTCGCCCTGGTGGGCGGTGCGACCGGTATGATCGGCGACCCGTCGATGAAATCGGCGGAGCGTAACCTGCTCGACGAAGAGACGCTCAACCATAATGTGGAATGCCTCAAGGCCCAGCTGGCCCGTTTCCTCGATTTTGAATCGGATGCACCCAACAAAGCGGAGCTGGTCAACAATTACGACTGGATGAAGGACTATACTTTCATCAACTTCATCCGCGACATCGGCAAGCATATCACGGTCAATTACATGATGGCCAAGGATTCTGTGAAGAAACGCCTCTCGCGCGATTCCAGCGAAGGCATGTCGTTCACGGAGTTCAGCTATCAGCTGATGCAGGGCTACGATTTCTACTGGCTGTGGAAGAACCGTGGCTGCGTCCTGCAGCTGGGCGGCAGCGACCAGTGGGGTAACATCACCACCGGCACCGAACTTATCCGCCGTATCGACGGCGGCGAGGCCTTCGCCCTTACCTGTCCGCTCATCCGCAAGGCCGACGGCACCAAGTTCGGCAAGACCGAAAAAGGCAACGTGTGGCTCGATCCGGAGCGCACATCCCCCTACGAATTCTATCAGTTCTGGCTCAACGTGTCGGACGAGGATGCCGAGCGCTACATCAAGATCTTTACGATGCTCGACCGTGAGACCATCGAGGCGGCCATCGCCGCCCATCGCGAAGCGCCGGAACGCCGCGAACTCCAGAAACTCCTCGCGAAGGAGATCACCATTATGGTACACGGCGAAAAAGACTATGAAAACGCCGTGGCCGCGTCGCAGATGCTCTTCGGAAAAGGAACCGTCGAAGCCCTCAAAGCCCTCGATGAGCGCACTTTCCTTTCCGTTTTCGCCGATGTGCCGCAATATGCCTTCACCAGGGCCGACCTGCCCTGCGACCTGCCCGAGATGCTGGCCGTCCGCACGGATATCTTCCCCAGCAAGGGCGAGTGCCGCAAGATGATCCAGGGGAACGGCTTGAGCATCAACAAAGAGAAAGTGTCTGACGCAGCGATGCAGCTCGGTGCGGAACATCTGCTCGACGGCAAATACATCCTGGTCCAGAAGGGCAAGAAGAACTATTATATCCTGAAATTCGAGTAATGGAAAGTCAGAGCACCCGGCAGCAGAAAGTGGCGCGGCAGATCCAGCGGGATCTGGCGGAAATCATCCGCGCCCGCGGCATGGCGGCCTATGACGGCGCAATGCTGACCGTCAGCGGCGTGAAGATCACCCCCGACCTTGCGCTGGCCAAAGTCTATGTCAGTATTTTCCCTTCATCCAAGGCCACGGACGTGATGGAGCAGCTGGGAGAAGAGACCTCCCGTCTCCGCGGCGAACTCGGCCGACGGGTATCCAAACAGCTCCGCATCGTTCCGGAGTTGGTGTTCTATCTCGACGATTCGCTCGACTACGTGGAGCATATCGACGAATTGCTGAAGAAATAGGGGAGGTTCCCGATGCGGCTCTCCCGGTTCATCGCGTGGCGGTATCTCTTTGCGAAGAAGTCGCACAATGTGATCAACATCATTTCGATCATTTCGGCGGCCGGCATCGCGATAGGGTGCGCCGCGCTGGTGATCATCCTGTCGATCTACAACGGTTTCGACTCCATCGTCCGCGACCTGAACGATTCCCACACGGCCGACGTGCTGGTGACGCCCGCCACTGGGAAGGTCTTCAATCCGGATGCGCGTTTCGATTTCCTGAAAGACGACCCCCGTGTGCGGGCCGCCTGCGGCGTGCTCGAAGAGAGCGTGTTCGTGCAATACGGCGACCGCAACAAAGTGGTGGTGGCCAAGGGCGTCGATTCGCTGTACGAGCGTGTGACAGGTTTGCGGGAGCATTTGACGGAAGGGGAATTCTCGCTGGGTTTCGGGGATCTCGACCAGGTGGTCCTGGGCCGTACCATCGCTTTGGAACTCGGTGCGCGGCCGGCCTTCCTGCAGCCGCTGGTGGCCTGGTTTCCCAGCCGTACCGCCCAGGTGGACCTGCTCAGTCCGCTTTCTTCCCTGCGGCAGGTGAAGCTCCATCCGGCCGGAATCGTTTCGCTCGAGCAGAATTTCGACCAGAAATATATGTTCCTGCCGCTCGACGCGCTGCAGGAACTGTTGGAATACGACGGCGAAGTCTCGGGTGTGGAGATCTATCTTACGGAGGCCGGACTGGACCGGCACGGACTCGCTTCGCGAGAGTTGCTGACACAGCTTCGCGCCACGCTGGGCGACGGTTTCACGGTACGCGACCGTCAGCAGCAGAACACCACGCTCTACAAGTTGCTCAAATACGAAAAGATTGCCATCTACCTGATCCTGTTATTCGTGATGCTGATCATTTCTTTCAACATCTACGGCTCGCTGTCGATGCTCATCATTGAAAAACGCGACGACATCGCCACGTTCCGTTCGATGGGGGCGGACGATTCGCTGATCGGGCAGATCTTCGTGCGGGAGGGGTGGCTGATCTCGCTGCTGGGCATCGCCGTGGGCATTGTTCTCGGCTTGCTGGTCTGCTGGGCGCAGCAACGCTTCGGCTTCGTGAAGATGCCGGGTAATTTCGTAGTGGATGCCTATCCGGTGGTCGTCCGGGTGGCCGACATTCTGATCGTCGTCGCCGGCGTCGCCCTCATCGGCTGGCTCATCTCTCTTCTCACCCGCCGTATGACCCGATAGACAAAAGGGCGGCCGATCTCCCGACGGGCCACCCTTTTTGATGATAATATACTAAAACCTAAACCACTTATTAGATGCAGATGGGGGGCAAAATGTTGCGTCTGAAAATGCAAATTTTTTGAAAAATTTTCAGCGCAGGCATTCTTCCACCAAAATCCGCATCCGCTGCTGCCATTCCGGCACAGGAATCTTCTCCAGAATCTCATCTGCGAAGGCCAGTTGTTGCAGCAGCCGGGCTTCTTCCAGCGTGATGCCTCGCGAACGCATATAGAACAGTTCGTCGGGGTTGAGCCGGCCTACCGTGGCTCCGTGGCTGCATTTCACGTCGTCGGCATAGATTTCCAGCTGTGGCCGGGTATGTGCCCGGGCCGAATCGCTGACCAGCAGGTTGTGGTTGGCCTGGTAGGCTTCGGTTTTCTGTGCGTCGGGCACCACTTTGATCAGACCGTCGAAATGTGCGACGCTTCCGCCGCCGAGGATGCTCTTGAACAGCTGGGTGCTGTGGCAGGCCGGGACCTGGTGGGTCAGCAGGATGTCGAAATCGCGCTGCTGCGAGCCGCCGGCCAGGCAGAGGCCGCTCAGACTGCAGGAAGCCCTTTCCCCGTCGAGCGAGACGCGGAGCCGGTTGCGGAGGACTTCGCCGCGGAGCGACAGGAACACCATCTCGAGCGAAGATCCGGCCGCCAGGCGGATCTCGAAATCCGTCTCCACCCGGTCTGCGGAGGCATCGTCCTGGAGCACCAGATACGTGGCGGCGGCATCCGGCCCGAGACGAAGCGATACCCGGGAGGGCGCACTTGTATCGAGATGGACGTCTCCTTCTTCCCGCAGGACGGTCAACGGGCTATTCGCTTTGATGGATGAGCCAGTCATAGCCTTTCTCTTCGATTTCGAGTGCCAGTTCCCGCCCGGCCGTCTTGATGATGCGGCCCTTGTAGAGCACGTGGATCACGTCGGGGACGATGTAATCGAGCAGCCGCTGATAGTGGGTGATGACGATGAAGGCGTTGTCGGGGCGTTTCAGTTTGTTGACTCCCGAGGCAACGATTCGCAGCGCGTCGACGTCGAGGCCGGAGTCTGTCTCGTCGAGGATGGCCAGCCGGGGCTCGAGCATCGCCATCTGGAAAATCTCGTTGCGCTTCTTCTCGCCGCCGGAAAAACCGACATTGACGCCACGGCTCGAGAAACTGCTGTCCATTTCCACGTAGGCCATTTTTTCGCGCATCAGTTTAAGGAAGGCGGCGGCACCCAGCGGTTCGAGGCCGCGCTGTTTGCGGTGTTCGGCCACGGCGGCTTTCATCAGGTTGACATTGCTTACGCCGGGAATCTCGGTCGGGTACTGGAAGCCGAGGAAAATACCGGCCCAGGAACGTTCTTCGGGCGTGAGGGCCAGCAGGTCGCGGCCGTCGTAGGTGACGGATCCTTCCGTGACGGTAAATGTGTCGCGGCCCGCCAGGACGGCGGAAAGGGTGCTTTTGCCCGAACCGTTCGGTCCCATGATGGCGTGGACTTCGCCGGCCCGGATTTCCAGATCGATACCCCGGAGAATCTCTTTCTCGCCGACGCGGGCGTGCAGGTTTTCTATTTTGAGCAAAGTGTTCATCAGGCTTTACGCTTATACATTTTTTCCCAGTTCACCAGGGAAATGATGCCGTTGACAAGATACAGGGCGCTGACGATGGGCATAAAGATGTTGCCTACCGACAGATGCAGGATCAGCTGAGTGATGTTGACGATGATCCAGGCAACCCAGCAGTCCCATTTCTTCTGGGCGCTGAGGAACTGTGCGACCAGGATCAGAATCGTGACGCAGGAATCCAGGTACGGATGCGGGTCGGCCGGGAAAAGCCGACCGAGCAGCCAGCCCCAGAGTGCGGCCACCACTAGTACGACGGCGACCGTCAGGATGCGCTCGGGCCAGCTGAGCATCGTCACTTTCAGTTCGCCCGTCTTTTCGGAACTGGCTTCGCCGGCCTTGGGATGGGTCCAGCGATAATGGCCCAGGATATTGATACCCAGCGACACGGGCTGCAGGAGCAGCGAGGCCACGAGGTTTTTCTGCAGAAACAGGAAAAACAGGGCGACGGTATAGAGATACCCTACCCAGAAATTGTATTTGCTGCCCCGGCCTGCGAGAAACACGCAGGTCAGACCCAGCAGCGAGCAAACGAGATCGAGCCAGTAGAACGTCATCCGACACTCCCCTCCAGGGAGACTTGCAGCAGTTTTTGCGCTTCGACGGCGAATTCCATCGGCAGCTTGTTCAACACTTCTTTCGCATAGCCGTTGACGATCAGGCCGACGGCGTCTTCTTCGGTAATGCCCCGCTGCCGGCAATAGAAGAGTTGTTCGTCGCTGATCTTCGAGGTTGTGGCTTCGTGTTCGACGATGGCGCTCCGGTTGTCCGACTCGATGACGGGGAAGGTGTGGGCTCCGCACTTGTCGCCCAGCAGCAGCGAGTCGCACTGCGAGTGGTTGCGGGCGCCTTCGGCACCGGGCAGCACTTTCACCAGGCCGCGGTAGCTGTTCTGGCTGCGTCCGGCCGAGATGCCCTTGCTAACGATACGGCTGGTGGTATTGCGGCCGACGTGAATCATTTTCGTGCCGGTGTCGGCCTGCTGGTAGTTGTTGGTTACGGCAACGCTGTAGAACTCGGAGATGGAGTTGTCGCCCCGCAGGATGGTGCTCGGATACTTCCAGGTGATGGCGCTGCCCGTCTCGACCTGAGTCCAGAAGAGCTTGCTGCCGCTGCCCTTGCACAGGCCGCGCTTGGTGACGAAATTATAGATGCCGCCCCGGCCCTGGGCATCGCCCGGGTACCAGTTTTGGACGGTGGAATATTTCACTTCGGCATCTTTCTCCACGATGATCTCGACCACGGCGGCATGCAGCTGGGACTCGTCGCGCCGGGGCGCGGTACAGCCCTCCAGATAGCTCACGTAACTGCCTTCGTCGGCCACGATGAGCGTCCGTTCGAACTGGCCGGTGCCGCGGGCGTTGATCCGGAAATAGCTCGAAAGTTCCATCGGGCAGCGGATGCCTTTGGGAATGTAGCAGAACGATCCGTCGCTGAAGACGGCGCTGTTGAGTGCGCTGTAGAAATTGTCGGCGGCCGGGACGACCGTCGCCAGATATTTCCGGACCAGGTCGGGATAATTCTTCACGGCCTCGGAGAAGGAGCAGAAGATGATGCCCTTCTCGGCGAGCGTCTCGCTGAACGTGGTCTTGACCGACACGCTGTCGAACACGGCGTCCACGGCCGTGCCGGAACCGTCGGCCAGGCCGGCGAGGGCTTCCCGTTCGTTGAGGGGGATGCCGAGTTTGTCGAAGGTCTTCTCGATCTCGGGGTCGATGGTGCGTTTGCCCGATTTGTGCTCCGCCGGCTTCTTCGGTGCGGCGTAATAGATGATATCCTGGAAATCGATGGGCGGGATGTCGAGGTGCGCCCAGGTGGGCAGGGACATTTTCTGCCACTGCCGGAAGGCCTTGAGACGGAATTCCAGCAGCCAGGAAGGTTCCTCCTTCTTGGCGGAAATGAGCCGGATGATGTCTTCGTTGAGCCCTTTGGGCACGAACTCCTGCTCCACCACCGTTTCGAAGCCCTGTCCGTACTCGGCGCCCGTTACCTCCGCGATGATTTTCTCGCTTTCTTTCATAGTCGCCGCAAAGATAACACTATTTTAATATCCCTGAGCGTGGATGGGGATTTCGGCGCCTTCGGGGGTGACCAGGACGGGGCCGACTTCGGGTTGGGCCAGGTGGCCGATGATTTCGAAATCGTGGAATTCCTTGCGGAAGGCTTCGTGTTTGTCGAGCGGGATGACGAAAAGGAACTTGTAGTCGTCGCCGCCGTTCATTGCGGCCGTCACCACATCCATATCGATCTCTTCGGCCATGGCGAAGGTCTGGGAGGAGATGGGAATCTTCTCCAGATAGACTTTGGCGCCCAGTCCCGTGTCGCGGGTGAGCCGGATCACGGCTTCGCCCAGCCCGTGTGTGAGGAAATAACCGCGGGAGGGAACGATGCCGGCTTCGATGAAGCGGGCCGGCAGGCCGGCCTTGATCTCCGGGCTCAGATAACTGGCCAGGACGGCTTTGTAGGGAGAGAGGTCGGGCTGTTTGCCTGTACCAGTGAAGGCTACCTTCTCGCGTTCCAGCACGTGGAGGCCCATATAGGCGGCGCCCAGATGGCCGCTCAGGCAAAGGAGGTCTTTGCTCTGGACGGCGGGTCTGCCCTCCAGCACTTTGCGTTGCTGGACACCAGAGGCGGACAGGCTGATGGCCAGGCCGTTGACCGACGGATTCAGTTCCAGCGACAGATGCTTCACGCCGTGTTCGCGGACGGCGGCCAGCACGCCTTCCCACAGGGCCGCGACGTCTTCGTAGCAGAAGCGTTTCGACAGGCCGAGGACGACAGAGAGGGAACCGGGCTGGTACAGTGCGGCGTACAGTTCGCCCAGCACGTTCAGCACGGCTTTGTAGCCCAAATGCCGGAGGGGTGTGTAGACCAGGTCGAAGTCACAGCCTTCGAGCATCAGTTTATGTGCGGAACACCCCGCTCCGCGGCCGGCGGCCGGAAGGGGGTGTTCATTGATGAAACCGCTGCCGTCAAAGAGACGGTCGAGCGTGGCTTGTTTGCCTATCTGAGCGATATCTGTCCGGGGCATCTTGGGAAATTTTTCCCAAAGATACGATTATTCGGGCAATTTCTTGACGACATCCCATCCGGAGATGACATCGCCGTAGAGATAGAAGGTAACCAGGAAGGTCGTGCCGCTGGCCTGGTCGGTGACTTCGTAGTTCCGGGTGATGTCGCGGCTGCCCACGAACGTATAGTCGCCGAGCGACAGCGGAGCGAATTCGGGGACCTGGACCGGAGGATCGCCCCTCCGGCGCCGCTGGTTCCAGTCGAAACCGGCGATCAGGTATTGCATCCGCTTCTCGACCTGCGCCATGATGCCGGGATGGTGGAACGGGTCGGTGTCGGCACGACCGGGCGCCTTGACCTTCGGAAGCCGCCCGCCGTTCGCCGCCACGACAGCGCGGACGCTGTCGGTATAGGCTTTGAACCGGGCTGTCTGTTCCGGCGTACGGATGCCGTCGACCGTGAAGATCGAGATGCCCTGGGCGCCGGCCCGGAACGCTTCGTCCATACAGTCGGTGATGTCATCACTGTACATAATGCCGCAGTAGAGCTGGGTATCGGGATTCTTGTCGTAGTAATTCTCCGCCGTGCAGTCGAAGGCGAACGAAGGATCCAGCGTATAGAAATTGTGGTAGACCATCGGGAAGACGACGTCGAGATCCCATTTTCCCCAGTCCTGGCGCACCATGCGCGAAGCCATCTTCGGGGTCGGGAACGGGGAGGCGCCCATTACCTTGCCGTAGGAATGGACCGTCTCGGCCATCATATTGGCCACTTCCGTGATCTGGTCGCAACGGAACTGCCGCCACTGGACATCCTGGGACGGGTCTTCCTGCTCCCGCGGGTCATAGCCATACTTTTCCTTGAACAGCCGGATCATCTCCGGGTGGTACCCAAAGTCCCATTCGGGATACTCCCGGTCCTGGATGATGCCGTAGCGGGGCCACAGGGTGGTCGGGAGCACGACATCGACGAAGCGGTGGTAGTCGATGGCGATGCCGTCGAGTCCTTCGACCTCGCAGTAGGCGCGGATCTTCTCGTTGAGGAATTCGCGCACCTCGGGCAAGGCCGGGCACAGGAACTTGTAGTAGTCCACATAGGCAGTCGTATCGGCCAGGCTGCGGCCCAGCCGGTTGACGCTCAGCCATTCGGGGTGTTCCTGGAGGATCTTGCCCCGGTCGTGTTCGAGGTTCATGGTCCAGATCCAGGCATAGACCGTGATGCCGTGGGCGTGGGCGGTGGGCATGATGCGGCGATAGTCGTCGGGCGTCGGGGCGTTGAGCAGGATACCGTCGATGCCCACATCGTTCAGTTTCTGGCAGACGGCTTCGAAATCGGTGTTCGGACGCAGGTCGAGCCAGGTCCAGAAAATCGGGTAGGCGGGTTCGGTCTTCTTTCCCCCGCAGGCGGAGACGCTTAGCAGGGCGGCCAGGGCCAGGAACAGGAATACGCTTCGTTTCATAGGGTTTTATTTTACGGGAATATCGCGGGTCGGGACGACGACGCCTCCGGCCTCGTCATAAATGGTAACATAGATGTGGCCGCGCTCGACCCGGACGTCGAGCCGCGACTCGCTGTCGTTGACCAGGATCGGGAACGCATTGTTCATCGTTCCGGCCGGGTGATAGAAGTACTGGTGCAGGTCCGCGCCGATCATCAGGTCGATACCCGCCTTGTTGAGCAGGGGAACGAAGTTGTGGTTCATCCAGGTATGCGGCACGAAGTCGTCGGGGATGCCCGGATCGATCATAGGGGCGTGCAGGATGCAGATCTTGACGGGCGCCTTGCGGAATGCGGGTTCCTGCATAGCTTTCTCGGCCCAGGCCATCTGCTCCCGCAGATAGTCTTCGTAGATTCGGTCGCCGGTCAGGGCGAGGGAGTTGGCCACGCCGGTCTCGCCGGCATCCAGGACGATGAAGGCCACGGGGCCTTCGCGGAAGGTGTAGTAGTACGGAGCGGATTCCGCCTTCGGGAAGATTTTTTCCACCAGCGCGACGCCGCTGCCGCGGCCTTCGTGATTGCCGCGGGCGAAGAAGACGGGCAGGTTGGCGCCGTAAGGTCCCAGCGGACTCACTTCGTATTTGACCAGGCTGTCGACCGTCCAGTTGCCGGCCGAGATGATGTCGCCGTTGAGGAGCAGGAAATCATTGCTGTCGAGGTCGATGTCATCGAGCAGGGCCTCGTAGTGGTCGAGCCGCATATGGACGTCGTTCATCACGGTGAAGTGGCAGGTCTTCCGGTTGGGGTCGAAGGTCGTGACCGTGTAATCGCCGGAATAGATGTCCCGGCCATAAGCCGGCCTCCGCGGGTTGATCGGGTCGACCACCCGGTTGCCGATCCGGTACCGGTAGTCCGCCCCGCGCGAAAGGCCCTTGACGCGGACGGTGTGGAGCGTGCCGAAAAGCTTTCTTCCGGCATAATCTTCATAGACCCGGCGTCCGTTGGCCAGTTCCACCCAGCCCTGGCAGGGCATGGCGGTCGTCCACAGGACGGTGAAGGCATCTTCGCTCATATCCGTCACCCAGGGGCCGCAGGTCACGGGGTAGTCCTGGGCTTCGGAGCGCGGTTTGGCCGGCACCTTCGTGCTGTCGATCAGCTTGCCGTGGCGGTCCATCAGCGTGAGGGCGATCCGTTCGGGCGTCACGTCCATATGGATGGCGCTCACGGAATAGGATCCTTCCGTCCAGCGGCAAGCGATCTTGTCGGCGTTCTGCATATCGGTCTCGTCGAATTTGCGGCCGCGGTCGTTGTCGGAAGACGTGGTCTGGATATAGACCGTGCCGTAGGAGCCGTCGGTGACTTTGTCGTCGTACAGGGCGCGGGAGCGCACGTAGACATGGTTGTTGCCGGCGACGGCCAGGTCAACGCCCAGTTCGTCGAAGATCCGGTGCCAGCGGGCATACTGGACGCTCCGGCCGTTGGTGCCGGAGAACCATTCATAATGCATACAGACCACGATGAAGGTCGGCGGGTTGGCGCCGCCCCGCTCGAAGGCCACCGAGCTGCGCAGCCACTTCTCCGCAGCCTCGAATTCCGGTCCGTTGTTCATCCGCTCGGTATTGAGCATCAGGAAGAGCGTGTTCCCGTAGCGGAAACGGTAGCAGACGCCCATCTGGCCCTCGTAGCCGTTCTGCGGATAATAGGAGGTGCCGAGGAAGAAGGGATTTTCCGCAGGGAAGTCGTGGGAAACCATCGAATTCCGGGTCCAGTTGTCGTGGTTGCCGTTGACGCGGGCCCAGATGAATTCGTTGAAATTGTCTTCCTCGAACATCCGGCGCCAGAACGAATAGCTGCCGCCCCAGGCCACCACGTCACCGGGACTGAAGACCCAGTCGATCGACGGATCGAAACGCTGCATGGTGTCGATCATGCCCATGGCGGCCTCGAGCCGGGTGGGAATCGGCGGGTAGCTGTGGAAGTCGGAGATGATGCAGGCCGACCAGTGCGTCGCCCCGGCCGTCCGGAAGCGGTGTTCGGTACTGCGCGCGATGGCCGTGTCCCCTTTCTTTTCCACGATGACATACTTGTAGTCCGTGTCGGGCTTGAGATCCGTCAGGGTTGCGCCGAGTTTGGTGAAGACGGCGTCTTCCACGAAATCGCTGCCGTCGGCCTTCTTGGAGGAAAAGCCCTGGAAGGCCGTGAAACGCTCGTGCTGCGACGGCTCGACATCGCGGGCCCCGGCCCAGCCGGTATCGGAGGCTTCCGTCACCCGGACACAGGTATGTTTGAAAGTCGTGTCACAGGCCCAACTGATGCCGATGGAGACCGAAGCGTCGGCCCCCGGTCCGGTGGAGATGCTGAAAATCTTGTCGGAAACGGGAATGTCGGTAATGGCGGGCGGCGGTGTGCTGCCCGTCAGGACGATGGCCGCCAGAGCGGCAAAGGCAAGGCTGTAGAGGAAAGAAAGCGGAGACTTCATGTTATACTTTCAGTTTAATATGCAGTTTTTGGAGGATTCCGACGATGGCGATGCAGATCAGGGCAAAGCAGAAACAATTGACCAGATTCATCGGACTGTGGGTCAGCCAGTCGGGCAGCACGATGCCCGTGATGTCGGCAAAGCCGTAGAAGACGTAAGGAATCATATAGGTGCTCAGCGTCGCCGTGCCGGCCGGCCGGATGACGGCGAACCAGCCGCTCAGGCCCTTGCTGTTGAGGAAGCGGAGCAGCGTATAGACGGCGATGGCGATGGCCGAGACAAACAGGCAGCAGGGGAGCGTGAGGCCCAGCTTGGCGGCAATCCAGAACCGGCGCGTAAAGACACCGAACAGGAAGGCGGCCAGTGCGGTGCCCAGTCCGATCAGGATCCGTTTGCCCTGCGGCAGACCGGCGATCTTCTCCGTCACGACCGAGACCAGCAGGCCGCTGAGCGCCAGGAACACGGCTCCGCCGTTGCCGATATGCAGGACGCGGAGCATTCCTTCCAGGAAATTGGGGCGCGGGAAGTTGAGAATGGCCACGCCTCCCATCTCCGGACGCATCCGCTGGGTCAGGACGCAGACGGCCAGCACGGCCACCCAGACAGGCACAAGCTTGCGCAGCTTGTCGCGGCAGAAATAATAGACGACCGCCGCCACGAGATAGGTCCAGGCGATGCCGCCCAGAATGCTGAACGAAGTGTCGAAGACGCGGCCGTCGGGCTTGCGGTAGGTTACGGCCAGGAAAAGCAGGCAGAGACCACCGATGATTTTCAGGCAGGTGAAGAGGATGGACTGCCGGCGGGAGGGATTCTTCGGATAGGCGTTCCAAATCAGGAAGAACGAAGCCACGGCGGCCAGCCAGTAGGTTCCGATGCGGTACAAGGTGAAATCGGGTGCAAGCCGTGCTTCCGAATTGCCCAGGAAGGCGCCCATGATGAGCAGGGAGAGGACCCGGAGCAGGATGTGTCCCATGGTGGATTCCCCGCTGTAGCCTTTGCGGTACCGGTTTTCAATCGCGTAGGGAACCGACATTCCAACGCAGAACAGGAAGGCCGGATAGACGAAGTCCGACAGCCCCATGAAATCTACGCCGTGTTTGGCGTGTTCCATCCATTGCGGCACGTCGTGGACTTTCCAGAAGTCGTTGACGAAGATCATCAGCGTCATCGTCAGCGCCCGGAGCATATCGATGGCCAGGTTGCGGCCCTGGGTGTTTCCGTTGGCCATAGCGTCAGAACTCGGCGATGAGCATCAGCCACTTGACGGCCGTTCCGCCCCAGACCTCCTTGTAGGTGGCGGTGTTGAACTGGGGCCAGTAGGGCTGGTCTTCGTTGAAGTAGGATTGCATGCCCACGGGGATTTCGCCCACGGTTTCGCCCGGGAGCGCATTGTAGAGCTGGCACCAGTTGCTGCCTTCCCCGTAGATGAGCGACTGGCCGAACGGGTTGTAACCCACGACCCATTCCAGCTGCTTTTCGGCAATCTGCTTGAGCGTCTTGTCGTTGAGCAACCGGGCGCAGATGGCCGCGGCCTTGCCGTCGGAGAGGCTGCAGGCCGTGTTGCCCTTGAAGCTGAACCAGACCGGGAATTTGCGCAGATAGTGTTCCTCGTCGAGCTGAACGCCGTTGCGCATCATTTCCGCGTAGTCGGCGTCGGCGCCGCTGCGGATGCCGACCTGCCAGGCGTAGAAATTGGCGCTGTCCTTCACCTCGTCCTTGTGATACACGCCGCTGGGCATCATGCCGTAGGGCTCGATGTAGGTCATCAGGTCTTTCATATAGTTGCCGTAGAGGCGGACGGCTTCCATCCAGCGCGCCTTGTCGGGATGTTCCGGCTGGGTGGCGATCAGCGCCTCGAGCGCTTCCATATAGGCGTAGCTGCGCGACTGGTGGTTATAGTGGACGGTCGATTTCTTGTCCAGGTCGCGGTAGAAGAAGCCGCTGAGGCCGCCGCCCACCGGTTCGGTGCGCTGGCACTGCAGCGTGTATTCGATGAAGCGGGCGGCTTCGTCGGCGTAGCGTTTCTCGCCGGTGGCCTTGTAGAGCATGCTGGCGGCCCACGATATATTGGCGTGGTACTGGCTTTCGGATGTCATCCGCGTATGGCCGCCGGCCCGGTTCATTTCCGAAAGCTCCGCGAAGCCCAGTTCGTTGAAACGGGCCAGGGCGTAATCGTAGTCTTCGCGGGCCACCTTGAGGAGGTTGCCGGCCATTTCCGGATCGTCCGGAAGAATCTGCGAGGTGTAGGCTTCGATGCCGGCGAAAAGGAAGTTTTCGAGTGCGCCGTTGTGGACGCGGATCTCACGGCGGCCGGCATCGTCTTCCGTATCCAGAATGCCGTCGGTCCAGAGGTTCGTGCCCCACGACATTGCACGATAGCCGTCGCCCAGGCGGGAGCGGAGCACATAGTCCATGCCCCAGAGCCCTTCTTCCATCAGTCGGTTGTAGAGATCCGTGTTGCCTTTTTCAAGGGCGCGCTGCGCCGCCTGGAAGAAGGCATAGGAGATTTCAGCGCTCTGGACGGTCTGCTGGGACATGTCGCCCGCATCGTGCCAGCCGCCGTTGAGCGGATAGACCTGCCCCTTGTAGGTAGCGTGCAGGTCGGCGTGGCATTCGCCGTGGTGGCCGGGTACGGGATAGCCGCAGCGTTCCACAAACATAAAGTTGACCAGCCGCCAGGCGCTGTCGTCCCAGACGTTGTCGTCGATGTAGAAGGGCCAGGTGGTCACGTTGCCGACCTTGATGACGTACCGACCGGGTTTCCGGAGTTTGGAGAAATCGATGATCCGGTATTCCCCGAGTGCCGTTTCGACGGTCTTGACCTTGCCGCGCAGGGCTGTCCGGCCGGTTTTGTCGTTGATGATCTTGAACTTCCGGGCGTCCTTGACCGTGACGAGGGCCGTTTTCTCCATCAGGGTGGTATAGCCGGTGGTGGAGAAGATGATGCGGTTGTCGGCGGGTTTCCAGCCCTTGACCGGTTCGGGATCCGCGATGGTTTCGAGCAGGACGTTGTCCACGTCGAAGCGCAGGGTGTCGCCCATGGTCAGCTCCCGGCCGAAGATCTCGATGGCGAACTTGAGATACGACACTTTGTCGCGCTCCAGCCCCGTGAACTCGAGGTAGCAGTCGTTCCACTGGTTGTTCTTGAGGTTGATCTCGTGGTAGCCTTCCCGCCCGAAGCGGTCGGGAACCTTGACTTCGCCGTCGTTTTCGAGATAGAGGTTCAGATAGACTGTCCGGGCGCCTTCGCATTCGGGGTAGATGCTGAAGCGCAGCCGGTTGTAGGGGCGCCAGTCGGCGCCCTTCAGGTCGAAGGCCGCCAGGCAGGTGCCGCGGCCGAGACCCCAGCCGAGCATCTTCTCGGGCATCGACGGGGCCTCGAGCCGGAGGCTGTGCGTTCCTTCTACGGCACGGTCTGTCGTAAGCGAAATCGTGCCGATGCCGTCATGGGTCCAGCCGTCCAGGCTTTCCATGCCGCACAGGAGTTCCGAATGGAGCACTTCTTTCTGCAGACCGGCCGTTTCGACGGCCTTGTCTTCGTGGAGCCGCAGGGGCTTGTGGACGTAACCCGATTCGATGATATCCTTGCGGAAATTATCATCGACCTGGGCGAAGGCGGCCGTTCCGCATAGGATACAAGCGGCCAGGAGGAGGACTTTTCGGTACATGACGGTTTAGGATAAAAGGGGAGGCTGACTTGAGTCAGCCTCCCAAAGTTAGTAAAAAACAGCTTATCAGAAGTTGGCTTTGTCGACATCCCACCACAGGCGGGTGGACGCCTTGTCGGGGCCGCCGAGGAATCCGAGGGCCTGCTGATAGCCGGCCGCGTCGCTGCTGATGGTACTCTGCGGGTAGGTGCACCGGCGGACGATCTCGTTGCTCTTCAAGTCGCTGCTCGCATTGACGATGACCGGATACTGGCGCGGATAGCCCGTGCGGCGAAGATCAGTCCAGGCCTCGTATCCGTCCGGATAGATGGCGAGGTACTTCTGGTCGATGATGCGTTCGAGTTTGACCTCGTTGGAAGCGCTCTCATCCCACTTAGGCGAGAGGAAGTTGACGGCCGCGATGTCCCAGCTCGGCTGGATTGGGTTGATGTAGTCGGCCGGAACGGCGTTGCTGGCCAGATAATCGTCGACTCCGCCGACACCGTACTGGTTGAACGATTCTTTCACGCCGGCTTCATAATACGTTTTGGCGGAACCGCTCACCCAGCCGCGCAGGGCAGCCTCGGCAAGGAGGAACTGAGCCTCAGCCGGAACGATGATGATGGCGGCGTCGGTTTTCTGCGTGGAAAGCAGGGAGTAAGGAATGACGGAACCCTTGCCGGGGGCGTCGTTACCCATACGGATACTGGCAAAGTTGCGGCCGACGGCCTTGAAGGCATCGTCGGATGTCTCGATGAAGTATTTTCCTTCACGGGGATCCTTGTAGCCAGTAAGGAACGATTCAATCACGGCGCCCATATAGCAGTCGTTCCAGGCGGTCGACAGGGTGTAGAGCGGGTGCTGCCAGTTGGCTGCGTGCATGGTAACCACATCACCCTTGCCGCTGAGCAGGCCATAGGAATTGTTGATAGCCTTCTGGGCTTCGGCCTTTGCCTTGGCGGGATCGACCTTCACGATGTGCATGGCCAGACGCAGGCGGAGCGTGTTGGCGAAACGGATCCACTTCGAGAAGTCTCCGTTGCACCAGTCGTCGAAACGCTTGAAGTTGTTGGAGGTGGTCGAGCCGGTGGTCTTGATGAAGTTGTCCAGGGCGTTCACGGCAATGTCGAGGTCGTTGAAGAAGGCATTGTAGGAATCCTGCATGCTTTCGTAGTTGCCGCCAGTGGCGCTCTGTCCGTACTTGCTGTAGATGCAAGGGCCGTAGCAGTCGCACAGACGGCTCATGGCCATAACCTGCATGATGAGGGCAGGTGCGTAGAAGTGACGGTACTGGTCGTTGTCGGCCAGCGGCTTGATGGAGTTGAAGATCGGGGACATCACCCGTTTGTAGGTGAGGTTCCATTCGGAACTGATCCAGCTGTCAACCATAAAGAGGTTGCCGGTATTGGCGTTGGAGAGGAAGGCGGACACGTTGGAGAAGTATCCGGCCCAGAGGTCCGCGGTCAGGTTCTGCACCAGCTGGAATTCCCAGTTGCTGTTGTTGTAGTTGTAGTACACAGACTGCATGATCTGCGGATAGTAGGCGCCGATATTGTTGTAGTCGGCCGCCAGCATCTCGTCGGTCACGCCGTAGGGGTTCGTATTATAGTCTTCCCATTTCGCGCAGGAAGAGAACACGAAGGTGATAGCCAGTGCTACAAATAAAGCTTTGAATATCGTTTTCATAGTGGCTGTCTATTTAAAAAGTAACCTTGATGTTGAAGCCCAGAGACCGGGTCGAAGGCATACCGTAGAAGCTGAAGCCTTCGAAGTGGCCGTCCGTATCGAGAAGCGTGTCGGGGTCATACGGAATCTTCTTGTATAAGAACAGGAGATTTCTGCCGACGAGCGAGAGGGTCACATCCTTGATGGCATTGCCGAAGATCTTCTTAGGCAGCGAGTAGCCGATGGAAGCCTCGCGGAGACGGACGTTCGTCGCATCGTATACATAGAATTCGTTGATGCCTTCGAAGCCACCGACGCGGCTGAAGAAGGCTTCTACGTCGTTGAACTTGTGCCCTTCGTATTCCACATAACCCTGTTCGCGGCACTTGGCGGTGTAAGCGGAAGTGCCCCAACCGTCGAGGTCAGCCTGGGTGGCGTCGAGGGCGACACCGCCGAAGCGGCCGTCGATCAGGAAGTTGACATTGAAGCCACCGATCTGGAAGTTGTTGCTCCAGCCTGCGGTCAGCCGGGGTTCCGTGTTGCCGATATAGGTGAATTCACCGCTTTCCTTGTAGGGAAGACCCTTGTCGTCGAGCAGCAGGTTGCCGCTGTCGTCGCGGGCGAAACGGCGGACATAGAGGTCGCCATAGGAACCGCCTTCGGTCAGTTTGAGGGCGTAGCCGTGGTTGGTGGCGTCGCAGATCACGAAGGTCTGGATTTCATCGTTCAGCGCGATGACCTTGTTGCGGTTCAGGCCGAGATTGACGTTGCTCTTCCAGACGAAGTTGCGGGTCTCCACCGGGACGAAGCCGATCGTGGCCTCGATACCCTGGTTCTGGATGTTACCCGAGTTTACATAATAGGTCGAGTAGCCCGATCCGGCAGGAGCGTCGAGCGAGAAGAGCTGGTTCCTCGTGTTGGTCTTGTAGTATTCCACATCGAAAGACAGCCGGTTGTTGAACAGGCGCAGGTCGAAACCGGTTTCGAACGAGGCCGACAACTCGGGTTTCAGCGTGCCGAACGGCGCCGTGGTGTTGGAGGAGACGGAGCCGGAATAGGCGACGGAGCCGAGCGGGTTGGTGACGCGGCTGGGCAGGTCGTTACCCACGACGGCGTAGGAAGCGCGGACCTTGAAGAGGTCGACCCAGGAAGGCATGTTGAGGGCCTCGTTCAGGAGGATGGACAGACCGGCGGAAGGATAGAAGAAGCCGGTCTTGAAGCTCTGGGAGAAGGCGAGCGTCGAAGACCAGTCGTTACGGCCGGTCACGTCGAGGAAAAGCCAGTCGCGGAAGGAGAGGGTCGCCGTGGCGAAAACGCCGATCAGCTCGCCCCGGTACCAGCTTTCATCGGTACCGCGAACCGTCATATTGTTGACGGTAAAGATGTTGGCAAGCTTGAGCTCGCCGCCGCCATAACGGGAGTTGATGGTGGTGTTGGTGCTTTCGTCGTAGCTGATGCTCGTACCGATGGTGGCGTTGAATCCGAAGTCACCCCAGTTGTCCTTATAACCGGCCAGGAAGTCGGCGTAGGCAGTCAAACTGGTGCGTTTGCCCGTGATGTACTGACCGTTCTCGGAAAGGACGACACTCGGCGTCGTGGTGGCGTAGGCCTTGTAGGACTGCCGCCTTGCGGAGTAGTCGGCGCTGCCGCGGGCCTGGAGATAAACCTTCGGGGTAATGTCCCAGCGGAGGGAGAGCGAACCCATCGCGCGGTCGCGCCACTGTTCGCTGATGATGCGGTTGGTGATCCAGTACGGGTTCTCGTCGTCGTTGGCGGTGAGCGGTTTGTACCAGTTCTGCACCATCAGGTTGCGGTCCATGTCGTAGATCTCGAACTTCTCTTTGTACTCGTTGAAGTTGAGGTCGACCGGGAAGTGGTACACACTCATCACCGGGTTGTGATACAAACCGCCGGTGGTCGGACGGTTCTTGGTGTACTGGCGGATGAACTGGACCGAAGCGTCGAGCGTCAGATTCTCGGCGAACTTGGTGGTGTTGCGGAACGTGACGTTGTGGCGGCTCAGTTTGCTGTTTTTGCCCAGGATACTGTTGGCCGTAGTGTTACCGTAGGAGAGGTACGTCTGGTTCCGCTCGTTGCCGCTCTGGACGGAGAGGCTGTTGGTGAGTGTGTGTGCCGTCTCGAAGAAATTGTCGGCCGCAAGCACGCCGTTGGAGACCTTCGAGCCCCAGCTCTTCCAGGAAGCATCGTGTCCATAGGCGTTCTGGAGTTCGTGCCGATAGACGGCGTTCTCGAAATTGGTCGTGCTGTTGAAGGTCACGCGGGTCTGGCCGGCGACGCCCTTCTTGGTGGTGATCAGGATGACGCCGTTGGCGGCCTGGGTACCGTACAGGGCGGAAGCGGAAGCACCCTTCAGGATGGTGATGCTCTCGATATCGTCGGGGTTGAGGTTGCCGATGCCGTCACCGTTGTCGAAGGAAGCCATACCGCTCGAGCCGTAGGTGTCACCGCTGACGTCGGCGGAGCTGCTCATCGGCACACCGTTGATGATGTAGAGCGGTTCGTTGCCGCTGTTGACCGAGCGGAAACCACGGATGGAGATCTTCGCCGAACCGCCCATACCGGCCGCCGATTGGGTGACCGTAACACCGGAGGCCTTACCGGCCAGGGAGGTGATCATGTTGGCTGCGCGGTTGCCGGCGATTTCGTCGGAGGAAACCACCTGTTCGGCATACGTCAGGGACTTCGCCGCACGGGTGATGCCGAGGGCGGAAACCACGGCCTCTTCCAGGACGTTGTCGCTGTTCATGACGACGTCCACGACGTTTCTTCCGGCGACTTCGACAATGACTTCGTCATAGCCGACCGAAGAGAAGCGGAGGGACGCGTTGGCAGGGACGTTGATGGCGTACCGGCCTTCGGCGTCGGCGGACACCGCATTGCCGGTCCCTTGCTGGATGACCGTCACAAAGGGGACGGGATCACCCGACTGCGCATCTTTCACCTGTCCGGTCACACGGATGTTCTGCGCAAAGGCGGCAGACGCCGTGATCAGGCAGGTCAGGATGAGAATGATTTTTTTTAAGTTCATAACAGGTTTGTTTGTAGGTTGTATTGATGTTGGTTATGAATTCGGTTTGTGGGTATAGTCGATGGCCAGCAGCTTCCCGAAATGGGCGCGCAGGTCTTTCCATTTATAATAAGGGCCCTTCCAGGGGTTCAGCGACGGCAGGACGATCTCTTTCTCGTCCCGGAGGATCTTGACGATCACGTCGTCCGCGGCGTTCTTGTAGAAAAGCAGCTGCAGGTTGGAGCCCATGGTCATCTCCCGGAAGCAGTACCAGCCCAGGGCGGGCCCTTCCGCCATATGGCCGGACGTTTCGTTGCCGGCCACACGCAGGAAGGCCCACAGGGACATCAGCCCGGAGTCGTGGCCGAAACGCAGGTCGGCGGCCACGTCGTTGCCCGCCATTGCCGCGTCGGCCTTTTCCACGATGTCGACCAGGACGGCCTGTCCGGTCTCGTCGTAGCGGTTCAGGTTTTCAATCGTATTTGCAAAGTAGTTGTAGTTGGCGATGTCGTCGACATACCACAGGGTGAAAAGTTCTTCTTCGTTGAAGTGCCGGTAGATGTCCGGCACGTCATAGTCCAGCTTCAGGCACTGGCAGATCTGGCCCGCATAGAAAATATCATAGATGAACTGACGCACCTTGTAGCGGCCCAGATGCTGCGCCGCGAACCAGGGATCGGTGAACCAGGCGTTCATGATCCGCTCCGGATTGAGCCGTGCCACGAGGACGGAGTCCATGATCGTGAAATGCGACGGGTTGAGCGGAATGGAGGAGCCGGGCGCCAGGAAGGGCAGGAACCGGGCGCCGGCATACACCGTATAGTCGAGTTCCGGCGCATGGCCGGACAGGACCAGCGTGAAATTGGCCAGGCTCTGGATGCAGCGCTGGCTCGGGCTGGATACGGCGATCACGCGGTGCCGCTCCTTCTGCCCGAACAGGGATGGAACCCGTTGGTACAGGCGGTCGGCGATGCCCTGGTGTTCCAGCCCGCCCCGCGTCGTCAGGCAGCCGTCCTGCCCTTCGTGGAAACGGGCGAGGTCGTCGAGTTCGTCGCGGAGTGCCTTCCCTTCGTCGGTCAGGCAGCCCAGCAGGCCGAGCGTGTCGAGGATGCTGGAAACCCGGGTGACGGACCGCATCGAAGTATGATAGCGGCTGCCGTGCCGGCCGTAATGGCTCAGATAGAAAGGCGCGTAGCCTTCGGGCGCCGGCGTGTCGACGATCGTCTGGGGCGGTTCGTAGCTGTGATGGATGTTGGCCAGCCGCTCCGGATTCTCCCGCAGTAACGCACGGGCGTCGTCCTGGGCAAAACTCGGGACGACGGCCAGCAGGCAGGCAAGGAGAAAGAGGGTGCGTTTCATCGGGCGTGTCATTGATTCCAGTGGGTGAGTCCGACAGTTCCCGTCGCACCGCCTTCGGTCCGGCAGGTCACTTCCTTGGTCTCGTGGGGCAGCAGGGAGAAGAAGTTGTCGCTCCAGAAGGCCGGGACAACCAGGTTGCCCGCGGCGTCCTTGAGCGTGAGGATGTTCTGGTAAGCGACCACGTCGCTGTCGTTGGTGACGGTCACCCGGTAGCCGTCCTTGTCGGCAACGGCATCGAAGCGGACGCTGGCGGCGGGCAGTTGCGAGACGAAACGCAAATCTGCATATTTCACGATAGGTGTCAGGTACCAGTTGGCTTTCGCCCAGTCGTAGGCATTCCATCGGGCCGGCAGGCAATAGAAATTGTCAGTCACCGGATTACCGTCCGCATCGTCGAGTTTGAGGGCGAGGAATGTCTCCCTGTTTTTGAATCTGGTCAGATCGAAGACCTTCAGCGGTTCCCGGTCGAAGACGGTGACCGTCCTGCTGTCGGCGGCCACGGGTTTGGAGTTCGCATCGAGCAGCTGGAAGGAAGCCTTGACGGCCACGGGCTTGCCCGTTTCGTTGACGGCATAGACGCAGGCATCCTTTATATTATAGATGAGCTGCACGGGTTCGCAGGCTTTCTTCGTGCCGTAATAGCCAGCCGTCGGCACCAGGTCGTGGCCGTAGAGCTGCCAATAGATCGACGGCCAGGCGGAGTTGAGCATCCACTGGACGATGCCGGTGGTCCGGGGAAGATTGGCGCGGAAGGCTTCGAACATGGCCCGGGTTCCGTCATAATCCACGGCGTGTCCTTTCCGGACAAAGTCTTCCAGGTCGGCAGATTCGCCGTAGAGGCCTGCGATGGTCGCTTCGAGATACTTCGTGTTGTTCATCGCCGAGCCGGACGCTGTGGCGTGGCGGCCGATGGCAGCCTCCGGCGGCCAGAGCTTGTCTTCGGAGACCATCTTGCGGAGCGACTCGATCTGGGGAAGATTGGCGCCGATGCCCGTTTCGGTGTTGAAGCCGAAGGCGCCGCCGCAGCGGGTGTCGAGATACCAGTAGTCGGGTCCGATATACTCGTACGGGCCTTCCATCTTCGTGCCCGACGGGCCTGACAGTTCACTCACCAGGCTCTTGGCCGAGCCGATGTACGGCCGGTAGTCGAGCCGGGCGTAAGCTTCCAGATAGCGCGGTTCCAGGTCCGGATGGGGGAGCCGGTCGCTGCCGGTCATCCAGCCGATGACCGAGACGTTGTTGCGCAGCCATTTGACCTGGTTGACGAAATACGAATAGGCCAGGTCCATGGTTTCCGGCGTGGCGATGCAGCCGAAGCCGTCGGTTTCGGGGAGACCGCAATAGTCTTCCCATTCCCACTGGCAACTCCATCCCACCAGGGCCAGGATGCCGTATTTGTCGCACATATCGTACACGTAACGGTCTTTGCCCCAGATGTTCTCGAAGCGGATGGTGTTGAGGTTCATGTCCTTCACCAGGCAGACCTGCCGCTCGATGTTTTCGTGGGTGTCGCGCATGAAGATGTCGTCGGTCCAGCCGGCACCCTTGATCAGGACCTTGTGGCCGTTGAGGACGAACTGACGGTGACCGTATTCGTCGAGGTAGGCGTCGATGCTCCGGATGCCGAAGGTGATGGCATCCGTATCGGAAAGGCCGCTGCAATCGACCTGGAGATCCATATGGTACAGTTCAGGGGAGCCAAGCCCGGAGCACCACCAGAGGCGCGGTTTGTCGACGTGGAGCACCGGCGCTTCGGCGGGGGTCACGACGATTTCCCGGCTTTCCTTCGGTGCGAGCCGGACGGGAACTTCGAAGGTTCCGTTTTCAAAGCTGCCTTTAAACAGAGCTTCGGTCTCCTTGTCCGTCAGGTTGGTGAGCACGGCGCTGACGGTCAGGTCGGCGGCGGAGAGATCCTCCCGCACCTGCGGGCGGACGAAGCCGTCGCTCATCCGGACGTCGCCGGTGACGGAAAGGGTCACGTCGCGCCAGAGGCCCATGCTTTCGTCGACCGGACGGGGGTTCCAGTCCACGTAGCCCACGTTGAGATCGCCCTTCCGGGCCCGTTCCAGCGTGACTTCGAGTTTGTTGGACCGCTTGATGCAGTCGGTCACGTCGAGCGTGTAGCGGTTGAAGACGCCGAAAGTGGTGTCCTTCGCCCGGAGTTTCGTGCCGTTCAGGCAGATGTCGGCGGAATAACCGATGCCGTCGAACTGGAGGAAGACGTGCTTCCCGGCCATTCCCTTCCCGGAGAACTGTTTCGTGTAGGTCCAGGGCTTGTCGAACGGGGTTTTGTCGATCTTCCGGTAATTGTCGTCCAGGAAGTCTTCGTCGGTGATGACGCCGTTGGCATAAAGGACGCCGGCCACGGTCGAAGGGACAGTGGCGCTGTACGTTTGTCCTCCCTCCGCGCATTGCAGTGTCCAGCCGTCGGCAAAGGCGGTCTTGTCGCCCGGCTGGACACTGGGGGAGCCGCAGTTCGCCGTCGCCAATACGGCGGCGGCCCAAAACAACATTAACCTAAAAACTTTCATTGTAAATATGCTGCTCCGATTAGCGCGATTTCGTCGTTGTCGATTTGTCTGATTTTGAGTCTTTTCAAAGTTTCGGGATAGATGAAGGCCTTTTCGAGGCAGGCCTTCATGCTGTCCTTGAAATAGGGGAACGCCCGGGAAATCCCGCCGCCCAGCACGAGCATTTCGGGATCGTAGGCGTAGAGGATGGTGGCAACCAGGTTGCCGATGTGGCCGCCGACTTCCTGGAACAGCGCCAGCGCCTGCGGATCGCCCTGCGCCGCGGCTTCGGCCGCTTTTTTACAAGTGGTACCGTTCCGGGTGAAAAAGGGAGAGCTGCAGTACATTTCCAGGTCGGCGTCCAGATACCGGATGCAGCCGATTTCGCCGGCGCCGGTGTTGTGGCCGTTGTAGAGTTCGCCGTCGATGACGATGCCCAGGCCGACGCCCGTTCCCAGGGTCACGCCCACGAACGACTGCGGTTTTTCTTCCGCGAAATGCCGGTAGGCGCCGAGCGCAAAGCAGTTGGCGTCGTTGTTCAGCCGGACGGGAACGTGAAAACGCGCTTCCAGAATCTGTTTGAGCGGCACGTTCTGCCAGGACGGGATGTTGACGGCGTTGTAGACGACACCCGTTTCGCGGTCGAGGGCGGAGGGAACGCCGATGCCGATGGAGGTGACCTCCGGCGTGAGGAATTCCCCGATCCGGTCCTGCAGCGACTGAAGGGTGCTCTCCAGGGAGGCATCCCTGGCAAAAGAGCGGACGGAGGCGGAACGGACGAGCTGGCCGTCTTCACCGAACAGGCCAAATACGATGTTCGTACCGCCGATGTCGATACCTAATCTCATAGTTTTCAGTCAAAAGGGTTACAGTATCAGCAATACAAAATTACTGAATACACAGGGAGCAGAACGTGTAATTTGCGTATTTAAATGCTCAATTTGCGTTTTTTTGACTGCGCCATTCCGATGGGGTACAGCCTTTTAACTCCTTGAACCTTCGGCAGATACTTTTGGCGTCATCTTCGCCCATCGTATAGGCGATTTCCTGGATGGCGTCGTTGGTCTCAAGGAGCAGTTCCGAGAAGCGGCCGATCCGCTGCTTGGAGATGTACTGGTAGATGGATTCCCCGAGCACTTTCTTGAAACGGACTTCCAGCAGTCTGCGCGAAAGCGGAACCTGCTCCAGCACGTCGCTGACCGTGATTTTCTTGTGGAGGTTCTGCCGGATGAACTGCAGTGCGGTCAGCACGTCCTTGTCGGTGGTGGCATAGGCGGAGGTGGACACCCGGTGGACGATGCGTTTGGGCTGGAGGGTGATGTCGCTTCCCTGGAAGGAAGGGTCCTGGATCATCCGGACCGCCATCTGGGCGGTCTCATAGCCGCCCTGTTCGATGTCGACCATGATGCTGGAGAGCGTGGGGTTGGAGAGCGTGCAGATGACTTCGTCGTTGTCCACGCCGATGAGCGAAAGTTCGGACGGAATCTTCACCCCGGCCGAGTTGCAAGCCTCGATCAGCGCGTTTCCCTGGTTGTCGTCGCAGGCCATCACGGCCACGGGCTTGGGGAGCGAGAGCAGCCATTTCTTGAGATCCTCCGCCTCATAGTACCAGAGGTTGTCGATGACTTGTTTGTCGTAAACATAGAAATGGTCGCCGAACCCGGCTTCCTCGATCCGCTGGCGGAAGCCGGCGCAGCGCTCGTCGGACCAGCAGACGTCCTGGTAGCCGAAAAAGGCGAAATTCCGGAAACCTTTGTGCAGATAGAGGTCGGCCGCCATCCGGCCGGTCTTGATATAATCGCCCGTGATGTTCGGAATGTTGTCGAACTTGGCTTTGTAGTCCTGGGCGAACGCCACGATGCCGTTGCGCCGGAACAGCTCCACGGGGTCGGATTTCTCAAACTGTCCGATCACCACGTCGGCGCCCCATTTCTTCGCCCACTTGATGACGCCGGCCAGGCCCAGATTCCGTTTGTAAGCCGGCGGCATCCGGCACACCACCCATTGTCCGGTCTCGTTGGAGTAGCGGATGATGCCGCGCAGCAGGGCGTAGGCGAAAGATTCTGTAAAGTCAGTTATAAAGAGGAGTCTGACCATCGGAAACCCACTTTTGTCCGGTTATCGCTGTTATACAGGCGTACGGCGTCAATGCCGTTGAAATCGACCGGGCCTGCGACGAATTCCGGCACGTTGTACGACCGGACGCTGCTGTCGTAGAAGTCGCGCGGGCTCTTCTGGGGCAGCATGAACGGTTTTGCGCACACGCCGTTTTCATCGATGTGGCAAATGTAGGCCCGGGTATAGAGCCCGTCGTCGCGCCGGCTGCCGAAGACGAACCAGCGGGAGTTGGAACTCCAGCTGTGGGCGCTCTCGGCATCGTCGCTGTTCACCCCGTCGAGCGGCCGGGTTTCTCCGGTCCGGAGGTCGAGGAGCCACAGGTCCGACTCGTGGTGCCAGGCCCCGAAGCAGCCGTAGTCCGCCAGCTGATACATGATCCATCGGCCGTCATAGGAGGGTTTCGGGAAGGAAACGCTCTTGCCCATCGCTTCGGCGAAGACCAGCGTGTCCACCTTGTGTCCGATGTCGCCGGTTTCGGGGGTGAAGTCCACGCGGCAGAGATTGTAGCGGATTTCCGTCACGTTGCGCGGGATTTCCTGCTCCGTGCAGGAAGCGAAATAGATGGCGCGGCCGTCGGCCGAAAAGGCCGGCATGTTCTCGTTCACGCCGTCCACCTTCACCTCCGGCGAGGTGATCAGCACGTTTTTCTCGGTGTCGTACACCTGCAGGTCCGACTTGAGGTCGTACACCTCGAGCACCTTGTCGGGGCGCTGGTGGAAACCCTGCCGGTTGATGTTGGTGGAGTAGGCGATGAAGCGCCCGTCGGGATGCCAGCTGGGGTAGACGCAGGCGGCCAGCGTGGAATCGGTCTTCATATTGTAGGCGACGGTCTTGCCGTCTTTCATAATGAAGGTCGCTCCTCTTTCGCCCCGCACGTGGAGACTGAAAAACTCCGGCCGGGTACGGTTGAAGGAATGGCAGTTCACGCAGCCGTCGAAGTTCTTGCCGCCGATCAGACAGACCTCGTCGAACGACGACAGGTCTCTTTCGTAGATGCCTATGTGGGAGAAGGACTGGTAACCCGGGGCGATGAGCCGGTAGGCGATGCCGTAGTCGATGGCATCTTCGCTGACATAGATCTCGAACGGCTCGAACCGCGTCCATTTCCCGTCGAACTTTCCGCACGCCGTGACCTTGACCGTCCCGCCCCGGGATGCGGCCAGCAACTTGTGCCAGGCCTTGACGGGGAAATTGGCGCTTTTGCCGGAAGCCTTGACGGTCATTCCACCCGCACCTTCCGCGACGGCAATCACCTTCTCTGCGCCGTCGATGTCAAAGTCGAGGGGCGCGATGGTGGCGGGGACGGTTACACCGATGTAATCGGGATAGATGTCCGGCTGCCGGCCGGCCGGCGCGAAGCGGTCGGGATGGCCGGTGCACGCCAGGACGGCGAGCAGCAGCGGCAAGGAGAGAAGGAGACTCTTTTTCATACGCCCAATCGATAGAAATAGTAGTACCAATAGGTGTGGCCGAACTGCTTGGCGAGGGTTTCGGCCGGCGCCCCGCTGCCGTGTTCCCGCATGAAGAGATTGAACGCATTGATCACGGCCGGTTCGATGAAATCGGGTACGTTGTCCAGGCTGTGTGCCGTGTCGGCGAAGTCCAGCAGAAATGCCTCCTGATAGCAGCGCGGCACGCCGCCCGGATAGCCCTCGAAGGGGCAGAAGCGCACGAAGCCTTTCAGGTTCTTGTCGAGAAGTGTCCAGGAGAGCAGGTATTCCAGCGCCATATGGTTGGCGGGATTCTCCTGGACCAGATAACCCAGCATGGTCTCCATGGCCTGCCGGTTGTAGAGGAAGTCGTGGTCGTGGAGCCGGACGCTGCGGAGGTATCCGTATCCCGGATCCGCATCGATCGCGGCATCATTGCCGCACAGCGCCATCCTGGCCCGCGCCCAGCCCCGGTAGAAGAGCGTCTTTTCCAGGGCTTTCAGATACTTTTCGGCCACCTTGTGGTTCCCGTTGATCAGGTTGGTCTCCGCCAGCCGCTTGTAGGCCCGGACACTTTTCTGGAAGTCCGGGATCAGTTCCTGCGCCTCGAAGGTATAGCGCTGGCTGGCATTGACCATGCCAAGCTGGAAATAGGCTTCGGAAGGGATCAGCGGGTGGATGTAGTCGTTGGTGTACTTCGGGAGCAGGCCGTCCGGGCCGTTCTGGTAGAAGTCGAACAGCCGGTGGGCGTTGCCCGTCTTGATCAGCGCCAGATTCACGCTGGCCATCTCGAACGGTTTCTGGGGATTGTCTTTCCGGGCTTCTGCGAGGATGGCGTTCCACTGGAATCTCCGGGTCAGGAAGTCGTATTTGAAATAGGTCTCCATCTCTCCGTCATAGGCAAGGAAGACGCCCAGGGCGCCGAGGACCATCACCGCGCCGAAGGCCGCGGTTCCTTCCCAGGCCTTGCCCTGCCGCTTGAAGATCGGCGCAAAGACCAGCACCAGCGCTTCGGCCGCCGCAGCGATCCACGGCCAGGCCGGCATATGATGGTGGAAGCGGTAGTAGTTGATGCCGTACAGGAGCCGGTAGTAAGGATAGCCCATCGTCTTGTGGAAGCAGACGATGCATCCGGCGAAGACGGCCGCCATCAGAAGGCCTGGCAGCCACTTCCGCTCGTGGACGAGATAAGCGATGATGAACAGCACCGAAAGCGGACCCAGCAGGAAATAGAGCAGGGCGGTCGCGACGACGGCGATGCCGTTTCGCAGAAGGGCGGGGCGGATGCGGATGACCGCCAGGGCGCAGAGCAGCGACAGCAGGACCGCCACCAGTGTGCAGGGCATGGCGTCGGCATCGCAGCAGTAGATCAGCAGCAGGATGGACGGGACGAAGGTCAGGGCATATCCGAGCGGTGACGGACTTTTCACCAGGGCCGCCGTCACGGCCTGGATTGCCGCGAGCAACAGCGCGAGGATGAGGCTGCCGGCTGCCGAATAGTAGAAGAACTGCGTCAGGAACCGTCCGCACCAGTCGGCCAGTCCGCCGGGAACCGCCAGGGTTTCGGCCCAATACCGCCACGAGAACTGGAAGAGCTGGAACTGCTCCTGGCCGTATACTTGGTAGGGGTAGGCCAGCCAGAAGAAGAGGAAGACGGCCAGGGCGAACAAGCCCGGGAACAACGTCTGTTTAAGGGATATCCGTTCCATAGTTGAACTGTTCTTTCTTGCCCCGCTTGAGCAGCCGCCAGGCCTTGTGGCTGTTCAGGGACACGGGTTCCGTCACGAATTCGGGGATGTTGAAACTCCGCAGCATGGTGTCATAGTAGTCGCGGGGCTTCTTCTGCGGCAGCAGGAAGGGCTTGCCGGGCACGCCGTCCGCGTCGATGTGGCAGATGTAGGCGCGGGTGTGGGTGCCGTCGTCGCGGCGGCTGCCGAACACGAACCAGCGGCTGTTGCTGCTCCAGTTGTGGTAGCTGTCCGCGGCGTCGGGGCTGTTCGCGCTCGCCAGGTTCCACGAAGCGCCGGTCGCCAGGTCGAGCAGGCACAGATCCGCGTCACGGTGCCAGATCGTGAAATTGCCGAACGACGAGACGGTGTACATCAGGTATTTCCCGTCAAACGACGGCCGCGGGAAGGAGACGCTGAAGCCGGCCGGGGCGGCCAGGACCAGCGTGTCGACGCGGTCGCCGAAGCGGCCGCTTTCCGGATCGAAGGCGATGCGGCAGAGATTGTAGCGGATTTCATTCATCTGCTGGGGAATGGCCTTGGGCGCGGCGCTGCAGAAATAGAGCGACTTGCCGTCCGGGGAGAAGGCAGGGAAGGTTTCCCAGGCGATTTCGCTTTTCAGCAGGGGACACGACAGGAGCCGGTTGTTCCGGATGTCATAGACCACGATGTCGGATGCGTAGTCGAAAACCTCCAGGACATTCTCCGCCCGCTGGTAGAATCCCTGCCGGGTGGTGTTGGTGGAGTAAGCGATATAGTTGCCGGTCGGGTGCCAGTACGGGTAGACACAGCTCGAGATCGTGGAGTCGGTCTTGGTATCGAACGCCTTCAGTTGCGCCTGCTGTTGGATCAGGGTGCCGCCATAGGAGCCGCGCACGTGCAGGTTCAGGTCCTTGGGGTCGCACTGGTTGAAGGAATGGCAGTTAAGGCAGCCGTTGACCTCTTCGGTGCTGATGAGGTCCTTCTGCCGGTAGGACGACAGGTCCCTTTCGTAGATGCCGAGCTTGCCCATCCCTTCATAGGAAGGCAGGATGAGCCGGTAGGCCAGTCCGTAGTCGATGGCATCCTCGCTGACATAGAAGTGGAACGGCCTGTGCTGCATCCACTGTCCTTCGGTGAACCCGTATGCGTCGACCTGGATCGACCGGCCCACATTGGCCTGCAAGAGTTTCCTCCAGGCTTTCCGGGGAAAACGCGCCATGGATCCGTGAACGTGCAGGACGGTGCCGTCGTCGCCCGTGAGCGTCACGTCGAGGCGCTCGGCCTGGTCCATCGAGAAGTTGAGCGGCGCAATGGTGGCGGGAATCGTCACGTCCCGATAGTCCGGGAAGATGCGGGGCTCCCGCCCGGAGAATACGGGATCGTGCAGGCCGCGACCGCAGGAAAGGGCCGTGAGCAAAACAAGCATCAACAGGGGAATTCGTGCGCGCATAACCTACTTGAAGAAATAATAAAACCAGTATGTGTCCCCATACCGTTCCTGCATGGCCGCGAGGGGGACGTTGGCGTTGAAGTCCCGGGTAAAGGCTTCGAAGCGTGCAGCGAGGGCCGGCGTGATGAACTCCGGGAGATCGTCGGCGGGATAGCCGGACCGGTTCCAGTCGAGCACGAACCCTTCCTGCCAGGCTTTGGGGACGGCCGAGGTAAACGCTTCGAACGGACAGGCCGCGACGAAGTCGCCCGTGAATTTGTGGAGAAGGTACCAGGCAAGCAGGTAATTCAGCGCCGTGAGGTTGCCCGGGTGCTCGACCAGCAGCTGCTTGATCGAAGCGTCGGCCTGGTTGTAATCGAAGATGTAGTCTTCGCCTTTGTAGCGCTCGTAGCGTTTTTCGATGTATTCGTTGGGGACAAAGGGACCTGCCGGATCTTTCAGCAGGGCGAGCCGCTCGTTCGCCCAGCGCCGGTAGAATAAGGTATGGCTGAGTGTCGTCAGGTATTTCCGGGCCATTTCGAAGTTTTCGTTGACCAGGCTGATTTCCGCCAGCAGTTTGAAGACCGGGGCGCTTTTCTGGTAGTCCGGGATGGCATTGAGGGCCTCGAAGCAGTAGCGCCTGGCGTTGTTTACCATCCCCAGCTGATAGAAGATCTCTGCGGTGGAGAGGCCGTCGTGGTGGGGCGTGTTTTCGTTGGGCAGGAGCGTCTCGGGGCCGTCCTGCTGGAATTCGAACATATGGCCGCCCAGGTGCCCCGTCTTGCAGAGGGCGAGGTTGAGGCAGGCGGTTTCCCCATAGGTCTTCGGGGCCCGCCGGGTGGCTTCGGTGACGATGCGGTTCCAGGCCCGCTTGCCGGCGAGGCTGTTGTAGCGGAGGCTCTGCTCGTCGTTCCGGCTGCTGCAGAGCAGGACGGCCGGGATGGCAAGGATAAAGATGGCGGCGTAAGCGGCCCGCCAGGCCCGGTCGTTTTCGGCCAGGAGCCGGCTTTCCGCCAAGGCCACGACGGCGGCGGCCGCTACGGCCGCTACCCACGGCCACACGGGCATCCGGACGTGGACCTTATAGTAACTCAGCCCGTAGAATAGCCTTCCCAGCGGGTAGGGGAAGACCAGGCTCGCAACCAGCGGGCAGGCAATCGCCAGCAGCAGGGCCACGACGCTGAAGCGCCAGTTGTGCTCCTGGATGGCGACGATGGCGGCAAACAGTACCACGAGGCTGCCCAGCAGCAGATACAGGACCGGAATCAGGAGGAAGGTGCAGATGCGGCGGATTTTGGCCGATCGGATTCTCTTGACGGCGAGGACGGCGACGAGCGTGAGGCAGAATGCGGTCAGCAGGCTGACCGTGGGGAAACGGAGACACATCACCATCATCAGAAGGATGGAAGGGATGAAGGTGGCCGCACCGATGACGGCATCCTTCCGCGTGCAGATCCGACGCAGAAGGGCGCGGATCAGGACCAGGAGGCCGGCGAGGATGAGGGCGCCGGGCCAGGCGTGGTAGAAGAACTGGGTCAGGAACCGGCCGAGGTAATCGGAAAAGCCGCCCGGGACGGATACCGTCTCCGCAAAATAAGCCCACGTACCTTCAAACAGCTGCAATTGCTCCAGGTTCACGGTATGGAAGGCATACCATACCGAGAAATAGACCGTGGCGGCAACCAGCAGCAGCAGCGAAACGGACAGGTCGATAAGTCTTTGCGAACGGATCATGGCCGGATTTCCTCCATTTACAAAGGTATGAAAAATCGCGCGTGCTTAGCACACGATTTGAGTGTTGTACTACGCAATTTGCGCTATTGTTTATGGATTTGTTGAAAAAAAGCCGAAAAAGCCCGTCGGGGCACTCCCGTTTTGGCGTAACTTCGTAACAGGTTTTATCTGCAGATCCGATGCTGTTGTTTCCAAATGCGAAGATTAACCTGGGCCTCAATGTCGTACGGAGACGTTCCGACGGGTATCACGACATTGAGACCCTCTTTTTTCCTGTGCCGGATTTGTGCGACGTACTCGAAATCGTCCATTCCGACGCATTCGAAATGCATCTGTACAATGTCAGGATCGAAGGCGAGAATCTCTGTGAAAAGGCCTGGCGGCTGCTGCACGACCGTTTCGGAATTCCGCCCGTGGCGATTCATCTTTACAAAAAGATTCCGATGGGGGCGGGTTTGGGTGGCGGTTCCGCAGACGCCGCTTTCACGCTGACAGGTCTCAACGCCCTGTTCGACCTGAATCTTCCGCAGGATGACCTGGCCGGTCTGGCCGCCAGCCTGGGCAGCGATTGTGCTTTCTTTGTTTACAACCGGCCGATGCTGGCACGGGGCAGGGGGGAAATTCTCACGCCCATCGACTTTTCGCTGGCAGGGCATCGGCTGCAGATTTACCCGCAGGACGTATTTGTTTCCACACGGGAGGCCTATGCAGGCGTCACGCCGCACGAGCCGCTCCATTCCATCGAATCCATCGTGAAACGACCGGTATCGGAGTGGAAAGGTCTTCTGGTCAACGACTTCGAAGAATCGGTCTTCGCACGGCATCCGAGCCTGGCCGCCGCCCGGCAGCGGCTATATGACGAAGGGGCCCTGTATGCGGCGATGACGGGCAGCGGGTCAGCGCTGTTCGCAATAACGTAGAATGTTTTCCGGCGTAGCGTCTTTGAGGATGACACGCTTCTGCCCGTCCAGCAGGTAGAGTGACGGGATGGCACGCAGCCAATAGATCTCGTCGCTATGCAGTCGCTGGTCTGCGTCGTATCCGCAGATCCATTCTTTCGGATATTCGGAGAGGTAGTCAAGCCAGGCCTGTACATCCTCGTCGGGATAGATATTGACCACCAGCAAACTGCCGCTTTCAATCAGGGACTGCATATACAGGCTGTGCGAAAAGGCTTCGGTGACCTCCTTGCAGTTGTTGCAGCCGGGATTGCTGAAAAAGAGAACCGTAAGTTGCGGCTTGCGGGCATCTATAATGGCATACAGGCTGGTCCGCCGGCCTTGCGGCGTGAGGAATTCAAAATCAGCGGCCTGGGTTCCCGGGCGGTTGAGGCGGAGTTTCGGCAGTATCCATCCGGCCCTGCTCCGCTGCTCTTCGGTGGCATAGGGCGCCGTCAGAAGATGCTCCGCCACGGGCAGATAGAGTTCTTCGTTGCGGTAGGGGCTGTTTGGATCGAGGAGGAACCGGTCTTCCAGGTCAATGAGCTGCCGCCACTGCGCGCTGTCGCCTTCCGCCGCGGTGAGCAGACTGTCCTGCCGCTGCCGTGCGGTTTCCGGCGCGGTGTTCCACAAATCGACGACATATTGTTCGAAACGGGCGTTTTGGGTGGCCTGTGAGCGGGCGCCGTATTCTGACAGCGACGGTCCCGTCGTACCGCCTTTGCAGGCAGCCAGCATCAGGAGAAAACTTCCAAGGAGGAGCAGGTGACATTTTGTCATATATCGGCTGTTGGCACTCAATTTGCCTAGTCCAGCAGTGCAAAATTAAACAATAAACAACAAAAAATACACAACTATGACCATTAAACCATTAGCAGACAGAGTTCTGATCGAAGCCAAGGAAGCCGAGACCAAGACTGCGAGCGGATTGTATATCCCGGATTCCGCCAAAGAGAAACCCCAGCAGGGCAAAGTTGTCGCCGTCGGCGGCGGCAAGAAGGATGAGCCGATGGAACTGTGTGTCGGTGACACCGTTCTCTATGGCAAGTATGCCGGCACGGAAATTACTGTCGATGGCAAAGACTATCTGATCATGCGTCAGAGCGATGTCGTCGCCGTTCTTAAATAAAGGAGGAATCAATCATGGCAAAAGAAATCAAATTCGATATCGATGCGCGCAACCTGATGAAGGAAGGTGCCGACGCATTGGCCAACGCAGTGAAGGTGACCCTCGGTCCGAAAGGCCGCAACGTGGTCATTGATAAGAAATTCGGTGCGCCCCAGGTAACCAAGGACGGCGTTACGGTCGCCAAGGAAATCGAACTGGAAGACCGCTTCCAGAATATGGGCGCCCAGATGGTCAAGGAAGTCGCGTCCAAGACCAACGACCAGGCCGGTGACGGTACCACCACCGCAACCGTGCTCGCCCAGAGCATCATCAACGTGGGTCTGAAGAACGTGGCCGCCGGTGCCAACCCGATGGACCTCAAACGCGGTATCGATAAGGCTGTGGCCGCTGTGGTCGAGGATCTCAAGAAGCAGAGCCAGGAAGTGGGAGACGACTACTCGAAGATCGAGCAGGTAGGTACCATCTCCGCCAACAGCGACGAGCGGATCGGCAAGCTGATCGCCGACGCGATGGCCAAAGTCAAGAAAGACGGTGTGATTACCGTCGAAGAGGCCAAGGGTACCGAGACGGAAGTGAAAGTCGTGGAAGGCATGCAGTTCGACCGCGGTTACATTTCCGCCTATTTCATGACCAACCCCGACAAGATGGAAACCGTGCTCGACCAGCCGCAGATCCTGATCACCGACAAGAAGATCTCTACGATGAAGGACCTGATGCCGATCCTCGAACCCATCGCCCGCGAAGGCCGCTCGCTGCTGATCATCGCTGAAGATGTGGACGGCGAGGCGCTGACCACCCTCGTGGTCAACAAGCTCCGCGGCACGCTGAAGGTGGCCGCCGTCAAGGCCCCGGGCTTCGGCGACCGCCGCAAGGAGATGCTTCAGGACATCGCTACCCTGACCGGTGCCATCGTGGTCTCTGAAGAGCGTGGCTTCACCCTCGAGAATGCGACGCCCGATATGCTGGGCCGTGCCGAGAAGGTGGTCATCGACAAGGAGAACACCACTATCGTCAACGGCGCCGGTGACAAGGACGCCATTGCCGACCGTGCCAACCAGATCCGCAAGCAGATTTCCACCACGACGAGCGACTACGACCGGGAGAAGCTTCAGGAGCGTCTCGGCAAGCTCGCCGGCGGTGTGGCCGTCCTCTATGTGGGTGCCGCATCCGAAGTGGAGATGAAGGAAAAGAAAGACCGCGTCGAGGATGCGCTCAACGCCACCCGCGCCGCTGTCGAAGAAGGCATTATCCCGGGCGGCGGTGTCGCCCTGGTCCGCGCCGAGTCCGCCCTCGCAGGCCTCAAAGGCGAGAACGAGGATGAGACCACCGGTATCCACATCGTGGCCCGCGCCATCGAGGAACCGATCCGCACCATTGCCGCCAACGCCGGCAAGGAAGGCAGCGTGATTGTCCAGAAGGTGAAGGAAGGCAAGGCCGACTTCGGCTATAACGCCCGCACCGACAAGTTCGAGAATCTGCTCTCGACGGGTGTCATCGATCCGACCAAGGTGGTCCGCGTCGCCCTCCAGAATGCCGCATCCGTGGCCGGCATGTTCCTGACCACCGAGTGCGCCCTGGCCGACATCAAGGAAGAGACCCCCGCAATGCCCCCGATGAACCCGGGGATGGGCGGCATGATGTAAGCCTCAGAAACGTCACCCCCGGCCTGACCGGGGGTCTACATTTCAACCTTCGTCACCATCCGGTGGCGGAGGTTTTTTTTGTTGAGGAAAGCGATGAGTTCATAGCCGGGTGCAACGGAGAACTTCTTGGAGAAGAGTTCAAGTCGGTCTTCGACACCATCGTGCGTGAAGGTCAGGTCCATATATAGCCGGGCCTTGCCCTTGTGCTGGCGGAATTCCTTGAGCAATTCCTTCCGGAGTTCGGGAGTGGCGGATTCGAGCGGAATCTCGACGTGGAACTCCTTGATGAAATCGTCCTTCGTATTGGACAGCAGGGCCATCTTCAGTATCCGGAGCTCAAAGTTGTCTCCCGTACCCTCGTCGTCTTTCTTGCGGAAACGCTGTCGGACGACACACTTGACCAGCAGGGCCGTATTGACCTGCATATACTTCATGAAGGTTTCGTAATCCTTGCTGAAGAGCGAAAAACTGTGGCTGCCTGAGAAGTCCTCCAGCGTGAAACGGCACCAGGGCTTGTTGCCGCTCTTGGTATAACGGATATCGCATTCCGACACCAGGCCTGCGACATAGAACTCCTTGTTCTGCACATCCTTGTCGGTCTGCATCGTCCGGTCGATCTCATCGAGCCGGGCGATGTTGACCGTGGCGAACTGCTCAATCTCGAACTTGAAGCGGTCGAGCGGATGGCGCGAGAGATACATTCCGACACATTCCTTCTCCTTCTTGAGGAATTCCATTTCATTGTACTCGGGCTGCAACGGCGGGATGGCCGGTCGGGCGGGCTTGAGGTCATCCATCGCGAAGAGGCTCATCGAAGCCGAAATCGTATCGTTCTGGAACCGCTGGGCATAACGCAGCAGGACATCGAGATAGACGTCGTCTTTGCCGCTGCCGGTCTCATAGAAGAATTGCGGACGGGTGATTTCCGTGAATCCGTCGAAAGCGCCCGCATAGACCATGCATTCCATGACCTTGCGGTTGATCAGGCCCAGGGGCATGCGTTCCACGAAGTCGAAGATGCCCTGGAACGGGCCGCCCCGATGACGTTCGGCGATGACGGCGTCGATCACGCCGGCGCCCACACCCTTGATGCCGCCCATGCCGAAGCGGACGTTGCCGGCTTTGTTGACAGTGAATTCCGTGGAACTCTCATTGACATCGGGACCGAGCACCTGGATCTGCCAGCGCCGGCAGTCATCCATGATCTTGGTGATCTCGTCCATATTGTCGAGATTGCAGCTCAGGTTGGCCGCAAAGAACTCGGCCGGATAGTGGGCCTTCAGATAGGCGGTCTGATAACTGACCCAGGCGTAGCAGGTGGCGTGCGACTTGTTGAAGGCGTATTCGGCGAAGGCCCGCCAGTCCTGCCAGATCTTGTTGAGCAGGGCGTCGTCGTGACCGTGGGCGCGGCCGCCTTCCATGAACTTGACATAGAGTTCCTCCATGTCCTTGATCTTCTTCTTGCCCATCGCCTTGCGGAGCTTGTCGGCCTGGCCTTTGGTAAAGCCGGCCAACTTCTGCGAGAGCAACATCACCTGTTCCTGGTACACCGTGATGCCGTAGGTGTCTTTCAGGTATTCCTCCATTTCGGGAGTATCGTAGGTGATGGGCTTGATGCCCTGCTTGCGGTCGACGAAGTCGGGGATGTAGTCCATCGGGCCCGGACGGTACAGGGCGTTCATAGCGATCAGGTCTTCGAAACGCTCGGGCTGGAGTTTCTGCAGCCACTCCTTCATACCCGGCGACTCGAACTGGAAGATCGACGTGGTGTCGCCGCGGCTGTAGAGTTCGTAGGTCAGCTTGTCGTCGATGGGGATGGCCTCGATGTCGATGTCCACGCCGTGCCCCTGCTTGATCAGGTCGAGGGTCTTGTGGATGATCGAAAGCGTGTTGAGGCCCAGGAAGTCCATCTTGAGCAGGCCGCATTCCTCAATATAATGACCGTCGTACTGCGAGGTCCATACATCCTGTCCCGTATCCTTGTCTTTCGACAGGCAGATGGGGATATAGTCGCTCAGGTTGCCGGGGCCGATAATGGTGGCGCAGGCGTGCATGCCCACCTGGCGGACGCTTCCTTCCAATTGCTGGGCGAACGAGAGGACCTCCTGGTTGAGTTCGTTGTTTTCTTTGGCCAGCTCGTCCCTGAACTCCGGAACCAGCCGGAAGCAGTTTTTCAGCGTGACCTTCACGCTTTTTTCTTCCGTCTCTCCTTTTTCGTTCTTCACCCGTTCGCTGAGGCGGGGCGGCACCATCTTCGACAGGCGGTTGCTTTCGTCGATTGACACGTGGCTGATGCGTGCCACGTCCTTGATGGCGCCCTTGGCCAGCATTGTGCCGAAAGTGATCACACGCGACACGTGGTCGGCGCCGTAGGTGTCTTCCACATAGCGGTGCGCCGCTTCGAGGTTTTCGAAGTCCACGTCGATATCGGGCATCGAGATGCGCTCCGGATTGAGGAAGCGCTCGAACAGGAGCTGGTATTTGATGGGGTCGAGGTTCGTGATCCAGAGGCAGTATGCCACCACGCTGCCTGCCGCGGAGCCGCGGCCCGGGCCTACGAGCCAGCCCTGGTTGCGCATGGCGCGGATGTAGTCCTGCACGATGAGGAAGTAGTCGGGGAAGCCCATCGAGGAGATGGTCTTGAGCTCGAAGTCGATGCGTTCGGCCTGCTCGTCGGAGAGGGTTTCGCCATAGCGGATTTTCGCGCCTTCGTAGGTCAGATGGCACAGATAGGCCACGGACTTGCAGAAGTCGTCGCCGCGGTAGATGCCCTTCGGGTCATTCTTGCCGGCTTCGATGTAAGTTTTGTATTTCTCCAGATAGGTATCGATGTCGCGCAGGAAGGTCTCGTCGATATGGTACTTGGGGAGAATGTAGTCGTGGTCGATCTTGTAGAGTTCCACCTTGCCGGCCACTTCGAGCGTGTTGGCAATCACCTCCGGATTGTCCGGGAAGAGTGCCGCCATTTCCTCTTCGCTCTTGAGATATTCCTGCTGCGTGTAGCGGAGCCGCTTGGGATCGTCCACGTCGGAGTTGGTGGTCAGGCAGATGAGGCGGTCGTGGGCCGGGCCGTCTTCCTTGCGGATGAAGTGCACGTCGTTGGTGGCCACCACTTTGACACCCTCTTCGCGGGCCAGGTCGAACAGGACGGGATTGACCTCCATCTGCGCCCGGTACACATCGTCGTCGAGACCGGGTACTTCGGTCTTGTGCTTCATCACTTCAAGGTAGTAGTCGTCGCCGAACACGCGCTTGTGCCAGCGGAGGGCCTCCCGTGCCGCTTCCACGTTGCCGTCCATGATGTCGCGGGGCAGTTCGCCCGCCAGGCACGCGGAGCAGCAGATCAGGTTCTCGTGATACTGCTCGATGATCTCGTGCGACACGCGCGGCTTGTAGTACATACCGTGGATATGGCCCTCCGTGCAGATCTTCATCAGGTTCTGGTAACCTGCGTAGTTTTTGGCCAGGAGGGTCAGGTGGTAGTATTTTCGGTGGTCGTTGTCCTTGAGCCGGTGGTCATAGTGCCGCGTCACATAGACTTCGCAGCCGATGATAGGCTTGACCAGGGGCTTCTTGTCTTCCCCCAGATTCGACTTGTCATACGCGTATCTGAAAAACTCCTTCACGCCGTACATATTGCCGTGGTCGGTGATGGCCAGGGCGGGCATACCGAGTTCACGGGCGCGTTCGAACAGTTTCCCGATATCGGACAGGCCGTCGAGAATCGAGTATTGCGTATGGACGTGGAGGTGTACGAAGGACATAGTGCGGCACTTTGAGAAAGGAAGAGCAAGTTAAGGAAAATATCGCGAAGGCACAAATAACATCTTTGGAAAAAGGCTTCCCCCGTGAAATCTGTGACTTGCTCTCCTCGCCGCCTTACGGCCTGTGGTCGCGGAGGAAGCGGACCATCTGGTCGATCTGCTTGTAGAAAGGCTTGTCTTCGCGGATGTGCGGCTGGATGGCACGGACGCTGTCGTAGGTCTTCCGTGAGGTGTCGCACAATCTGTCGTACAGGTCCAGGCAGTCGGTCGCCTGCGCCAGGGCGATGTATTGGATCGCAAGCACCTGTGTGACATTGGCTATCACCTTTTTGCAAAGCAGCGCGGAATTCGTGCCCATCGAGACGATGTCCTGGTTGTCGTTGTTGTTGGGTATGCTGTGCACGTAGTTGGGCATCGCCAGGGTCTGGCACTCCGCCGTGGTGGAGGTGGCGGTGAACTGGCAGGCCTGCATACCGTAGTTGAGACCCAGGGTCCCGGTATTGAGGAAGGGTGGAAGGATACCGTTGATACGGTCGTGGAAGAGGTAATTGAGCTGTCGCTCGGCCGTCATCGCCACGCGTGTCATTGCGATTTTCACCTTGTCCTGCTCCAGAGAGATATAGTCGCCGTGGAAATTTCCGCCGTGATAGACCGAACGGGTGTCGGGATCGACGATCGGGTTGTCGCAGGCGGAGTTCAGCTCATTTTCCAGTACCCGGCGTGCATTTGCCAGCGTCTCCTGGACAGGGCCGAGGATTTGCGGGATGCAGCGGAGAGAGTAGTAGGGCTGCACTTTGTGGCCGAAGGTTTTTTCCAGATGCCTTCCGTCGTACAGTTCATCTTCCCGCTTGCGGAGACAGCGGCTCGAAGCGGCGAGTTCCCGCATGCGGCGGGCAATCACCTGCTGGCCGTCCTGACGCCGGACTTCGTTGAGGGGTTCCGCCATCAGGTCGTCGTAGGAAGAGGCGATCTCATTCATCCATACCGCCGCGAGCGTCGCCCAGTCGAGCAGACGTTCGGCGTGCAGCTGGTTGATGCATCCGATGCCGGTCATCACCGAAGTGCCGTTGGTGGCGGAAAGTCCTTCCCGGATGTGGATTTCCACGGGGCGGATACCCAGTTCCGCCATCACTTCTCCTGCGGGGCGCCACGTTCCGTTGTACCGGACTTCTCCTTCGCCGATGAGATTCAGCGCGATGTGGGCCAGTTGCACCAGGTCGCCGCTTGCGCCCACGCTGCCGTGCTCGGGAATGAACGGGATGACCCTGTTGTTGATGAAGGCCAGCAGCGTCTGCACCAGTTCAGGATGGACACCCGAGCGGCCTTGCAGGAAAGTTCCCAGCCGCGCGATCATCGCCGCCATGGCCAGGTCGTCGTCGAGCGGGGCGCCGGCGCCGGTGGAATGGCTGCGGATGATGTTGTATTGCAATTCTTTGAGGTGGTCGTCTTCCACCCGCCACTGGGCCATCGGGCCGAAACCGGTATTGATGCCGTAGATGATTTTCTCCTTGCTGAACTTTTCCAGGAACGCATAACTGCGCCGGACGACGGCCATCGTTTCTTCGCCGATGTCCAGTTTCCGGTCCTGGCAGACGACCTGCTCCAGCAGGTCAAGGGTAAGGCGGTCTTGCATGGTACGACTTGTCAGATCAGGGGTTCTGCGGTCATTGCGGCGGGCTGCGGGATGCCCATCAGCTTGAGGATGGTCGGGGCGACGTTGCAAAGGGCGCCGTCCTTGACGGTCTTCACGTCGTCGCCGGCACCGATGACTACGAACTGTACGGTGTTGAGGGAGTGGGCGGTGTTCGGGCTGCCGTCGGCGTTGACGGCGAAGTCGGCATTGCCGTGGTCGGCGGTCAGCAGCACGACATAGTCCTGCGCCAGAGCTTCTTCCACCACGCGGCCCACCAGCCGGTCGATACAGGTGACGGCCTGCGTGATCGACATATAGACGCCGGTGTGGCCGACCATGTCGCCGTTGGCGAAGTTCAGGATGATGAGGTCTTCCTTGCCGGTGCGGATGACGTCGATCAGTTTTTCGGCCACCTCGGGCGCGCTCATCTGGGGCAGCAGGTCGTAGGTCGGGACTTTCGGCGAGGCCACCAGGATCCGGTCTTCGTTCTCGAACTGCGTCTCGCGGCCGCCGTTGAAGAAGAAGGTCACGTGGGCGTATTTTTCCGTTTCGGCGATGCGGAGCTGGCGTTTGCCCGCCTTGGAGACGGTTTCGCCGAGGGTGTCCTGGACAAGTTCCTTGTCGAAGAGGATATGGACGCCGGTGAAGGAGGCGTCGTACGGCGTAAGACAGCAGTAGTACAGGGGAATCGTATGCATTCCTTCCTCGGTCATATCCTGCTGCGTCAGCACGGTGGTCAGTTCGCGGGCGCGGTCGTTGCGGAAGTTGTAGAAGATGATGGCGTCGCCTTCCTCGATCTTGGCCAGCGGGGCGCCGGCCGCGTCGGTCACGACGATCGGTTTGATGAACTCGTCGGTGACGTCGGCGTCGTAGGAGGCCTGGATGCCTTCGGTGGCGGAGGTAAAGGCAGCGCCTTTTCCTTCGACCAGCAGGTCATAGGCGTCTTTGATGCGGTTCCAGCGCTTGTCGCGGTCCATGGCATAGAAGCGGCCGCAGACCGTGGCGACGCGGCCGGTGGTTTCGGCCATCTTTTGCTCGAGTTCGGCCACGAATCCCTTGCCGCTGCGCGGATCGGTGTCGCGGCCGTCCATAAAGGCGTGTACGAAGACCTTGTCCAGGCCCTGTTCCGCAGCGACACGGAGGAATTCATATACGTGGTCGAGCGAGGAGTGGACACCGCCGTGGGAAGTCAGGCCCATCAGGTGGAGTTTCTTCCCGGAGGTCTTCACGTAATCGAAGACGGCAGCGATTTCTTTATTTTCCAAAAGTTTATGTTCGCGGCAGGCGATGTTGATCTTCACCAGGTCCTGATAGACCACGCGTCCGGCGCCGAGGTTCATATGGCCGACCTCGGAGTTGCCCATCTGGCCGTCGGGCAGGCCGACGTATTCGCCGCAGGCCTGCAGATGGCCGGCGGGATACTTCGCGCGCAGTGCATCGATGTGCGGCGTTCCCTGCGTCCAGATAGCATTGGAATAGTCGTGGCGGCCTTCGCCCCAGCCGTCGAGAATCATCAAAAGAACTTTCCTGTCCATATTTTTCGTATATTTGTTATCTTAGTAATCGCGCAAAAATACGGAATATATGGCAACATCGAATCGCAAAAAGGGGAAAAAGGGCAAAAATACCGTCCGGGAAGGTGCACTCAAGCGTGCAAAGCGGCTGGCACGCGGCGAGCAGGCACCGCTGGTGCGGACGACGGAACGAAGGAGCAAATCGCTGGAGGAATTCGAAGGTACGGTCTCCCTCTCGCGCGACGGGTTCGGCTTCGTAAAGGTAGAAGGACGGCCGGAAGACATCTTCATCCCGATGCGCAAGCTGCATTTCGCCCTGAACGGCGATTTCGTGAAGATTGCGGTGTCGAAACACCGGATCCAGGCCGGTGCGAAAGGACGCAGCCTGGAAGGCGAAGTGGTCAAGATCATCCGTCGCAGCACCAAGCCGCACATCGGCATCCTGGTGGTCCGCGGCCGGCAGGTCTGGGCCATCGTCGAAGGCAAGAATATGCCGTATGACATCCGTATCGACGTGTCCGGTCCTTCGGAGCTGCCGGAGATCGGTGGCAAGCAGGCTGCCCATGGGATGAAAGTCGCCGTGCTGGTGACCGACTGGCCGAAGCGGAGCGCCGAACCGCTGGGCAGGATCGTCGACGTGCTCGGCGTCCCGGGCGAGAACGATACGGAGATGCACGCCATCCTGGCCGAATACCAGCTTCCCTACCGCTTCGAACCGGAAGTGGAGCAGGCGGCCGACAAAATATCCGAAGAAATCACGCCGAAAGACCTGGCCGGCCGCCGGGATTTCCGCGGCGTGACCACGTTTACCATCGACCCGGCCGATGCCAAGGATTTCGACGACGCCCTCTCGTACCGCGTGCTCGACAATGGCAATATGGAGGTTGGCATCCACATCGCCGACGTGACGCACTACGTGACGCCGGGCTCGCCGGTCGACAAGGAAGCCTTCGCCCGCGGCACTTCGGTCTATCTGGTGGACCGCACCATCCCGATGCTGCCCGAGAAACTGTCCAACAATCTGTGCTCCCTCCGGCCGAAGGAAGACAAGCTCACCTTCAGCGCCGTCTTCGAGATGAACGACAAGGCCAAGGTCATCGGGCAGTGGTTCGGCCGTACCGTCATCAATTCCGACTATCGTTTCGACTATGAGCAGGCGCAGCAGATCATCGAGACGGGCGAGGGTCCGCTGGCGATGGAGATGGGTAAACTCCACGCCCTGGCCACGATCCTCCGCAAGCAGCGTTTCGACAAGGGCGCCATCTCTTTCGAGCGGCCTGAGATGAAAGTCATCGTGGACGAGACGGGCAAACCCATCGACGTCGTGCAGAAGGAAAGCAAGGAGAGCAACTGGCTCATCGAAGAGTTCATGCTGCTGGCCAACCGCTGCGTGGCGGAATACGCCACGAAAAAGTGCAAGGCGAAGAATCCCACCTTCGTGTATCGTATCCACGAAAACCCCGATCCCGAAAAACTCGACAGCCTGCGCAGTTTCGCCAAGAATTTCGGCCATACGCTCGGCGACACTTCCAATCCGAAGACGGCGGCCGGCGCGCTCAACGAACTGATGAAAGAGGCCAAGGGAAAGCCCGAGGAAAACGCGCTGCAGCTGCTGGCCCTGCGCAGCATGGCCCGAGCACGCTATTCCACCGACAATGTGGGCCACTACGGCCTTGCCTTCCAGTATTATACCCATTTCACCTCGCCCATCCGGCGCTATCCCGACATGATGGTCCACCGCCTGCTGGCGATGTATATGGACGGCGCCACGTCGCAGGACAAGCTCTATTACGAAGACTGCTGCGAACACAGCTCCGTGCGCGAGCAGATCGCCACCGATGCGGAACGGGCCTCCATCAAGTACAAGATGGTGGAATATATGCAGGACAAGATCGGCCGCCTGTTCGAAGGCCACGTGAGCGGCCTGACGGAATGGGGCATTTATGTTGAAGTCGAACCCACGAAGATCGAAGGCATGGTCGCGCTTCGCGACGTCCATTTCGACTGGTTCGAGTTCGACGAAGAGAAATACGAAACGCGCGGCAAGGCTTCCGGCCGGGTCTTCCACCTGGGAGACCCCGTCAAGGTCCGTGTCCTGCGCGCCAATCTCGAACAAAAAATCCTGGACTATGAACTGGTTGAAGAAGAATAGCGTCATCATCGCTTTGTTCCTGTGCTTTCCTTTGCAGGCGCAGGAATCCGTGCCGCTTCTCGCGCCCGGCAACTGGACACACGAGGCCGTAGCCGACGGCATCGTCCTGCGCCGGGCGGCCTTTGAGGGAAATCTGTTCGCTGCCAACCAGTATCTGTGCATACTGGAGGTGGCCCCCGGTGCCCGTTTCGATATCGTTCCGTCGGCCAATGAAACACTGGAAACCACATCGGCCCTGGCGGCACGAAGCGGCGCCGTGGCTGCGGTCAACGGCTCGTTTTTCAATATGCGGCCGCCCTATGGATCCGTCAATTATTTGCGGGTTGACAATGCGGAGGTTTCGCCGAATGTGCTGGCCGGTATCCGTAAAACCCGTCGTACCCTGCAGCAGACCGGTGCCGTCGCAACATTCTACGGCAGTCTCTATATGCTGAAAGGCGATGCCCTGGGCCGTTGGGAGCGGGACATCGAAGCGGAAGACGTGGTGACAACCGGACCGGTGCTGCTCGCTGGCGGCGAATCCGTTCCGGTGGCCGGCGACCGGTTCAACACGAACCGGCATCCCCGTACGGCGGCGGGCCGGCGGGCCGACGGCACGGTGATCCTGCTGGTGGCCGACGGCCGCAACGCTCTCGCGGCCGGCCTGACGATGGCCGAACTTCAGCAGATAATGGCAGCCCTCGGCTGCCGCGATGCCGTCAACCTCGACGGCGGCGGTTCCACGACGATGGTCGTGCGGGGTGCTGTGGTCAATCACCCTTCCGACAACGGGCAATTCGACGCCGACGGTGAGCGTCCCGTCGCAAATGCCATTGTCATAAGTCTTCCGTAAAAACACTAGCCCTGGCGGCTAGTTACTGCGGTCGGTGAGAGAAGACGTGAGTCTAGAGCTCCCAAAATAACGCCCACCCTTGCGGCAGATAACCGTATACACAACGTGATGCACTAATAAACAAGTACACCTCCAATTGTGATGCCCAAGGTACAGGATTTTCGCGAAGTCATCCGCGAAGAAAAGAACGTCAGCATCAGCACAACTTACGAGAGTACCCCGTGTTCTCCCAAGCAGTTCCCGTCAAAGCCGGCTAGCAAAAAGGCCTTTCGGGCATGCTTTACTGAAAAATAAGGAGACTTAACGTCTTCTGTTTTGTTGACTGTTTGATCTTTTTCCGGATATAGCTTTTAGTGGAACGTACCACATCCGGTGTGATCCCTAAAATCTGACTGATTTCTTGCACGGTATAATTCATTTCAGTCAAAAGGAAAATTGCTTTTTCCTGTGCTGTGTTTAGCGCAGAGATGGCCTGCCTAAATGTTTCATCTTGCAGTGTCGGCGTTTTTTCCAATGCCTCCGTAATATTACCTGGAATATCGCGGCGCAGGTTTTCCAACATTTCAGTCAGAGGCTTTTCCAGCGGACTCTTTTGGGTAATGGAGAGATTGACCAGCTTTTTTAGCGAAGGAATGACGTTGTTGAAGGTCTTTGCCGTTGAAAGGAGCAAAGCCCTGACCAGTTTTTCTTCTTCCAACTGCTGCTGCTGAACTCTTATCAGTTTTTCAGCCTCCTTATGGCGGGTGCGAAGAAATAGAAAAATGCTGGCAGCCAAAAGTATAAGTAGGCCTGCTGCTAGACATGTGATATTGCGGGAATGCCGTACTCGATCCAGTTCTGACTGCGTCTTCGCCAAGTCGTATTGTTTTTCCAATTCGAGAATTCGTTTCGTAGTCTTCTGATCGTAGCTGGCGTTTAATGAGCGAAAAGCCTGTTGGGCATAATGAGCCGTAGAATCGGCTTCCCCGCGCAGATTATATAGTTCAGCCAGGTCCTGATATAATATATAGTAGTAGAGGCTATCTTCAGGACGCTTCAAAGCCAAGGCGGCTTTCTGGTGGAACAACGCGCTGTCAAGATCTCCTTTTAACTTGTAAGCTGCTGCCAGAATCTCGTGCTTGGCGCCGAGATCGCCACTTCCCGGATTCCATGCTAAAGCATATAAAATGGCACTATCGGGTTCAGATAGTCCGTTGAGGTAATAGATTGCTTTTGTATTATATACATTGTTTAGATGAATGTCGGAATGAAGGCTGAGAGTACTGTCCAATTGGCCGAAAGCTTGCCTGAGATGAAGACTATCATTGGTCATCGTCAGGCAGTTGACTAGTGAGCAGAGGTCAAGGATTTCATTCCGCACATTTCCGTTGTGTTTTTCGGCAAGTGCGGCTTTTTGATAATAATCGATCGCTTCTGGCACATTGTGCGTATGGTCATTGATTTTACCAAGATAGGCATAAAGCAGTGCGCTCAACCTATCATCATCCACTTTATCTTGTTCCACGATTATACTTGCCTGTTGCATCATTCTGTGAGCCATTGTATCATCAGGTGCCAATAAGTAGCGGACGACTCCGTGGTAGAAATATGCACGCGCCTTGTTCCTGCTGTCGTGACTGTGCCCAAAATAACGACTTGCGACAGCAATGAGAGAATCGTTTGAGAAGGGGATGTTATTCTTGTGTTGCGCGATGGTCAGGAGCAAGTCATAATAGGCCTCATTCTCTCTGGAAATCTGTCGGTATTTCCATTCGGAAAGCGAATCCAGCGCAGCGGGCGGGCTGATCTGCAGAACGCGGTCAATCTCGACAAGTCTTTCTTTCGCCGACGGTGGATTTGCCCATCCAATTTTGAACAATGCCAGCGTGATACAGAGAGGTAAAACAAAGACAAGACGCATCATCTGTCATATGAGCTTGTGGGGGTTTCGATGACTTGAATGGACAAAGAATAAGATCCATCAGGGAAGGATCTCGTGTCTAGTTCCAGAACTCCGGTTCCATTGATTATTTTTCTGGCAGAAACGACATTCCCATCTTTCCCGCTTGCTTCGGCAATGACTGCGCCCGAAAAATCTGTGATGAAAATGCTGACAGTTGTGGCGGAGCGGCTGGTTCGGATGTCCCAGCTCCTGACTCCAGTCGGATTCTCACCGTTCTGCTGCTGTTCCAAATGAACTATCTCGTCATGCTTTGATGAGTTGATGGGAATGCACGAGGTTATCAATGAGAGGGTTAATGTAAATAGGATGATGCTGTTTTTGCGGGTGTTCATTCTGTCGCGATTATTTCAATACAAAGTTATCGAAATAATGATAAGCATAAGACGAGCAGTCTTTGCCAATAATCATTTTTCGTATCATGGATTTGTAAACATCAGATTATAAGTTATATACAGATAATATTTTTCGGGCGCCCCACATTTAAAAATAGTCACCGTCAATCATAATTGACATCGAAAAAGTCCTGAAAAAGAACCCAGTTTCTTTAAAGAACAAGTTGTTTAAATTAATTTTGACATGTATTCCATCGCCGCCGTGGACAATTAAATCTTAGATAAAAGTAGAATAACAAATTAAAAACCATCGAAATGAAACGTCATCTTCTTTCTTTTCTTCTGATAATATCGGCAGTCGCATGCACTACTGAGGAACTGTTCGATGATAAAAATAACAGTTCAACAATACCTGTTGACGAAGCCGTTTCTTTGCTCACTGCCATCCTGCCGCAAACAAAGTCTGATAGCAATCTTCTCATTGATGAGATCATAACGGTTCCGAAAAGCTCTGTCATTGATGGCGCTTCGAGTGAAGGTCTTGTATATATTGTAAATTTTGCAAATGACGAGGGTTGCGCCATCCTTGCTGCAGATAGAAAACTGCCTGACCCCATTATCGCAATACTTGATAATGGCAGGATGGACCAATATTTTAAGATTCATACGCCACAGACTAAAAGCGGTTCTTCTCAAGACTCTTCAGGTCTTTTCGTTGAACAACTTCTTGTCGGCTATCTTCTCACGGAAGGCGGCGGCGGCGACGGTAACGACGGAGAAGGCGAAGATGGTGGAGAAGGTGGAGGAAATGGGAATATTGGTGGTGGAAGTGGTGGTGGATCTTCATCTTGGATTAATTATTTAACAATTAATCCTATGGTTCCATTGTTATGGGAACAAGGCCCTCCTTTTAATGATTTGTGTCCGACGAATCCCTCGGGTCAACACAAACCTGCCGGATGCGTACCTGTTGCAGTTGCGATGCTCATGACATATCGTCAGACCCCCACGAACTTAAGTATCAATGATCATTATTTAGATTGGGATGAAATGTGGGATGTCTGTAATTGTTCTTCCTATCTGGGATCTGATACAGGAATATATGATGTGTCTTTATTAATCAAAACGATTGGTGTTTTTTGTGAAACCTATTATACGACCAACTGGTCCTTTACTTTTCCTCAAAAAGCTTGTGATTTTCTTTCGATGTTTGCCGGATATTCAAACGTAGAGAACAATATCGGTTATGACGAGCAGTTGGTTCTTTCAATGTTATTAAACTATAAACCTGTCATTATCTGTGCCATTTCAGGGGTATTGGATGGACATGCCTGGGTTGTTGATGGACTTATCAGACAAGCAACTAATACAGATAATCGAGAACTGCTCCATTGTAACTGGGGCTGGGGCGGTATATGTAATGGCTATTATGTGTCTGGTATTTTTGACACAACGCAAATGGACCACAACGACCCCACATATGGAGATTGTACGGGATCGCTAGAATATGATTTTTCATGGTGGTATCGAATAATAACTTATTAACGATTTATATGCTATGAAACGAGTAAATTTATTGTTCAGTCTATTATTTTTGGTGACTACTTCATGTGTCGATGGACTGGAGACCGGATATCTGGTGACGGCGTACACGGATGCGGAATGGACAGCCCTTACAAAGAAGGAAGTCCTCGACAACAACAGTGCGTTTCCCTACTTTACCGAACTATCTGATTTGATGTCTGGTTTCCCTGAGATAGATCAATTAATAGTTATGGATCTTATGTCAAAGCCGGACGGCAAGTCCGACTATCAGGTCTTTTGGGCAGGCAGTGATCTGCATCAATCACTCAGCCAAAAGCACAATGATGTTGCCCCTTCCCCAATAGGGCGATTTGGCTCTGTCGCCCGAGAAACGGGATGTTATTATTATTACAAGGATTTCACCGAACTAAAAGTTTTCGCTGAAGAAGATTTTGATGAAGATCATCCTGCCGGATCCTCTTTATTGGATCTTCTTCATTTTGGCACGAATACGCCTAATCGAGTTCTGTTGAATCATTATCAGTGGCGGTTTTCTTCAGATGTCCTAATGGAAGAGAATCCGTTGTATCCTGAGATGAAAGATAAAATAGACGGGATTGAACCATATTATCAAGTATTCAATACCTTTAAACTCGGAACGGCCGTCCGTCCATCTGATATTACGATTTTGGGCTTCTTCGCCTTGTCTTTCGACAAGCTTCCAGAGCCGGTGGCGCCGAAGCATATTCACATTTGTTTGACGGCGGATGACGGAAGTGTTTACGAGTACGCAAAAGAACTCACTTTTGAGAAAATCAATAAGCCTTGATGAAACATTAGTAAGGAATACTCGTTCTGTGGCCAGCAGGAAGGTTGTTGTTCCGTTGCGGGCTGACGTAGGCTGGCGCTTCTTGGCATCGTTCTTCCATCAACCGCTCTTCCGATAAGTCGATGCAAAAAAGGATGTGCCTAGAGCCAATGATATCAAGGGCTCTATCGAATACGCTCCACGGAAGACAACCGCGACCAGACGCTGCGGCGTGCGACCAGGGTCAGGTAGACGGAGCGTGCGATGAGGTGGACGAAATAGGCAATATACAGCGCCTGGGCCCCGAAGTGCGGGGTACAGAGATAAAAGGCGGCGATGAACCCGGCGGCTGACCAGATCATACAGACCATCAGCGGCCGCGAGGCGGTGGCGCCGATATAGATGCCGTCCCAGATGAAAGCCACGCAACTGAGCACCGGCATCAGCAGCAACCAGAACAAATAGGCTTCGCTGGCGCCGATCACTTCGGCGTTGTCGGTCAGCAGTCCGATGATGGAGCGTGGGAAGACGGCATAGGCCACGGTCGATACGACGCCGATGACGGCACCCCACAGGAACACATATTTCACGGTCTCATTGAGCGAGGAGCGGTTCTGCTCGCCGATGTAGCGGCCGGCCATCGCTTCGCCGGCATAGGCGAAGCCGTCGACGAAATACGAGTAGAGCATCAGCAGTTTCATCATCACCGAGCTGACGGCCAGTTCCACGTCGCCGAACCGGGCGGCGAAGATCGTGAACCCTTCATAAACCACCAGCATCAGCATCGAGCGCACGAACAGGAAACTGTTGACCGAGAAGAATTTTTTGAAGTATTTCCACTTCATGCTGTGGAGGATGGTCGTCTTCTGCAGCAGGTCGCGGTATTTCGAGCGCATCAGCAGCAGCGCCAGCACCAGGCCCGTCCACTGCGCGATCAGCGTACCCACGGCCACGCCGCTGATGCCCAGCGGGGTGTAGAACGACAACAGCCAGCTGGCCAGCATATTGACGATATTCACCCACAGGTCGGTGATCATCGGGAACACCGTATTCTGCATGCCGATGAACCAGCCCTTGAAGACAAAGAGCGCCAGCGTGGCCGGCGCCGCCCAGATCCGGATGAAGAAATAGTTCCGGGCCACCCGCTCCACTTCCGGCGAGCAGTCCACCAGCAGGAACATTCCCTCGGCGAAGAGCCATTGGATGGCCAGCACGAGCAGCGAGACGATCAGCGAGGTGGCGATGCCCTGGGAGAAGGTGCCAATCGAGGCCTTCATATCGCCCCGGCCGTAGGCCTGGGCCGTGATGCCGCCCGTCCCCACGCGAAGGAAACCCATGTTCCAGTAGAGCAGGTCGAAGAGCATCGTGCCGATGGCGATGCCGCCGATCAGGGCGGCGTCGCCCAGGTGGCCGGCGATGGCCGTGTCGACGATGCCCACCAGGGGCACCGTGATATTGGCCAGGATGCTCGGCACGGCGAGCCGGACCACTTCCCGGTTGATGGGATTGCGCAGGGCCATCAGCGGTATTTCTTTTCTTCTTCCAGCATTCCCAGATAGGAACTGTAGCGTTCCGGGGCGAGGGTACCCGCCTCCAGCGCCGCCTTGACGGCACAGCCCGGTTCGTGCGTATGGGTACAGGGCTTGAAACGGCAATCGTCCATCACGCGCAGCATGTCGGGGAAGTAGGTGCTCAGTTCCTCGGGGGCGATGTCCACCAGCCCGAAGCCCCGGATGCCGGGCGTGTCAATCACGAAACCTCCGCCAGAAAGCGGATGCATCTCATAGAAAGTCGTGGTATGCTTCCCTTGCAGATGGCTCAGGGAAATCTCACCGATTTTCGGGTCGAGGGTCGGGTCGAGCGCTTTCAGGAGCGATGACTTGCCCACGCCCGAAGCACCCGAGAAGAGCGTCAGCCCTTCCCGGCAGAGCGCCCGCACCTGCGACAGTCCCGTCCCCTTCCGGGCGGAAATCTCGAGCACCTCGTATCCCGCGCCCCGATAGAGCGACTTGAACTGCGCAAGGGCTTCCTGCAGCTGCGGCTCCGTGTAGAGGTCCACCTTGTTGACCAGGATTACGGGACGGATGCCATAGGCTTCGCAGGTCACCAGGAACCGGTCGACGAACGCCAGTTTGGTTTCCGGCAGGATGATGGTCACAATCAGGAAGACACGGTCGAGATTGGCGGCGATGATATGGCTTTCGCGGCTCAGGTTGGTGGAACGCCGGATGATGTAATTCTTGCGGGGCAGGATCCGGGTGATGGTCCCGTCTTCGAACACCACCCGGTCGCCCACGGCCACGGGGTTGGTTGCCTTCGAGCCGGCCAGCCGCAGCTTCCCGCGGATCACCGCCGGGAAGGGATTCCATTCGGGCAGGACGGAAAGCAGATAGTGGCTCCCCGTATGCTTGACGACCGTTGCGATTCCTTTTTCCATCGGCGCAAAGATACAAAAATTAATTTCGTATCTTTGTAAGATAAAACCGCGTTTATGTACACTCTCGAAGAGATCGACCGCATCCTGGAAAACTTCGCCAGGCTCCGTCACATCAGCCGCGAACCCGCCAACCTTTATGAGCCGCTCGACTATATGATGTCGATCGGCGGAAAGCGCATCCGGCCGAAGTTGTGCCTGCTGACATACAATCTGTTCAAGGAGGACTTGTGCGATGCAGCGATTTTCCCGGCGATGGCGCTGGAGGTTTTTCACGAATTCACGCTGATCCACGACGATATCATGGACCGCTCCGACACCCGCCGCGGCTGCCCTACCGTCTATAAGAAATGGAACGAGAACATCGCGATCCTTTCGGGCGACGTGATGTCGATCCTGGCCTGCAAATACCTGGCCCACGCCCCGCAGGACGTGCTGCCGCAGGCGCTCGACCTCTTTACGACCACCGCCATGCAGGTCTGCGAAGGCCAGCAGTACGATATGGACTACGAATCACTGCCCCTGATCACGATGGATGACTACCTGGGGATGATCGGACTCAAGACGGCCGTGCTGCTTGCCTGCTCGGCGCGGATGGGCGCCCTTCTGGGCAGTGCATCTCCGGAGGTCTGCGACGCGATCTACGATTTCGGCTATCAGCTGGGCATCGCCTTCCAGATTACGGACGACTATCTGGACACCTTCGGCAACGAGAAAGTGTTCGGCAAAAGAATCGGCGGCGACATCGCCAACAACAAGAAGACCTGGCTTCTGGTGGAGACCTACCGCCGTTCCGATGCCGACAGGAAAGCACAGCTGGCCAAGCTGATGCAGCTTCCCGAAGAGGCCCGCGCGGAAAAAGTCGAAGCCGTCCGAAGACTCTATGTCGAACTGGGTGTGAAAGATGCGGCCGCCACGGCCATCCTGGCTCATCATCGCAAGGCGATGGCCGCCCTTTCCGGCGCCGGACTCGACCCGGCACGCACCCGCGTGCTCGAACAATTCGCGGAAGAACTCATCCACCGTGAAAAATAAACTGGAGATAATGGCTCCGGCAGGCAATTTCGAGTGCCTGCAGGCTGCCGTCCAGGGCGGCGCGGACGCCGTCTACTTCGGTGTCGGGCAGCTGAACATGCGCTCGCGCTCCGCCAACAATTTTTCTCCGGACGACCTGGAACAGGTATGCGGAATATGCTGTGAACACGGCGTGCGGACCTACCTGACCCTCAACATCACCCTCTACGACGAAGATCTCCCGCCGATGCGCGAGGCCTTGCTCGCCGCCCGGAAAGCCGGCGTGAGCGCCGTCATCTGTTCCGACATGGCCGCCATCCTCGAAGCCCGTCGCCTGGGCCTGGAGGTGCACATCTCCACGCAGCTGAGTATTTCCAACGTGGAGAGCCTGCGCTTCTACAGCCAGTTCGCCGACGTGGTCGTGCTGGCGCGCGAGTTGCGCCTGGAGCAGGTGCGGGCCATCCGGGAAGCCATCGACCGTGAAAACATCTGCGGTCCTTCCGGCCGGAAAGTCCGTATCGAGATGTTCTGTCACGGGGCCCTTTGCATGGCCGTTTCGGGGAAATGCTATCTTTCACTCCACGAATACAATGCCTCGGCCAACCGGGGCGCCTGCTATCAGGTGTGCCGGCACGCCTATGAGGTGACCGACCGCGAGACAGGCGCGCAGCTGCTGATCGACAACCAATACATCATGTCGCCCAAAGACCTCTGTACCGTCGGATTCCTCGACAAGATGGCCGATGCCGGCGTGACGGTTTTCAAGATCGAAGGGCGGGCCCGCAGCGAAGAGTATGTGAAAATCACAACCCGGGCTTACCGGCAGGCAGCCGACGCCATCGAAGCCGGCAACTGGTCGCCGGAGCTGGCCGAACGGCTCAAGGAAGAGCTCTCCACGGTCTTCAACCGCGGCTTCTGGGACGGTTATTACCAGGGCGCACGTCTGGGTGAATGGAGCAAGGTCTATGGCAACCAGGCAAGCCGGACCAAAGTCTATCTGGGCCGGGTTGCCGATTATTATGCCCGCCTCGGCGTAGCCGAAATCAAGATGGAGACCGGCTCCTTCCGTGTCGGCGACCCGCTGCTGATCACCGGGCCCACGACGGGCGTGGTCGAAGTCGAAGTCGCCGAAATCCGGCTCGACGACGCGCATATACTGGAAGAGGCCGCCAAAGGCGACCTCTGTTCCATTGCCGTTCCGGAAAAGGTCCGGCGTGGCGATAAGGTATATCTATTTAAGTAGCCACTTTTCGACGGCTTCGCGGAGCTGTTCGTCGTAGCGAAGCGCTACGGGCACGCTGGCCCCGTTGAAATAATAGCAGGTCACGATCTCCTGCTCGACCAGCGGCAGGATCTCGTCTTTCTTGGCGCGCAGGACAGTGGCTTTGTCCATATTCACTTTTTTCTGCAGGGCTTCGATCTCTTCTTTGTAATAGTCGTACAGGTTTTCGGTCCGGGCCGCTTTGATCAATTGGTCGAGCGCCGTCTGCGCGGCCGTGCGGGCATCAAAGTCCTGGGCGGAGGCAAACTTCACGAAATCTTCGTATTCCGCATCCGTCAGATGGAAATCCCGGTCGATGGTCTCGTGGGCCAGGAAGTATTCAATGGCGTAGGAACCGATGATGTCGTAATAGATCAGCGACACGGTCGGCCGGCTGAAAGGATGGTTCTCCACGACGATGTCGGGCGCAATGCCGCCGCCGGGATCCTTGTCGAGCGTGCCATCTTCGTGGCGGTTGCTGTAGTCGATGGCCTGTACGCAGCGGCCGCTCGGCGTATAATATTTGCCGGTGGTCACCTTGATCTGGGTGTTGTAGGGCATCGGCCGGATCGACTGGATCAGGCCTTTGCCGAAGGAGCGCGTGCCGGCAATCGTGGCACGGCCCAGATCCTGGAGGGCGCCTGCGGTGATCTCGGATGCGGAGGCGGAGTTGCCGTTGACCATCACCAGCAGGGGTATTTCCGTATCGACCGGCGCGTCGGTCGTACGGTATTCCCGGTTCATCTCCTCCACACGTCCTTTGGAAGAGACCACGAGGGTGCCTTTCGGCACGAAGAGCGACACCAGGTCGATGGCTTCGTCCATCACGCCGCCACCGTTGTCGCGCAGGTCGATGACAAGCTTTTTCGCACCGGCCTCCTTGAGGCGCAATACCTGGGCCTTGAATTCGTCGGCCATCTTGGCGGTGAAACCGTTCAACTGGATATAACCTATGTCATCGCGATAGATTCCGGCATATACGATGTCTGACACGTGGATCCGCTCCCGGATCACCACGATGTCGACCGTGTCTTTCGACCGGCCCTTGACAACCTTGAACCTGACTTCCGTGCCCGGCTGTCCCTTCATCCGGCCGGAACTCTGCTCCGAAGTCTCGTCATAGACGGGGATTCCGTCGATCTCGATGATCATATCGCCCGGCTGCAGGCCGTATTTGGCGGCAGGTGAGCCCTCGTACGGTTCGATGATCCGGACTCCTTCGCCCGGTTTCTTGCGGATCAGCGATCCGACGCCGCCGTAATTGCCGGTCGTCATCATTTCAAAATCCTCCCCTTCCTCCTCGGAGATATACACCGTGTAAGGATCGAGCGTGGCAAGCATCGCCCGCAGGCCCGTGGTGACCATCTTTTCGAAATCTACGGTATCCACATACGACTGGGAGATTTCCTTCAGGGCCGCATATTCGAGTTCCAGGCTCTTTCCCAGTTTGAAATCCTGGCTCTGGGCCTTCGTCTCCATCAGCAGGGCGCCCAGCAGCCATACGACGGCCAGGGCCGTCCCTTTCATCATACTTTTCATCTGTCTGATCATATATCGCACAAAAATAGCAATTTTATCTGTATCTTTACGTTCTCAACACAGCCGAAATGGACATTCTCTTCGCCTCCAACAACCCCCATAAACTGGAAGAGGCCCAAGCCATCCTGGGAGCCGGATTCCACGTGGTTTCCCCTTCCTCGCTCGGCTTTCCCGGCGACCTTCCCGAAACCCACGATACCCTTCGCGGCAATTCCATCGAAAAATGCTGTGCCGTCTGGAACCTGTTCCAGCAGGACTGTTTCGCCGACGACACCGGGCTCGAAATCGACGCGCTCGGCGGTGCGCCGGGCGTCCACACAGCCCGTTATGCCGGGGAAGATAAAGATCCTGCCGCGAACCGGCGGCGTGTGTTGAAAGAACTCGAGGGCCTTCCATTCGAAAAACGTACCGCACGCTTCCGTTGCGTCGTTTCCCTGATCGAAAACGGTGAACTTTCCGTATTCGAAGGCACCTGCGAAGGGCATATCGCCCTACGGGAAAGCGAAGGCGTGCAGGGTTTTGGCTACGATTCCATCTTCGTGGCCGACGGTCTTCAGGTCACTCTGGCCGAAATTTCGATCGAAGAGAAAAACGCGCTCTCCCACCGCGGGAAGGCGATGCGGATGCTGCAATGCCATCTCCAGCAAAAACACGGATAATCGTCCTGCACCTGACCAAGCAATCCGACCACGGCGTGGTGCTGCACGCTGTCGATTCGGACGCCGGGCGGCGCAGTTTTCTGGTACGCGGCCTGCGCCGGAGCGGTGCGACGGCCGCTTTCCACAGCCTTGCCCTGCTTGAAGCGGTAAGCGGGGAATCGCCGAAATCGACACTGGCCTATCTGAAGGAATGGACCCCCGCCCCGCAGCTGCCCCATCTGCGAAGCGACCTGATCAAAAGTACCGTCGCAATGTTCATCAGCGAGGTGCTTTACCGGAGTTTTACCAGCGAGATGGCCGACCCCGCGCTTTTCGACTGGCTGTGCGAAGCAATCGTAACCCTCGACGGGGCCGAAGGCAGCATAGCCAACTTTCCCTGCTGGTTCCTGGTCGGCTATGCCGTCCGGATGGGTTTCATGCCCGGCGAAAGCATCGAACCGGATGGCCTTTTCCCGCCTGCAGAAGCGGCTCTTTTCCAGCAGATCCTGCACTGTCCGCTCCAGGAAGCCATGGCGCTTCCCCTGTCGGCCCGCAGCCGTCAGTCTTTCCTCCGCAAAATGTTGCAATATTTGTCCTACCACCTGGGCACGACCATCGACGCCCGTTCGCTGGACGTCCTGCACGAAGTGCTGGCCTGACCTGAAAAATAGTAGCGGATTATTCGTTTTTTGCAAAATTTATTTGCAAATTTGTAGACTGTAACGACAATTCTTAACAATCCTTTTTATGCATATCACTTCTAACGCTCAGCAGTACATCGATCTGGAAGATCGCTATGGTGCGCATAACTATCATCCGCTGCCTGTCGTCCTTTCGAAGGGCAAAGGTGCTTTCGTCTGGGATGTCGACGGCAAACGCTATTTCGACTTCCTGTCGGCCTATTCAGCTGTCAACCAGGGACATTGCCATCCAAAGATCGTCAAGGCCCTCACCGATCAGGCCCAGAACCTGTGCCTGACCTCGCGCGCTTTTTACAACGACTGCCTCGGACCGTATGAAAAGTTCGCTACGGAATTTTTCGGCTACGACAAGCTCCTTCCGATGAACTCGGGTGCGGAGGCGGTCGAAACCGCCCTCAAACTCGCCCGCCGCTGGGGTTATGTGGTAAAAGGCATTCCCGAGAACGAAGCGTTGATCATCGTCTGCGAAGGCAACTTCCACGGCCGTACGATCACCATCGTCACGATGTCGAACGATCCGGACAGCTATTATAACTATGGTCCGTTCACCCCGGGTTTCATCAAGATCCCGTACGATGACACCGAGGCATTGGCCCGCGTGCTCGAGGAGAAGGGCGACAAGGTCTGCGCGATGGTTGTGGAACCGATCCAGGGTGAAGCCGGCGTCTATGTGCCGCACGACGGTTACATCAAGAAATGCTATGACCTCTGCCACGCGCACAACGTGCTCTTCGTGGCAGACGAGGTGCAGACGGGTATCGCCCGTACGGGCCGGATGTTCGCCTGCGACCACGAAGGTGTCCGCCCCGATATGATCACCATCGGCAAGGCCCTTTCGGGCGGTGTGCTTCCGATTTCGGCCGTGCTGGCCGACGATGAGATCATGCTGACCATCAAACCGGGCGAACACGGATCCACCTTCGGCGGATTCCCGCTGGCCGCCAAGGTCGCCGTCGCCGCCCTCGAAGTCATCCGCGACGAGAATCTGACGGAAAAGGCCGATTATCTGGGCAAGATCTTCCGCGAGGAGATCGGCAAGATCAAGTCACCGTACTTCAAGTCGGTCCGCGGCAAGGGTCTGCTCAATGCCGTGATCACCGAGCCGCAGAACGGCATCGAGGCCTGGGACATCTGCCTGAAGATGGCCGAGAAAGGCCTGCTCGCCAAACCGACCCACCGCCATATCATCCGTTTCGCCCCGCCGTTGGTCATTACGGAAGAGCAACTCCGCGAAGCGGTCGGCATCATCCGCGACGTGTTCGAGAATATGTAGAATAAAAAAGAGGGGCACGCCCCTCTTTTTTATTTCCTAAGCTCTTTCTTGAGCTTCTTGCTCTGCTTCAAGTCGTTCTTTGCGACTTTGAGCTGCTCTTTGGCGGCCTTCATTTCGTTCCGGTCGTCCTGGATGGAAGCCTTGCTTCGTTTGATCTGGGCGTGGGCGGTGTCGATGTCCTTGTCGTAGTCTTTGATCCTGCGCTGGGTTTCCTTGACATCCTGCTCCATATCCTTGATCCGGTCTTTCCGTTCGCGGAGTTGTTCTTTTTCGGCATCGTCGAGACCGTCGGTCTTCATCTGTTTCTCAAGTTCCTTATAAGCGGTCCTGGCACTTTTGAGAGTAGCTTTGTGAGCCTTCAGGCTTTCCTGGGTAGCTTTTTTTCCACCTTTGGCTTCCTTGATCTTGCTTTCGGCCCGTTCGATGGCTTCCTTGTTGCGGTCAATGTCGCGTTCGCAACGGCGGTCGATGTCGCGCTTGCTCTGCTCGGCACGGCGGACGGCATCTTCCTGCAGGGAGATGGTCCGTTCGAGGTCGGTGTTGTAATACTGCGCGTGGGCCTGCGTGCCGGCCATCAGGCAGAGGCAGCAGGCGGCGAGGGTCAGTAATCGTTTCATAATATTTAATCTCCTAAAGTTGCTACCATGACGGCTTTGATGGTGTGCATACGGTTTTCGGCTTCGTCGAAAACGATGCTGTTTTCACTTTCGAAGACCTCTTCCGTGACTTCGATGCCGTCGAGTCCGAATTTCTGATAAACGTCGCGGCCCGCCTTCGTCTCGAGATTGTGGTAGGAAGGGAGGCAGTGCATGAATTTGCATTTCGGGTTGCCGGTGCGTTCCATCATCTTGGCGTTGACCTGGTAAGGCATCAGCAGGGCGATGCGCTCTTTCCAGACTTCGTCGGGTTCGCCCATCGATACCCAGATGTCGGTATAGAGGAAGTCGCAGCCCTTCACGCCGGCATCCACGTCGTCGGTCAGGGTGAGGGTGGCGCCGGTTTCTTCCGCAATCTTGCGGCAGGTGGCGACGAGCTCCGGATCCGGCCAGAGCGACTTCGGGGCGACGATGCGCACGTCCATACCCATCTTGCAGCCGCCGACCATCAGGGAGTTGCCCATATTGAAGCGGGCATCGCCCAGATAGGCGTAGGACACCTTGTTGAGGGGTTTGTCCACGTGTTCGCTCATCGTCAGGAAGTCGGCCAGGATCTGGGTGGGGTGGAATTCGTTGGTCAGGCCGTTCCAAACGGGGACTCCGGAGTACTGGGCCAGTTCCTCCACGGTCTTCTGGGCGAAACCGCGGTATTCGATGCCGTCGAACATACGGCCCAGCACGCGGGCCGTGTCTTTCATCGATTCCTTGATGCCGATCTGCGAACCGGAAGGGCCCAGATAGGTGACGTGGGCGCCCTGGTCGTAAGCGGCCACCTCGAAGGAGCAGCGGGTGCGGGTCGATGTCTTTTCAAAGATCAGGGCGATGTTTTTGCCTTTGAGGCGCGGTTGCTCGGTGCCGGTATATTTGGCGCGCTTGAGATCGCGGGCCAGGTCGAGAAGGTACTGGATTTCTTTCGGAGTGAAGTCGAGGAGCTTCAGGAAGCTCCGGTTACGGAGATTGTAAGCCATAATTATTTGATTCAATAGTTTTTATTCTTTAACAATACGCGTGCCGCAGGCGGGGTTCTCCAACTGGCCTGCTTCTGTGATGACGCATTCCTTGCCGCCGTTTTCCACGAAATAGATGCCGGCCCGCACTTTCGGGGCCATCGACCCCTCGGTGAAATGGCCTTCGGCCAGATAGCGTTTCGCCTCCTCGACGGTAATCACGTCGAGCGGTTTTTCGTCGGGTTTTCGGAAATTGATATAGACTTTCGGTACGTCGGTGAGGATGTAGAGGGCGTCGGCACGGATCTGCGAGGCGCACAGGGCCGAAGCGAGGTCTTTGTCGATGACGGCCTCCACGCCGCTGAGCACGCCGTCTTCATCTACGACCGGGATGCCGCCGCCGCCCACCGTGATGACGATGTTGCCCACCTCCACGAGTTGGCGGATGATCTCGATGTTGTTGATCCGCACGGGCTTGGGCGATGCGACGACTTTGCGCCATCCGTTCCCTTTCGGGTCTTCGCGGTAGATGGCGCCGGTCTCTTCGTGGAAAGATTCCGCTTCTTCGCGGGTATAGTAGGGACCGACGGGTTTGGTCGGGTTGAGGAACATCGGGTCGTCTTTGTCGACGACCACCTGCGTAATCAGTGAAACGACGCGTCGGCGCAGGCCGTGACGGACCAGGACCCGGTTCATTCCCTGCTCTATGAGGTAGGCGATGGAGCCCTGGGTCTGTGCGCCGCAGAAATCCATCGGCATCGCCGCCAGGTCGAAGACCTTCCGGCCGGCTTCCTGCTGCAGCATCACCGTTCCGACCTGGGGGCCATTGCCGTGCCCGATGGCCAGGAAGTAGCCGCGGGCCACCAGGTTGTAAAGTTGTTCGCAAGTCTGTTCGACGTTTGCGATCTGTTCTTGATATGTGCCTTTCTGGCCGCTCCTGAGCAGTGCGTTTCCACCGAAAGCGACCATTGCAATTTTCTTCATATAGGGTGTATTCTGTTCTGAATCGGTACAAAGATAACCTTTTCCCGTAATAAATCCTTCGTCCGGTGCAAGATTTTGGGTTTGCAGTCTTTTTATGATATATTTGTATTTTCAAAAAGACTGAAAATGACGACAAGACGCCTTTTGGGCTTTATGTTGGCCGTGCTGCTCCTGACAGGGATTTCCCCGGCGTCGGCGCAGGACGATTATGCTTTGTTCAGCGACCGGGCAGAAACCGCCTCCCTGCTGTATCGCGGCCACAAGGCGTATGAATACGCGTTGCTCTACAACGGTACCTATTATTGGTATGGTCCTGAATATCAGATAGGAACGGTTGTTTATAACGGGAAGTCGTACCGGGACGTCCTGCTCAATATCGATGCGGCGCGTCAGGACCTGATCGTACGGGTCGGCAGCGGCATATCCTATAAGTTGCTGGAGCGCGAGTATGTCCGGGAGTGCTCCTTCTCCGGACGACAGTTCCTGAACCTGCAGTACCTGTACGGGGAACAGGCTCCATCCGGCTATTGGGAAATAATCTATGCGGGGCGGGCGAAGGTTCTCCGGCGCGTGACCAAGCATCTGGAACAGGATCTTGACGGCCGCAAGCGCGACGAGACGCGATACGACGGTCCTTTCCGGCGGAATATCTACCAGGCGTTCGTCTATTCGGCCGATTACTGCTATATTCCTGAAGATGGCGGAATCGTTCCGGTCAAGCGACGGAATGACGTCTTCAAACTGATCGACAAGAACCTGCGGCGCGACGTCCGCCGCCATATCCGCCAGCAGGAGACGGGCACCCGGCTGCCGTTCGACCGTTTCTGCGTGGAAGTGTTCAATTACGTGGAATCGAGATGAAGAAGCTGACCCTTTTCCTGTCCCTGGCCGCAGTGTTCTGCTGCGCCCTCACGCTCAAAGCGCAACCGGCGGGTGAGTCGTTCGGCGTGTACAAGGCCGATGTGGACGAACTGATCCGCTTTATCCGCACGGAGATTTCTTCCGACGTGTACTGCGTCCGTGACACGTCGGACCACAAGAGTTACACCATCCGCGTTCCGCGGACGGAATTCCTGCAGCGGGCCTTCCGGGAACTGCGGGAGAACGGATATTCCATTACGGAAATCGACGGGAAATATTTTATCCTGCGCGGCACCGACATCGCCACGAAACTGCCCGCCGGTTATTTTGACGAACGCAAGCCCGTGGTGGATACGGCCTTCCGGAAATATCTGGCCGACCAGGCCACGGTGATGACCTTCCAGAACAAAGTCTATGAGATCGGCGATCCCGATGCGACGCGTACCGGCGGCCGGGCGACGGTCCACGGCTACGTGCGCAATGTCTCCAGCGGAGAACCGCTGGTGGGCGTGTCGGTGTATCTGGAAGACGGAAAATCGTTCACCCAGACGGATGCCTACGGCTACTACAAGATGACCCTGCCCAAAGGTTCCGCCAAGCTGGGCTTCAGCGGTTATTCGCTGGAAGATATGAAACTCGACCTGGTGGTTTACGGCGACGGCGCGCTCGACGTGGTGATGAAGGAAAAGGTCTTCACGCTCAAGGGCGCTGTGGTGACCTCCGAGAGTATGTCGCAGCACCGCACCTCACATATGGGCATCGAAAAGGTGCGCATCAACCTGATCAAGAACGTGCCGGTGGCCTTCGGCGAGGCCGACGCCCTGAAGGTGGTGCTTACCCTGCCGGGAGTCAAGTCGGTGGGCGAGGCGGCCAGCGGTTTCAACGTGCGTGGCGGCTCGGCCGACCAGAACCTCATCCTGTTCAACG
>JAEEGI010001041.1_pt1 | contig 70863 bp, 50 predicted proteins | sample 8958751 | NCBI WGS metagenome assembly JAEEGI01 (sample SAMN16246545, study PRJNA631951) | gut metagenome | biome: gut microbiome; feature: rumen; material: KS-attached | host: Bos | place: Iran: Karaj | collected 2018-10
CCGGTGCGGCAGGCGCCGGCGCTGCGGCAGCCTCCGGCGCGGCAGCAGCCGCGGGGGCGGCCCCACCCAGAAGCGCGCTGATATCCTCGTCTGCTGCGGCGACGATGGCAAGCTTGCCGAACAGGGGGACGGTGGTGCCCTCCTCCACGAAAATGTGACGCAGCACGCCGGAAGCAGAAGCTTCGATGGTGTTGGTGAGCTTGTCGGTCTCCACCTCGAAGAGCGGCTCGCCTTCCTTGACCTCGTCTCCCACCTTTTTCAGCCATTTGCTGACGGTGCCCTCCGTCATGGTGAGACCCAGCTTGGGCATTACGATTTCTTTCGCCATGGTATTCCTCCTTGTATCGTCTTTACGTTCTTTTGTATGGAAAAAGCTTACGCTCTGAACATTCCCAATTCCTGCGCCTTGGACAGCGCCTTGCGCGGCAGAACGCGCCAGGGGCCGTCGTCGGTGATGATGAAGTCCGCCCGATCCCCGGGAAAGAGCTTGACCTCGCGCTCGCCGTCAAGGGCGATCATGCAGGGCTTTTCCGCGACCACGGTATATTTCTCACCCAGAGCCAGCTGCTGCTTGTCTCGGATATACATGGGCGTAAGGATGCCGGCTGCGATGGGCGCCTTCACGGGGATGCCGTCCTCGCCCAGCGCGATGGCGTAGCCAAAGGGGTCGCTGTCCTCCACGATGCGGTAGGCCCCTGGCACGGCGGAGAAACCGATGGAGGCCGGGTGGCAGCGGGAGACGATGATATACTTCATCTTTTTCGGATCCCAGATCGCCTTGGCGCCGGCGAACTCATCGTCGGATATGACCGCGTCGATAAGAGCCATGTCCCGGTATTCGCCGTTGACAAAGACCTGAATCCGCTTGTCGTGGATGCAGACGCTGTAGGGGTCGTCCATAATGGCGACTGCGGCTGCGGCCATACCGGCCACAGTGCCTTCCATCATCTGCGGATAGACGTTGTTGGTGCCGGTGGAGATGGACAGCATCGGCGTCCGCTTCAGAGACTTTGCAGCAGCGCGGGAGGTGCCGTCGCCGCCGAGAACCACCACGCAGCCGACGCCCCGCTCTTCCATGAGCCGGGCCGACTCAATGGTGTCGATCATGGAGGCGTCAAAGGGAAAGTCGAGCACTTCGATCTCGCAGCAGGGCATTTTGTCATCCTCAAGCTGGTACTGGACGCTGTAGCCCATAGTGAAGGTGTCCGGCATGAAGACGATCTTGTCGATGCCGAGCCCATAGGCCGCCAGCGAGATACGCTTGCAGATGTTGACTTTTTCGTTGTTGTCGATGGTGGTGGCATAGGACACAAGTCTCCGAATATCCTTGCCGGACTGGGGATTTGCGATGATACCTATGGACGCCATGATCATTCCTCCTCGCTTGTGTTTATACGCTCTTTACAAGCTGTGCTGCGGCCTTTGGGCCGCAGCACAGTTGGGTTGCCCGCTCCGGAGGCCTCCGGAGTAGGAAAGGTTTAGAACATCTTCTTCGCAGCTACCACGATGTCCGTATCGTTGGGCATATAGTACTGCTCAAGGTTGGGAGCGAAGGGGACAGGGGTGTCAAGGGAGCCGATTCTGGCAACGGGGGCATCCAGCAGATCGAACATCTCCTCGGCGATGATGGCGCTGATCTCGCCGCCGTAGCCGCCGCGCTTGGTCTCCTCGGTGATGATGATGGCCTTGTGGGTCTTCTCCAGACTCTGGCGGATGAGATCCTTGTCCAGCGGGAACAGGCTGCGGATGTCAATGACCTCGGCCTTGATGCCGTCCGCAGCCAGCGTCTTGGCGGCGTCGAGGGCGGTGTAGACCTGGCGGCCGTAGGTGATGATGGTAACATCTTCGCCTTCCAGAGCGATGCGGCCCTTGCCCAGAGGAATGGGATCCAGGCTGGTTACTTCGCCCTTGGTGGCGTAGAGGGTCTTGTTCTCAAAGAACATGACGGGGTTGTCGTCGTCGATGGACGTGAGCATCAGGCCCAGGGCATCCTGCGCGTTGCTGGGGTAGACGACCTTCAGGCCGGGGACGTGGGTAAGCCAGGCCTCAAGGCTCTGGCAGTGCTGGGCGGCGCCGCCGGTGCCTGCGCCCGCGGGCAGACGCACGACCATGGGAAGAGAAATCTTGCCGCCGAACATGTAACGCATCTTGGCAGCCTGGTTGACCAGCTGATCCATGCCGACCGTCAAAAAGTCGTTGAACATCAGCTCCGCGATGGGACGGCAGCCGGTGGCGGCGCTGCCGACAGCGGCGCCGATGATAGCACCCTCGGAGATCGGGGTGTCACGGACGCGTTCGGGGCCGAACTCGTCCAGCATGCCGGCGCTGACGCCAAAGCAGCCGCCAAAGGCGCCGACGTCTTCGCCGAACAGAATAACGGTAGGATCCTCGCGCATCCGGATGCTCATAGCCTCGCGGATCGCTTCTCCGTAAGTCATCTTACTCATCTCTCACGCACCTCCGCTTTAATATCCGAATAAACATCCTCGACGGTAGACTCCACAGGCGCGAAAGGCTGGGCATCTGCAAAGGCGATGGCATCGTCGATCTGCTTGTCAACGGCATCCTTCACGGCCTTGATCTCGTCCGCGTTCATGACGCCGTTCTCTTCCAGGTACTTCTCAAAGCGAGGCATCGGATCCTTGGCCATCCAGGCAGCCTGCTCTTCTTTGGGCTTATAGGTGGCGGGGTCGCCCTCAAAATGGCCATGCTGACGATAGGTCTTGCACTCGATGAGCGTGGGGCCCTTACCGGCTCTGGCTCTGGCGACAGCTTCTTCCGCCGCCTCATAGACCGCGATGGGATCGTTGCCGTCGACGGCAACGCCGGGAATATTGTAGGCAGCGCCGCGATCGGCGATGTCCTTGATGGCCTGGTGACGATCCTGGCTCATGGAAATGCCGTAGTGGTTGTTCTCGCAGACGAAGACGATGGGGAGCTTCCAGATGGAAGCCATGTTCAGGGATTCATGGAAGGTGCCCTGGTTGGTGGAGCCGTCGCCGAAGAAGCAGACGCAAACCTGATCGGTGCCGCGAATCTTCGCAGACAGGCCGGCGCCCACAGCGATGTTTTGACCGGCACCGACGATGCCGTTTGCACCCAGGATGCCCTTGGTACGGTCCGCAATGTGCATGGAGCCGCCCTTGCCCTTGCAGTAACCGGTGTAGCGGCCGAAGAGTTCTGCCATCATCAGGTTCAGATCGCCGTCCTTGGCGATGATGTGGCCGTGGCCACGGTGGGTACTGGTGATGTAGTCATCATCCCGCAGGCACTCGCACACGGCCGGAGCGATCGCCTCCTCACCCAGATACAGGTGAGCGAAGCCGTAAATTTTGCCCTCGGCAAACAGCCTGGCGGCCGCTGACTCGAAAGCACGGATGCGGCACATGCGGGTATAGATGTCTTTCATCTGTTCTTTGTTGATTGACATGTCGAACCTCCTATCTTGTAATGTGAGAATGCGTGTGCATTCTCTTTCTGCAGACTTTCGCCTGTTCCCTGTGAATATTGTAGGCTTTTCTCTGCAAAATCTCAAGTTCTTTTTTAATTTTTGAAGTGATTTCTACCGTTTTGCCATTCCGAAGCAAAAAAACTATACAATTTGACAATTCGGTAAAACTTTAACATGTCGAATTGAGAAATATATGAGAATAATTTGACCCGGGAGTGATTTTTATCGTCTCAAATTCTCAAGAATGAGACAAGAGACAGCCTGCAGCAAGCAGAGCTGTCTCTTGTATTCAGCCGTTATGATGACTGCCGTTTTTGAGGGACTTGGTATTGATGTCCAACTTTTTCATGCGGCGATACAGGGTCGCGCGGCTGATGCCCAGCCGTTCTGCGGCGGCCTGCACATCTCCGCTGCAGATGGTCAGCGCGGCCATGATGGCGCCGCTTCCGGAATCATTGGGCTCATGGAGCTGCTGTGAAATGGTATTCGGGCGATCCAGCGAAAAAGCGAGATCCTCAGCGGTCAGAACCGAGGAGCTGCTGACGTAGTACGCACGCGCGATGCTGTTCTGAAGCTCCCGGATGTTCCCCGGCCAGGAATAAGCGCGCAGACCGCGGAGAAATTCCTCCGACATTTTTTTGGGGGCGGAGACGCTGCCTTCGTTGAGCTTCTGCAGAAAGCGATCCGCAAAATCGTCAATATCGGAGGGGCGATCCCGAAGAGGAGGAATGTCGAGCTTCAGCATACTGACCCGGTAATACATATCCTTCCGAAAACTGCCTCTCTCGGCAAGCCGCTTCAAATCCTGGCTGGAAGAGGAGATGATCCGGATGTCCAGGGCGGTTTCCTGCGTGCTTCCGAGCCGCTGGACAGAGTGGGTCTCGACTGCGCGGAGAAGCTTGACCTGCAGCTCCAGCGGGATGGCGGATACCTCGTCAAGATACAGAGTTCCGTTCTGCGCAAGCTCGAATCTGCCCGGCTTCCCCTCGAAGACCGTACCCGGAAAAGCACCCGGCTCATAGCCGAACAACTCCATTTCGAACATATCGCGGGGAATGGAGGCACAGTTGACGACAACAAAGGGGCCGTTGGCGTTCTTGCCGGCGTTGTGTATGGACTGGGCGAGGATTTCCTTACCGGTCCCGCTTTCCCCCTGGATCAGAATGTTTCCTTCATAGCGGGCGAAGGTGGCGGCCAGAGCGAGTTTCTTCTTCATCTGCTCGTCCCGGGTCGTGTAGTCCCGGAAGGTGTAGATGGCCCGGTTTCCCGAGATCTTGTTCACGGCGTTGATCAGAGACTTCTGCTTCCGCAGCATCACGCCGAGGGTTCGGTAGCCGTACTCGCTGAGCGGGGAGATCGTGATGCTGCAGTACTTCTGCGCTCCGTTGACCGAGAGCGCCATATTGTCGGACTGCAGGGGAGCGCCGCTTGAAAGACTGCTGAAATCCCAGTTGATATGGGGGACGATGCTGCGAATTCCGATTTGACGCAGACCGTCGAGATCGGTTTCCAGCAGGGATTTTGCCGCGTCATTCATCCAGATCGGATCCCCGTCCATATCCAGCAGGATCATGCTGTCCTCGCTGCTGTCCAGCAGCGCACGCATCATCTCGGTGTTATAGGTGTTGATGATCTGAGATTCGATGTTGCTGGCGGCCTCCTTGATCAGCGCAAGCGTGTGGAGGTTGACGTCCTTTCGATCCCCTGACAGGTTGATGCAGCCGACGATCTCGCCGCTGGGCCCATGAATGGGCGCGGCAGAGCAGGTCCAGGTGTGGTGAGAGACACAGTAATGCTCCGGGCCGACCATCTGGATGGGGATATCGTAATCCAGCGCGACGCTGATGGCGTTGGTGCCGACCTCAAGGTTGCTCCACATGGCGCCGGGAATGAAGCGCATATCATTGCAGCGGGCGATCATGGCGGGGTGCCCCATGATCTCCAGAAGGTAGCCTGCCCGGTCTGTCAGAACGATGAGAAACTGGGTTTCGGAGATCAGCTTGTACATCTCCCGCATGATCGGCAGGGCGGTGTCCAGAAACAGCTTGTTCTCCGCACGAGCGCTTGCGAGAACACGCTCGTCGATGTGCCGGCCTTCGCCGCCGGAGGGATTGACGCCGGCAGCCTTGCACTTCCGCCAGGACTCGGCGATGGGCTGGCGGATCTCCGGACTCATGACGTCATCGAAGACAAATTGTGCCCAGAGCTCTGTCATCCGGTTGATCTCATTGATGTCTCTCTGCATATCCATCGTTTAGTCTCCTTCATTCAGGATGAGCGCAAGGATCTCCTCTTCGCGGATGCCCCCAAACAGGGAAGAAACGGGGAAGCGGGCAAGGATCCGGGAGAGCTCCCACGCATCGCGCCGCGCTCCGCGCAGAGCCTCACAGAGCTCTGTCAGCGGGGCGGTCGCCATAAAGTCACCGAAAAAAACGATGTCTTCGATCCGTTCCTGCCGGATATTCATCCGCACTTCCAGCGTCCCACCTGGGAAGCGGGCGCGGTTGCGGAACGCATAATCCGGGCTGCGCCCGTAGGTCCAATCCCAGCTCCGGTATTTCTCGTCCGCAAGCTTTCGCACGGAGGCCAGTTCGTCGTTGCCAAGCGTCTCTCGGATCAAGCCGTCCTGCGTGAGCTCCTGCAGCAAGCGGTCACGAAACTGCGGCAGGTCTGCCTTTGAAGGGAGATAGTCGCGGATATTCCCAACGCGGGAACGAACCGACTTGGCGCTCTTGGAGCGGAACTTGGCCGGATCCGCGTTCAGAGCGCCGGCGATCATGGCGGGGTCGGAATCGAAGAGCAGGGTGCCGTGGTGAAGGATCCTCCCGTTTGCGATCCGCTGCGCAACACCGGAGACCTTTTTTCCGTCGACGAGGATGTCGTTTCTGCCGCTGGTTTCTGCATCCACGCCCATCGCAGCAAGAGCCCGGCAGACCGGCTCGGTAAAGCGCCGGATCGTGAGCTCCTCTGCGTTTCCCGTGTCGCAGATGAAGGAGTAATTGAGATTTCCGAGGTCGTGGTAAACTGCGCCGCCGCCCGTCATCCGCCGCACGACCGTGATGCCGTGCTCCTCTACGAAAGAGGCGTTGATCTCCTCGGCGGTATTCTGGTTCAGTCCGATGACGATGGTGTTGGCGTTCTGCCAGAGAAAAAGCCAGTCTCCCTCCCGGCGGTTTTCAAGAATATACTGTTCCAGCGCGAGATTGTAACACGGGTCTACAGAGCCCGATTCCAGATAATGCACGGGCATTACCCGTCACCTCCTGTCTGTTGAAGCGCTGCAGGGACAGCCGGTCAGCCCTTCTTCGCCTCGGTTTTTTCGAGAAAACGCTGCTTCCGGATGATCACGCGGTCGTGAATTCCCTGCCCGATCAGGCCGCATTCGTCAAAGGCGCGAACCTCGAACACAAGTCTGCGGCCGTCGATTTCAATGAGCTTGCTCTCCGCCCAGACCTTCATGCCCACGGGGCTCGCGGCGTCGTGGCTGACAGCGAGCTTTGTACCGACCGTGCTCTGCCCCTCTTCCAGATGCGGTGCGACGGAGCGCTGGGAAGCTTCCTCCATCAGGGCGATCATATAAGGCGTGGAAAAGACGGGCAAATCCCCGGAGCCGACGCTGACGGCCGTGTTCTGGTCGTTGACAACGCATTCCGCGCGTCCCTGAATGTTGATTTCAAGCATGATGCATTCCTCCGATTTTATAGGATTGGGTTTACAGCATTTTAACCGAAAAACGGCGGCATATCAAGTGCTTTGCGTTTTTGGTCCTGGGAGCAAGCACACGGATCAGGATGGAAAGAAAGGCGGGAAGTGCAAAAACCGGCAGTTTCCGTAAAACGGAAGCTGCCGATGTCGCTGCTTTTCCTACGCCGGCATTATCCGGATCAGGTACGAGGGTTTCAGAGCTCAATTACTCCGTCTCAGCCGGGAGATTCCAGCACCCCTTTTGCTCAATTGTGGTTTAACTTTAGCACCCTGAATTTGCTTTGTCAAGGTAGAATACGCGCTCGGCCGTCATTCGCCCCACGCTTGAGGGGGTGACCCGCACAACAAATCAAGCGAAAAGGGATAGGCAAAAATGAGAGCCTGCCCTGCTGTACAGCGGCAGCCGGCGCTGGGGTCGGTATAGCGGAGGAGGCGTTTGGCCTCCTCCGTTTTTGTATTACGAAAACCCCGCGCTAGGCGCGGGTGGTTCGGAAGCGCTTTTAGCTATGGGACAGGACGAAAAAACTCCTTTTGATGTGATAAAGCGTGGTCTGGCAACAGCACAATGCATCAAAAGGAGGCCGGCCAAACAGGAAACATGTTTGGAAGGCAAGAAAAGAATAACACAAGAAACGCAGAAAAAGAAGGAAAAGGTAGAATAGATGTAGGCATGTAACGGGGAGAGGAGATTGTACAAAGGTGAAATAGAACGCCCCTCGCAAGTGCCAGACCGTATTTGCGCCTTTAGGCGCTGCTAGTAAACAAGGGCTATGCCCGAAAATGAAAAACCACCCGCTAGGCGGGTGGTTGTTTATTTACACTCCAATCTCCACCCCACACGTCAGCCGGAACACGATCCTGTCCTTGCCGTGGACCGTCATGCTGTCCACCAGCCCGGCCCATAGGCTCTCGTCGAACTGAGTGATGAGCTCCGACAGGTCCTTCACGCTCTCAATGAACCGTTCGATCTTTCTGCGCCGGATCATAATCTGATCGATCTGCTCCATGACGGCATCGCGCTTGTGCTCGGTCTCTTCATACCGGCTGACAACTGCATCGTATCGCTCGTTGTATTCCTTCTGGTCCTGCGCTACCCTGGCGTTCCGGGCGATCAGGTCGTTCACCGCCTTGGCGTCGACGCCAAGCTGCTCATCCAGAATCCGGCGTTCCTTCTCCAACGCCGTGGTATCACCGAGCAGGGCATCTACCGCTACATCCTGACTGAGGAGTCTGTGGACAACGAGGCCGTGACCAAGGACGATAGCTCCCGCACGGTGGACGTGTACGTTATCGATGAGGACGGTACCCTGAAGGTCGCCGCCTACGTGATCTACAATGAGAACGTGGAGGAGGGCAAGAACGACGGCTTCACCAACAGCTACGGCAGCGCCAATCTGGAGTTTGGTAAGAAGGTCACCGGCAATCAGGGCTCCCGGGACAAGTACTTTGCCTTCACGGTAAAGACGACCGGCCTGCCCGATGATATGGTCTTCACCGTCTCCGGCGAGTTCGACAAGAACCCGGAGAAGAATGACGCCACCAAGTACGACGACATGAGCAGCAACAACGTCACCCAGCTCACCGGCGCCCAGCTGAACGCCGGCTATACCTTCTATCTGCACAATGGCCAGAACGTGAAGATCGAGGGTCTGCCTGTCGGTACCGTGTACGAGGTCAGCGAGGATGCGGAAGAATACACCGCCACCACGCCCGACAATGCTTCCGGCACCCTTGGCGCGGAGAGCGTGACCATGGAGTTTATCAACGATAAGGAAGGCACCGTGCCTACCGGCGTGCTTCTGACCCTGGCTCCCTGCAAGGTGCCGGAAACATCGGAAAGAATCATTTTGTTTGGAGAACTGTATGAAACTGCGTCACGATAGAGGACAAGTTCATATTGTGAGACGGCTGGCAGCCCTGCTTCTGGAGATCCTGGCTGTGTTCTCGCTGAGCGCCACGGCATTCGCCATGGATGCGGTGGAGGCGGAATTGCCCGTCACGGTGAAGGGCGCGTCTTGTATGGTGCGCCTGACCCCGCTGGACGGCGCGCCTACCCCGGAGACCGGGGAGATGGAGCTGAAGGGCGCGGGGAAGTTTACGCTGGAGTTCACCGAGCCCGGCATATACCGCTATGAACTGGCAGCGCTTCCCGGACAGCGACAGGACGTGATTTACGATACCACCGTGTATCAGATTACCGTTACGGTCGTTACAGGGGAAGACGGTGTGCTTCGGACGCTGATTTCCGTCTCCGCAGGGGACGAGCACAAGGCGGACGAGGCTGTGTTTGAAAACAAACTCAAGCCGGTAAACCCCGATAAGCCCAAGACCGGCGATCTGTCTTATCCTGCGCTCTGGTCAGCGGCACTGCTGCTCTCTGCAGCGGGGCTGATTGCCGTATTGATTCTGCTGAGCCGGATGACGACCGCCAAGAGCACGAAAAACCTGTAAATGAGCCGGATTCCCGAAAAAATGAAACTTAACATGGATCCCTGAAGAAACGAAACCCCCTCAAGTTGCCGTATTTGCGGCAACTTGAGGGGGTTCGTGCTTGAAAGCCCGGCACTTGGCTCACTGGCGGCCGGTGTTGTCCTGGTAGGTGTCGCCTTGAAGCAGAATCTGGGAGACGGGAACGATGGTGTAGCCATCCGCCTGGAGAGCCTCGATGATGCCCGGCAGAGCCTCCGGCGTATGCACGGCGGCGGTTTTGCGACAGTTAAGGTTTTCCCGCAAGGGGAAATGCTTTTTCAGAACACCGCCACCCACTGACGGCAGCGCGGGCAGGTGCCATGGGGATAGGGTACGGGGATCACCTCGTAGTTTTCAAATTCCCACACGATGCCGCAGTTGGTGCAGGTTCCCACAAAGGTCCCGTGATCCGTCGGCCCGTTTTGGTAGTTGTTGTAATGCTTGGGATCGTCAAACGTTTCCATCCTTCACTCCTGTTCGATCACCGCGATTGCGTTCAAGGCTCTGGCCAGGTCGCGCTGCGGGCGTTTTACTCTGTCAGTTTTTCCGAGACTATCCAGCACACGCAGGCAAGCGTCGTTATCCAGTGTGGTCAGAATATCCAGACGCAGGCGAGCGCGGGACGTGCCGACATAATAGAGCAGCACATTCTGGCCGTCGTTTCCCAGAAAAGTATCTTCTTCTACGTCGACCAGGATCACGGCGTCAGCCTCAAGACCCTTGAACTTGCGGCAGGTGGTAAAACGGATCTTCTTTTTCCCTGCGGGATAGAAACCGTTTTCTATGTACTGCGCCAACAGACTGTCCGATTCTTTTTTGCAGGTCAGGATCACAATATTCTCGATCCCGTCGCCGAGCAGGGCATCCAGAGCGTCGTCCAGCGCGCCGAGAACACTTTCTTCGTCCTCGCAGAAGTGCAGCTTCGCCGGAACGCCCACGATGCAGTTTTCCATCAGCTTCGGGCTGCGCTCCGAGACAGGGCGCAGGGAGGTTTTCGCGATGTTCTCCGTGTTGCGGCAGTTGCGGTAAAGCGTCAACTTGCAGTCGGCGTCAGCCAGAAACTGCGGCATTTTCCGTGCCTGGATGAGCTGCAGCTTGTCATAGAAGACATAAAAGCTGCCGTCCTCTTTGGTATCCTCGATGATCGTTTTGAGCGTTGAGAGGATGTCGGCCTCCTCAATGGCATCGCTGCCGAAGTCCTGCCCCTCGTCCACGATCACGTGCTGATAGGGGAAGCTGCTCTTTTCCCACATATCCTCCAGCAGCCGGTTCAGCAGCGCATAATCCGGCTCAGGCGTGTGCCCCAGGCGGCAGGCGAAGCGGGCGATGGTCTCGTAGTCGATGTTCTCATGGGCGTAGTTTTCCGCCAGATGATCCCGCAGCTGCCGATTAAAGCAGAGAAACAGCACCTTTTCCCCGCGGAAGGCGTGCCGCTTGGCCTTCTCGACAGCCACCAGCGTTTTTCCCGTACCGGCCGCACCGTTGATGACGGCGGTCTTCTGCTCTTCCAGGAAATTCAGAACCGACGCCTGCTCCTTGAGAAGGCGATGGAAAATAATATGTTTGGTGTCGGTGTCGAAGGAGGCCGAGGGCGCGATCTCAAACTGCGGGCAGAGGATCTCGTTGACGATGCGGGAGGCCTGTGCGTCGTTCAGGCTGGTCTCTGTTTTCCCGTGATCGGTAAAGCTGAAGATACGATTCAGATAAAAGGCTGGGTCATACAGCGCCTCCTCAGCCATAAGCAGCTCCCGCGGGAGCTCCGGCGGCAGGATCATGCCGCGAATATACGAGTCAGAGACGATGGGAAACCATACCGCGTACAAGAACTTGCATCTGGCAGCCAGGTCGCCCATGCCATGATCCCGCATATAATCACGAACAGCATACATGGCGCGCTGTGCTTGGGCAACAGGGCCTCCGCTGTGCATAGGACGCCCATCTCCGTAAAGCCAGGTCCCATTCTCATAGCAAACTCTTGTTGCTTTCGCTTCCAGACAGAGGATTCCTTTTTGGGGATGAAAGATCACAAAGTCGGCTTCCCCTTCGTACAGACTATTGTCTGAACGGATCTTGTTGACGCGAAAGGAATGTACAACATAATACTCATCCGGCAAGCTTTCCAACGCCGAGAACATGATGTCCTCTCTGCTGCGTGGATCAAAGTCTCTCGGTTTTTCAGGGATCATGATCGCCATATCTTATTCCTCCTTCAACGCATCAGCGAGCTTGTCCGGCGTCAGTTCCTCTCTTCCGAGCAGGAAGCATTTCCAGCCGTTGGCCGCCGCGAACTCCAGCCCCTCTTTATCCTCCTCCGTGAACAGCATGACATGGGAGTCGGGCCAGAGCAGCGCGCAGCCGTACTCTTCTTTGCCCTGGAACACGCAGTCAAACCAGGGCTTCTCCTTTCCCTTGAACAGATCGCTCTGTGCGGCAATCGTCTTGATCGAATCCCGCTCGGCTTTCGCGTCCACCAGAGACAAAACATTCTGCCAGATGTCCTTCCAGGTGCTGTCGCGCATGTTCATGCCGAAATCGTCCGGCAGTTCGAGACTGTCCGGAGCGTCTGCAGCGTTTTTCTCATTGCTTTCGGACAATTCATCCCTCGGTGCCTCAGTCTGCATCTCGCCGATCCACTCTTTCAGGAAAGCTGCTGCCTTATAGCGATCCAATTCGTCATGGATCTTCTGGTTATAGTAATTCCGCAGGCATTTATAGCAGGAGCTGCCGCAGTCACAACTGTTGACGATGTCGTAGGCGCGGCGAAGCACCCGCTGGAAGGCGGCGCCGTCTGTTGTAACAAGGCGCCGTACATGACCTGCGCCGCCTGCAACCGCGTCGTACAGGATCACAGAGTAGAGCAGCAGACCATCTTCAAACGAGCGGAAGAGACAGCCCTTGATATCCGTGCGTTCAATGCCCATTTCACGGGAAAGCCCTTCCAGCAGCGCGTACAGCACCGAACGCATGGTATTGAGATCGCTTGCCGCCTCATCCAGGAAGGTCACACGGGCAACGTCCGTTTTGAAATCGTGGGACAACGTGAATTCTTTTCCAATCCCGTCCTTGTTTGGGCAGGGATAACCGCGCGGCGTTTTATGCCCGGGCTTGACCTTGATGGGGTCGGCATAGCCGCAGGTCGGGCAAACCTGAAACCGGGTCTGACCGACAACGACCAGCGAGTCGTTCTGCGTTGAGGCAATCCGGACGCGGCCGCCGTTGACATAGAATTCCTGCTCCAGGAGGAGGTTCCGCTGGGGATCGCCAATGTAGTTGTCGTCCGTCTTATAGTCATGCTCCGGCCGGTGCATTGGAACAGGCTCGTCCCGTTTCTCCACATCTGCGCAGAAGCCAAGCCGCGGCTCCAGCGTCTTTCTCCAGCGCGGCCTGGGAATCGGCTTCTGACAAGATACGCAGGGCCTGGCTTTGACCAGCGGCTCTTTGGTAAAGTTGGGCTGGCCACAGCTGGGGCACTGGCAATAGGAGCCGATCTCCCAGGACAGATCCGCATTCTTTCCCGGCGCTTTGCGGATATAGCGGCTGGTATAAAGCTTGCCGTCTGCCACGACCTGGGCACCGGGGGCATAGTCTGCGATGGCCATCTGCAGATCCCGCGCCAGCTGCAGATCCTTTTCCTTGCCGGTGCTGTTGGCGTTGGGCAGCAGCTCGACCGTGTCCACCGGGAAGCCGTATTTGGGCAGAACGTTGTTCCGTACCAGGAAGCTGATCAGGCTCTTGCGCCCGGCATTGTCCTCGGCGGCACAGCGGAAATTCCGCAGGGCACGACTCCAGCGGCCCGCCTCCTCGTCGTCCTGCGCGCTGCGGGCAGCGGCAAGGCCGTTCTGCAGTTCTTCAACGGTTCCGCGGAAATCGTCCACGGCCAGCTGCAGGGTCCCGTTCTCTCCGCAAAGATGCTCCACCCACGACCAGTCGTCAATACCCAGACGATGCTGCACGTTTTTCGGGATAGAGTCCTCCAACAGCTTTTTCAGGCGTTCCGGCCGCCCGGCCAGATAGTCTTTCAGCCGTTCATAGCCGCCTTCATTGAGGAACACCGTCTGGTTGTCTCCGTTGTACTCCTCATTGTTCTGCTCAAAAAAGGCGCTGATGGCCACGGCATAGACATGACGGTACAGAATCTTCTCATTCTCGACTTCGAAGATCGGCGCGCTGATTTTTCCGGAGATCATACGTTCCGGCGCGTCATAATAGGTGAAATCATGGGAGGAGAGCTTGGCGTAGGTCATGACAAAGGCAGCGGAGCCACGGCCGCGGCCCGCTCGTCCGGCGCGCTGCACATAGTTGGAGGGGCTTGGCGGCACATCGCGGAGATAAACCGTCTCCAGGCTGCCGACGTCTACGCCCATTTCAAAGGTGGTCGAGCAGCTCAGGGCGTTGATCTGCTTGTTGACAAAGGCCTCCTGATAGCGCGTTTGCTGGTCTTTGGCCAGCTGTGCCGTATGTTCCTTGATATACAGCGGGTGCATCTGCTCGCTCATATACAGACGGGCATAATGATTGTCCTGGGCGTGGGCAAGCGGCTCAAAGGGCTCCAGTTCGCCATCGCACTTGACGCTGGCGCAGCGGCCTTTCACAGAGTAAGGCGTGATCCTTCCGCACTTTTTACAGCGATAAAAGCGCACCGCGTCTGTTCCGCCCAGGAGCACGTCAAAATCGCCCGCATCGAGCATAAAGCTCTCGCTCTCGGGCGAGAAGACATATTCCCAGTAATCGCTCAGCAATTCGTCTGCCGCATCCTCTGTGATGCCAAGGGCGCGTACCAGGCGTGCGATGCGCGTATTGGGGAAGTACTTGCCGTTGCTGCGCTTTCTGCCGCACCAGCCGCTGACGGTGCTCTTCTTACTGTTTTCGGCGGTCTTGACTTTGACCAGTTTTTTCTCATAGGGCGAGAAGAAGATGTATTCCCGCTCCGCGTCCGTAAGCTTGTGTTCCTTTCCGGCATTGAGCGCGCCGCTGAAAACGGCGTCCTGCGCCAGCTGCTCCAACAGCGCGGCGGCATCTGAGCCGGGGAGGCCATATGTGGAACTGATTGCCTCGGCGAGGCCTTCATTTCCGTGATAGGCAAAGGCCAGCACGCCCAAAGAACGCAGGCTGGTGGAACGTCGGGCGTTGAACATTTCGTTGAGGATCGCGACCCAGGCGTTTTGCCGGCTCACAGAGGTCAGCCCGCCGGAAGCACGCGCTGCATCCCATTCGGCGAAGCAGCGGTTTTCCTCGAAATAACGGGACAGCTCATTGACAAAGTCCCGCACAGACACGCGCTTCTCCCCACGGGCCTTGAGAAGCTCAGCCGTATGCCAGATCCCCCGGCGGCGCAGGAATTCCTGATAACTGCGTTCCATATAGGTGGCAAAGAAGGCCGCCTCGCTGCGGCTGTCGGAGAAGCACAGGAACTGCCTTGCCCGCTCCCGGCGTATGACTTTCTTTTTCGCCGCCCGTGCAAACAGTCCGCTTGCCGCCTTCGGCGCTTCTGTCACCTCGGTGACCTCTTCCGTCGGAAGCTGCTCGAAAAGCTCGGTTCCCAGTACGGCCGTCGCAGCTTCGCTCCCCAGATAAAAGCGCCGGAACGACCCAAACCCACAGGCCGGACACTTGGTCGAGCCGCTCTTCGTATGATCGACCAGCCGCAGCTTGATATATCCCTCTTTGGCATGATCGCAGGGCGTTTCATATTTCAGATCCGCTTCAGAAGAAAGCGCGCCGCAGATCGGGCAGACCACGTAATCGTGGGAACCGTCGTCTTTCTCGTCTTCCGCTTTGTCATCCTCGAACAGCTCTCCGTCAGACGCGGCCCGGATGAGGTAATACTCGGCGTCGTCGTCCTTCCCCTGGCGGGCGAACTGCTTGAAACGTTGGCTTCCCTTGTCGGTTTTTCCCACGATGGCAAGCCGGCCGCAGTCACTGCAGATAGCGGCTTCGAAGACCTCCTGCGGCGCCTGCCCGGGATGCTCGATGGCATTCTTTCGCTGCAGGAAAAGCTGTTTAGGCGCATTGAGCGTGATATACGCACCCTCCATCGCGCGAACAAAGAAGTGATAGCGGGGTTTGATCAGCGCGGCGCCGTCCTTCTCCGCTCTGGCACAGACGCTGATAAACGCAACGACCTGCTCCCGGGTCATCCCCGGAGCCGCGCCAAGAAAGGCCTGGTGCAGCTGCGTCACGGTAACGGGGGATTTTGCCTCTCTGCGAAGAATGGCAAACAGGCGCAGATGAAGAAACAGCTCGTACAGTTTTTCCTCCGCCGTTCCCTCCGGCGCAAAATCCAGATCCGCCTGTCCCAGGATCGATCCCACCGCGTCCGGCGATTTCACAAGGCGGACAAACAGCTCGGGATCAATCTCCCGGTTTTCGATCATCTGCGGCTGCTTTTCTGTGGAACGGATGATCCCGTCGGCAGAGAAAGGGACACCCGTCAGCTTTTCGGCGAAGCTGACGATCTCGCTGTCAGCATCCGGGCCGCCGAGCGTGGCACTGGTCAAAATGTATTGCACGGCATCCGGCCGGCTGATCCTGGCGCGAAGACGGCGCATCAGCAGGCTTGTCTCCATCCCGGTAGCGCCTTTGTAGATATGCGCCTCGTCCAGAACGATATACTTCAGCTTAGCTCCGGAAAAGACCCGGTCATCCTTTGGACGAAGCATCATGTATTCCAGCATGGAATAGTTCGTGATCAGAATGTGCGGCGGCTCCTCCTGCATCTCCTCGCGGGAGATCAGTTCGTTGGGAAGCGGGTCGACCGGGGCCCCGTTGGCGTCCTTATGCGTTTTGTGATACTCGCCAAGCGCTTCGCTTTTCTTGTGCGGCGTGTTGCCGTTATAGATGCCGAAGCGGATCGCCGGATAGTTTTTCAGCAGGGCGCGAAGTCGCTTGATCTGGTCGTTGGCCAGTGCGTTCATCGGGTAAATGATGATGGCTCGGACGCCGGAATCCAATTCGCCGCGTTCCGCTTCGCACAGGATGTGGTGGAGAACCGGGATCAAAAAGCTTTCGGTTTTGCCGGAGCCGGTGCCTGTCGTCACGACCAGACTCTGCCCCTTGGAAGCTTTCTTCAGCGCCTTCTCCTGGTGCAGATACAGCGGCCTGTCCAGCTTTAACTCGCGATCCTTTTCCGGGATAGGCTCCAGCTCGGCAAACAGGCGGCAGGCCTCGCCCGTCTCCATCAGTTCGCGCAGCGTATGCCCGCTCTCAAAGGAACCGCCGATGTCCAGGTACGGTCCCCTGGCTACCTGCCCTTCCTGCTTTAAGGCCTGTTTGAGACCAAGCGCATAGTCCGCATCGGCCATATCAAAGCTGGTCGTAATGTAGTCGATATAGCTGGATTTGATCTCCTCAGAAGCTCGGATCGGATCAAACATAGTCGGCCCTCCGTATTTCAAATTCAAAGTAATCGGGGTTTTGCAGTCTGGCGCGCTGTGCAGCCCGGCTCATGGTCTGCTCCGGATCACGGTTTGGGATAGAAGCTGTGACGGTATCAAAGTAAACGACCTCGCCCTCAGCCGTGGTAAGGATCAGCCTCCGATCATTGACGACCCAAAGACGCACCGGATTTGTCAGCAGGTATTCGCTGCGATCCGGATATGCGTTAAACGCGATCCTTCGTCCATCCCTGTTTTCAAAGCTCAGCCGCGCCTCATATTCCGGCATGGCAATGCTCTCCCAGTCCGGCGCACCGATCCCGAGGAAGGCAAGGTTTTCCACAATGCCCTTGCCCGGCTGGATGTCCACGCTTTTCAGCTCTTCGCTGCTCATATCCCAGTAGATCGCTTTTGTCAGCTGCAGCTCGCATCCATCAAAGCGAAACTCGTTTTCGTCTCCGACAACAAGCTCCCCTTTGTAGATGCATTCCTGCCTGTTGGCGGAAAACACGCCATCACTTTGAAGGAGCACCTCATAAGAATATCTTCCGTGCCGGATCTCGGCGCTGCGGCAGAGCAGCTTATCATAGTCGGCTACGATTCCGAAGCTGTAGTCTTCCGGCCCAGACAGGGACAGACGGAACCGGGAACCGGGATCGCCGATATACCGGCCGTTCGGCAGCCATTGCAGCTCGTTGACGCGAAATTGAAGCGGCGGTTCCGTAAAGCATGGCGCAAAGCAGATCTGTGTGAGGGGGATCTGCTCTCTTTCACCTGCAGGGGAACGGAGAGACAGCCACAGCATTTCATCCTTCCCATGATGCTGGCCGCTGTGGATCAGATTCCCGAGCTCATATTGCTCTGCCGAATTGACGGGGAGCTCTTTTGCCCCCAGCATCAGCTGACCTTGCCAGGAAGGCGGCAGTTCAAGCGTTGAAAAGACTTCCTTCCCGATTTCTTTATACCAGAGCCGTTCCGGCAGCCGGAACGCGCTCTGCGCGCCGAAGCTGCAGCGCACTGTCGGCAATTCGATCTCATAGCTGAATCCGTCCGATCCCACTGCAGAGGATGCTGCAGTACTTCCGGGCATTCGAAAAGCGGGCAGGCTGCTCGTTTTTTCGGCATCCGTTATGGTCAGCAGGGCGTCTTCCTCGGTTTCCAGGTAACGGGTCTTGTCCAGTTTCCATGAGAACCCGGGAATCAAAGCGAAGGGGTATTCCAGCACAGCCAGCGACTGCACCATATCGACCAGGCGAATCAAGTGGCACACGCCGGACAAGGCGGGCAAAGTAAATGTCAGCTCTCCATCCGCAGTTTCCTCTGCGGAAAGCCGCGTTCCGTCAAGCGTGAGCTGGTAGCGCAGCGGATTTTCGTTCTCAGGAAGACGAAGCCGCAGCGTGAATACGGTGTCGAAGATGGGATAATGCTTGCCTTCCGCACACAGCTCAATACCGCCGACCGGCCGGGGAGACGGATAAAGCCGCGCTTTGCCGGAAATCTGCTCATCCGCAAAAAGTTCCGAGCCATCTACCGTGATCGTGCCAACCGTGTCGAGGTTGACCCGATAAAGCTGACCCTCGTGATCCTCCATGGTCACGCTGTCCGTGTCAGCAAAATCGAATTCCTGATTATCATCCGAGAACAGATAGATGATCCCGCTTTTCACGTTTCGCTCGTTGCCGCTTGTGTCAAAACAGAGAACGTCCCGGTAAAGCTTGGAGCCGGAAGAATAGATCGTATCGTCCAGATACTCGATCTCGCCGCAAAGGCGAAGCGATTTGGAGAAATCCGCCTGTGTCTCATTCAGAGGAAGAAAACGACGCTTTGTCGTCAGACCCAGGTCAGATATGCCGCTGGCCTGCAGGGTCCCGGCATAGATTTCCCGGTTGTCCTGGTATACATGCAGTACCGGGCGTGTCTCCCCGATCTCGCTCAGGCGGATACGGGGAACAACGAGACCCACCCTTCCGTTTTCCATGCCGTATTGAATATAGATGCGCTCTGCGGAGGTCGCGACAAATTCCGTTTTATGGCTCTTCTTTTCTCCCTGCAGTTGCGTGCGTTCCGCGCTGCTCTTCTTCTGATACCAATCTACCAGGAGCCGATCCCAGCGGTCGTGTATCTCAAAGCTCTCCCCACGCAGGAGGGAATCCATTTTCTTGACAAGCGCATCGCACAGCACCGCCATATAACCCGGCTTTTCCAGAAACAGCGTCTTCAGGCCGGACATGACAGCGCTGGACTTCAGTTGAACTTCTGATTTCTTTTCCGTCCACCTGGCCTGCATTCCCTTGACCAGAGTCTTATAGCTGCTGTCCTCGGGTATGTATTGAAAGTCCAGGTTCCTTACGTAAAAATCAAACAGGATTTCAAACAGACTCTCGATGCTTGCCCTCGGTGCGATCGCATGGAGCAGCATCGAGGTGTAGTAGCGCATGGTATTATCCGGAGCAAGAAAGCGGCGATACAGGGTAAGCGTGTCTTTGATGGCAGCGCAAAAGCTTTTGTAGATCCTCTGTTCCGCAATTTCAGGCTTAAGGCCATATTGCTGGTAGATATAGCTCCAAAAAGTGTCCGTATCGGAATCGTCCTGCGCATCCTCGTTCCGCTTTTTCAGCAGAGCGACGGTCGAAACGGTCAGCACAAGCTGCTCGATCCGCGTTAACGAGGATCCCGGACGGCACATCTTTCGCACGACGTCCGTCGCCGCAGAAAACAAAGCCGAGAACTCCGCATCACTCAGCTCATACTGCCCGATCAAGGGATATCTGCGCAAAATGCTGTCTGCCAGCTCGGCGGGAGAATCCGCTTTCCATTTGCAGTCGCGGGTTTTCATTTCCGCCTCACAGAATCCTGTCTCCCGCCAGATAAACCCGTTGTCCGTCAGCCACTGACTGTCGGTTTTGCCTTCGCTCCTGGCTATCGAGTGAACAGAAAAATGCACAGGTGCGGTAACGGCTTTTAGGGTATAGGCCTCTTTGTATATCACACCATCCGGATAGACTTTTTTCAATCTCTCCAGCACAAGGGACTTGTCCAACGCCATTCTTCTTCACCGCCTTTGTAAAAAGAGCTTATAAAATCCATTTATAGTATAACATTTTGCCAAAAAACGTCAAGAAATTATGGCTCGTGAGCTGCGTTGTTTTTAGAGCAACATCTCTATATAAAGATTCTTCTCTTTATGAAGCATGAATTCCCGGTTTTGTCAGTTCGCTGAAAGAAGCAGATCAGACATGCAGATTTAAGGGGAATGCCGAATACGATTGCGACGACTGGGATGAGGAAGAGGAACCGCCGCATTGTGATTTCGGTTTTGCCAACGGCGCAATGGAAGTTCATTCTTATGGGCTGGATGATGAATTGTTCTGTGAGGAAGATGAATAAGTTTTGACCATTTCCGGACGATTTTTGATTGACTTTGAATATATATATATTATAATTTGAGATACAGCAAGTGGGCTGAAAAAATGAAGAGAGGGAATCGTAATGATGATCAAAATCATCTGCCCGAAGGATCGCTGCAAGGAAGTTTACGAGTGGTTCAATAAAACCAATAAAGAAGAGATGACCTGTCTCAGCTACCCCGATGGAATGTACAGTATCAAGAAAAAGGATTATGGTTTTCTCGTCGACAGTATTGATGGAGAAACATTTGAAGTGACGCGAGATCTCCCCGCTCCCGACTCCATTTTCAGGGGGCTTAATAAGGCATTCCCGTTTGTAGGGATCGAAGGTTATATATCCCATTTTGATTTTAGATGTGATATCGATTATAGTGTGCACATTCTGTCTTTGCCCGGAGAAACTATATTAAAAAATTTGCCCCTTACCGAGGAAGAGCGTGAAGACTAATAAGCTGTCGCAAAACCGCCGCACCTGCGGCGGTTTTGTGCGCTTCCGGGCGAATTGCGGTTGACTTTGAATATGTATTATATATAATTTGAGATACAGCGTACAAGCGCTGAATTTAGCACGGAGGTACCAGATTATGTCTTCAGATTTCAGCACAGAATTGACCGTCAGGGGGACAAAGGAAGAGTATCTTGCGATTTTGAAGGTGCTGCACACCTATGCCGATGAGAGATACCAACAGTATCGGGAACACAGGAATTGCTGGTACCTCAATGAAAAGATCGGCGAAGTCACGGAGAAGACTTTGGAAAAATATCTGAAAAATGGTGTTTTCAGCATACTCTTAAGCGGCCCCTACGGGGTATGGAACGGCCCGGGGATGGACGAGGTTGACCTCTTTGAGCGGCTGGCGGATGCCGCGCCCGGCTGCAGCTTTGAGGGTATCATCTCTGGCTGGGATCCCGGCGCCGAGCAGGGGATCGACGCGAAGCTGGAGAATGGCCAGCTGTATCTGCGCTACACATATAAAGAATTCGGTGGCGAATGGGAAGATGAGGATCTGATCGCCTGTGATTTTTGCGATGAGCGCTTTGAAGAGGAAGAAATCATTCGGTTAGTTACTCCGGAAGGACAAGCCTGTAATGTCTGTTATGATTGCTATGAGGAGCACGGCCTGTCCAACTGGGAAAAAGCGGTTGATGACGAGGATGAGGACGAGGCCGACGAGGACGAGGAAGAAGAGAACATTGACTGGGATACTGTCTATGATCCTGTAACGCATGAGTACCGTTCCCCCGAGAGCGGCAAGCCGGGCGACAGTGTGACTGTGACCATCACGCTGACAGATCAGCAGGGGAAAAGATATCAGCTGGTATTGCCTTCAGAGAATATCGAGGATCCGACGAATCTGCATTGCTTTCCGAGGGACTTCCTGGAGGCGGATACCGCCGATAAGCTGATCGACCTGCTGCTGCACGCGCTGGATGGCCAGGGGTGGGAAAAACGGAGGGAAGAGATCCTGGCATGGAAGTCAGATATCCCCGCCGAGGGCTTCGCGACGCTGGAGCTCAAGAAAGTCCACGACCATGAAGAGCCTCTGTTTTTCGGGTGGCTGCGCAGCAGCGCTCTGGGAGAAGAGAATAACCTGAAAAAGATCGCCAAAAAGGTGATTACCTGTGCGGAGAAGAACAGACCGGGCAAACTTGCGGAATTCCAGGAGCAGGTCGCTGCTTGTGAGCCATGGTTCCCCGGCAGTGAATTTTGCGGCTGGCCGGAGTTCTGCGTGTGGCGCGCGAAGGGGGAAATGGATCTTTCCGGAAAAGCCCAGCAGTTCCGTCCGCTTGAGAGTGATCCCAACAGTAGCCTCGTACCTGTGCTGGATTGGCACTGTGCCGCGAGCAGCCTGGAAGACTTCGCAAGACTGCTCTGCTCCAAAGAGGACCCGCGGGAATACGCAGTGGAGACCGTCAGCATCGACTATGCAGCCCATACTGCGAAGCAGAGCGCTGTGTATATGCCCGGCGGCCCCACTCCCAAGGCTGCCCCGGCAGAGGTGCCGGCTGCCGAGAAACAGGCGGCCGCACCGGTGGAGAATGCGATGGCGGAAGCCTGCAAAGGCCTGACCTTCGTGATCACCGGCAAGGTTTGCAGGTTTGAAAACAGGGATGCCTTCACGGCCTATGTGGAGCGCCAGGGCGGCAAGGTGTCCGGGAGCGTGTCCAAGAAGACCGACTTCCTCGTGTGCAACGACGGAGATTCCACTTCGTCAAAAGCGAAAAAAGCTGCGGAGCTTGGCGTCCCGGTCCTCACCGAGGAGGAATTCATCGGGCGTTTCGGCTTCCCGAACGATTAAGGCGGAGAAAAGTAAACCCTGCTGTTGCATCAACACGCGTCCAGTTGAGGCGTTGAATCAGAAAAGTGTGAAGATCTCAACGGCCAATTTGGGAGGCACAGCTTAACGCCGCTGTAAAAAGATACGTGGGTAAGGATGTAACAATCCGGGGATCGCACCTTACAAGAAAGCATGAAAATCGGACTATTCTGTCGCAAAACCGCCGCAGCTGCGGCGGTTTTGGACGTTTTTGGGTGATTTTCGGTTGACTTTGAAATATATATATATATATATTTTTTTTTGAGATACAGCGAGAGCTGAAAACGAAAAGGAGTTCAGACAATGAGCATGGTCAGCAGCGCACAAACAAACATTATAATCAAAAGCAAGAAAATCGCAGAACTCTTTAGCCAATATAGAGACATCATACTATCGCTCAACGAAGATAGGTTCTTCCCCTGTTCCGTGGAGTTCAAGGAAGACACAATCAACCTGGAGATACCGAGTGTAGACAGCGAAACATTCTGCCCGAAAACACTTGATTCTTTCCTGGATGAACTGATCAATCTGTTCAGCGGGGATGTAGCGCTCCTGGCCGCATTGGAAGACGGCGAGGATCCGGGCGAGCTTGAAGAAGAATTTGGAGAAATCGTTCCTTTTGCAGCGGACATGTTTTCTCATGCGAAAGAATTGGTTGAATCGTTGGTTTCCGCTAAATGGGAGACGATTACTGAAGAGTATGAAGAGAGCAAGAAAACAGAGGAACTGTTCACTTATGATCGTAGCAGTGGCGAGCAGTATACCTGCCGTACAGAAGCGATCAAGGTGGAGTCAGATGTAGAGGATGGCTTTGACTTCTCTGATTCCGTTACATGTGACTTCTACAACCGGGAATGTGCGGAAGATGAGATCGTTCGGAAGCGGTCACCGGATGGATCGATCTGCACCGTCTGCGAGCAATGCTGTGTTGATTACGATCTTTCCGACTGGGAGACGGTGGTAGAATAGAATGCTGTCGCAAAACCGCCGCAGCTGCGGCGGTTTTGGGCGTTTTGGGGTGAATTACGGTTGACTTCCATTTTTATGATATATATAATTTGAGGTACAGCATGAGCTGAATTTAACACTGTAATGGGGGTCGATACCATGCAACAGCAGGGCGGATTTACAATCAGTTGTATTGATGCGGATTGCGCAAAACAGGTTGCCGAAGCTGCAAAAGTATTTCTTAAGGACCAGAATGTTGATAGTTGGGCAGATGAAGTATTTACACTTGGGGATTCCGTCAAGGTTGATTACGAGTGCTTTATTGATTTCGATGTATTTGACGGACTGTTTGAAAAACTGTGCAAGCATATCGAAGAAGAATGCCCCGGCTGTATAGTAAGTGGTGATGCGCGATATGCCAATCTGTCCACTGATTATACTTGGGAATTATCAATGTCGCGCACCGAATCCGGCATCAATGTTTCCAGCGAGGTGGTAGACTGGGATGCCGTGTTCAGTATGCTTGACGATGGAATGGATATTGAAGAGGTAGCAAGTATTTTCGATGTTGATCCGAGTGTGATCGAGAGGAAGCTCGGTTCTGGCGAAGATGATGCTTTTGACGAGGATGACAACTAAGTTGTCTTATAAAACCGACACCTTCCTTTTAACATTTTGTTGCAAATCCTCAACAGCTCTGGTAAAATGACAATAGAATAATTTGACAGAAGGGATGCTTGAATTGCATAGGCAGATTCGAGCGTCCCTTTTGTTGTTCGGCCTGATCTCTCATGTAGGGGCGGCTATCAGCCGCCAGCAGACTACAGAAACGACTGCGAGGCGGGCGGCAGATTGCCGCCCCTACGGGGAAGGACGAAGGACGCAATCTAAATCAAGGAGGAAACACCCATGGAAAGCGACGGCAAGATGAGAATGCTCCGGATCCTGGAGCTGCTGCGAAGCGAGACCGACGAGCGCCACCCCATTTCCACCGCCGAGATCGAGCGCACTCTGAAGGAGCGCTGGGGTCTTGACACCTACCGCATCACGATCCAGAAGGACATCGCCGCCCTCTGCGCGGCGGGCTATGAGATCGAGACCATCCGCTCCACCCAGAACAAGTACTACCTCGCCCGGCGCCTCTTCGAGCTGCCGGAGCTGAAGCTGCTGATCGACGCGGTGGAGTCCTCGAAATTCATCACCCAGAAAAAAAGCCGCGTACTGACCGAAAAGCTCACGACCCTCGCCAGTATCAACGAGGCCGGGCAGCTGCGACGCAACATCAGCATCGCCGACCGGGTCAAGGCGGGCAACGAGCAGATCTATTACATCATGGACGCGCTCAACGACGCCATCAACTTAAAGCGAAAGGTGCGCTTTTTGTACTTCGAGTATGACGGCAGGAAGCGCCGGCAGCTCAAAAACGGCGGCGAGCCCTACATCCTCAGCCCCTACACGCTGACCTGGAACGGCGACTTTTACTACGTTGTGGGCTGGTCGGACAAGCACGGGAAGATCGCCACCTTCCGGGTGGATCGGATCTTCGAGACGCCGACGATCCTGCCGGACAGGGCGGTGCCGAAGCCGAAGCAGTACAGCATCGGGGACTTTGCGGAAAAGGCCTTCCAGCTCTTTGACAGCGAGCACGCGCAGGTGGAGCTGCTGTGCGAGGACGCCATGATGAACACGGTGCTCGACCACTTCGGCGGCAAGGTCAAAACACAGAAGGCGGACGAGGGGCATTTCACGTTTACCGCCGAGGTTTCCGTCAGCCCCACTTTCTTCGCCTGGGTCTTCGAATTCGGCGGGAAAATCAAAATCCTCGGCCCGCAGAGCGTCAAGGATGCGTATCAGGAACTGGTCAAAAAAGCGATGGAATAAAGGGAGGAACAGAATATGATCGATAATCCGAACCTGACGGTGAAATCTGATTACCTGGCGGGGATCCTGCAGCGAGTTTCCGACTATGAAAAGCTGACGCCCGCACAGCAGAAAAAATACTACGACGATAAGACCACGCAGCAGAACGGGGAGTTTCTGATCGGCACCTTCGTGCTGGATCTTCTCCGCTGCGGCTATCGCGCCGGGGCAGCGCTTGATTTGAGCTATGCCACGGTGAAGAGCCTCCCGCTCGCCCTCGGCCGCTCCCTCCGGGAAGATACTGCCGCAGGAAAGGATCTGCAAACCGCGGCGGAAGGCGTGGCCAAGGGCCTTGCGGCCTATCTCTTCGCCCTGGGCATGAACGAGGAAGGCGCAAAGCTGAAGGTCACGCAGAAGGGCACGGTTTTTTTGCCGCCCCGCCCCGAAGAGGGGCCGCTCTGGGGGCCTTATCTCCGCATCACCGCCGGAAAGAACCGGGAAAAGGATTTTCTGATCTCCGCGATGGAGGGCGGCAGCGGTGTCTTCCGCTTCGGCAAGGGCGTCATGCTACTGAACGCTGTCCCGGCGATCCGCGCCTACAAGGCCGCCTTCGGCGTCGATCTCAGCCAATGCGGTCTGGTCGACATGGCGCTGGAAGCGGATGCGAACGAGTAAAAAGCAGAAAGGAGACGTCACCATGACTTGTCCCAGATGCGGAACGAAAACGGACAGCTGGCCCTGCCCGGAATGCGGCTTCCCCGTGACCCGGTATTGCAGGAAGAAGAGAAACGCTGCCCATGCTTTCCCCTTGAGGGAAAGGTGCTCCAGTGCGCACTTTTCGCGAAGCGAAAAGTCGTGGGGCGGATGAGGTGAAATAACGACCAAGGACACCTCATCAGTCTCGCTGACGCTCGACAGCTTCCCCTCAAGGGGAAGCTATGAAGGGGAATACATGAACGAACAAATTGAAAAACGAAATAAACTCGCGGCGGACGTATTGCGCTTGTCACGCAATACCCTGCTGGTGAATCTGCGCTTTCTGGACGCGGCGCTCAATCAGCTGGAGCCGCTGGCGGTGGAGGGCCTGCCCCTCGCCACGGACGGCGAGGCGCTGGCCTACGATCCCGCCCACGTCCTGTGCCTGTACCGCGACGAGCGGGAGGCGGTGACCCGCGCCTATCTGCACATGGTGCTGCACGGCGTGTTCCGGCACATGTTCGTGCACACGCTGGTGGATCACCACGTCTGGGATCTGAGCTGCGACATCGCGGCGGAGTACGTGATCGTGGGCCTGGGCCTCCGAGCGGCGACCACCCGGCGCGAGCTGCTGCAGAAGAGCGTGTACGCCGAGCTGCAGAAGGAGATCAAGCAGCTCACCGCCGAGAAGATCTACCGCTATTATCTGGACAAGCAGCTCTCGCCCCAGAAGCTGGCGGAGCTGCGCGGCGCGTTCTACAACGACGATCACCGTCTCTGGTACATGAATGAGGCGGAGCGGGCGCTGGCCCTCGGGCGGCCGGTCTCGGTCAGCGTCAGCGTCGAAGAGGGCGACGGCGAGGGCGAGGGCGAAGCACGGCCGATCGGCGTCTCGGCGGCCGAGGCGCGCTGGTCGGAGATTTCCCGCCGGATGCAGGTGGACATGGAGACCTTCTCAAAGCAGCAGGGCGACCGCGCCGGGAACCTGATGCAGAACCTGCGGGAGGTCAATCGGGAGAAGTACGACTACACGGCCTTCCTCAAGAAGTTCGCCGTCCGCGGCGAGGCCATGAAGATCAACGACGACGAATTTGACTATATTTTCTACACCTACGGCCTCAAGCTCTACAAGAAAATGCCGCTGATCGAGCCGCTGGAATACAAGGAGGTCAAGCGCATCCGGGAGTTCGTGATCGCCATCGACACCTCCGGCTCCGTGGCGGGCGAGCAGGTGCAGACTTTTCTGCAGAAGACCTATAACATCCTCAAGAGCACCGAGAGCTTTTTCTCGAAGATCAACGTGCACATCCTCCAGTGCGACGCGACGATCCAGGAGGACGCGAAGATCACCAGCCAGGAGGAGTTCGACGCGTATCTGAAAACCATGCAGCTCCGCGGCCTCGGCGGCACGGACTTCCGCCCGGTGTTTTCCTATGTGGACTGGCTGCGGGAGAAGAAGGAATTTTCCAATCTCAAGGGCCTGATCTACTTCACCGACGGCTGGGGCACCTTCCCGGCGCAGAAACCGGACTACGAGACCGCCTTCGTCTTCGTGGACGACGGGATGAACAACTACGACGTGCCCCCCTGGGCGATCAAACTGGTATTGCAAAAGGAAGAAATATAAAATAACAGGAGGAGCTTTTTATGAACGAGCAACAGCAAGACTTTGTGAGAAATATCATGGAAAACAGCGATGGCAGCGAGAAGCGCATCGGGGATTTCGTTATTCGGAACGACTATGGTTCTCATGCCTACTATGTTGGTCCGGGAGGAGATGTGGTGATCCCGGAAGAGGTGGGGAAAGCTGATCTCGACTTTGCATTTGAAAGCAGCAGGAATATTTTTTCTCTTCAATTTCCCGGTACAGTAACAAAGCTCTCGGATTTCTTCAGATTTGGTAGCAAAAAAACAATAGAAAAGCTGGTGTTCGAAGAAGGTCTGGAAACAATTTGGGGTGGGAGTTTCTTTGCCAACTGCAAAAGCTTGAAAGAGGTCTTGTTGCCGCAGTCATTGGAGTATTTGGGCCAAGGAGCGTTCAAAAATACGCCCTGGTATGAGCAAAACGTGGAGATCATAGACGGTTGCCACTACTTGGGGAGATTCCTGGTCGATTCGGATAAGGCGATCAAACATGCCGTTGTTCGGATTGGAACCGTCATGATCTGCGCCAATGCGTTTCGCGGACGCACAGAGTTGGTAGACGTGTCTATACCTGATTCCGTCCATACTCTCGGACAAATGGCCTTCTGTGGGTGCGTTTCTCTGGAAAAGATCATTCTCCCAGAGAGCGTAACAAGAGTCGAAGACTCATGCTTCACAAACTGCCCGGCTCTGCGGAGCATCGAAGTGTTGAATACGAATGTGGCCTTCGCCCATAACGCACTCGGTTCGAAGATGAGCAAGGCCCTCTATTATCCGGATCATGCATACATCCCCATTGAGATCCCGGGGGCCGGCGTGGAAAAGCTCCTTTTTGCCCACTGCTATCTCACCAGCCGGGAGCGCTTCTCCCCGGAGCTGCAGGCGTTCAACGACGCTGTAGTTAAAAAGAACAAAAGCAAACTGCTTGAACTGGTGATGGAGACCGGGAACCTTGCTGCATTGCAGGCGCTCGCGCCATTTGCACTCAATGCAGCCAATATTGATAAGCTGGTCGAGCTCGCGCAGAGAAAGGGAGCGACAGAGTTTACGGCTTTCCTTCTGGAATGGCGGGGGAAGAACATTAGTACTGCTGACCGGGATAGGCAGGCGGCGAAAGAATTGAACCAAGATCCGCTGAGCGCGACAGAACTGAAAAAGCTCTGGAATACAAAAAAGCTCCCGGACGGCACACTGGGGATCACGTCATACAAGGGAAACGAAAGCGAGATCGTGATTCCTGCGTCTATCGGCAAGGCGAAGGTGACCGTGATCTGCCGCGAGGCATTCAGCGCATCGGATTATTCGCCTGTAGGAAAGAAAGTTTCGGAGGAGCAGCGCGCTGTACGAAAAACAATTCGATCGGTGCGGATTCCGTCAGGTGTGATAAAGATCGAAATATCTGCTTTTGAATGCTGCGATCATTTGGAACATGTATATATGCCTGTGAGCATGAAAGATGTGAGTGGGGCGTTCAGCGGATGCAAAAATCTCACCATCCACGCCCCTGCCGGCTCCTACGCCGAGCAGTACGCGAAAGAGAACAACATTCCCTTCGCGGCGGAGTGAAACAGATCGCGTAGGGAGGCATCCCCAGATGCCTCCGAAGACCACGCACACAGCTGGCAGACCGCGGGGCGATCAGGGGAGAAGGTGAATTGCCCGAAGGGCAGAGAAGCCGGCCCTGGCCGTCGCTCCCTACGTGAAAGACGATACAAAAGAGGTACAGCCATGAACATCAAACAAGCCAAAGAACAGATCAAGCACGCCATGACGGCGTATTTCACCAAGGACAAGTTTGGAAACTACGTGATCCCCATCGAAAAGCAGCGGCCGATCTTCCTCATGGGGCCTCCGGGCATCGGCAAGACCGCCATCATGGAACAGATCGCCCAGGAGCTGGGGGTGGCGCTGGTGAGCTATTCCATGACCCACCACACCCGCCAGTCGGCGCTGGGCCTGCCCTTCATCGAGACCAGGACCTACGGCGGGCAGGAGTACAGCGTCTCGGAGTACACCATGTCGGAGATCATCGCCGCCTGCTACGATATGACCGAGGCCACCGGGCTCAAAGAGGGCATCCTCTTTCTCGACGAGATCAACTGCGTCTCCGAGACCCTGGCCCCCTCCATGCTGCAGTTTCTGCAGTACAAGATCTTCGGCCGCCACCGGGTGCCAGAGGGCTGGATCGTGGTCACGGCGGGCAACCCGCCCGAGTACAACAACTCCGTGCGGGACTTCGACATCGTCACCTGGGACCGCCTCAAGCGCATCGACGTGGAGCCGGACTACGACGTGTGGAAGGAGTACGCGTACAAATCCGGCGTACACCCGGCCATCACGACTTACCTGGACATCAAGAAGGCGGACTTCTACAAGATCGAGACCACGGTGGACGGCAAGAGCTTTGTCACCGCCCGCGGCTGGTCGGACTTAAGCGACATGATCCGCCTCTTCGAGCAGAACAGCATCAATGTGGACGAGAGCCTGGTGGGGCAGTATCTGCAAAACCGCAGGATCGCCAAGGACTTCGCCGTGTACTACGACCTGTTCAACAAGTACCGGGCGGATTACCAGATCGACAAGATCCTCGCCGGGGAGCCGGTGGAGGTCATCAAGGGCCGCGCCCGCGCTGCCCGCTTTGACGAGCGGCTGAGCCTGCTGGGCCTGCTGCTGGATGCAGTGACGGGCGAGCTGCGGGAGGTCTGCAACGAGGAGAAGGCCCAGACCGAGCTGCTGGCTGCGCTGAAAGCCGTGCGGCTGGAGCTGGCCCGCCCCGGCAGCGATCCCGACGCGGTGCTGAATAAGCAGATCGCCCAGCGGCAGAAGACGCTGGAGAGCGGGCGGAAGTCCGGCTCTCTGTCAGCCGACGATCAGTTCGCCCAGCAGAGCGTGATCGCCGCGTTGGAGGCCGAGCGGGCGCTCCTGACCCGCGAGCCGCCGGAGAACGGCAGCGCTGCTTTTGCCCTGCTGAAGGCCGACTTCGACAAGCGCACCAAGGCGCTGAAAAAGCACGCCGAGGACGCGGGCAAAAAGCTCTCCAATATGTTCAAATTCTGCGAGGACGTCTTTGAAGAGGGCCAGGAGATGGTCATTCTGGTCACGGAGCTCACCATCAGCTATTACGGCGCCCGCTTTATCTCCCGCTACGGCTGCAAGGAGTACTTCGCCCACAACAAGGAGCTGCTTTTCTACGAGCGCCAGAAGGAGATCATCGCCGAGCTGGAAGAGTTGGAGTTGTAAGCCTTCCCCCTCGCTCGTAGGGGCCATTCACGAATGGCCCGCGGACAATTATGGCGGGCGCTTCGTGAAGCGCCCCTACGGCGCACAAGAGTGCAAGCTGTCGCAGATCTGCGGCAGCTTGCGGCGCATTGGGGATTTTGGGTTGAAAGCAGCGTCTATACCCAGTATAATGAGATTATCATGACCCGGAAAATCGACACACAGGAGGAAACAAGCATGAGCAATCTCAGCGATTTCATCATCGAAAACGGTGTTCTGAAAAAATATGTCGGCCCCGGCGGGGACGTGACGATCCCGGAGGGAGTGACGAACATCGGCGATGGGGCGTTCTGGGTCTGCAAGAGCCTCGCGAGCGTGACGATCCCGGAGAGCGTGACGAGCATCGGCGACTCGTCGTTCTACGGCTGCAGCAGCCTGATGAGCGTGGAGATCCCGGAGAGCGTGACGAGCATCGGCGGCTGGGCGTTCTGGGCCTGCAAGAGCCTCGCGAGCGTGACGATCCCGGAGGGCGTGACGAGCATCGGCGACGCGGCGTTCCGCGGCTGCAGCAGCCTGCTGAGCGTGGAGATCCCGGACAGCGTGACGAGCATCGGCGGCGAGGCGTTCTCCTACTGCAGCAGCCTGACGAGCGTGACGATCCCGCCCAGCGTGACGAGCATCGGCAGCGGAGCGTTCTGCGGCTGCAATAGCCTGACGAGCGTGACGATCCCGGAGGGCGTGACGAGCATCAGCGACCGGGCGTTCTCCTACTGCAGCGGTCTGGCAGATGCCGACGGGTTTGTTATTGTAAAAGGAGTTCTGTACGACTACAAGGGCCCCGGCGGGGATGTGGTCATTCCGGAGGGCGTGACGAGCATCGGCGGCGGAGCGTTCTCCTACTGCCGCAGCCTGACGAGCGTGACGATCCCGGAGGGCGTGACGAGCATCGGCGACTCGGCGTTCTACGGCTGCAGCAGCCTGACGAGCGTGACGCTCTCGGCGGGCGTGACGAGCATCGGTAGCGGAGCGTTTCTTGGATGCGACGCTCTGCCAACGGATTCAAATGGCTTCATAATCGTCGGGGGCCTTCTGGTCGCCTTCCGCGGGACGGAAACGCTTGTGACGATCCCGGAAGGCGTGACGAGCATCGGCGACCGGGCGTTCTGTGGCTGCAGCGGGCTGACAAGCGTGACGATCCCGGGGAGCGTGACGAGCATCGGCAGCTTGGCGTTCTGGGGCTGCGAGAGCCTGACGAGCGTGGAGATCCCGGATAGCGTGACGAGCATCGGCAATGAGACGTTCTACGAATGCAGCGGGCTGACAAGCGTGACGATCCGGTCGGGCGTGACTAGCATCGGCGACCGGGCGTTCGAAGGCTGCAGAGGTCTGACAAGCGTGACGATCCCGGACAGCGTGAAGCGCATCGGCAACGGAGCGTTCGAGGAGACGGGCCTGCAGCTTGTTGCCTCTTCACTGCTACTCACAAGCAACACAGCCGGAAAGTGCTCCTTCGGCCTGCTGATCCCCGGTGAACAGACTCGCTATCTCGCCTACTGCGCAAAGACGGACTGCGACAATCTCAGAGACTTTGCCAAGGCGGGGAGCTGGAATCAATACGACCTGGAGCTCATCAACAACGGCCCGAAGTACAAGTACAAGCTGCCTGCCCGGTTGCTGGGCGCGCTGGGGCGGCTGCTGGATCCGGAGGAGCTGACAGAGGAGAACCGGGCGCTGCTTGCTGAGCTGCTGAACAAAAACGCGAAGAAGCTGGTCCCCCTGGCGGAGTCGCTAAGAGACGCGGCGATGCTGCGGGACCTGCTTTCGCTGAACATTCTGGATGCAAAGACGCTGAAAGCAGTGCGGAAGCTCATGGCGGCCTCCGCTGTGCCGGAGATCGCCGCGCTGGCCTCAGAGGAACCCAAGGCGGCTCCCGCCGCTGTAAAGAAGAAGACACCCGCGCCGGCCGCAAGCCCCCTGCAGGCTGAGTTCGCGGAGAAGCTCAAGGCCATCAAGGGCGACGACGTGATCAAGAAGATGAAGCTGATCGGCATCGCCATGCCGAAAGTGAAGCTGACAGACGGCACAGAGGCGCCCGAAGAGCTGTTCCGCTTCCTGCTGGCGAGCTACGGCGCGCGGATGGGAGGAAAGCCCCGTTTTATCCCGGAGGCGGACGAGGCAGCAAAGCTGCTCTCCTACGATTCCCTGTGCGAGGCGATGGAGGCCGTCAGCGGCAACCTGGACGGGCCAAACTATCCGGCCGTGCTGCCGCTGCTGTGCCGCTATGGCAACGCCCGGCAGATCCGGGCGCTGACCACCGCGTGGAAGGACTGGAGCGACTGGGCCTGTTTCGGGCAGAAGGGGCGGAAAGCGCAGGAGACCTTGGCCGATGCGCTTGTGCTCAGCGACACCCGCGAGGCCGTGGTCTGGCTGGAGAAAAACAGAAACCTCGAGACCTACGCCAAGCTGCGCGGCATTACGGTGAATGAAGTATATGAGAAATACCTCTTTGACTTCGGCTTTGACGGGGACGGCAAGCGCGTGTTTGACCTGGGAACAGCACAGATCCAGGTCACGCTGACGGACAGTCTGCAGCTGGCCCTGCTGAATACCGCGACGGGGAAAGCCGTCAAGAGCATCCCCAGGAAGGGCGTCGATCCCTCGGTTCAGAAAAAGGCCGCCGACGAGCTTTCAGACATGCGGCAGAACCTGAAAAAGGCCTGCAAGATCAAAAACGATCAGCTGTTCCGGGACCATCTGGACGCAAATGCTGTCCCGGCGGCGGAATGGAAACAGCGCTATCTGGGAAACGCCTTCCTGCGCCGCGTCGCCGAAATTCTGGTCTGGGAGCAGGGCGGCAAGAGCTTCCTGCTGACGGGCGACAGCGTGATCGACAGCGCGGGGCAGCCCTATACGCTCACAGATGAGGCGATCAAGCTGGCCCACCCCATGGAGATGGACGCGGAGGAGGTCACGGCCTGGCAGAAGCATTTCACCCGCCACGGCCTCAAGCAGCCCTTCCAGCAGATCTGGGAGCCGGTGATCGACGCAGCCTCCTTCCGGACGGATCGCTACAAGGACTGCCGCGTCAACCCGCTGTATCTGAAAAACCAGAGCAGGCGCGGCATCAGAGCGGAGTGGTACGAGAGCGAGTATTACAGCGAGAAGTACGTCTATATCCAGGGCTTCGATGTGGAAGCGGACGACGCGCCGGAACGCGAGGGGGATCAGCGCGAGTATATTGAGATCACATCGCTGCGGCCGAAGACCTGGAACCGCCGCGCCAACAGCGTGATCGCCTATCTGGACCGCATTACCGTGTGGGATCGTGTCTGGAAGGATGACGTCTCCGTGATGGATCAGATCGGGCGCTTCACCCTTGCGCAGGTGACGGAAATGATCCAGGCGGCCCAGGAAGCCAATGCCGTCAACGTCCTGGCCCTGCTGCTGGAGTACAAGAACGCCCACTTCGCGGACTTCGACCCCATGGACGAGTTCACCCTGGAGTGGTAATACCTTCCCCATTCTCTTGTAGGGGCCATTCATGAATGGCCCGCAACCGTATCGCCTCAGGGGGCGCAGCCTGAAGCGCCCCCTGCGCAAAAATGATGCAAGCTGTCGCAGAAATGCGGCAGCTTGCGGCGTTTTGGGGATTTTTGGTTGAAAATGACATCTCTGTCCGATATAATGAACTTATCAGAACTCGGAAAAACGACACACAGGAGGAAACGAACATGAGCAATCTCAGCGATTTTGTGATCGAAAACGGCGTTTTGAAAAAGTACGTCGGCCCCGGCGGGGACGTAGTCATCCCGGAGGGCGTGACGAGCATCGGCGACCGGGCGTTCTACTGGTGCAGCGGGCTGACAAGTGTGACGATCCCAGATAGCGTGACGAGCATCGGCGACTCAGCGTTCTCGGGCTGCAGAAGCATGAGGAGCGTGACCCTCCCGGACAGCGTGACGAGCATCGGCGACTCAGCGTTCTACGATTGCAGCAGCCTGACGAGCGTGACGATCCCGGACAGCGTGACAAGCATCGGCGGCGGGGCGTTCTCCCACTGTAGCAGCCTGACGAGCGTGACGATCCCGGATAGTGTGAGAAACATCGGCAACTGGACGTTCTCTTGGTGCAGCAGTCTGACGAGCGTGAAGATCCCGGGGAGCGTGACAAGCATCGGAAACGGAGTATTTTCCGGCTGCAGCAGCCTCGTGAGCGTGACAATCCCCGGAAAGCTTATGAGCATCGGCAACTCGGCGTTCTCCGACTGCAGCAACTTGACGAGCGTGACGCTCCCCGAGAGCGTACGAAGCATCGGTGACAGGGCCTTCGAGCGATGCGAGAGCCTCGCGAGCGTGACGATCCCAGAAGGCGTGACAAGCATAGGCGTTGGGACCTTCACCGGCTGTAGCAGCCTCATGGGTGTCCATCTGCCAAAGACGATCCAGCAGATCGGAGATCAGGCTTTCAGCAGCTGCAAATGCTTGGAGGAAATCAACATTCCCGCGACGCTCTCGAAGATCGGAATGGAGGCCTTCGCGGGCTGCGGAAGCCTCACAGCGACCCTGTCGGCGGAAGGCCTGGAGCTCGGAAGTGGGGCCTTGAAGGGCTGCGGGTCAGTCCACATGCAGATCCCCGAAAGCATTGCCATGACGAAGGAAGCCCTTCCCGGGGAACTCGCGCGAGGGAGCATCGAGACTACCGAAAAGGGCTATGCGAATCTGATCCTGTTTCAGAATACACCACTTTGGAGAGCATGGCGAAACGACACGACGTTCTCCGATCCCGGAAAGATCTTTACCTGCATGCTTCAGATCGCAAAAGAGCAGGAGCCGCGTGACAAGAAACAGGGCACCACCATGGCGGCCTTTATCCTGCGGAACTTCAAGACCTTGCCCAAGGAGCAGATTACGGAGGCGATCGGGCTGTATCAGGGGATGAAGTGCAAAGATATCGACGGGCTGAAGAAGGAAAGCGCCCTGCAGGACTATCTGGCCGGGAAGAAAGAAAAGCTTCGTCCGGAGGAAGAAGAGGCTCGAAGCCTTTTGGAGACGCTCGGGGACACGGAGAACGTAGGCAGGAGCGTATCCAAGGGCCTCCGCTTCCGCGACGGTGAGGGCAATTGCTCCCGTGAATATCTGGTTGCGCTGCTCACAGTGTATGCCAGAGAGTGGAGGCGCGTCTGCTCGCAGAGCTACGGCGAAATGACGGATGTGGAGATGCTGGAGGACGGCAGCAAGGTGCAGGTAAGCGACACAGCCGACAGGCTTGCCGCCGCGCTGGATCCTCGGGAACTCAGCTTGTTCCTGGAAAAGCTGATCAGTGGCTCCAAGTACCGCCCCTTCCTACTGAGCTGGGCACGCTTTGCCGATGAGCAGAGCGTGGAGGAAAAAACCGGAGAGTATAAAAAGAAGCTGCGAGGCCACGCCGCGGAGAACTATTACGCGGCCAATCTTTGCGAGGCGCTGATGATCAGCCCCACCCGTGCGGCCATGCGTTTTCTGGACAGCATCGACGACCTGGACCGCTATGCCGCCATGCGCGGCATGAGCGCCATGGAGATGCGGGACAGCGCCATGCTGCCGGAACTGGGCTTTGACGGGGAGGGCGTCCGATGCTTTGATATCGGCGGCAATGTTATCGAGGCTCGGCTGACAGACGATCTGGGGCTCGCGTTGTTCGATCGGAACAAGGGGAAAGCCGTTCGGAGCTTCCCCAAAAAGAGCGAGAATCCGGAAAAGGCGGAGGCTGCTGCGAAGGATTACGCGGAGCTGAAAAAGCAGGTGGTGGATCTCGTCAAGCAGCGCAGCAACCTGCTGCAGCAGATGCATCTCAGCGGCGAGCGCCTGCGGCAGGAGCACTGGCGGAAAACCTATCTGGAACATCCGGTGATCCGCCGACTGAGCCCCCTTGTGATCTGGATGGACGAGCAGGGGCAGAGCTTCCTGCTGCAGGATGGGCGCATGAAAAATGCTGCTCTCGAACTGGTAGAGCCGGAAGGCAGCATCTGCCTGGCTCATGTGTTGGAATTGGGCTCGGAGGAAGTCAAAGCTTGGCAGCATTGCTTGACAAAGCTGGGCCGCAAGCAGCTCTTTGAGCAGATCTGGGAGCCCGTGCTGCCCCATGATCTGGGCAGCGATGGGAATCGCTATCGTGGAATCGTAATCACCAACAAGGAGCGCAACGCGCTGAAGGCAGCGCTCAAGCGCCGAGGCGTAGAGGTCTCCTCGGGCGAGTTGGGACGGGAATTCAATGCCAGCTCCTGGGGCTATGATTTCGCCACCGAGAATACCATGTATTTCGGCCGCACGCTTTCTCTTGACTATTCGATCCGGGAGGAGAGCGGCGAACTGGTGCTGGGCAAAGCTTCGGTGGAAAAAGGAGCCAAGGATCGCGAGCTCAATGCTGTCATCCTGGAGCTGGACAGGATCACCTGCCTTGCGCGCGTGCGGAAGGACGACGTATCGGTGATGGAGCTGATGGATGCCTTCACCCTGGCCCAAATCACGGAGTTCATCAAGACCGCTCAGGAGGCCAACGCCGTCAACGTCCTGGCTCTGCTGCTGGAGTATAAGAACGCCCACTTCGCCGACTTCGACCCCATGGACGAGTTCACCCTGGAGTGGTAATGTCTTCCCTTTGCTTGTAGGGGCCATTCACGAATGGCCCGTGTGCAGACATGCGGGTGCGACCTGAAGCGCCCCTAAGCAAAGAATCGGCACAAGCTGTCGCAGATCTGCGGCAGCTTGCGGCGCATTGGGGATTTTCGGTTGAAAACAGCATCTATACCCAGTATAATGAGATTATCATGACCCGGAAAAACGACACACAGGAGGAGACGAGCATGAGCAGCAGCGACTTTGTCATCGAAAAAGGCGTTTTGACCGAATACAAGGGCCCCGGCGGGGACGTGACGATCCCGGAGGGGGTGACGAGCATCGGCAATGGGGCGTTCCGATGGTGCGGCAGCCTGACGAGCGTGACGATCCCGGAGGGCGTGACGAGCATCGGAAACTCGGCGTTCTGGGGCTGCAAGAGCTTGAGGAGCGTGACGATCCCGGGGAGCGTGACGACTATCGGCAACAGGGCGTTCTGGGATTGTAGTGGCCTGCTAGATGCTGAGTTCTGTGGAAAGCAAGTCAAGCTGGACGAAGATATCTTCTGGGGTGCAAAGGCCCTTCGGACTCTCGTTCTACCGGAACAGGTCTTTCTTTCTCAGGCCCCCACATATGAATTCTTTGGCCATCACTATGAGGCACACAGCGCTGCCGTCCTGATCCGGGATATCTCTCCCACACGCATCTTGGCCTGCGCAAGCAAAAGTCAGCAAAACAGCTTGCACGGCTATGGGAAGAATGGATTTTGGCGCGGATACGACCATGCGCTGATTGAAAACCGCAGCGGCGCGACTTTCAAGCAACCTGTCAGATTGCTTGGCGCTCTGGGGCGCCTGATGGATCCGGTGGAACTGACGGATGAGAACAGAAGCGAGCTGACCGCGCTCCTAAAGAAAAATGTGAAAAAGTTGATCCCGCTGCTGTCGGAATGCCATCTTCCCGAATACGTGCAGTTGCTGTTTGATACGGGGATCGTAGACGAAAAGAACAAAAAGGATGTTTTGAAGCTCCTGAAAGCGGCAAGCGATCCCGCTGTTGCATCGGCGGCGGATGAAGCCGGGTCCGCGACCGCAGTTCCGGCAGAGACAGCGTTGACCACTGAGCAGAGTGCGGCGGATCGGCTGTGGGAGACTGCTGTAGAACGGGAGAAGGGGTTGCAGAAAAAACTGTCCTCTTATTATGGACTGTCCGCCGGCGTGCTCAGCCGTGTTACGGATCGGGAAGGCAGGCCGATCTCCAAAGAATTGTTCGCCTGGCTCCTAACAGCGCATGAAACGACAAAGATAGTCAGATCCGACTATGGCGGCGAGAGGACTGACGTAATCGCGAAACGGAAAGGCCCCGGCCTCAATTCGAAGGCAGAGCGTATAGTCGCACTGCTGGATCAAGCGAGCCTGCAGAGCGCTCTGTTGGCTCTGGCAGATGAAAACCTTGGGAAAACAGGACGCAGTAAGAAAATGTTCCTGGCCTACCCGATCTGCCGCTATGCCGATGAGGCCACTATGGCGGAGCTGACGAAACGCGCCCCCAAGTGGGCCTCTACCGTCTCCGGTAAGAACGCACCGTCTCTGTACACCTTCCGCCAGGCTGCGATCTATAGTGACACCCGGGCAGCCATGCTCTTTGCGGATAAAATGGGAGATCTTGCGGCCTATGCCAAGCTCCGCGGCACCGACGCTGACACGCTGCGGGATACGGCGCTGGCAGACTTCGGCTTTGATAAGAGCGGGAAAAAGATCTATGATCTTGGTACGGGGATTGTTACAGTCACTGTTTCGCAGGATCTCGATCTGTCCCTACACGATGAAAACACGGGAAAGACCATCAAGTCCATCCCCAAGAAGGGCGCGGACGCGGAAAAGTACGAGGCTGCCAAGAAAGACCTGACGGATCTCAAGAAAAACATCAAAAAAATAGTGAAGGCCAGGAAGGATTTGCTCTTTGCCGCCTTCTTGGATGGCCGCAATTTCCCAGCGGAACGCTGGATCGCTTCCTATACGAAGAACCCGATCCTGAATGCCGTGGCGAGGCTTCTGGTGTGGGATCAAAAGGGCGAGACATTTACCCTTTCGCCCTCCGGCCTCATCGACAGCTCCGGGAAGTCCTATGAGATCGGGGACCCGCCGATCAAGCTGGCCCATCCTATGGAGATGGACGCAGAGGACTTGGACGCATGGCAGAAGTATTTCACCAGTCATGGCTTCAAGCAGCCCTTCGCCCAGGTCTGGGAGCCGGTGCGTCGGCCGGAAGATGTGAGAGAAGATCGCTTCTTCGGTGCTGAACTGCCATTGTATCGCTTCCAGGGGCAGGAGAAGCATGGCATCTCGCTCATATCAAGCGGCTGGAGTGAAGAACCAGACTATATCAGCTTTGCGGACTGTGAACTGGACTGCGAACCGAAGGTTCCGACCCGCCATGGCAAGTTTTGGGAGATGCAGCGGGACAAGCTAATGGTACTAGGGAAGCTCCGCTATCCGAAATACACCCGCCAAGTGAACCACATCGTGGTCTACCTGGATCGGGTCACGGCCTGGGACCGTGTCCGCATGGATGACGTGTCCGTGATGGAACAGATGGATCTCTTCACCCTGGCGCAGATCACGGGGTTTATCGCCGCGGCCCAGGAGGCCCAGGCCGTGAACGTCCTTGCTCTGCTGCTGGAGTATAAGAACGCCCACTTCGCCGACTTCGCCCCCATGGACGAGTTCACCCTGGAGTGGTAATACCTTCCTCATTCCCCTGTAGGGGCCATTCACGAATGGCCCGCAACCGTATCGCCTTAGCGGGCGCAGCCTGAAGCAAACGCGTAGGGAGGCATCCCCAGATGCCTCCGCAGACCAAGCGCGCGGTGAGTTATACTACGGAGCGATCGGGGGATCACTCCCTACGCGCCGTAGGTGGTAACATCTACCTCGCGTAGGGCGGGATGCCCGCATCCCGACGCGGACAGGACACCCGGTCGGAAGATGGCGGAGGCGCGTTGTGGAAGAGGAGACTGCTCCCCGAGCGCACATTCTTCAGCACCCGTTGCTGGATCTCCTGGGCTGAGATGCCCTTTCTGTACAGGCTGTCGCGTTCCCTTACGATGGAAGATTGAGATTATTGACTTCGTCACAGAAATAGACAGGCACAAAGAACCATGACGGACTCGTCGTGGTTCTTTGTGCCTGTTTAGCGGTGGTATAGATCAGGAAGGGGAATGAGAGCAAAAGCTCTATCCCCGAATTTTGGAGAGAGCCTGGCGCTTTCGCAGTACCAGGGCCTGGATTTGCTCAGGCGTCGGTCTTGGGGAGGACTCCCGATAGAGGATCTCCGGGGGAATCGTCAGATCCATCGGATTTCTGGCACGACCTGTTGCATGGTCGATGGCCAGGCGCACCGCCCGCTGGGCGACCTCCGCCAGTTTCAGATCCACAACGGTGATGGACGGCGTGGCCCTGGAGAAAAAGCCGGGGTAGCTGGTGCCGGTGGCCAGCACCTCCACCTGCTCGCCTACCCGGACGCCGGACTCGTTCAAGGCGCGGATCAGGCCGAAGGCAACCGTATCATACATGCACAGGATCACCCGGGGCAGCGCCGATTGAAGCAGCAGACGCAGGCCCAACTCATAGGCCTCATCAATGCTGTTGCTGCAATAGATCGTCTTTTGCCCGGCGTCGATCCCATAGGAGCGGCAAACCTCATGAACCTCCCGGCTCCGCTGAGCCATGCCCATGTGAGGGATGGTATTGTGCACGAGAATGAAGTCCTCTCCGCCTTTCGCGATGGCCTGCTCCGCGGCCAACCGCCCCACCAGCGCGTAATCGGTGCTGACGCAGGAATAGCCGCTGAGCTTCCGGTTCATCAGAACGGTGGGAACTTTTGTGTGCCGTTGAGAAAGAACCTCCATATCGGCGGTGTTGGGCGAGAAGATCACGCAGGCGTCATAGGTCTTTTTGGACCAGAGGGCACTCTGGGTCACAAGGGAGTTATAACTGAAGGGGATCATGTTCAGCTCTACCGGCGCGTTTTCCAGATACAGCGCCTGATTCACACCGGTGATCACGTTGGAAATGGAGGTTTCCAGATTCCGCTCCGGCCAAAAAAAGCCGATCCGGGGCGCTTTTTCCTGGGGCTTTTCCGCCTTGCGCCGATACCCCAGCGCCTTCGCCGTTTCCCGGATCTGCTCCTGCATGGCAGGGGAGATCCGCCGCCGGTCACCCTGATCGCTCAAAACGTAGGAGACCGTTGCGGTGGATGTGCCGCAGGCCTTCGCGATCTCGGCTAAAGTTGCCATCTCCGTTTCTCCTCCTTGGTTAATCAATCGTCACATCCATCATAATCAATAAGCGCTTACTTTGTCAAGATAAATTGACAAAAGTAAGCGCTTATTTTTGCTTTTTTAAGCAGATGCGGATGGAGTTGAAGACAGAATTTGTGAATTGTGTTGAAAAAGCAAGGAAAGAATGCAGCAATTCTCCGAAAATCAAGGCTTTGCTTGACAGAGAAAAATGCTTAAATATAGCATAAAATCAGTTAAAAGGAATATCTTAAGCGAACGGAGGCGCCAGATGGAAAAAACGGTGAGGATCCTGGAATGCGGGCCGCGAGACGGCTGGCAGAATCTGAAGCAAATGCTGAGCACGGAGCAAAAGCTGCGCTATATTGACGGGCTGTTTGCCTGTGGGGTGGAGGCAATGGAGATCACCTCTTTTGTCAGCCCCAAGGCCATCCCCCAGATGGCAGACGCAGCTCAGGTGGCGCGCAGCTGCGTGGAAAAGCACCCGGATAAAACCCTGTTTGCGCTGATCCCCAATTTCCGCGGCGCGCAAAACGCTTATATGAGCGGCATCCGCCATGTGACCTACGTCATCTCCCTCAGCGAGAGCCATAACAAGGCCAATATCAACCGCACCCACGACCAGTCCTTCGAAGAACTGGCACGGATCCGGGACGCATTCCCCGAGCTGCAGATCTGCATCGGGCTTGCGACAACCTTCGGCTGCCCCTTTGAGGGGATCCCGGAGATCAGCCGGGTGGTGGACTTCGTCGGCCGCATCCGTTTGGCGGGCGTGAATGAGCTTTACCTGGCCGATACCATCGGGATTGCGGATCCCCTTCAGGTGCGCCAGACCATCGCCGCCGTCCGCGCTGCGCACCCCGATATGGCCCTGCAGGTGCATATCCACGATACCCGGGGCATGGGGCTTGTGAACACGCTTGCCGCCATCGAGAGCGGCGTGACCACGGTGCAGTCCACGCTGGGCGGCCTGGGCGGCTGCCCCTTCGCCCCCGGCGCCTCCGGCAACACAGCCACGGAGGATCTGGTCTATATGCTGCAGCGCATGGGCTACCGGACGGGGATCGACTTTGAGAAGCTGCTGGCTCTCTCCAAAGCGCAGCACGCGGAGATCGACGGCATTTACAGCGGACATCAATTGAACATCAACGACAAGCAGCCTCCCTGCTGCTGAAAGGAGCGCATATGAGAGCATTAGAGGATCTTGTGGTATTGGATCTGACCCGCGTGCTGGCGGGACCCTACTGCACCATGATGTTGGCAGACTTCGGCGCCAGAGTCATCAAGATCGAAGTGCCCGGCAAGGGCGACGATACCCGCGCCATGGGGCCTTTCCGGAACGGCAGCAGCATGTACTATGCCAATGTGAACCGCAATAAGCAGGGCGTCACCTTGAATCTGAAGAAGCCGGAAGGGAAGGAGCTCTTTCTGAAGCTGGTGGAGAAAGCGGATGTGGTGGTGGAAAACTACCGCCCCGGCGTCATGGATCGGCTGGGGCTGGGCTACGACGTGCTGAAGGAGGTCAACCCGCGGATCATCTACGCCGCGGTCTCCGGCTTCGGAAGCTATGGCCGCTGTGCTTACCGGCCTGGTTATGACATCATCGCCCAGTCTTATGGCGGGCTCATGAGCATTACCGGCGAGGAGGGTGGCCAGCCTCTGCGCGCAGGCAACGCCATGGGTGACGTGCTGGGCGGCATGAACCTGACCATCGGTGTGCTGACGGCGCTGCATGCCCGGTCGCTCTCCGGCAAGGGGCAGCGGGTGGATGTGGCACTGGTGGACAGCGTGGTTTCCGCCCTGGAGACCGGAACCCAGCGCTATTTCGCCACGGGAAAGCAGCCGGAGCTGATGGGCAACCGCTACGCCGCGGCCTACCCCTACGACGCCTTCCCCGCCAGCGACGGGCGCTTCGTCATCGGCTGCGCCAACGACAAGCTCTTTAGGCTGCTCTGCGGCGTGTTGGGCCGGGAGGATCTGCCGGCGGACCCCCGCTTCGACACCAACGCCAAGCGCTGCGAAAACTATAAGGAGCTGGCGCCGGAGATCGAAGCCTGGAGCAGGCGTCACACGGTGGACGAGTGTGTGGCGCTGATCGAGGCTGCAGGTGTGCCCGTTTCTCCGATCAACGACCTGCCCCGCGTGACCAGCGACCCCCACATCGTGGAGGATCGGGAGATGTTTGTGCCGCTGGAGCATCCGGAGATCGGGCCGATGCGTGTGAACGGCAACCCCGTGAAGCTGCTGGACACCATGCCGGAGATCAGCCAACCCGCGCCTGCCCTGGGGCAGGATAATGCCGAGGTCTACGGCGAGCTTCTGGGGCTGGAAGAGGAAGATCTGGAACAGCTGCGGGGGCTCGGCGTGATTTAATCGGGCAATCCCGGTTTTACCGGACACAATATTTGAATCAGGAGAAAAGGAGTGAATTTGAGCATGGAAGACAAAAACCTGTTGGAAAGCACAGACTATGACGTGAATAACGTCGGCAAAACAGACGAGCGCATGGATGCAGGCAAGAAAGACGCGCTGTTCCTGCACATTCTGGGGTGGGTGTTTACCATCGCCGCCACCGCGTGGATGTACATTTTCGGTACCGGCGATCCCGCGCAGATGAAGTATTTTCTGGGAATGCCCCTGTGGATCTCCGGCGCCATCGTCATCTACCTCATCATGTTCGTCATCGGCATTGTTTACATCGTGCGCTGGGACGAGTTCCCTCTGACGGCGCGAATCGAGAAAGGCAAGGGTGAAAAGAAATGACAATCGTAGCTCTGGAAGAGAAAACCATGGATTTGGGCGGTTTCTCCATTACCTCTTCGACATCTACCACCATGCTGATCATCTTCGCGATCTACAGCATTGTGATCGTGGGCATGGGCTTCTACATCAAGTACGCTGCCAAGAAGGGCGGCACGGATAACCTGGCTTCCTTCCTCACCGGTGGCGGCGGTCTCGGCGCCTTCGCCATTGCTATGATCGCAGCGACCAACTCCATGGCCGGCGGCACGATGATCACCGCACCGGGCCTGGGCTATGCGGTCGGCTTTACCGCGGCGCTGATCTATTACGGCGGCTTCCTCACCGCGGCTTATGGCCTGGGCTCCGTGGGACGCAAGGTTGCGATCCTGCGCGATCGCACCGGCGCAGTCACCTTCCTGCAGCTGCTGCGCCTGCGCTTCCAGTCCAGCAAGGTGGTGGCCGCGCTGGCGCTCACCGGCGCTTTCGGCCTGATCTTCTTCGCCACCGGTCAGATCACCTCCGGCGCCAAGGTCTTTGCCGCCGTCACCGGTTCCAACGCTTACTACATCGGCCTGGTTTTGACCATCGTCATCACCGTCATCTACACCATGTCCGGCGGAGTCAAGTCCATGGCCAAGGTTGCCGTGGTGCAGGGCGTGGTGATGTTGCTGGCCACCTTCTCCATCATCGGCGTGCTCTGCCTCAAGAATGCCGAACTCTACGGCAGCTTCCAGGGGGCGCTGGAGCACCTGGGCACCGAGTATCCTAAGGAACTGCAGGCGCAGACTGCCTTCAGCTTCTGGAGCGCGCTGGGCACCGCTCTCTTCGCCGGCGTGGGTCTTGGAGCCATGCCCCATGCCCTCACCGTCACCATGACCTACAACAACCACAAGAAGCTCAAGCAGGGCATCATCATCTCCTGCCTGATCTTCACTCTGGTGCAGGGCATCATGTGCTTCACCGGCCCGCTGGCCTTCTCCGTGAATCCCAACCTGGAAACCCGCGACTACGCGACCATTTACACCGCGACGAACTTGCTCCCTTCCTGGCTCGGTGGTATTATCTTCTGTGGAGTCTTCGCTGCCATCCAGTCTTCCATCGCCGGTATGTGCATGGCGGGCGCCGCGGCGCTGTCCAAGGACTTCATCGTGGACTGCTTCAAGCCCAAGGCCGACGCCAAGCAGCAGAAGAAGATCAACAACTGGTGCGTGCTGGGTATGGCAGTCGTCGCTACCGCCGTGGCTCTCAAGCCCACCGACCTGACCCAGTACATGATCAATTTCGCTGTCGGTGCCATCGCCTCTGCCTGGTACTTCCCCGTGATGCTGGGCATGTACTGGAAGAAATGCACCTCCAAGGGCATGTTTGCTTCCACCGTGGGTGGCTTTGTGATCTACATCATCTGCTACTTCCTCTCCAGCGTCATTCCTTCCACAAAAGCCTGGTGGGCGGCAAACCTGGGCGGCGTCAACTCCTTTGTGCCTGCCGTGCTCTGCTCGCTGATCCTGCTGGTCTGCGTGAGCCTTGCCACGCAGAAGGATAAGGTCAAGCTGGGCTACTTCCAGGTCTTCTTCTGCGAGGATTATGACGAGAAGTATGCCAAACTGAACTGAGGGAAAGAATATGAAACCAGTTGAAATTATCCGCAAAGGCAGTTACCACATCGGGGGCGAGAAGGTTACCATCAAGGGCAGCGCGCCTCGTGAGACCCATTTCTGGCCAGGCGGACCGCCGGTGATCTATGATCCCAACGGAGACTTTCAGGCCGGCCAGATGTACGTGCAGTATACGGAGCTGGCGCATCCTGTTGTGCCCTACCCCGTCTGCATGATCCACGGCGGCGGTGCCAGCGGCGCCCTCTGGGAATCCACCCAGAGCGGGGAACCGGGCTGGGAATTCATGTTCCTGCAGAACGGATTGAACGTAAATGTCTCCGATGGGGTAGAGCGGGGCCGCTCCTCCTGGGCGCAGTTTCCCGAGATCAACGACGGCCCGCCCATGTTCATGAGCTATGCCGAGCGCTGGACCACCTATCGGCTGGGGCCGAAGGCGGGCGTAGCTTTTGAAGGCAGCCGCTTTGATGCGGAGAAGTACGGACAGTTCATGAAGCAGCAGGTGCCCCGCTGGACAAGCTCCAACGCCATGGTGCAGAAAGCCTATGACGAATATTTTGCCAGCCTCACCGACGGCTTTATCCTTTGCGCCCACAGTCAAGGCGGATTCTTCTCGCTACATTCCCTGCTCAAATGCCCGGAGAACGTAAAGGGCGTGATCCTGGTGGAGAGTTCCTCCACCCTGGATGTGGAGCAGGTGGATGTAAGCTGCTGGAAGGACGTGCCCTTCCTCTTTGTGTACGGCGACTTTTTGACCAAGGAATACCAGATCGACGGCTATGTCTGGGCGGGCAACGACGCCTATGTGCGCACCATGCGCAATCTCCACAATAAGATTGTGGAGCTTGGCGGTGACAGCACCTGGATGGAACTGCCGGACTACGGGATCCGCGGCAACACCCATGCCCTCATGATCGAGGACAATGCACGCCAGATCGCCAATATGGTCTGCGACTGGATCAAAGAACATGTAAAATAAATACCTGCAAGCAGGAAGCCATCCGTGAGTGCGGATGGCTTCCTGCTTACCGCCCCCAAGTGGAGACTGTTATGACAAGGTAATTGTGCCGTTCGGAAATACCAGCTCTGATCGGTGCTTTTTTCATGAAAACAGGAAGGATCTCATTTCGCCCACTGGCGGCCGGTGTTGTCCTGGCAGGTGTCGCCCTGGAGCAGGATCTGGGAGACGGGGACGATGGTGTAGCCGTCGGCCTGCAGGGATTCAATGATCCCGGGCAGAGCCTCTGGCGTGTGCTCAGCGGCATTGTGGAAGAGGATGATGCTCCCGGAGCGGACATTTTTCAGCACCCGCTGCTGGATCTCCTGCGCAGAGATACCCTTCCAGTCCAGGCTATCGCCATCCTATATAACTGAAACTGTTGAAAATACTTGCTTTTCCGTTAATCATATGAGACGGCGAGGACTATGACGGAGCATGCTCCTGTCATTATGAATGGGTCAAGGCGCTTCATGACGAGTGGAGGGAATACAATGTCACCTTTGTCTTCTTCACGCTGGGCAGCTGCTTTGTGAAAGACGGAAAGAGCTATCAAATCCAAAACGGCAAGCTGCGAAGCGAGCAGGCTGCCTGATCCGGCTTGAACTTTCAGGGAAAACCCATCGAGTTCATGTTGACGGACACTTGGGGTTATCCCATTCCGGGAAAGAACTATATCAGCCTTATTATTTGAGCGCAGTGCAATCACTGCGGCATGAAGCTTACCTGCAACGGCTGCAGCCAATGTGGAAAGTGGGGAAAAAGCACCTACAGTGAGGAAAATCAGACCGCTGTCTCTCTAAGTAATGCAGGGGTTTGCCCTTATCCTAAAGCTTTTCCTGCTGACCATGACTGTGATTTGCCGTCGCTCGGCTCGGAGAGAATTCTGCACTTCATAATTATTCTTAATTTGCTTGCTGCCTCTATTTCTTTGCGCTATAATTCGGCCTTGCGGCGATTCAAAAAACACTTCTCGCTGCAAGTGACTATTCGGTAGAAAGAAAGGGCATTGTAATGAGCAAAAAAGTATTAGTTCTATTTCTCTCCTGTGTGATGCTGCTTCTGGCAGCCTGCGGGAATTCAACTGCTGCTCCGGCTGAGCAGCCCACAGAAGCTTCTCAGCAGCCCGCTGATGATTCTTCCGAAGCGGGGGCCTCCGCAGATGGGCAGAATCCTGTTATGAACTTCGTGGGCAAATACCATACCGGAGACAGCGTAGAGGCGCTTGTCGAAGCGGAGGGCGCAAACGATGTGCGCATCACCGTCACCTATGCCGGCAGCCCCTGGTTCCAGAACCGGACGGTGATGAGCGGAGCTTTCGACGCGGAAACGCTTACGGTGAGCTTCTCCAATGCGACTCTCACGGAGTATACCTATAACAGTCAGGGCGATACAGCGGAAGAAACCGTCAGCTACAGCGACGGAAAGGGCTGCGCGCTCTTTCATCCGGAGGACAATACGCTGACGATCGTGGAAGAGTTTCCCTCCGGCGACATGGAGACCGTCTATTCCTGGGGCCCTGCCGCGGATATGAAAAGCGTCACCGATCCGGATCATTATACCGGCGTGACCGCGATGGACAAGTTCAAGGTCGAGACGGAGGTCGGCTTTGCTGTTCGCACAGCCTATCTGGACGAAAACTGGTATGCACTGGCCGACATGATCCGCTATCCCATTACGATCAACGGCACGGAGCTGGCCGACGCGGACGCTTTTCTGGATTATATGGAGGACAAGACTGCCCACGAGAGTGATCGCCAGGCCATGATGGACGAAGATCTTCTCGATATGTTTGTAAACGGTCAGGGCATCTGCATGGGCAGCGGTCAGGTATGGCTCAACGATCCCAACTATATGACGGATCAGGAGCCTGAGCTTCAGATCATTGCCATCAGCGGGATCGTTGAAAAGTAAACTGATTTGATTCATGGGAGCCGGGGGAATACCCGGCTTCTTTTTCATATTGGAGAAAGCCCTGCAGATACGAGTTAACAAAATATACCAAATTTGTTCACAGGATTTTAGCACTCTCAGCTTGACAGTGCTAAAACTCGTGATATAATCATAATCGAACAGAGGAACGAAGATCGAATAGATGACCTCCATCCCCTTGCTCAGGTAACATGAAATGCAATGCATATCAAAGGAGGTATGACTTATGTTGCCGAGTATTTTTGGAGAGAGTTTGTTTGATGACTGGATGGGCTTCCCGTTCAGAGGCTTTGAATCCGATGTGGATCGCAAGCTGTACGGCAGACATGCGGCGCATGTGATGAAGACGGATCTGAAGGAGCACGACGAAGGCTATGAACTGAAAGTGGACCTGCCGGGCTTCAAGAAGGATCAGATCGATCTGCAGCTGCAGAATGGTTACCTGACGATCACCGCGTCCAAGGGCCTCGAAGAAGAGGACAAGGACAAGAAGGGCAAGATCGTTCATCAGGAACGCTACCAGGGCTCCATGACCAGAAGCTTCTATATCGGCGAGAATGTCAAGGAGGAGGACGTCAAGGCCAAGTTTGAAGACGGCGTTCTGACGCTTGACTTCCCGAAGGAGAAACCCATGGCGCTCCCGGAACGCAAGACCATTCAGATCCAAGGCTGATCATGACCGCTACAACGCCCCGCCAAGCGCGGGGCGTTTTCCAATGCAAGCAGCTGAACAGCTCCCCCTCAGAGGGGAGTAAGAAAAGGAGAGACTTTGCCGCAAAAGCGGTGAAGTCTCTCCTTTTTTCCACAAAAACAAAGCCTTTTACGAAGCTCAGACTGCTATCTCGATGGGATCTGCGACGGGGAGCCCCAGGGCGGCCAGAACCTCCTGCACGGTGGAGACCGGTGTGATCTCCAGCGCCAGCCGTACTTCTTCGGCCACATCCTTCAGCTCGTCCACGTTGTCCTTCGGGATGAACACCCGTTCCACGCCGGCACGCTGGGCGGCCATCAGCTTTTCGGGCAGACCGCCGATGGGATTGACGTCGCCCTGCAGGGAGACCTCGCCGGTCATCGCCACGCTGGGCGGCACGGCGCAGCCTGTCAGCTGCGAGGCCAGGGCCGTAGTCAGCGTGATGCCGGCGGAGGGGCCGTCCTTCGGTGTGGCGCCGTCCGGCACGTGGATGTGCAGATCGCTCTCGGAGAGCGTCTGCGCCTGCTCCGGCAGCATGGCCTTGACCAGGCTGACCGCGATCTGGGCGGACTCCTTCATCACATCACCCAACTGGCCGGTGACGGTGATCTTGCCGCTGCCTTTTGTAAGCAGCGTCTGGATGTACAGGATGTCTCCGCCCACCGGCGTCCAGGCGAGACCGGTGACGATGCCGGGCCTGGCACTCTCCGGAACATGCTTGCGGCGCACCGGGCTCATGTCCATCAGCTCCTGCAGCATGGAGGGCAGAACGGTGATCCTTGCTGTCTGATCGTCCACCAGAGTCACAGCCGCGCTGCGGCAGAGCTGATCCATGCGCTTTTTCAGTCCGCGAACCCCCGCCTCCCGGGTGTAGTCCTCGATGATGGCGTCGATAGTCTCGTCCGGCACGCTCAGCGCGCCATCCGGGATCCCCACCGCCTGCATGGCACGGGGCAGCAGATGCTCCCGGGCAATGCGGTGCTTCTCCAAGGGGGTGTATCCCTGGAAGGGGATCACCTCCATGCGGTTCAAAAGCGGCTCGGGGATCGTGTCCAGGGTGTTGGCCGTGCAGATGAACAAAACGTCGCTCAGATCAAAGGGAACATTCAGATAGTGGTCGGTGAAGGAAAAGTTCTGCTCCGGATCCAGCACCTCCAGCAGCGCGCTGGCCGGATCGCCGTTATAGGACGCAGAGAGCTTGTCCACCTCGTCGAGCACCATGACCGGGTTGGAGGAACCGCACTTGTGGATGCCGTCGATGATCCGCCCGGGCATGGCACCTATGTAGGTGCGGCGATGGCCCCGGATGTCGGCCTCGTCCCGCACGCCGCCCAGGGAAACACGCACGTATTTACGCCCCAAGGCCTTGGCAATGGATTCCCCGATAGAGGTTTTGCCGGTGCCCGGCGCGCCCACAAAGCAGAGGATGGAGCCGGATTGCCTACCTTTGAGACGCATGACTGCGATCTGCTGCAGGATGCGCTTTTTCACCTTCTCCAATCCCGTATGCTCCGCGTCCAGCGCAGCGCGAGCCTTGCCCATGGAGATTTCCTGAGCCGGCTCTTTCTTCCAGGGCAGGCTGGTCAGCAGATCCAGCCAGTCGGTGAGCATGCCGGCCTCCGGGCTGTTGGCACCTTCGCCCTTGAGGCGGTTGAGCACCTTGCGCCCTTCCTTCAAGGCGGTTTCGTTCATCCCCGCCCCCTCCAGCTTCAGCTCCAGCCGCCGCACCTCGGACACATTCTCCGGATGCATGGCGTCCAGCTCCTTCTGCAGGTACTCGATCTGCTTCTTGATGGCGGATTCGCGGTAGAGCTTCTCGTGATCCTCCTGCTGGGCGGCCTGGGCGGCGCTCTTCACATCCGCCATTTCCAGCCCCTCCATCAGCACACGCTCCAGCTTCTCAAAGCGGACGCGCAGGCTGTCCTCCGCCAACAGCTCAAATCGTTCGGCATTGCTGATGGGAAGCCACGGGGACATGGCTGCCGCTACCGTCCAGAGAGTGTCCCAGTATGCGGCGAAGCTGCGCAGCCAGCCTTCCCACTGCTGACCTCTGGAGAAGGACAGGATTCGCTCCTTGACCTCGGTAAGTCTGCGCCGGGCCTCGACCGGATCCAAATCCTCCACATCAGCTCTGCGGGTAACAGTCATGCTGAAGCTGCTGTCCGCCTGTACGGTCACACCTTCAATATTGATGCGGTTTTGAACATCGATGGCGACGAAACCTGCGTCGTTTACCTCGGTAACAACACCGGCCGTACCGATGGGATGAAAGCTGTCGGCCGTCAGCGCTTTGCGTCCCGCATCCTCCTTTTGCATAAGGATGGTGACTTTATCCCCCTCTGCGGGGGCTTTGCCGGTCAGCTCCCGGTAAACCGTGCCGCGCAGCCAGAGACGCGCGCCCGGCAGCGCGATCAAATTATATAAGGGCATGATGGACATAGGTTTGCCTCCTTCTCGTAATTATAGTTTGACAAATGTCAAGTTTTCTGAATTCTACAACAAACCTTGACATTTGTCAAGTCCGTTTGATATAATACACAGCATCAAGAGTACGAGGAGACGGGATCATGTACTGTGGAAGCAACAAAACAGCACTGCAGTCCCAGCGGCAGATTGCCCGGGCCATGATGGCGCTGATACGGGAAAAGCCCTATGCGCAGATCACGGTCAGCGAACTGTGCAAAACGGCCGGGATTTCACGGCAGACCTTTTACAGCCTGTTTACCAGCCGGGAAAATGTGATGGTCTTTACCTTGCAGACCGGAGCGTGCGACACGCCGGAGATCGCGCCGCCTGAGCGCGGCCATGACCGGGCGGATGCCCTGCGCTGGCTGTGCCGGGGCTACAGCGAATATATCCTCCAGAACCGGGAGCTCATCAAGCTGTTGGTGGATAACCGGATCGACTATCTGCTCTACGACAGCTTTTATGAGGTCATGAACGACTGCGATTGCTTTTTAGCCGGAGCGGAGCCCTGTCTGCGCAATTATGCTGCCAGCTTTTACGCGGGGGGGATCGCCTGCGTGGCGAGACAATATGCCCAGGACGGCTGCACCACGACAATCGACGGACTTCAAAACATGCTGATGACCCTGCTCTCCGGGGAGCTGTTCTGACCGTCAGGCGGCACTGTCGCTTCGGAGTCTCTCAGCCTTCCGTTCTGCAGGGAAAACGCATCAGCTTGTGACGATAAACATGAGGAGATTGAGATAAATGCTTACAGAGCGCTTGATAAGTCTGATATTGCTGTTCTTCAGCTATGCTTTTATTGGCTGGTGTATCGAGGTCACACTGAAATATTTTCAATTCCACAGGTTTATCAATCGCGGCTTTCTGACCGGCCCGTGGCTCCCGATTTACGGGTCAGGTGCCGTTCTGATCACGATCGCGGTGAAGGGAGCGGCACCGCTGGAATCTTCTATAGGAACGACCTTCGTTCTTTCACTCCTTCTGTGCGGGCTGCTGGAGTATCTGACGAGCTATTTTCTGGAAAAGCGCTTCCATGCCCGTTGGTGGGATTACAGCCAAAAGCCCATGAACCTTCACGGGAGAGTATGGATCGGGAACTTGATCCTTTTCGGCCTGGGGGGTGTGCTGATCGTAAATCTGATCAATCCTCTCCTTGAACGCATTTCCCGGCACTTGAGCCTCCCCGCGCAGGAAGTTCTTGCGCTCTCCCTGTCTGCAATATTTATCGCGGACTACGTGATGTCCCACTTCGTCCTGAAGCTGGTCAAGACCGGCGTGGAGGGCAGTAAAGCAGATAATACCGAGGAAATCAGCAGAGAAGTCAAACTCCTGCTGCGGGATCGTTCTGTTTTCTACCGCCGCTTTGCAGAAGCCTATCCTGAGGTCATCTATAAGACGGAACGTATCACAGCCCGTATAGACGCGATCAGGGCAGAGACCGAGAAGCTGCGCCAGGAAGCGGAAGCACGTGTTGCCCAGATGCGTCAGGAGCTTGCGGAGAATCTTGAGCCCACGGCCAGCATAAAGAACACGATCCTTGAAAAGCAGGATGCATTGATCGGGCTGATCTATCGTGAGGAGACCGCCAGCCTTGAAATGAAGAACCTGAAGCGTGACATTGAATCCAAGAAAGCTGTGCTGAAAAGGCGGCGGGCACGTATTCCAAAGCTCTGAAAGGATCGAATGCCCGAGCCTGTGAGGGGATCGGAAGGGAGCTATCTTCGCTGCGCGGGGGAAGAAAAACTGCGGCGCATCGGGACGGGTACGGAAGGACGATTTCCTTTTTTTAGTGGACTTGCTGTCCGTTGTGTGCTATGATAAAAAGGAACAATGAGCTGAAGTAAAGCCAATATTGTAGAAAAGGAGAAATGGAACATGAAAAAACTGATCTGCATGATCCTGACAGTCTGCCTTCTTTTTGCTTTGGCAGCCTGCGGAGAAACGAAGCCTGCGGAGCCGGAGACCAAAGAATGGAGCCGGCAGGGCACCTTTGAAGACGAAAGCGGCAATCATCTGCTCGTTAGCCTCTCTGAGACGGAAGGCTATGAGGGCTGGGCGGTATCCCTGATGCTGGACGGCGAGACGCTGGGTTGGGTCATCCAACAGGAGGGGAATACCCTGCACGGCAACCTGAACGGCTGGGATGAGAATGCAGAGCCCTTCAACGTGACCATAAGCGAAGAAGGAGAAGACGGTCTGAAGCTCGAGGTCGAGGGCGGCGAGACCTATCATTTCACGAAGATCGACGTACCGGAGGCAACGATCAAGGTCACGGTCAACATTGAGGGCTTTGGACAGATCGCACACGCCGAGGGGGAGGAAGCGCCTGAGATCGATCCGGAGTTCCCGGCGCAGTCGGCCTACATCAGCCTGGTGGAGCCTGCTGTCCACACCTTCCTGGCCGAGCCGGAGGCGGGCAATCTCTTTGTAAAATGGACAAAGAACGGGGAGGACTTTTCCACCGAGCCGCAGATCACGGTTCTGCTGGACGAGAGCGCCGAATATATCGCCGTGTTCGAGGAAGATCCGGGCTGGCAGAATCCCGTGATGAACTTCGTTGGGGAGTATCAGTGCGACCGAGCCCACGCCACGGTGGAGTGCTTCGGCTTCGATGAGGCCTTCATTACCATCGAGTGGGGCGGCAGCGCCTGGGAGTCTGCCCGCTGGATCATCGTCGGTAAGCTGGATACCGACACGCTCACCGTCAACTATTCCGGCGCCAGCAAGGCAAACCTTGTCTATGACGAGAAGGGCGAAATCAAGAGCGAGGAGTCCGTATATGACGACGGCACCGGCACCATCGTCTTCCATGACGACGGAAGCTTTACCTGGCACGAGGATCAGGCCGAAAATGGAACGGATCTGGTGTTTGCGTGGATTTCTGCCGCGGGCGACAGCTCCATGGCCAATCCCTGAACGGAGGCCGACAGTGCAGAAGCTGCCGCGGAAGGAGCGGGCCTTGGCTATTTCAAGCTTCCGGAAGCCGGCATGGAGGTAGGCGGAGGCCCGGTTGGCTGGGATACCTACCGCTATACGGATCTGCTTGCCGAGGCAAACGGCTACGTTGCCGCGGCGGAGCTTACGGTGCGAAAGGGCGTGAACAGACCGGATCATGACGTGGGCTATGACACGGACGATGTGTCCGGCGATTATACCGCCTACGCGCATGAGTGGACGATGGAGGTAAATGGATGGCAAGTCCGCTGCTTCGGCAACGAGGAGGGGCGGACGATGAAGGCGATCTGGGCCTCAGACAACTTCAGCTATTGCATTCTGATCCGCGGTCAGGGCGACCTTCGGGATGTCTACGGCCTCGGCGCTGATGAAATCGCCGCTCTCATCGGCGCGATCGAATAAAGAGCAGGATGAACCGCCTTAGCCCTTTGCAGGCAGACGATTAACAATTTACAGATACGCAAAAAAGCACCTCTGTCCTATGATGCAGAGGTGCTTTGCTTTGGGCAAGAAAAACGGAAAGGCTACCATTTTTTTACAAACAAAAAACGCATTTCTCCAAATTTGCGCTTGCAAAGGGCAAGGGTAAAATGTTATATTATATCATAAGGAAAAAATACCCAGATGTTTTCAGTACAAATCATGAAACAAGGAGGAATCGCAGATGAAGAAATTGCTTTCCTGGCTTCTTGCTCTGGCGCTGTGCCTGTCAATGTTTCCGACCGCCGCCCTGGCGGAGGGAAGCTCTTCAAACGGGCAAGATGATGGCGTCATTGAAACGGAGACGCAGAGCGAAACCGTCCCGGAGCCTGCGGAAGAGCCGACGTCTACATCGGAGCCGGAGACTCCGGTGGAACCTGAACCATCGGCGGAGGCGGAGTCCGACCCCGAATCGACGGGCGGGATGACTGTAACGGCGGTTTCCGGAACCAGCAACATCGTCGGCGAGGTTTTTGCCAACGCCTTCAACGACCCCGAGGAGGATCCCGAGGTCAGAATGGCTGCTCTGCAGGCCTATCCCACGGAAAGCCACGAGCCCAGCTGGTACGAGGATACCCTGCGGCTGCGTTACCTGGACAGCGAGGGGGAAGACGGCCCCAACTATCTGGTCTACCGGGACTCCTTCCTGATTCTCTCCGAGGAGGAGAGCCTGGACTACGATGTGCTGTTCTCAATGGACGGAACCACGGCCTATGTCTCTCCCGCGATCCCTCTTGAGGAGCTGGAGGGCAAGACCGGCATCATTTTCCTCCGGGAAAACCTGGGCTATGACGATATTCTGGTCTTCGACGGTGAGCCGGAACAGGAGGGTGACGTGCTGTGCGTGCCTTTGAAGGACACGGCGGATATCGTCATCACGGAGCTTTTCTCGGACGGACAACTGGAGTTCTCCGGTGATGCATCGAACGCGGAGCCCAAGCGCGCTGTCAGCTTCACCAGGAATGTGGAGGGCACCAACTGGTCCGGCGAGATCACGGATTTTGACGCCTCCTGGCCCAAGGCCAGTTTCAAAGTGGATATTTGGGATCTGAAATTTGAGCTGATCCTGAACCTGAGATTTGACATGGGCTTTGAGATCGAGACCACCGGCGCCACCAACGGCAGAGATTCGTCTGCCATCGCCTCTGTGTCCGTTCCCTTGCAGCTCTTCAACGTTAATGTGGACTATAATTTCCAGGCCGAGTTTGAGGACGACGTGCCACTGAAGCTGAAGGGCAGTATCGCCACGGATCTGGACGTGACCATGAACCTCCTCTACGGCACGCGCATTTCCAGATGTGAAAACCCTGTTACCATCGAGGAGTTCAGTGTTCAGCGGGACGAAGACTACAACCGGGACGTACATTTCTACCTCGGTACCCAGCTCTTCGCAGATGGAAGATTCCTGGAACTTAATTTCAAGATCTGGTTTGTCAAGGTCCATTTTGGCCCGGTGCTGAAATTGCACCTGGACATCTACGGCGGCTGTTACATCACCGCAAGGCATGAAAAAGATCTGTTCTCTGACGCGGATATCGGCGCAAAGGATGTCCTCCACACCTGCACAAAGGAAGGGGAGCCCGGTTGCGTCAGCTTCCACATCCGGGAGGTTGGCAGCAGCCTGATCAATTACAAGGTGGATCTTTACTTCAAGGACTGGAGTTTTGACCTGACCAACACTGGGGAGACGACGTTCAACATATGGGATGCCCACAATTCCCTCACCTTCGGCGGCGGAACGCAGCGCGGCGTCTGCCCGCATGAACTGTACAAGGTTCCCGTGGCTGTCTGGACGGACGAAGCCATGACCGCGCCCGCCTCGGACGTGACGGTAACAGCTTACGGTTACACGGCGTTGGATCCTATTGCCGCACAGCTCGCCAGTCCTGTGACGGATGCAAACGGGCGCGCGACCCTGTATCTCCGCTACCTGGAGAATGACCGCTACACCCTGATGGCGGAGAGGATCGTAGGGGACGCCCGCATGACCGGCTCTGCTGAGCAGCCTGCGGACATGGTTCGGGGGGCGAATGAGACGGTGAACATCGTCATCAGCCAGAATGAGCAGACCTCCATCCATATCGACCACAAATGGGCCACAGACCTGCAGGGCAAGGATCGGCCTGCCAGCGTCAAGATCGCCGTGCAGAAGAAAACGCCCGGCACCAACCAGTGGACGACGGTTCAGACCTTTGAGCTGAGCGACGAGCTGGGATGGTCCGCGGACTTCACAGGCGACAAGTACGCCATTGTGAACGACACAGCGTATATTCTGGAGTATCGGGCAGTGGTGCTGGATATGAACGGGACGGCCATTGCTTCCGGCGACTATGCCGTTTTCCAGATCAACGGCTACACCTCGGTGGCGGACGAAGCGGAGCCCGCGCACAAGACGCGCTTCCATGTGAGCTGCGCCACGAGCCAGAAGGGCACGTCAACGACCATCACCATCACGGAGACAGCCGTGGTCGAGCTGACCCTGACGAAGCAGTGGGCTCTGAGCAGCGGCACGCCCCCCAGAAGCGTCTGGCTGGCCCTGCTGCAAAAGCCTGCCGAGGGCTGGCAGAACAATGCCAAGGCCGCCGGCGTACCCGACGCATGGATCCCGGCGCTCCGCCCGTTCTCGGGAGATGCGAACAGCCTGCGGAATCTGGTCTCTGCCAGGGTCTTGACCGTGGAAAACGTCTACAGCGTGGAAAACGCGCCTCTGACCATCGGAAAGGTCTCGGAGGATAACGACTGGACCCTGACCTATACCGTTCCGAAATACCGCAACGGCATCAAGCTCCAATTCATGGGCACGGAGCTGAATACCGGCGTCATCACGGATCTGCTCCAGTACGAGTATGACGTCCAGATGCTGGCCAAGGTAGTCTCCTTCGGCAACTATACCGCGAGGCCCGGCCAGGCCGTCCGCCTGTATGAGGACTGGCAGTTCGCCATAACCGTAACCAACAGCGACGCTGACGGGCATACCATCGGCGGCTCCGTCACTTGGGTGTGGAACCGGGAGTACGATAACATGCCCTATGTGATGAAAAAATGCGAATATGTAGATATCATCGTCTACAAGAACGGGCAGTACATCGGCGAGGTTCGCCTGAATCGGGAGGATTACGAGGAAAATAACATCAGTTACGGAGACGACGAGTATTCCACCGTCTGGTACTGGAGCCTGACGGACGACAAGATTGAACCGGGCGCGACGTATACGATCGAAGAGAGATTGGGCCCTTGTGAAGGCTTCTACGGTGACTACACCTGGCGCTCTACCGTGGACGGGCTTGACGCGGTGAACTACTGGGCCGGCGGCCCGGGAACCCGCGTGAGGGTGCAGGTCGTGTTTGAGGATCCCGAAGCGTATACCGGCCCCGTGAATCTGCGGGTTTACATTGACGGAAATGAAGTGAATAACAGTAGGCTGACCTCGGACACCGACTACTCGGCTGAGATGAATTTCGTGCCGGGAGGAAATGACGTCAGGATCGAAACGGATCAGATCGACGGCTGGGTCAGGGTCTATAAGGACCCGATCCTGTATCGGGAGCAAAACGACCTTACCAGCGCGATGGGTTATTCCTATACCGTTTTGTATCTGAAGCAGAGCCCGGTGGAGATCAACATCTCCACGGAATGGGAGAACGTGGACGCCTCCACCATCTACCCCGACTCGGTGGATGCCGAGGTCTATCGGGACAGTACGCAGCTTCGGTCGATCTCGCTGACCAAAAACGGAGAGGAATGGAGCACGGCAAAGCTTCAAAACGGCGATAGCTGGTATGTCCTTTACCGTATTGATTATGAGTATTCCTACAACAACCCCGGCACCTATCACAAGTATGAGTACACCGTGATCCCCAAGCCGATCCCCGGCTTTACCACAACGGTGGAGTCCACCTGGGTCAGCGACGGCAATTTGCAGGTCGTCCTGAAAAACACCTGGATCGGGTCGGACTATGTCAACATCAAGGGCAAGGTCTCCTGGGAGGGAGACGAGGGGAAGGAATTCCTGCGGCCGGAGACGGTGCACCTTGCCGTTATCAACAGCAAGGAGGAGCTGGTGGCCTCCTATGACATTCCCGTGAATGGGGACGGCAGCTATGAGAGCACCTATCTGCCGGGGAAGGACGCCAACGGCGAGCCGCTGCACTATTCGGTGCTGGAAAGCCATGTGAACGGATATACTGCCAGGTATTCCCAGCCTGCATATGACGAGGGCAGCCACACCTGGACGGTCGATGTCACCAACACCTTGACCGGGTATTATGCTGTCACCGTCAAAAAGCAGATCGAGGGGCAGGCAAACGATCCCGATGAGGAATTCACCTTCCGCGTGCAGCCGAAGAGCGAGGCGGAAAGCGCGGATCACAGCTTCCCCGATCCGCTGCAGACGGAGCTCCACATCACCGGTGCAGGCGAGACAAAGGCGGAATTTGTGATTGACGAGGACGGCCTCTACCTGTACGCCTTCCGGGAAGAGCCGGGTGAAAACGAAGCCTGCGTCTATGACAAGTCGGAGATGCTGGTGCTGATCCTGCGCACCACAGATGCCGAAGGCAACGTGGAATTTAATAGCTGGGTCGGACAGGACGGTAAGGATGATATTGTCCCGACGGACAGCAACGCCTCCGACACGGTGGTGTTCACAAACATTTACCCCAACCTGACCATCGAAAAGAACTGGGAGATCGACCTGGAAAAGCTGGATCGACCCGATAGCATCCAGGTTGCCGTCCAGAAGAAGAGCGGCGACGAATGGGTGACCGTCAAGCTGGTTGAGCTGAACGGAGACAAGGATTGGAAGGCATATGTGGTGCTGGAGGGCTTCGATCCCGATAGCGGGGAATACCGCGTCCGTGAGTTAAAGGAGGAGACTGCCCTGCAAGAGTTGGGCGGCAAGCTCCTGGAATACATCGGCATGGGTAAGGACAAGTATGACGAATGGCTCCAGCTGCTCAAAACCGAGGGAAAGAGCTATTGGGACGGTATGCCGGAGGAGATCCGCAATGCGGCAGATCAGGGCTACGACGCCCTGCTGGAAAAGCTCAACGCCACCCCCGCTAACCTTTATGAGAAGCTGATGGAGCAGCTCAGCTTTGCCACGGCCTCTGCCCGCATCGTCTATGACGAGGACGACGAGGAGGTCAAGGGCAAGGACGGCGACGAGAAGCCGGAGGCGAATACCGTGACCTATCACGTCGGCGAGAGATCTTCTGTGGTCTCCGGCGGCACGGAAGACGCCCATGTAACCAAATACATCGTTTCCTACGCGCAGGATGGGAGCAGCTTTACTGTCACGAACAAGGCGATCCTGGAGATCGACGTGGTAAAGCGCTGGATCACCATCGGCGGAGAGAGCGTCATCAGCCTGAACGGGGATGACATTCCGGATTCTGCCTGGCTGGTGCTCATGTGCAAGCCGAAGGCCGGCGCACTGGATAACGCCGCCGACCTCGCCGGAACCCTGGGCATCGATCTGGGCGGCGTACTGAGCTATGAGTTCCCGGTGGTGAACCCCATCGAGGGCGGCACGGACGTGCTGACCCTGCTGGGCGAGCTGACTGTCGGTGTGGATCTCAGCGCCATCGGAAAGCTGGCTAAGTCCATCTTCGGCGTGGAGCTGCCGAGCCTGGCCATCGGAAAGGCGGACGCGGACAGCGACTGGAAGGTCACCTTTGTGGTGAACAAGTATTCCATGGGCATCCCCATGGAGTATAAGGGCGCGGAGCTCTCCAGCGAGGTCATCCGCCAGATCCTTAAATACCTGACCGGATTAGACATTCCCGTATCCTTCAACCCATTTGACAACTACATCAGCGTCCCCACCAAGGCGATCAAGACCATTGAGGGGATCACCGATCCGGGAGATCTGCTGGATCTCTCCAAGCTTGCCGGCGCAGCGCTGGCCAAGGCCAAATCCCTGACCCTGGACGACATCAAGAACTTTGACATGGGCACATTGCTGACGGATTACCATTTGATGGCCAACGTCATCAATATCCAGTTCGAATGGGAAGACGACAATATCCTGGAGGGCGCCAAGATCTGGAAGGACGACGAAGAGAGCAAGCGCCCGGATACCCTCACCATCCACGTGAAGGACGGGATGAAGGAGATCGAGGGCTCTCCCATCGTGCTGCATAAGTCCGACTTCGAGGGGCAGGATCAGTGGACATGGTCGCTGGAGCTGCCGGAGGACGCGGATGAAGATGCGACCTATGTTGTCTCGGAGGAGTACCCGGAGGGCTACGCCTACAAGGACGATTACACCTGCGAGACGGACGGATACAACCTGACCAACACCTGGCACAAGGACACCTTCACCATCTCCGGTCAGAAGATCTGGGTGGATGGCAACAACGCGGACGGTTTCCGCCCGGAGACCGTGACGATACGCCTGTATGCCGACGGCGAGGAGGTCGCTTCCGCCGTTACGTCCAAGAACGGTGAATGGAAGTACTGCTTCCCGGGTCAGCCCAGGCAGAAGGATGGCAAGGACATCGTGTATACCGTCGCGGAGGATCCGGTGGAGTATTACAAGACCGAGATCGACGGCTACAACGTGATCAACACCCTGGTGCCGCGGATCTATGGCTATAACGTGAACCTGAAGGGACGTATCGGGCTGAACGTGTATCTCTTCATCCCGCAGTATGTGCTGCAGGACAGCGGCTTGTATGTGACGCTGGACGGGGAGAAGATTCCCGTGGCCGATGCGGAAACCCGGACGGTGAATGGGCTGACGCTGTACAGATTCCCGGTGGACAAGGCGGCCAAAGAGATGAACGACCAGGTGACGGTGCGGCTCTACCGAGCCGACGGAACGCCCGAAACGCTCTTCTGGCGGGACGAGGATGTGACAGAGACGGGCTGGCGCTACAGCATCCAGACCTATATCGACCGCAGCCGGGAGGAAAATGTTGAGCCGCTGCTTCTGGCTGTTGTGAATGCCATGTCGGACTACGGCAGCCTGGCCCAGGCCTATTTCCAGTATAATGAGGAGAATCGCGCCGCCGTCGTGGGAGACGTAGACGCGGTGACGGAGGCGGAGCTTGCCCCCTATGAGGCGAAGCTGACCCAGGGTAAGGCCACGGGTGTGACGTACGCGGGCAGCAGCCTGGTGCTGCGCTCCGGCACCGTGATCCGGCACTACTTCACGATCGACGAGGGATCCGTGGGAGACTACACCTTCAAGATCGGCTCCAAAACGGTGACGCCGGTGGAGACGGAGAAAGGCTGGATGATCGAGATCCCGGACGTGTACGCCCGGTACCTGGGGAAGATGTACACCATTAAGGTCAGCAGCTCCGATGGTACGATCCTTACTCTGAAATACAGCGGGCTGAGCTATGCGTACAAGGCGGTGCAGGACAATACGGATCCGGGCTTGGTGAAGCTGGTAAAGGCGCTGTATCTATATAACCGCGCGGCTTGCGCATATTTTGATTCTGTTGAGGGATGAAATGATGCAGTACAGAAAACCGGAGCTGGAATATATCCGCTTCGAGAACCGGGACATTTTGACAGACAGCAACGAACTGCCCATCATCCCAGCCGCGGAGGATGGGGAAGAAGACTTCACGTGATCTGAAACCATCTGAACAGAGGGGCACGTTGCAAAATAACGCCAAATAAGAAAAAGCACCAGTTGGGTCCAAAAAGGACTTAGCTGGTGCTTTTGCTATGCAGCCCTATTTTGCAACGCGCCCTTTATTGTCCCTAAAGGCCCCAATAGGGGTAGCTGCAAAACTTCCATTTTGCAACGGCCACTTTCCTGTTTGATTTCTCTACTTTTGCCACTGGCGGCCGGTGTTGTCCTGGTAGGTATCGCCGGTAAGCAGGATCTGGGAGATGGGGACGATGGTGTAGCCGTCACGCTGCAGCGCCTCGATGATCCCAGGCAGAGCCTCTGGCGTGTGCTCGGCCGCGTTGTGGAAGAGGATGATGCTCCCGGAGCGCACATTTTTCAGCACCCGCTGCTGAATCTCCTGGGCCGAGATGCCCTTCCAATCCAAGCTGTCGCAGTACCATAGAGCTGAAACCGATGGCGATACCGCACTTAATGGTGCTGCCACGCCATTAATCCCCCAAGTCTGCTATTGAAGAAACCAAACGGCCATGCTATAATCTCTTTGTAGGATTCGGGCAGTGCGCGGCTTTATTCCGCAGGATCGAGCCGCCGCAGCAACCAGAGTTGAGGATAACAATATGAAATCGATTAGAGACATCTATAAGATCGGCCGTGGTCCCTCCAGCTCTCACACCATGGGGCCGGAGACCGCTTCCCGTACCTTCAAGGGAGAACACCCGGAGGCGGACCGCTTCCAGGTCACGCTCTACGGCTCCCTGTCCAAAACCGGCAAGGGTCACGGCACGGACCGGGCTATCCTTGCCGCTATGGAGCCGGTCCCTACAGAGGTGATTTTTGCCAAGGAAGATCCCGCCAACCTGAAGCACCCCAACACCATGGATCTGGTGGCCTATCGGGATGGGAAGGAGAGCGGCCGAATGCGGGTATACAGCATCGGCGGCGGCGATATTTCCATCGAAGGCCGGGAGAATACCAGTAAGGGCGAAGACGAAATCTATCTGGAGAACTCCTTTGCCGAGATCCGTCAGTTTTGTGAGTATCGCTATATTGATCTGGTGGAGTACATCAGCATCAACGAGGGCGAAGAGATATGGGACTACCTTGCAACCGTGTGGGAGACCATGAAGCATGCCGTGGAAGTCGGCTTGAGCAAAGAGGGGATCCTTCCCGGCGGTCTGAAGATCCAGCGCAAGGCGAAGCTCCTGTACAACAAGATACTGGAGACTGCCCATCCCGAGGTTCTGGAATGCCAGAAGGTCTGTTCCTATGCCTTTGCCGTCAGCGAAGAAAACGCAGATAACGGCATTATCGTCACCGCCCCCACCTGCGGCGCCAGCGGCGTGCTGCCCGCGGTGCTCTACTATCTGCGGCAAAAGCGGAAGGTCACCGACCAGCACATTATTCACGCGCTGGGCGTGGCCGGCCTTTTCGGAGAGCTTGCCAAGAAGAATGCCTCCGTCTCCGGCGCTGAGTGCGGCTGCCAGGCGGAGGTGGGCGTGGCCTGCTCCATGGCAGCCGCCGCAGCAGGCCATGTCTTCGGCTATGACCTGAGCCGGATCGAGTATTCTGCCGAGATCGCCCTGGAACACCACCTGGGGCTGACTTGCGACCCGATCTGCGGCCTGGTCCAGGTCCCGTGTATTGAGCGGAATGCCGTGGCGGCGATGCGCGCGCTGAACTCCGCAAACTTGGCCTTCTTTCTGGAGGGAACCCGCCGCATTAGTTATGATATGGTGCTCAAAAGTATGTACCGCACAGGCATCGACATGCACCAAAGCTATCGCGAAACCTCCGAGGGCGGCATCGCCGCGGCATATATGCGCCGCGGGGGACGAAAATAAGGGATCACGCTCCCTTGAACGCGTTTGAAGACACAAGACACGCAGGGCTCCGCACTTTACTGATGCGAGGCCCTGCTTGTTTTTTGTTTGTGGACGCTGCGCTTATCTTTACTTGGCCCACTGGCGGCCGGTGTTGTCGATGGTGGTCTCGCCTTGAAGTAAGATCTGGGACACGGGGACAATGGTATAACCCTCAGCCTGGAGCGCCTCAATAATCCCGGGCAGAGCCTCGGGGGTGTGCTCGGCCGCGTTGTGGAAGAGGATGATGCTCCCCGACCGCACATTTTTCAGCACCTGCTGCTGAATCTCCTGGGCCGAGATGCCCTTCCAATCCAGGCTGTCGCCGTCCCATATAGCTGAAACCGTTAACGGCATTAGAATATCAAAAAGTGTACATATTTGGAATCCGGACTGCTAGAGCTTTGTCTTGTCCTACTGGGGATCGGCAAGAAAGCTGTGTAAAGCAAAAATGTGTGAAAGTCCGGTTTATGGTACAACACTTGTATTATCCTGTAATCACAGGCGTCCTAGATGCAGCAGTCAAGAAAAGTGGACACAAAAAATCATAAGGCAGAAAGGACAATTCACGAAAGTAGACAGATGCAATAAAAGTGAAGAAAGAAATGCTTCCAGTAGGTAGACACTCAAATCAGCGTATGGTTTCAGAGTGGTCATCAAAGCGGCTTTCAAAGGTGTTTTTCGGGGAAATCTCGCCGTTTGTGAAGCGGCGGTAGAAGTCATTTGGCGTGTCGTAGCCAAGCGCATAGCTTGGGCGCTGCTCGTTGTAGTAGTCGATGTACTCTTCGATGGCACAGGAGACATAGTAGCGTTCCGTTAATTCATTCAGACGGAAGTCAGAAAACAGTTCTTCCTTGATCCAGCCGTTGAGCGACTCGTTCACCGGGTTATCCGTCGGTTTACCGGCTCGGGACATGGAGCGGATGATGTTGGTGTTCTGTACGAGATCGTTGTAGGCCATGGAGGAATAAACCGAGCCTTGATCCGTGTGAAGATATACCGGCTCCTGAGTGGTTCCTTCATACTCCAGAAGATCAAGCACGTCCTGAAGCCCGAAAAGGTAAGGTTCCCTGTCGCCACGGCGATCTGCCAGCCGCCAGCTGAGGATTTGTTTCGTAAAGACGTCAAAATACATGGTCAGTTCGTAGTAGCGGTCTCCCGCGTGGAATGCGGTCATATCCGACACGATGACCTGTCGCGGACGGTCCACCTTCTCCCACGTGGAAAAGATGAGATTTGGGTATTTATCCTTAATTTTCCGCGGCTTGCAGCGCTTTTTATGCCTCGTTTCAGATGTGATCCCCAGATAGCGAAAGGCTTTGTAGATCAGCCCGTCCGAGAAGCTGTAATCCGTGTTTCTGCGGATATAGGCAGCCACCCAGCGGTATCCGTGAGAAGGATGACGCCGATGTGTTTCAGATACCAGGACAACGGCATAGCGCAGCTTTTCCGAACGCAGCTTTCCTGCTTTCTCAAGATGCAGATGCTTGTAGTATCCCGATCGGCTGACGCCCATCAGCTCGCATAGATCCTTTACGGGGTATCTTCGGGAGAGTCGTCGGACGATGTCGAACTCATCGCTTCTAAATGTTGAACTTGGATCCGACCATCTGGCGTCGTCCGGACTGCATAGTTTTTTTTAAGCCTTTCGTTCTCGATGGTGAGCCGTAGGATCTCCTTCTTGTAGTTCTCTACGGTTGGATCCAGGCTCCCCGGGAGCAGATCCGGATACCTGCTTCCTCTGGACAGACCCTCGATTCCGGCTGCGTCATACTGATCCATCCATTTCCGAAATGTTTGGGGAGTGACTCTGTTCGCCTCACAGAATTCTCTTAGCTTGAGGCTCGAGTTTTCCCGGAACTGCCGGATCAGAAATTCCTTCTCGAACGGGTTCAATCGTTTCCTGCTCATTTCTTTTCCTCCTTCTTTCAGAGGTCTCCTTTGAGCTCTTTTCTCACTTTTATGATACCAGTCGAGAGTGAATTATTCTATCGTTTTTGTCTACTTTTAGTATAGCAACAAGATTGCAAAAGTGAAGGTCACTTTTTAAGGGTAAAAACAGGTGTGCGAGGTGATGTTCACGTCTGCAATAGAGCAGGTATAAAATAGATTCGGTCATGTTCTGCGGAAAGCAGGCTAAAAATGAGTCGAATCACATTATCCGAAAGAGTGGCGATCGAGGCAGGCTTGTATGGGAGGCAGAGCCTGAAGGAGATCGCAGAGAAAATCCACAAAAGCCCTCGCTATGTTTCAGAGGAATTGAAACGAAACCGCACGAAGATAAAAGGGATCCGTCCCCACGGAAAAGATTGCTGGTACGCCACGGAGTGCAAGAGGTCAAAGCTGTGCGGAGACGCTTACTGTCAGAAGAAATGCGTCAGCTGCCAGAGTGTGGATTGCCAGACAGTTTGCCGAGCATATAACAATTCGCCCTGCATTCAGCTGCAGCGGCCGCCCTATGTCTGCAATACCTGCAACATCCGGAGAAAATGCAAGCTGGATCGGGCCTATTACATTGCCCAGCAGGCCGACGCCATGGCCAAGAGACGCTATTCGGACGCTCGGAGCAAACCGCATATACGAGGAGAAGAACTGACGGCTCTGGACAAGCTGGTCTCGCCTCTGATCAAGAAGGGACAACCGTTAACGCACATTTTTTCAGCGCACGGAGACGAGATTCCGGTTTCACAGAGGACTTTGTACAACTACATCGAAGCCAGAAGGCTCAGCGTTGGGAACCTGGATCTTCGCCGGAAGGTAGGATACCGACCCAGACGGAAGAAGAAGGAGCAGTCCGAAGCGTTTCTGAACCAACAGTACAGAAAAGACAGGACATACGAGGACTTTTTCACCTACATGGCGCGGCATCCCAAAGTGAATCATGTGGAAATGGACACGGTAAAGGGCTGCCGGGAGCAAGGGAAAAGAATGCTGACGATGCTGTTTGTGGAACAGAATTTGATGCTGATCTTCCTGATGCGGGACGGCAAGGCCGACACGGTGGTGGAGCAGTTGGACTGGCTGACAGCCGCGCTTGGAATAGAAACTTTCCGGAAGCTGTTTCCGGTGATCCTCACAGACAATGGCAGCGAGTTCAAGCATACCAGAGAGCTGGAGACCACCGAAGAGGGCGAACAGAGGACAAAAGTATTTTACTGTGATCCCCAGGCCTCCTGGCAGAAGGCACACATTGAAAAGAACCATGAGTATATTCGTTATGTGTTGCCCAAGGGGAAGTCTTTCAGTCCTTATGATCAGGAAGATATGGTCCTTCTCATGAGCCACATTAACAGCACCAGGCGGGACAAGCTGGGTGGTAAGTCTCCTCTCGCTCTGTGCACACGCCCAGAGCAGCAGAAGCTCATTTCCGTACTGGGGCTGCAAGAGATCCCGCCCGATGAGATCAATCTCACACCCAGGCTTCTGAGACGGAAGAATCCGGAAGCATAGTTTTTCTTTGCTGGGCTTGCTATCCCAGCAGCAGGCAGGCACATTGCAGTCAAGGGCTTCCGCGCAGCGGTGCTTCGCACCCTTGACGGCGATGGGGGTGGCTGCTATCCTCTGCCAGCCCAGCAGGACAGTTTCATCATAGAAAGCGGAACGTGACCGTCCATACCGTCAAGGCGGGATGACGTTCACTTTTACAAAAGCACCCTTCATCCCGTCCGCTTTGCTATGCGTATTTTTGTACACAACCGGCGCCTTTGGCCAGGCTTTTCCTCTTGGAAAGCCTCCAGAACGCGCCGTAAGCCGTTGAATGATCTCGGCTGGTATATTTATATTACCTTCTCTTTTTCATTCAACGAGCACAGAAAACAACAAGGAGGTACAGCCATGAGAGGATATTTTACGGCAAGCGGGTATTACGGACTGGTGGACGGGCGCTACTGCCTCTTCGCCTCCGAGGCCGACTACTTCGAGACGCTGGCAGACGACGCGGCCTGAAAATGCGAAATTCGGAGTTCGGAATGCGGAATTGAGGCCTTGGCCCATTCCGGATCTCGAACTCCGAATTTCTATTCTCCCATCAGGATCTCCACGTTCTCGGTGCTGTATTCGATCTGCTCGGAAAAGCGGCGCAGATGCCCGGCGGTGTCCTTCTCCTGCGCGTCCCACAGCGCCACAAAATCGGTGCTGAGCGCCGCGTAGTCCGCGATGCTCTCCCAGTCCCGCTCCTCCGCCTTTTCGATCTGCCGATAGAGCAGGTATTCATAGATCCGCTGGTAGTCCTCGTCCCGGCCCGCTTGCGGCAGGGGCGAAGCTTCCAGCGCTTTCAGCTCTTCGGCCCAGGCTTCGTCGATGGGCTCCGTCTTCCCGAAGAGCCGGAGGATCTCCCGCCGCCGCTCTTCGTCGATCCGCGGGCGGTAGCGCAGGGTCTCCCGGGGCACGCTCAGCCCAAGCGCTGCCAGCAGGCCCGCCAGGTCCAGATTCTCCCCGGTCTCGCCGCACACAAAGCGCAGCGCCCTTTCCCCCAGCAGCAGGTCCGTCACCTCCTCGCAGCTCAGCCCCAGGCCCCAGAGCTCGCCCGCGTCCAGCTCCTCAAAAAACCGTGGATGCAGGGCGCAGATATCGCAGAGGGCTTCCTCGCCCAGGCGCTTGATGAGCCGGCAGAGCCCGTCGGCCTCCAGGAAGGGGCAGCGCTCCTCCCCGTCCAGGCGGAAGTGCCAGCCCTCCTCATCGGCAAAGAGGGCTCTGCGCAGCTCGTCCCCCAGCTCCCCGGGGAGCTTGCGGTAGCGCGCCGCGCTCTGCTCGTCCACATCGATCTCCCAGCCCCGGCAGCAGCTGTGGCGGCAGCGGTCGGCCCGGCAGCGATAGGCCGGGTAAAAGCTCGGGTACCAGGTGCTCATGGCCGCCTCCCCAGCTGCCAGAAGGCCACCGCGCTGGCCGCCGCCACGTTCAGGGAATCCACCCCGTGGCTCATGGGGATGCGCACGGTATAGTCGCAGTCGGCAATGGTGCCGTCTCCCAGGCCGTCCCCCTCGGTGCCCAGGACGATGGCCAGCTTCTCCTCCGCCATGAGCGCCGGATCGTCGATGGAGACGGAATCCTCCCGCAGGGCCATGGCGGCGGAGCGAAAGCCCAGCTCCCGGAGCCGGGTCATCCCCGGCTCGGGCCACTGGCTCACGTCCTCCCCCAGGTAGGCCCAGGGCACCTGGAACACCGTCCCCATGCTCACCCGCACGGAGCGGCGGTACAGGGGATCGCAGCAGGCCGGGGTCAGCAGCACCGCGTCCATGCCCAGGGCCGCGGCGGAGCGGAAGATGGCCCCCAGGTTCGTGGGGTTCATGATGTTTTCCAGCACGGCGATGCGCCTTGCCTCGCGGCAGATGTCCTCCGGCTTCGGCAGGGGCCGCCTGCGCATGGCGCAGAGCACCCCCCGGGTCAGGGGAAAGCCGGTGAGCTCCGTCAGCACCGGCAGGGGCGCGGTGTAGAGGGGGATGTCCCCGCAGCGCTCCACCACCTCTTTGGCCTGGCCGTCGATGTGCCGGCGCTCCATCAGCAGGGACACGGGCTCGCAGCCCCCGTCCAGGGCCCGCAGGATCACGTTGGG
>JAEEGI010001042.1_pt1 | contig 70800 bp, 41 predicted proteins | sample 8958751 | NCBI WGS metagenome assembly JAEEGI01 (sample SAMN16246545, study PRJNA631951) | gut metagenome | biome: gut microbiome; feature: rumen; material: KS-attached | host: Bos | place: Iran: Karaj | collected 2018-10
AATGCAACGCTACGGAGACAGGATCTCCCTCTGCACCCGCATGAGCGCGGCTCTGGCGGACGACCTTGGAGACCAGGTGTATATCGCCCGCCTTCCAAAACGCCGCGACATTGACGAGTATTTCAAATATTTGACAGAATAAAATCCACCTTTTTGCGTGAATTAAGGTGTATTGCAGCGGAAAATCGTCTTTGAATCAAGCCGCTGTTATTTATATTTGTATATTTGAAATTGAACGAACACTAAAACGCCTCGCGATGCGCTTACACCCCATAGTTGCTGCGGTCATCCTCCTGGCTGCGGCATCCTGTACCGGCGGAAAGACTCCGGTTGAATCAGTCGACCCTTTCATAGGAACCGGATTCCATGGACATACTTACCCGGGTGCCACTACTCCTTTCGGACTGGTGCAGCTGAGCCCGGATACCCGGAACAGGACTTGGGACGGCAGTTCGGGATACCATACAAGCGACTCCACCATCCTGGGTTTTTCGCACACCCATCTCAGCGGAACCGGTTGCCAGGACCTCGGAGATTTCCTTTTCACTCCGTCAATGGGCGACATCGCCCCTCTCCCCTTCTCCCACGAGGATGAAACCGCATCTCCTGGATACTACCGGGTGAGGTTCAAGGAGAATGGAATCACCGCAGAGCTTACAGCTACAAGCCATGCCGGAATACACAGGTATTCCTTCCCCATCAAGGGAGAACCCCGGATCAGGATCGACATGAGGCATACCATAGGAGACTGCATTCCGGACAGCATATCATTCAACGCCGTTTCAGACAGGCTGGTCCAGGGAGGACGCCACATCTCCGGATGGGCCCCCGACCGCTATATGTTCTTCTCGGCCAGTTTCTCCGTTCCTTTCTCAGGATGCAAGGATGAAGGAGAAGACCGCTACCTGCTCACTTTCCCGGAAGGTACTGAAGAGGTAACCGTGAGCGTTGGCCTTTCCGAGGTGGATGCCGAGAGTGCCGAACGGAACAGGATTGCGGAAGTTGGAGACAAGGATTTCGACGCCGTGAGGGCTGAGACCAGGATGCTCTGGGCCAATAACCTGGGCAAGGTCAAGGTCGAAGGAGGATCGTCAGAGAGGATGACCATCTTCTACACAGCCCTGTACCACACCATGGTTTCCCCCAACCTCATGTCAGACCTGGACGGTCGTTACCGCAACCACAGTCAGGAGATCGCCTCCGCTCCTCAGGGACGGAGATTCTATTCGACCCTTTCGCTCTGGGACACGTTCCGCTCTTGGAATCCCCTGCAGACTTTGATCAATCCCGGCTTGGTCGAGGATATGGTATTCAGCCTGCTGGATATGTATGACTGCGACGGAGTACTCCCGAAATGGCCTTTAGGAACCAGCGATACGGGTTGCATGATCGGATACCACGCAATTCCCGTAATAGCCGACGCCTGGCTGCGCGGAATCCGCAGCTTCGACGGCGAGAGGGCCCTGCAGGCGATGGTCGAAACCTCCAACAAGAACGAGAATTCCCCCCTGTACAACCAATACGGCTACATTCCTTCCAACCGTATGGGAGAGTCCGTCTCCCAGACCCTGGAATTTGCTTATGACGACTGGTGCATAGCCCGCATGGCGGAGGATCTCGGACATAAGGACCTGGCTTCCGAATATGACGCCAGGGCACGCCGTTACCTCTGCCTCTTCGATTCCTCCACCGGATTCATGCGCCCGAGGAACGATGAAGGTAACTGGTCTTCTCCATTCAGCGGGATAGTCAGTACCCGGGACTTTACCGAAGGTGTCCCGTGGCAGTACCGCTTCTTCGCACCCCACGATATCAACGGCCTGGTGGCACAGTTGGGTGGCATAGACAGCGCCAATGCTGCACTGGATTCCCTGTTCACCTATGATGAACGTGACTCGAGGACAAGGATAGGCGACATGACCGGGCTTGTCGGCCAGTATGCCCACGGCAACGAGCCCAGCCACTCCACGGCGTACATGTACTACTGGACCGGGAGACCTTCAAGTTCACAGGCAAGGGTACGCCAGATGCTGGACGAAATGTACGCCGCCACTCCCGAAGGCATATGCGGCAACGAAGACTGCGGCCAGATGTCTGCCTGGTACGTGCTGTCCGCACTCGGAATATATCCTGCCTGCCCCGGAACCGGAGAATTCCTGTTCGCGGCTCCTGTGTTCAAGAAGGCCGTCATCACCCTGGGCAACGGCAAAGAGCTTAAGATCACCGCGGACCATCCGGAATATCAATACATCTCCAACGTGACGTTCAACGGAGAACCTGTCGGACAGCATTTCATCGATTACGAAACCTTGATGAAGGGAGGCGAACTGAGCTTCTCCCTAAGTCCCACCCCGGACAACGGCCGTGACGGACTGCCGGCTCCATATTCACTTACTGCCGGTGACCAGGTCTCGGTTCCATACATCAAAGGCAATCCCTGTCTGTACGAAGGAACCTTCCCAGTCAACATCCTCAGCAGGACCGAAGGCGCAACCATCCACTATACCCTCGACGGCTCAGAGCCTGATGAAAACTCCCCTGTTTTCAGCGAGCCTTTCGGAATAGACAAGGACTGCATCATCTCGGCAAAGGCTTTCAAGGAGGGCCTGGATCCCAGTCCCCTGTTCAGGATACACGCCTATCCCGCGATTTACAGGAAACCCACAGTCATCGGAAATCCCCGCCCTGGATGCAATTATACCTACCATCTCGGCAATTTCACCTGCACTGCGGACGTCCTTGCCTCCAAGGTTGTCAGCAGGGGTGAGATGCCCACCCCGTCCATCAAGGGTGCACCCGATGAGGACCACTTCGGATACATATTCACAGGCTATCTTGACATCGCGTCCGACGGCATCTGGGAGTTTTTCGTTTCCAGTGACGACGGAGGCGTTCTGGAGATAGACGGAACCCGCGTGGTGGACAACGACGGCTCGCACAGCGCGTATTCCGCAACCGGTCGCATCCCTCTATTGAAGGGATACCACGCATTCCGGCTCCTGTATCTTGAAGACTATGAAGGGCAATCCCTTGCCTGGGGCTGGAAGAGCCCTTCCGACAAGAGATTCTCCCGTATACCCGATAACGCAATAATACATTGATGCTTATATGAAAAGGATCCTTTCCATCTCTTTGACGTTTCTGGTCACGCTTGCGGCTTACGCACAGCAACTGCCGATCATCTACCATTCCCACAACGACTACAACAGGACCGTACCTTTCTGGGAGGCATATTCCCAGCACTGCGCCTCCATCGAGGCCGACGTGTTCCTGCAGGACGGCGAGATCCTGGTAGCGCACAACAGGAAGGATGTCACGGCTGAACGCAGCCTCCGCAAAATGTATATCGAACCCATCGTAAAGACATTCCGTGAGAACGGAGGACGGATGTGGAAAGGCAGCGACGACCGGCTTCAGCTGGTAGTGGACCTCAAGACCGGGGAATCCCTGCCCGGCGTCATAGCCCTGGCCGAGGAATATCCGGACGTGTTCACGACTGAGAACGGAGTCAAGATCGTCATCACCGGAAACGAGCCCGCCCCCGAAGATTTCGGCAAATGGCCTTCCTGGCTTTGGTTCGACGGTGATTTCAAGGACGGGAAACTGAACTATACTCCCGAGCAGTTGAAGCGTATAGCCATGATCAGCACCGACTTCAGGAAGTTCGCCCGCAACTGGAACGGCAAGGGAAGGATGATCAATTCTGAACTGGAGGCCGTGACCAAGGCCATCGAAACGGCACATGAAGCAGGGAAACCGATCCGGTTCTGGGATGCTCCGGAAGGAACGACGGCTTATTTCACCCTTCACAAGCTGGGAGTGGATTTCTTCAACACGGACTACCCCGCCCAGTGCGCCCTGTTCTTCAGCAACTGGACCAACAAGAATTTCAGGATAGGCCGCCACGCCGTCCAGGCCGGAGTCACCGGTACCAAGAGACTGGACAAGGCGACCCGTGACTTCCAGGGTTTCCAGAACGAGAAGATGCAGCTCAGCAAGGGCATCGAGGTCTACTCCCCCACTTACAGGAACGACGCTTCCAACAAGAAGATCAAGAACGTTATCTTCCTGATCGGCGACGGAATGGGTCTCGGACAGATCCTGTCGGGAGCCTATGCCAACGGCAGGGACCTGTCTATGCTTAGGATGAAGATGATGGGACTCCAGTTCTACAATCCCAACGACGACTTCATCGGTGACTCCGCATCCGGAGGAAGCGCCCTTGCAACCGGAGAATTGTCCTGGACAAGACATATCGCCGCCAATGAGGACGGTTCAGTCGAATATCCCAACCTATGTGACTATTTCCACGCCCAGGGCAAGGCGACCGGTGTGGTGACCCTCGGCGACCTGGCCGACGCCACCCCGTCGGTGTTCTATGCCCACACCGCCGAGCGCGACAGCATTGAAAAGGTTACCCGCTACCTTGCCACGAACAAGAGCCTGGACCTTCTCGCCGGCAGCGGAACCGACTATTTCGAGGATCCCCGGGAAGACGGTTTCGACCTTCTCAAGGCTGTCAAGGCCAACGGATTCAACTACACCCACGACGCCCTCAGCACCAATTCCATACCGGGCAGGGTGATCTGCGCCGACCAGCGGATGCGCGAGTATGCGCGCGAGGAAACCCTCGGCTTCCTGGCCGACATCACCCGAGAATCAATCGCAAAGATGCAGTCCATGTCCAGGAAGGGCTTCTTCCTGATGGTCGAGGGAGCCAAGATCGACTATGCCGGACATTCCGACTGCCTGCCCGCCTCCATCATCGAGACCCTCAGCTTCGACCTTGCAGTCGCAGAGGCCCTTAAGTTCGCCGACAGCAACGGTGAGACACTCGTGGTCGTGACTGCCGACCATGAAACCGGTGGACTGACCATACTTGACGGAGACCTTGCCACCGGCCATGTGCTGGCAGTCTACAATTCGGACGACCACACTCCGTCCGCCCTCCCCGTATTTGCTTACGGACCCGGTTCACAGCATTTCACCGGAACCTACATGAACATTGAAATCCCCCGTACAATCAAAAGGCTCGTAAAGAAATGAAACGCATCCTCCTGGCAGCGCTTCTCATATCCGGCGCACTTCCCCTCGTCGCCCAGGACCTGAAGTCCGGGCCGTTCGACCTTCCGTACAAAAATACCTACGTGAAGAATATCTTCGTGTCGGAGAATTCTTTCCGGACGATGAAACCCGAGACCATCGCTCCAAAATCCTTCAAGGAAGCCCAGAGGATCCTGCCTTCACCTATCTGGGAAGGCCATGAAAAGGAGATCGAGATGTACTGGCACGCCTGGAAGATCGCCGTCGGGAACATCCGCCAGCCCCAGGAAGGTTCGGGTTTCGTATCCCCTTACCTCGATGTGGCATACAACGGCAACATATTCATGTGGGACGATTCCTTCATGATGATGTTCGCCCGCTATGGCTACCGGTTCTTCCCGTTCCAGAGGACGTTGGACAATTTCTACGCGAAGCAGCACCAGGACGGCTTCATCTGCCGGGAGATCCGCGCCGACGGCTCGGACTGCTTCGAGCGTTATGACCCCACCTCTACCGGACCCAACCTTCTGCCTTGGGCTGAATTGCTGTATTACAAGCAGTTCGGAGATATCGACAGGCTTCACAAGGTCTTCCCTGCCCTGGTGGCCTACGCCCAGTGGTGGAAACTCAACCGCACCTGGAAGGACGGAACCTACTGGTCCAGCGGATGGGGCACCGGAATGGACAACATGCCCCGCGTACCGGAAGGATACAACCAGATTTTCTCCAACGGTCATATGACCTGGCTGGACACAAACCTTCAGCAGTACCTTGTGAATGACTGCCTGATGCAGATCGGTTTCTACATCGAACGCTGGCAGGAGATCGAGGAGATGGAGGACGAGATGAAATACCTCAAGGCCTGGATCAACGACAATATGTGGGACGAGGAGAGCGGTTTCCTGTATGACGTCTGGGGAGACGGCAGCCGCAACTCCACGAAGGGTATCTCGGCTTTCTGGGCTCTCAAGACGGACATACTCGAGAAGGATCGCCTGGACAGGATAGTGGCCCATCTCGGCAACGACGCTGAATTCGCCAGGACCCACCGCGTACCTTCCCTATCCGCCGACCATCCCAAGTACAATCCCAAGGGACGCTACTGGCAGGGTGGAATATGGCCGGGCGCCAACTATATGGTGATCAGCGGTCTCTGGGAAAGGGGCTATCGCAAGGAAGCCATGGAGATCGCCAACAACCACTTCGGCAACGTGTTCAAGGTCTGGCAGGACACCGGCACTTTCTGGGAGTATTACGCTCCCGAGGAGGTTGCTCCCGGTTTCATGGCGCGTAAGGATTTCGTAGGCTGGACAGGCCTTCCGCCGATCGCCGTGTTCATCGAATATATCCTCGGAATCAAGTCGGACTTCAGCGAAAACAAGGTTGAATGGGACATCCACAACACCGAGGCTCACGGAATCGAGCGTTATCCTTTCGGCCCCGAGGGTGTAGTGACACTCAAGGCTGCCGGACGCAAGTCCGCTTCCGACAAGCCTGCGATCATCGTCACCACCAACGTTCCCTTCGACCTGACCGTGACCTGGGGAGACGGACAGACTGCTACAGTCCACGTGGAAAAGAGCGGGAAAGTCAACTTTTGAGATAATTAATAATTACCACTTATATGAGAATAGCTATTGATTTGGGCGGTACCAATGTCCGCGTGGCCTCCGTCCTGCCGGACGGTCAGTTCGGAAGGATCCTTTCCGAGCCGTGCCTCGCCACAGGAAGTGAAACGGAGGTTCTGGAGCAGCTCTACCGCCTGATTGACGACCTTTTCTGCCCCGAAGTCGACGGGATAGGGATAGGCGTCCCTTCCGTCGTGGATACTGAAAAGGGTATTGTCTACAATGTCGTCGGCATCCCTTCCTGGCAGGAAGTCCACCTCAAGGACCTTCTTGAGGCGAGGTATCACGTCCCTGCCGCTGTGGACAACGACTGCAACTGTTTCGCCCTCGGTGTAACCAGGTTCGGGAAAGACGGTCCCCACAAGGAAGCGTTCTGCGTCACCCTCGGGACCGGAGTAGGTGGCTCGCTGGTAGTGGACGGCCGGCTTTATCACGGCCGGAATGCCGGAGCTGGAGAGATAGGCAGCATCCCTTACCTTGACAGGGATTACGAGTATTATTGCAGCAGCCGCTTCTTCGTCGGAAAGGGTACAACCGGCAAGGATACCGCCATAGCTGCTGCCGCAGGCGACCCCTCCGCCCTGGCTATCATGAAAGAGTTCGGAGGCCACATCGGCAAACTGATCCAGATGATCATGTTCGCCTACGATCCCGCCGTCATAATACTTGGAGGAAGCATCTCGAAGGCGTTCTCCCTTTACTGCGAACCCATGTGGAAGGTAATCCGCGAATTCCCCTATCCCAAGAGCGTCGAGAACCTAGACCTCTATTCCACGGATCTCGACAATCCCGGAATCCTGGGTGCCGCCCTTCTCTGCGGTCCTTTGAAATAATCAATATTCAGAAATATGAGAAGACTTTTACTATTGGCATTGATACCGCTCATGGCCTTTTCCTGCAATAGCGGCAAGAAGGCAGGGAGCCTGCCCGTGATGTCTTTCAACGTCCGTTACGGTACCGCAAAGGACGGAGACAATGTCTGGGAGAACCGTCGTGACGCGGCCTGCGCCATGATCCTGGACCAGAGACCCGCCGTTTTCGGAGTACAGGAAGCCCTGGATTTCCAGCTCGACTATTTCGTGGAGCATTGCCCGGGCTACAGATGTGTGGGTGTAGGCCGTGAAGACGGCGTCCACGAAGGCGAGCATATGTCCGTGTTCTATGACACGGAACGCATCGAGCTGAAGGAATGGGGAACCTACTGGCTCTCCGAAACCCCTTTCCAGCCTTCTCTGGGATGGGATGCGGCCTGCCGCCGTACCGCCACCTGGACCTTGCTTCATGACAAGGCAACAGACCGCAATTTCTATTTCGTCAACACCCATCTCGACCATGTAGGCAAGGAAGCCCGCCGCAACGGACTTCTGCTTCTGGTCGAACGAATAGGTGCAATGAATCCGGAAGGATATCCGATGATACTCACGGGCGACATGAACGTCTATCCCGACGATCCTTGCCTGAATGCACTGCGTGAGCTCATGTCCGATGCCCGCCAGACAGCAACCGAGACCGACAACGAAGTCACGTGGCACGACTGGGGTAAAATCACCCACGACCAGCCTATAGACTACGTGTTCTATTCCGGCTTCGAGGGCTGCGACAAGTTCGAGGTCATCCGCCAGGCTTATCCGGGAGCACCTTTCGTCTCCGACCATTATCCCGTGAAGGCGACCCTCCGTTATGAAGTTACCCCGGCCCCTGCAGTTGGTGAGCTTGTCGAACCAGCCGATGCCCCCAAGTATGTCGTCGACGTCGAGGCGCACCGCGGAGGTATGGGCCTGTACCCGGAGGAAACCCTTCCGGCAATGCTCAATTCCGTGAAACTGGGCGTCAACACCCTGGAAATGGACCTTTGTGTCACCAAGGACAAAAAAGTCGTTCTCTCTCACGATAAGTATTTCCATCCCCGTTACTCGACCCGTCCGGACGGTACTCCTGTCGTGGATGGCGACCCCAGGACATATCTTTACCATTTGCCCTACAGCGAGGTGGCGAAATGGGATGTAGGTATGAAATTCAATCCTGGTTGGCCGGAGAAGCACTGCATGCCGGTCTGCAAACCCATCGCTTCCGAAGTGATTTCTGCCGTGGAGGCCTGGACTAAGGAGAACGGCCACTATCCAATGCATTACGATATCGAAATCAAGAGCGACCCTGATTTCGACGGAGGTGTAGAAGGTGTGGATTGGCCTGAATATCATGAATATACAGACCTTTGCATGGCCATGATGGATTCACTCGGCCTGGGCGACAGGCTGATGATCCAGTGCTTCGACGAGAGGGCCCTGAATTATATCAACGAGAAGTATCCTGGTCATACCCTGGCATTTCTCGTAGAGGGTTGGGAAACCGATTTCGACCAGTATATGAGCCTCCTGAACTTCACTCCCCAGTGGCTCAGCGCCCCGCACGAGAACGTGGACAAGGCCCTTGTCGACAAGGCTCACGCGAAGGGGATGAAGGTCAACACCTGGACGGTCGACGATCCTGACGAGATGCGCCGCCTCATCGACGCCGGTGTCGATGCAATCATCTCCAACTATCCCGACCGGCTTCTCAAGGTCGTCAAGGAGTATTAATCACCTTGATAAGGAACAAATACTTCCATCTTTCCGGGGCCACGATTGCCCCAAGCGAAATATGGTATGAAAGCCAGGACCCCTGCTTCAGGGGTCTTTGCTTTTATCAGCATCAATTCATGCCCCCACCAAGTGGCTTTCGGAAGTTTCTCCAGGCTGAATTCCATACCTTTTGACAAGCACAGAGTGTCAAATCCGGAAGGATTATCCTGCTCTTCCATGCAATAGATTATCGGACCACGTTGGACTGCCCGTTTGCCTTTCTCTTCATTCCCAAGGAGAGAATCTACAGTATCCACGGGCATGTCAAGGATGAGTTCGATGCTGTCACCATCCTGCCACTTCCGATTAAGGATCGCATATCCTGCATCCATAACTACGCTTTCGTATACCTTGCCATTTATGCTGATGGTGTAGTCCCCGCACCAGGACGGGATACGGAGACGGACCTCCGCTTTGACAGGTCTAGAAAGTTCCAGGGTAAGAGCCACATAGCCATCAAAAGGATAGGCGGTTGTCTGATGGACAGACATTTCTTTCCCATTCACTTTGACATTAGCCTTTCCTCCCATATACAGGTTCACCCACAAGGCTTCTTCAGAGGTGCCGTAAGTGATATTACCCAAATATGGGATTACACGGAACAGGTCCATGGCGCCGCCTGGAATATCATCCCAAGTCAGACGGGATAAGTTCCCAATGGACGACAACGGCAATTCTGAAAAAAACCTGTCCCCTTTTAGGGAAATACACGGAAGTACCTTATTATAAAGAGTTTGCTCCAGATTATCTGCGTAATACCCGTCACCGCTGATTCTGAGTTGGTCAGCATCGTTGAAAACCGTTGAGACTGCTCTGCTTACCTCACAGGTGTCCATCGCTGCCTGCTGCTGACCTGTCCCGTTTTTCAAACGGGTCATCCAAGTACTGCGCTTAACCGTCAGGTCCGTGTCCTTCTCAAACTGCAGGGAATACCCGATTCCTTCTACAGCCTTGGAGACCATCGGGGACTCAAAGTGGCGCTCCGTCCATTCAACGCAGAGAGGCAGGGTTATGTCTTTGTTAATGAGAAAATAAGGAGTCCAGAAGTCATCTTTTATCTCCAGTTCAGAGAGACTGACAAACACCATTTTCGTGGCGTCATTCTGACCTTTTCCTCCGCATCCGCTTAGCAAGAAAGGTGACACTAATACCAATAAAAGCAAACTCTTTCTCATAAGGACAAATCTGTTCGGTTGTTTTAAATCCAAAGCGAAGCCGTAAATGCGGCTTCGCCTTGGAATATATGATTCTTCAGAAGAATCTACTTGGACTGGACAGCACCGATGTCGGTCTTGCCATTCTTGATGAACGGATTACCGTTGATGTCGGTACCTATCTTCTCAAGGAAGGCCTTGATGTCAGCAGAGTAGTTGGCGCCAAGGTTGGCTGTGTCGTAGGAATTGTAAGACAGAGTCTCAACTGTTCCGGCACCGACAGCCTTGCCCTGTGACATGTAGTTATCACCAATGAAGTCAGTAAGGCTGTTATACTTGAAGGTGGCAGCCTTGTTCTGGAGATCTGCCTGGGCAACCATCTGGATGTCAGGGTTCTTCAGGACCTCGGTAATCGAGAAGTTGCTAGGCATCCTGATTTCATTCGTCTTAATCCAGCTGCCTTCATTGTGCATCTGCTCACCCTCGATGATGTTATTGCTGGCAGTAGGACGGGCTCCGCCACCATCGATTGGCTTATCCTGCAAGAATGCGGCCTCTCCTCTCCTTGCACCCCAAGGGCGAAGTATGAGGTTGTTGGCAAGCACGGCGTTGGTATTGTAACGGAGGTAGAAGTTACCCCACCAGTTGCCATTGTCCTCGTAGTAGTTGAAGTTGTTGATGACAGTGTTGTTGACAAACTGAACGTCAACGCTCTGGTAGAAATACACCGAACCGGCATAGCCATCGTTCTTGATGGAACGGTTGTTAGCGATGATGTTTCCGTAGAACTTGGCGTGGGTTGGGTTGGCGCGGCTCTGGCCGTCCTCAACGCAGACACCGGCGGCATGGCCATTGGAAACGTTGTTCACGATGACGCAGTCGTAGACAGTGATATCGGAAGACTGATCGTCCTCACGGGTGTTGATGGTACCGCGGTCAGCCTCGTTGTGGTGGATGTAGCAGTGGTGCACAGTGACAGGACCACCCGAGACACGGACAGCACTACCGTGACCGGACAGGCAGAGGCAGTTGCGGATCTCGAAGTAGGAGATCTCGACGGAACCCTGCAGAGGCATGTCGCTGATGGGGCTCTCGCCGCAGTAGATACCACGGTTGGCACCACCGCCGTCGATAACAGTCAGGTTGTTCCAGCTCTGCTTAGTGAAGTCAGCGTTCCAACCACCGGAAATGCTCTTGTTCTTGTTCTTGTCGTCGAACACGATGGTCCCGTTAAACACGGCACCTCCGGCGACACGAATTTCTTGGAACTCCTTGGCAGCGTCTATAGCGGCCTGGAGATCTTCACCGGCCTTCACATACACGGGGGGTACGAGACCAATAGGATTGGAATAGATCCTGTCACCCTCGGTGGACTCGACATAAGACCATACAAAGTAGTCAGTACCTTCGGCAAGACCGGTGATTTCACCCTTGTTGATGCCGGCGACAGGAGCGCCGCTCATTGGAACGACCTTTCCTGCGGCACGGTCATTGGCAGTACCAAAGATGAGTCCCCAACCAGCATAGTCATCGAGATTCTTGGTGTTCAAGGTAACATCGATAGCGGCACTTCCAAGTCCTTGGCTGGCAAGAGAAGAAGTAACCGTGGCATCAAGGCCGTGAGCTCTCTGGTTAACGATAGCCTTATCCTTGCTACCGGCGACAGTGAACTCGGCGCGACGGATAAGGCCCGTGGTGTTACGCCTTACTGTGAAACTGCCGTTGCCGTTTGAAGTGATCCAATCGTAGTCCTCATCGGGGGTAACATTACCTGAGACACCGTTGATGGTAAATGTCGAAGGCAGATAGTCCACGATGACCCTGTAAGGATTCTGGTAGAAGACCTCACCTTTCTCCTCGCAACCGGCGAGAAGGAGCAAGGCGGCCCCCATTATCGCGTAAAATATCTTTTTCATGCTCTATATCTTATTATTGGTCATAAGCTTAACGCCAGGACGGAGGGTTCTGGAGAGCCCCGTTGGCCTTGGTGATCTCATCGGTAGGATAAGGGAAGGTCAGGTACTTGTCGTTCCAGACCTTGACAGGAGACTGATAGTCCTCGTAAGGGCCGACAGTGTAGGGAGACTCCGGATTCATCCTGTCCTCATAGTGGCGGACCCTCGGGTGGGAGTTCAGCTCATTGAGAGCAAGAGCCTTGATCTCGGCGGCACCTGAGACAGCCCAACGCTTACAGTCGAAAGCGTGGTCGGCTGCAAACTCGAAGGCAAGCTCGCAACGGCGCTCGTGGTAGAGATCCGTCCAGGTTGCATTGCCGGAAATGGGCTTCAGGTGGCTGCGGACGCGAATCTTGTTGATGTCGGTCGCGGCAGCTGAGGCATTGCCCTTGGCAAGGTTGGCCTCGGCGCGGAGCAACAGGCAGTCAGCGAACCTGACGATAGGCCACATAACCTGGGTGACAGGCCAGTTACCATTGTCGAGAACAGTCGTGCCGATGCAGTTGGCGGGCTCGAATGCCTCCATATACTTGTTGCACTGGAAACCTACCTCGATATTGACAGGAGAGTAGTAGCGCATAGGCTGACCGAAATAGATGAATTCATCGTTGTACTCAAGGATGGTCTTGGCAAGACGGGGGTTCTTGGTATCCTTGTAGTCAGAGACTCCGTCACCATTGGTGTCCTCATTGTCCTTGGCCATCTCCTCGTAGAGGTCATAGGAAGGATGGATCTGGCCCCAGCCGTTGAACTTGCCCCATCCCTTGTCCTCGAGCATGACACCGGTGATTTCGACGCCGCCGTTGCCAGTGTAGTCGGCACCACCCGTTCCGGGAATGCCCCAGCAGTACTCCTTGTTATAGAAGCCCTTGCTGAAATCAGTAGAGTAGAGATCGGCGAAGTTGTCCACGAGACCACGTCCGTAAGAATTCTCCAGACGGTTGACGCAATCGATCACGTTATCCCACTTTGAGGTGTCCCACATAGCCCAGTAAGCGTAAGCCTTAGCCATAAGTGCAGCGGCGGACTGCTTGCAGGCGCGTCCGAGGTTGATCTGGGAGTACTCTTCCACGCGCGGAAGAAGTTCCTCTGCCTTCTGGAGGTCGGAGACGATGTAAGCGTAGTTGTCGGTCACCGAAGGGAGCTGCGGAGGGATGGTGTAGTTGTAACCGCCCTCGACATCCTCGTATGCCACGAATGGAACACCAAGCTCCTTGGTACCATAACGGTAGGCGGCGAGCAGATGGTACTGTGCGCGGAGGAAGTAAGCCTCACCCAGAACCCTGGTCTCGACAGGGGTAAGCCCCTTTTCAGCCTTCTTGTTCAAAAGGGAATTGACGACCCAGTTGGCCTTGGGAATACCATAACGGTTGTAAATCCTGTTCCATGAATCTCTTAGAGGTGACTCATCACCTGTGTAGCTCAGGGTGGCGAGGTTGTTGAAACCGCGGGCCTTGCCCCATACCATATCGTTCGCGCAAGCCTGCTCCCAGTAGATCTCACGGCTGAACATTCCGTCCCTCTCGAAGAGGCCGTAGTAGCAGTTCTCGATCGCACCCTCAGCTTGCTCGTCCGAAAGGAAGAAGTTGTCCTGGGCGATGCTTCCCTGGGAAGAGTAGCCCAAGAAATCGTCGCAGGAGGCGAGAGTGAGAGCGAAGAGAGCGGCAAAAGCTATATAAATGTACTTTTTCATATCTATTGTCCTCTTAATAATTAGTAGTTGAGTTTCACACCGAATGCGAAAATCTTGTGGACCGGGTATGTCAGGGTGTCATAACCGCCGACCTCGGGATCCATTCCGGAGTACTTGGTGAATGTGAACAGATTCTCACCAGAAAAATAGATGTTGCAGGAAGAATTCCTCTCGGCGAAGTGAGGGATCCTACGCATTGCCTTGGTGATGTCGTAGCCGATGGTCAGGTTCTTGACACGGAGGTAGCTACCATCCTCGAGATACCATCCCGAAGGAGTGGCGAGGTTGGAGTTGGGGTCATTCCTGGAAAGGAGAGGAATCGTGGAGTCACGGTTCTCGGGGCTCCAGGCATTCAGGATCTCCTTGGCGCGGCTGAAGTTACCCTCGACATCGGCGAGGATGAGCTGCTTGGCCATGTAGGCGATCTTGTTGCCGGCAACACCCTGGAGCATCAGGTCGACGTTGAAGTTCTTCCAAGTGAAACCGCCTGAAAGGGCGAAGGTGTACTTCGGGGTCGGGTTTCCAAGATACGTGCGGTCGTCGGTGTTGATCTTTCCGTCACCGTTGAGATCGGTGAACTTGAGGTCTCCCGGACGGGCACCGGGCTGGATGAGCTTGCCGTCCTTCTGGTGGTCATAGATATCCTCCCAGCTCTGGAATATTCCCTCGTAAGGAATCATATAGAAGGAGTTGATAGGCTGGCCAACTTCACTGCGGTAGATACCGGTGGTCTCAAGACCATATCCGCCACCGCCGACCCAAGGGGCGGAGTTACCGTCGGCGTCGAAGACACCGGTGTTGATTACACGGTTGCGGTTGTATGCGAAGTTGCCGGTCACATAGTAGCTGAAGTCCTTACCGACCTTGTCCCTCCAGGTGGCTATGAACTCGATACCACGGTTGTTGATCTCACCGAGGTTGATCTGGCGGGGGTTGATACCCATGTAGGTCGGCCAATCCATTGTCTGGGACTGGATGAGGTTGAAGGTCTTCTTGTTGTAGAGGTCGAGGGACATAGAGAGGCGATCCCTGAAGAGGTCGATATCGAGACCGAGGTCAGCCTGCTCAGAGGTCTCCCAGGTCAGCTCCTGGTTGAAAGCGTTGATAAGGGACCAGGTGACACCTCTCATAATACCACCGTTACCGCCACCGGTACGGCCAGCCATCCTGTTGTCGGTGTTGTCACCCATCTGGCTGAGGGTCGGGGACTTGTAGTTCCAACCGATGGAGCCGAGGTTACCAACACGGCCCCAGGAGGCCCTGATCTTTATGAGGTTGATGTTTTCGCTCTTCGGGAAGAAAGGTTCGCTGGTGATCTTCCAAGCGCCCGTGACGGCAGGGAAGTCGCCGTAGTTGTGACCGAGAGGCAGACGGCCGGCATAGTCACGACGCCAGGAGGCGGTGAAGAAGTAACGGTCGGCAAAGCTATAGGAGCCACGGGCCACGAAAGCGATGTTGGCGTCGGGACCGCTATAGTAGTCGGTAGGGATACCGTAGCTACCGGCGAAAGCCATATACTGCATCGAAGGAGCCTCGATGTCGAAAGAGGAGGCACTGACGCTGAAACCCCTTCCCCAATCACGGTTCAGAGTAACGGCGCCGAGGGCTCCGACAGTGTGCTTCCCGAAGGTGCGGTCGTAGGTGAGGGTGGCCTCATTGCGCCATCCGTCGCTGCGGCCGGCGTTCTCGCTCAATGAGTTGGTGAGGCTGGGCTTACCGATCTCAGGACGCTTCGGACTGAAGTTCTTGCTCTGGCTCATTCCGATGTTGTAGGAGAACTGGTCGACGAACTTGAGGCCCTTCACGATGTTGGCGATCTCAAGGCTTGTCGTTGACCAGAAGCTGATTCCGTGGCCGTACTGGGTGTCGGCGAGGAGGAGACGGAGCGGGTTGACGGCGTCTCCGTGGAGACCGGCGAAATTACTTCCGTATTTGGCGACATACTCAGGATCCTCCGTGGTGGTACCACCATAAGAACCGGCATAAGGGCCTGCGGTGGCGTATGCCTCAGCGGACGGCGGCATATAGAGGGCGGAAAGGATGGTTCCGGTGTGGCTGGATCCAGTGTCGGTGCCACGGCTCTTACCGTCGGAGAAATGTATGTTCTCAGAAATCTTGAGCCACTTGTTCATCTGGTACTGACCGTTGTAGCGGACACCGAGGCTTCTGGCAAAAGTTCCGACGAGGACGCCGGGGTTGTCGTTGAAGGTGAAGGTAAGACGGCTCTTGAGGGCGTCAGTACCATAGTTCAGCGTGGCGGTGTGACGCTGATAGAGGGCGTCACGGAAAATCTCGTCCATCCAGTCAGTGCGGGTGGTTGCAATCCAGGGGTTGACCTGGGGATTCCAACCAGTGTCAAGGTTGATACCGGCGTTGGCTGACGAGATAGTCCTCATCTGGATTTCCTCCTCAGCGGTGAGACACTCGGGGAGGTTGCTGGCGTGACGGATACCGGTGACGAGGTCATACTCGACATGGATACCGTTGCTGGCCTTCTTGGTGGTGACGAGGATAACACCGCCGGCTCCGGAAGAAGCACCGTAGATAGCGGCGGATGCTGCGTCCTTGAGGACGACGATGCTCTCGATGTCATTCATGGATGTGATAGGACCACCAGGGACTCCGTCGACAACCCAGAGGACACCGTCACCGTTGCGGGAACCTTGTCCACGGATGAGGATGCCGGGGCCGCTGGTAGGTGAACCGTTGCTGTAGGAAACAACGACGCCAGGGACCTGGCCCTGGAGCATACCGGTGGTAGATGTGACAGGACGACCGGCGAGTTTCTCGGGATTGCTTACGATACCGACAGAAGCGGACAGGTCCTTCTTCTTAGTCTGGGCACCGTAACCAAGTGCGACAGCCTCCTGCAGCATCTCGGCATCTTCAACAAGGACGATGTCGATAACCGAACGGCCGTTTACATTCACGTTCTGGGTCTGATAGCCGAGGCATGATACCTCAAGTACGGCATTCGCAGGTACGGTAATTGCATAGTTACCATTGACATCCGTAACAGCGTTGGCTCCGCCACTGAGCACGACCGCTCCCACTACAGGACCTGCCGCGTCTTTGACGGTTCCCTTTACTGTCACGTTCTGGGCGAATGCTCCAATAGTCGTCACCAGGCAGACTAGCGTGGTGAACAAACATAACAGTTTTTTGGAATGCATGTTTAACTAATTAATTGGTTTGGTAAAATAAAGTTCAATCAGTGTCATCAATAATATGCAAAACTGCATAATTCAACAAGCAAAGTTATAAAAACGGTTTTCCACAACTGTGTCATTTTGCGTATTACTTTACTCAAAACCCGCAAAATGTACATTCAGTGCCCTTTTTCCGAGTCTTTTCCTCTCATCTGGTGAAGCAAAATCCACATTATTCTAGTCTTTTCGCAGTTATTTAACAAATGGAAAAGATTCTTTTTGCAGAGGCCTGCAGTCTCTGGAAAGAGGAGAAGTCGAGAGATACAGCACCGATATTGAAGGCAATCCTCGTTACACAGCAGGTAAGATCAACGTAGGTTGCTACCAGGCACAGTAATCAATTACTCATAAGGTTAACTCTTTTTTCAGGGACAGGTCTTCGGGTCTGTCCCTGTCTTTTTATCCCTTATGCGATTTTGTAAAATATAATTTATATATTTGTATAACTTATTTTACAAAATCATGTTCGAAAGAAAACACCTCGGCATTTTGAAATCCAGGATGGATGAACCGAGGAGGAGAATCCAGATCGTATTGGGGCCGCGTCAGGTGGGGAAATCCACTATGGTACGGCAATTCTCCAACCACACTAATGTCCCGTATGATTATTTTGCGGCCGATGGCGTAAGCCGCTTCGATAATTCTTGGTTAGCTAATCGCTGGCAGGAATCACGACTTAAGATGGCTCTCCACTCAGAGAAGGAAAGGATCCTTATCGTCGATGAGATCCAGAAGATCGGAAATTGGAGCGAGCAGGTCAAGAAGGAGTGGGATGAAGATACCCTCTCCGGAAGGAACCTTAAAGTTATACTTCTGGGCTCATCCCGAGTGCTGCTTCAGAAAGGCCTCGAAGAATCCCTGCACGGGCGTTTCGAGACACTTAAAATGGGATATTGGGACTGGCTGGAGATGAAGGACGCCTTCGGTTTCTCCATCGACCAATTCATCTATTTCGGAGGGTTCCCGGGGCTTGCCCCTGACATCAAGGACGAAGACAGATGGAGAGGCTTGATGGAGGATTCCATAATCTCCCCGATACTAGCCAGGGATATTCTTGAAATCGATGAAATCAGGAATCCCGCTTTGCTGAGACAGGTTTTCGAAACAGCCTGCATAGAGTCTTCCAGAGAGTTGTCCATGACCAAGATGCAAGGTACGATGAATAGCGGGACCGTCCCTACGATCAAAACCTATCTTGATATCCTGAACAAGACGATGACGGTCTGCCCCATGCAGAAATATTCACCCTCGGAAATAAAAGAGAAACAATCCGTTCCGAAAATGCAAGTATACAACAGCGGTTTCCGGAACCGTTACGGACTACTCACTTTCAAGGAGGCGCGCTCGAATCCCATGGAGTGGGGACGTCAGGTGGAGTCTGCAGTAGGGGCTCACCTGGCGAACCGTTCAGTGCTGGACAATTTCGAACTCCTGTACTGGAGGAATGACAAAAAGCAAGAGTGCGACTATGTGCTAAAAAAAGGGCAGGCACTTGTGGCCATAGAGGTCAAGAGCAGCAGGGCGGATAATATTTCCGGCTTTGAAAAATTCAAGGAACTGTATTCCGATAGGATTTCATCTTCGCTTATTGTCGGCCAGGAAGGTCTCCCCCTGGAGGATTTCTTCTCACTTGACTTGAACGCTCTATTTAAAGGTATTTAGAGGTATAATATATGAACATAAAGATTAGAAACCTGTTTATCCTTATCTCCGCTATTGCGGCGGTGTCTTGCACTGATAACAATTCTCCCGCCTGGGAGGTCGACCCTTTTATCGGGACGGCCCTGGACGGCCATACAAGTCCTGCCGCCTCCGCCCCGTTCGGCCTCGTGCAGCTGGGACCCGATACGGTGGACGGCGGAGTTGCCGGATACCATGATAAGGACAGCCTGATCCTCGGATTCTCACATACCCATCTCAGCGGTACCGGCCAGGGAGACCTTGGAGATTTCCTCTTCGTTCCGGTTATCGGGGAAGTCCCTCAGGATGAGGATGGTTTCGCAGTTCAGCCGCTTCCCTTCTCCCATAAGGACGAGAAGGCAAGCGCGGGATATTACCGAGTCAGGTTCCCATCGCTCGGAATCGTCACGGAGATGACGGCCTTGTCACATACGGGCTGCCACCGATACACCTTCTCCGGGAAAGGAGAGAGGAGGATCCTCATAGATATGGGCCACGCCTTAGCCTATGCAAAGGGTGACGGAATATTCATGAAGGCTGTTTCCGACAACCGCATAACCGGCGGCCGCCATGTAACAGGCTGGGCTACGGACCGGTGGGTGTATTTCTCGGCCCTCTTTTCAGTTCCGTTCACTGACTACTCTTCGGATGGGCACGACCGCTACCTGCTCACTTTCCCTGAAGACACAAAGCAGCTGACCATCAGCGTCGGTCTTTCCTCCGTCGATGCGGAAGGTGCCGAGAACAACCGGCTTGCCGAGGCTCCGGAGGCAGATTTCGACAGCGTGCTTAAAGCATCCGAAAACGCATGGAATTCCAGTCTGGGAAAAATCGCCGTGGAAGGTGGAAGCAAGGAACGCCGCGAGGTCTTCTATACCGCCCTATACCACTGCCTTATCGTTCCCAACCAGATGGCGGACCTTGACGGCCGCTATAAGAACCATCTCGGGGAGGTCAGGACCGCCCCTTCGGGGATGGGATTCTATTTCCCGCTTTCCCTTTGGGACACCTTCCGTTCCTGGAACCCCTTGATGACACTTCTGGAACCAGACCTCGTGAAAGGCATGGTATTCAGCATGATGGATATGTACGACCTGAACGGCCAGCTCCCCCTCTGGCCGCTTTGGGGTGACGAGGTGGACTGCATGATCGGCTACCACGCCGTTTCAGTAATCGCCGATGCCTGGCTCAGAGGGATAAGGGGCTTCGACGGCGAGAAAGCCTTGAAGGCAATGATCGACGCCTCGAACACCTATCCTGCCACTTACTGGTACAATGAATATGGTTATATTCCTTATGACTTCACTCCCCAGTCGGTCTCGATGACCCTTGAATATGCCTACGACGACTGGTGCATAGCCCGTATGGCGGAGTCGCTTGGCCACGCCGACATCGCCGCTGAATATGATGTCAGATCCCTCAGATACAGGAATATCCTGGATCCGTCAACCGGCTTTTTCCGCGGAAAGGACTCGGACGGCAACTGGCGGGCTCCGTTCATCCCTGACGGGACCGGACGGGAGTCCTCACGCGACTACACTGAGGCGACCGCTTGGCAGTACCGTCATTTCATGATCCACGACGTTGCCGGTTTCACCGCCCTTCTAGGCGGTACACAGGCAGCCAGGGCCTCGTTGGATTCGTTGTTCTCTGAGGGTTACGAGAGTCTTGATGACCACGCCGAGTGGTTCGTCACGGGACGCATAGGCAAATATGCCCACGGAAACGAGCCCAGCCATGCCACCGCCTGGCTGTATCCATCTCTGGGTGATCCGTCCTCAACCCAGTTTTACGTCAGGAAGATCGTCGACGATCTGTACAATACCGGTCCTGACGGCCTTTGTGGCAACGAGGACTGCGGCCAGATGAGCGCCTGGTATGTATTCGCCGCCCTGGGATTCTACCCTCTCTGCCCGGGCACGGGAGAATTCGTGTTCTCGGCGCCCGTCTTCCCGAAAGCGACGGTCACCTTCGGAAACGGGAACAAGTTGACGGTCACTGCCGACCATCCTGAATATACCTACATCAAGGAAGTATCGCTGAACGGTGTGCCGGTCGATGCCCAGTACATAACTTACGACCAGCTGACGGGTGGCGGGGAACTTTCGTTCAAACTCTCGAAGGAGCCTTGCCACGACCGCGACACCTTGAAGGCACCATATTCACTGTCGGACAGGAAAGTTGTCTCTACCCCGTATCTGGTTGGAAACCCCCGCTATTTCGACAAGGAATTCACGGTCGACCTTCACTCCCGCACCGAAGGCGCAGAAATCCGATACACCCTTGACGGCAAGGAGCCGACTCAAAACTCAACCTTATATGAGGCTCCATTTCTGGTGGACCGTGATGTCACGATCCTGGCCAGGGCGTTCAAGGACGGGTTCGAGACCAGTCCCTTAATGAGCGTCCACGCTTTCCCGGTCGATTATCTTCCGGCGAAGAAAGTATCACCAGCCGGTCCCGGATGCAGTTACACCTATCATATCGGAGAATTCAAGAAGGCGGCCGACGTCCTGGCATCTCCGGCCGTGTCCAAGGGAACCATGCCTGTTCCGTCCATCGCCGGTGCTCCTGACGCGGATCATTTCGGATATGTTTTCACCGGATATATAGACGTTCCTGAAGACGGTCTCTGGGAGTTCGCCCTCAGAAGCGATGACGGAAGCATTCTCGAGATCGACGGCCGCCTTGCGGTCAATAACGACGGCTCCCATTCCGACTACACCGCCACCGGACAGATTGCGTTGCGAAAGGGATTCCATTCCTTCCGTCTGGTATATCTGGAGGATTATGAGGGCCAGGTCCTGGGCTGGGGCTGGAAGGCGCCGTCTTCAGACAAGTTCGAGGATATTCCGGAAGCGAATGTCCGTCATTGTGAATAGAGACAGATATGTATTGAACATCAATAAATTAAGCGTATTCCTATGTCCGTTTTTGCAAATGGCAAAATAGCCAACTCCCTGATTGCCAAAGTAGTCATGTCTCTGCTGCCAGCCGGCTTGATGATGTGCGCCGCTTGTTCAACATCTCCGAAGCAGAAGACTGAGGATGGGCGTATGGATGCGGAATTCATTCCGGCAGCCAGTCACGACAATGGATGGGTAAAACGCGGTGAAGGTCCGGTTCTGGGCAGTCCAGAGTTAGGAACGTGTTTCGACGTGAACGTGATACCTGACGGCTATGCCAAATACAATATGTATTTTTCCTGGCGTCCGAAAAAAGCGATCGCCCTGTCGCGTAGCGAGGACGGTATTAATTGGACCGACCCGGAAATAGTCCTGGAGCATGACGAGGCCAGCGGCTGGGAAGACGATTTGAACCGGTCCTGTACCTTGTTCCTGGATGGAGTCTATCACATGTGGTACACCGGCCAGGCCAGGGGTTACAGCAAAATAGGTTATGCCGTTTCAAATGACGGAGAGCATTTCGAGCGGGTCGAAACTGATCCCGTCCTTGTTCCGATGTATAACTACGAGGGTTACTCCGTCATGAACCCATATGTCCTTTATGATAATGACCGTGGAGTGTTCCGTATGTGGTACGCCTGCGGTGAGACCTACGAGCCCAACATGATTGCCTACGCCGAATCGAAGGACGGGATCAACTGGGAGCGCTCTCCGCTCAATCCCATATTCGTTCACGGATACGGTTGGGAGCAGGACAGGATCGGCGGTTGCGAGGTACATCCACTGCCCGACGGATCGTTCATCATGTTCTACATAGGCTATTCAGACATCAATACCGCCAGGATCGGAGCTGCTGTGTCCCCTGACGGGATAAGACAATGGAAACGATTGGAAACCAACCCTCTTGTCGAGCCCACTGAAGGATATTTCGACGCATCTGCCTGCTATAAACCGAGTGTATTCCGGGACGAGGAGAATAACCGGTGGCAGCTCTGGTATAACGGCCGGAACGAAGGAGTGGAATACATCGGATATGCGATACACGAAGGACTTGAATTGTAATTATGAGATATTTAAAGACTATTATCTGCATTGCCGCAATCCTTTGCGGAACACCTGCGCTCAGGGCGCAGGAACCCTTGTACAAGAATGAAAAAGCACCCATAGAGGAAAGGGTGAAGGACCTTCTCGGCAGGATGACCGTCGACGAGAAGATAGACCTGATGAGGGCTACATCCCCCGCCAACGAGCGGCTGGGAATTGCCAAGTATTACCACGGCAACGAAGCGCTCCACGGAGTGGTGCGTCCCGGCAGGTTCACCGTCTTCCCCCAGGCCATAGGCCTTGCCTCTACCTGGGACCCCGACCTGATGCTGAAAGTCTCGACGGCGATTTCCGACGAGGCCAGGGCAAGGTGGAACGAACTGGGCGAAGGAAAACTGCAGACAAATCAATTCAGCGACCTCCTTACTTTCTGGTCACCCACGGTAAACATGGCCCGTGACCCGCGCTGGGGACGTACTCCTGAGACCTACGGAGAAGACCCCTTCCTTACGGGAGAGATGGGAACGGCCTTCGTCAAGGGACTTCAGGGAGACGATCCGAGATACCTCAAGGTAGTCTCAACCCCGAAGCATTTCGCGGCCAACAACGAGGAGCACAACAGGTTCGAATGTAACGCGACTATCTCCGAGAAACAGCTCAGGGAGTATTACCTTCCGGCTTACGAAGCCCTTGTCAAAAGAGGAGGGGCGGCTTCCATTATGGCCTCCTACAACGCCATAAACGGTATTCCGTCCTCCGCCAATCCCTGGCTTCTCACAAAGGTTCTCAGGGATGACTGGGGATTCAAAGGATACGTCGTATCCGACTGCGGCGGCCCGTCCACACTGGTGGAAGACCATTTTTATGTCAAGATGCGCGAGACAGCCGCTGCCCTGTGCCTTCTTTCAGGACTGGATCTGGAATGCGGAGACAATTATTACATCGAACCGCTCAGGAAGGCTTATGAGTTGGGCATGGTCCGGGATGAGGATATAGACAGGGCCGCAGGACGCATCCTGACCGCAAGGATGCGTCTCGGTCTTTTCGATTCGGGAAAGGACAATCCCTACACCAGGATTTCACCCGACGTGATAGGCTCCAGGGAGCATCAGGAACTTGCTCTCGAAATGGCCAGGGAGTCGATCGTCCTGATGAAGAACCAGGGCGGTTTCCTCCCTCTCAGGAAAGGAAAGGTACGCTCCGTCGCCGTGGTGGGTATCAATGCCGGTTCATGCGAGTTCGGCGACTACAGCGGAGTCCCAGCTTCCACTCCGGTGTCGATCCTGGATGGGATCAAGGCCATCGCCGGAAAGGATGTCAAGGTGAACTATGCTCCCTGGAAATCGGCCGTCGACGGGATGGAACTCATCTCTCCCGAATATTTCCCTGACGGGTTGAAAGCCGAGTATTTCAGCGGTACGCGGCTGGAAGGAGAACCGAAGGTCCGTAAGGACGAATGGATCAATTTCGAGCCCAACAACCAGGCACCCGACCCCTTCCTTCCGGAAGCGCCCATGAGCATCCGCTGGTCCGGGACCATCAGGCCGGAAGTGACCGGGGACTATGATTTGAGTTTCACTTCCGATGACGGCTGCCGCCTGTGGATTGACGATAAGATGGTCATTGACGCCTGGGGAGGACATTCGGTCCGTTCCGACAATGCCACCATCCGTCTCGAGGCGGGACGGAACTACAGGATCGTTGCCGAGTATTGGAACGAAAGGGATTACGCAGTCGCAAAACTGAGCTGGAGGCCGCCTGTGGCCGGAAAGGAAGGTCGCCTAGCCCTCTATGGCAATGCCGGAGAAATGGCACGCAAGAGCGATGTGGTCATTGCCGTCATGGGTATCAACAAGACCATTGAGAGAGAAGGCAAGGACCGTGAGTTCATAACCCTGCCGGCCGACCAGCAGGAATTCCTGCAGGAACTCTACCATGTCAACAAGAACATCGTGCTGGTCCTGGTGGCCGGAAGTCCCCTTTCGGTTCTATGGGAAGACAAGAACATCCCGGCCATCGTCAATGCATGGTATCCCGGGGAGCAGGGAGGAACTGCGGTCGCCGAGGTGCTTTTCGGTAAGTACAATCCTGCCGGAAGGCTGCCCCTGACCTACTACAACAGGATCGAGGACCTTCCTCCGTTCGACGACTACGACATAACGAAGAGGACCTATAAATATTTCGAAGGAGATGTGCTCTACCCCTTCGGATATGGCCTGAGCTACACTTCCTTCCGTTACTCAGACCTAAAGGTCGAGGACAAGGGCAAGACCGTGGATGTCACCGTCACTCTCAGGAATGTCGGCCGCTATGACGGAGATGAGGTCGTCCAGGTATATACCCGGCTTCCTGAATATGAGGGCACGGCTCCGATCAAGGAACTCCGGGGGTTCAAGAGGGTCCATCTGAAGAAAGGGCAGGGCAAGACCGTGACGGTCCCCCTCCGCCGCGAGGATCTCCGCTACTGGAGCGAAACGCATAAGAGATTCATCATCCCGGAAGGGATTCCGGAGATAATGGTGGGAGCTTCTTCCGCCGACATAAGACTGAAAACGGACTGAGTTTGAAAAGTCATTGAGAATATGGACAGAAGATCATTTATCAAGGTATCGGGTGCCGCGGCCGCAGGTCTTGCCATTTCGGGCTGCGCACCCAAATCGTCCGGAGACGGAAAGGCCGGGCACTTCAGCCTGATGCAGATATCTTCCGCTACCGACACCATAGGGGAATCCTACCTGATGAAGACAACCGGCGGAAAGGTAATCATGGTCGACGGAGGGTTCGCTTCGGATGTCCCGGTCCTGCGGAAACATCTGACGGATGCGGGAGGACACGTGGACCTGTGGTTCATAACCCATCCGCATGAAGACCACATGGAGGCCCTGGCTACCATACTCCGTGATCCTATGGGCATCTCCGTGGACAAGGTCGTATATTCCCGTGTCCCGGACTCCTTCCTGGACTGCGAGAAGGGAAGCGCCGACAATGCCCGGGGATATTACAGGGCGCTTGATGACTGTATGGACGGAACCGACTTCGTGAATATCCACACGGCCGGACAGCGCTTCGACACGGACGGGGTCGGCATCATGATCCTGAGCGTGGCGGACATGGAAATCGAGCACCATTCTTTCAATGAACAATCGATGGTCATCAGGATATGGGATGACAGCAAGAGCGTGGTGTTCCTGGGTGACGCGGAATGGCAGCGGGGAGACAAGCTCCTGAAAGAGTGCAGGGAATATCTGGACTGCGACTATCTCCAGATGGCGCATCACGGCCAGAACGGCTGCTCGGAAGAGTTCTACAAATCCATAAACTTCCGGGCCTGCCTCTGGCCCACACCGTCATGGGTTTGGGATCCGGCACCGGAAAATGACTGGTTGAAAACCCGCGACACGCGCCGGTGGATGGACGAGAAGGGCATCACGGAGCATCACGTAAGCTGCCTGGAAAAGGATTGGGTACTGCTTTAAACTTGATTATATGAATATGAAAAAGTATTCCTTTGCCTTAGCCTTACTGTTGATCCTTACCGTTATTTCCTGTTCAAGGGAGGATTCCGTCACCAACACGTACGACCTGGCCGGGATGTTTCCCCAGCCGCCTTTGGAGTACGGCCCCTATGTATGGTGGCATTGGATGGGTTCCAACTTCTCCAAGGAGGGTATCAGGAAGGATTTGGAAGCAATGAAAGAATCCGGAATAGCCGGTGCCACCATATTCAACCTGACCTCCGCGGTCCAGGAGTCGGAAGCCCCTATCGGGAACAATCCCTGGCCGGACCAGACATACCGCAGCCCGAAGTATTGGGAGGCGATCGAATATGCCGCCAAAACGGCTGAGGAACTCGGATTGAAAATAGGACTGCACAACAGCCCTGGCTACAGCACGACCGGAGGGCCGTGGATCGATGAGGACAAGGGAATGCAGAAGGTGGTATTCAGCAGTACCGATATACGTGGAGGAAGGAAGGTCCTCGTAAACCTTCCGGTACCGGATCTTCCTTCATTCTCCTTTTACAGCGGTTTCGTGGCCAAGGCTTCCAAATTCCATGACCTGGCGGTGATGGCCGTCCCGGTCAGGAATGGCCTGACCGGCGACGATGTACTTAACTTGACCGGGAAAATGGACGATACCGGGAAGCTGGATTGGGATGCTCCTGCGGGCAACTGGAAGGTTTACAGGATCGGTCATGCATGCACCATGGCATTCCCGCATCCGGTTCCTGAGGAACTTATCGGGAAATGCTTCGAGGCCGACAAGATGAATGCGGAAATAACCGCTTTCCACTGGGACAATGTCCTCGGTCCCCTGAAGGATCATGTCGGGGATTATTTCGGCAAATCCTTCACACATGTGCTGGTGGACAGCTACGAGGCCGGCGACCAGGACTGGACGGAAGGTTTCAGGGAGGAATTCTCCTCAGCACACGGTTACGATCCCCTGCCGAGGATTGCTATCAAGGATGCGGATCCGGAGAACCCGCTGAACGGGCCTTTCGACGACGACATGAAATCCACCATCAGCAAGATGTTCATAGACAACGGGTTCCGTACAGGTCTGGAGAAGATTCACGAAGTGGGGCTGGATATGTACTGGGAGCCTTATTGGGGACAGTTCGATCCTTTCGAGGCCGCTTCCGTTCCCGATCTCCCCATGAGCGAATACTGGACACACAGCAACGGAAGGATTTCCGCCACCGTGGTGGACATGGCGAAGAAGGAGGGAAGGAACATAGTCGGAGCCGAAGCTTTCACAGGCTGGCCCACGAACAGCCATTACACCGAGGACCCCGAATTCCTGAAGAATTCCGCCGACGGAGCCTTCGTCTCCGGGGCCAATCTCCTGTTCCTCCACCACTGGGTACACCAGCCTTTCGACGACAGGTACCAGCCGGGTATGGGAATGGGTTGGTGGGGAACCCATTTCGGACGTAACCAGACCTGGTTCGAGCCCGGAAAGGCGTTCTTCACCTATCTCACACGCTGCCAGATGATGCTGAGGCAGGGAGTCCTGGAAGACAGGACCGACAACTGGATCCATCGTAGGACCGCCGATGCGGACATCTATTTCGCCGTGAACCAGGGCGAAGAAACCGTCAGCGTGGCACTGACTCCGTGGAATCCGGATTGCAGACCGGAACTTTGGGACCCTTATACGGGGAAGATTTCGCTGGCTGGAGAGCCGGAAAAGCTTGATTCGATAAGGGTTCCACTCGGCGCGGGCGAGTCGATGTTCGTCGTACTGAACCATGGGAAATCCAGCTATAAGAAGGCTCAGGTATATGAAACGACCCCTCTGGAGTCCCGGCCTGCCGGCGACACTTGGGATGTCGGTTTCGCCCCGAAAATGGATGAACCGTTCACGGTGAAGTCATTCACCCTCAAGGATTTCAGCCAGTGCGACGAAGAGAGGTTGAAATATTTCTCCGGAACGGCGACATATTCAAGGACGGTCAGCCTGGGAGATGATGACCTGGCGCCCGGGAAGCAGGTGGAGCTCGATCTTGGAGAACTGAATGACATCGCGGAACTGTCAGTCAACGGGAAGAAGGTCGCAGTCCTTTGGTACCCCCCGTTCAAGACGGACATAACCGACTTCGTGAAGACGGGGGAAAACCTTGTCGAAGTGGCCGTCACCAACAACTGGGCTAACAGGCTCATCGGGGACGAACAATATGAGCCGGACTTCGAATGGGGAGAAGACCGCGGAGTGGAGATGGGCAGGGCGATGAAGGCCTTCCCGGACTGGTTCATGAAAGACGGACAGCGTCCTTCCGGGGGCCGTAAGACCTTCGTCATCTGGTCCTACTTCAGGGAGGATTCTCCGTTGCAGCCGGCAGGCCTTGTCGGCCCCGTCATGTTGAACATATTGAAAATCAATGAATAGGCTTAAGGGCATACTTATAGCCGCTTTGCTGTCGGTCCTAATTCCTGCATCGCTTCGCGCGCAGGAAAATGAGGACAACCGCTTCGGAGGCTGGGAGTTCTTCGAGGTGAACCACGAATTCGCGGGCGGTCCTTTCTTCGCAAAGTTCTATTTCGAATTCGACAACTACCAGTTCAACCGGATGGAGTGCTGGTACACCAGGACCTCCTTCGGACTGAAGGTGCTGCCGTGGCTCAAGGCGAATCTTGCATATGACTATCTCAGGTACCCGTCATTCACGACCCACAAGGCGGTCCTGGATGTCATCGGTTCCCTGAAGCAAGGAGGACTCACAGTTTCAATCCGGGAAAGGTACATGCACGACTGGACGCCATCACTTGGAACACAGGGAGATGTGCTGCGTTCCCGCCTCAAAGTGCAGTATGCCATACCGGATTCCCGTTTCAGCCCCTATCTCGCCGTGGAGGTGTTCACGTGGGGAGATAAATGGAAAAAGACGAGGCATTATGTCGCGTGCGATTACGATATTTCAAAGTCGGTACAGCTGGAAGCATATTACCTCTACTATGCTTTCAACGGCGTGCCGGCGGAACATGTCATAGGTACAGGTATTAACTTCAGTTTTTGACAGAATGAGATTCAATGGGTTCAAATTGATGCTTGTTGCAGTGGTGACACTGATGTCCTCATGCAGCAGCCATGTCCTTTTCAAGGATGGCAGATCCGATTATTCCATAGTGATAGCCCCAGATGCTCCCGAGTCCGAGCAATACGCGGCCACCGAACTTCGGGACTGGCTCAAGGAGGTTTCCGGGGCTGAACTGCCGATCACCGGACTTGACGGAGGGACACAGGGCAAGCGTCTTGTGGTGGGTTTCAACCCGATTGTCGAGGGACTGGTCCCCGGTACGGACAAACCCGGGGACAGGGATGATTCATTCACTTGGGAGAACCACGGAGGCGACATCCTGTTCTGGGGCGGAAGCAAGAGAGGCACACTTTACAGCGTCTACTCCTTCCTGGAGGAGGAACTCGGATGCCGATGGTATTCCAGCAAGGTGAGCGTGGCTCCGAAAAAGTCTTCCTGGAAATTCAGCAAGCTGTCCAACCACGAAGAACCGGGAATAATCATACGTGACAACTGCGTGCTCGACGTCCGTTCCAATCCGGCCTTTTCGGCAAGGGTGCGGAACAATTTCATAAAACTTCCCGGCAAGGGCCCCGGAGAGACTATTCCCGGAACGGCCGAAGGTTATTGGGGAGTCCATGCCATGGGATCGTTCATATCCCCCGCGGAATTCTATCACACCCATCCGGAGTACTTCAGCTACAGGGACGGCAAACGCCTGGACAACTATTCCCAGCTCTGCCTCTCCAACCCGGAGGTGCTTGAAATATGCATCGAGAGAGTCAGGAAGGTCATGCGTGAAAACCCCGACTTCCTGATCTACTCGATGGAACAGAACGACAATTACCTGTTCTGCGAGTGCGATGAATGCAAGGCCCTTGCAGAACGGTACGGCGGCCAGTCCGGAGTCATGCTCTGGTTTGTCAACCAGGTAGCCGATGCTGTCAGGGAAGAGTTCCCGGACAAGTTCATAGGCACTTTCGCCTACCAGTACACCCGCCACGCGCCAAAGGATATAGTTCCGCGTGACAACGTCGTGGTCAGGCTGTGCAGCATCGAATGCTGCATGCTTCACGGCTACGACGGGTGCGAACAGAACCTGTCCTTCCTGAAAGACCTGCAGGACTGGTCGGCCATCGCCCCCCATCTCTACATCTGGGACTATGTCACCGACTTCGCCCAATACAGTCTCCCCGTCGCCAACTGGAAATCGATGCAGCCGCACATCCAGGATTTCAGGGACAACCACGCCATCGGAATCCTTGAGGAAGGTGACTACCAGACTGTATCCTGTGAGTTGAGGGAAATGCGGAGCTGGCTGCTTTCCAAGCTGATGTGGAACCCGGATGCTGACGTCGATGCCCTCATAAAGGACTTCACGGACGGCTATTACGGAGCAGCAGGTCCGTATATCCGCCAATACCTTGACCTCGAGGAAAGGATACTCCTCAGGCCCGGCATCCATGCCGGCTGCTACATCGAGTCCTCGAATGAGATGTACACCCCTGAATTCATCAGCGAAGGCAGGAGGATTTTTGCCGAAGCGAAGGCAGCGGTCGCTTCAGATCCCGTCCTTGCCGACAGGGTCGAGACAGCCGCGATGCCTGTCTGTTTCCTCGAGATGGAGCGTACCCCGCTCAACGGACTGAATGACGGGGCTTACGACCTGATCAAACGGGTCGTCGGGCGCGAAGGCATCGACCGGATGGCGGAAGGAGCATGGACCGGTGGATTCCTATGGGCGAAAGACATGCTTGATAAATATGAATCATTGATCCGGAATATAAAGGAGGCTGCCCTGATCCCTGCCGTCGATGTAAAGACTTCCGGCAACGGTGTATCCTTCACCCGGTACAAGGGTGATTTCCTCTCCACATCCGAGATGCTCGCAAAAGGAACCATCGATGGAAAGGGCGTCAAGCCGTTCTTTGGAATCGACGAAGCGGAGGACGAGGACCACTTCGGCTATGTGTTCGACACCTGGTTAAAAGTGGAACAGACAGGCATCCATCAGTTCAACATCATCTCCGACGATGGAGCCGTGATGCTTGTCGACGGAAAGGAAGTGCTGAACGTGGACGGTTCGCATCCGGACAGGTCAGGATGGGCGATCCTTAATCTCGAAAAGGGAATGCATCACATCGAACTCCGCTATTTCGAAGACTTTGAAACCCAGAAGCTGGATGTTGTACTGACGTGTCCCGACGGCCAAAATGGTCCTATACCTGCCGAAAGATTGTTCATTTCGGCTGACTAATCAGGAATAATGATTAAATTTATGGATAATCTCTCCGGAATAAGATATTCAAATAAAATAACGTCATGAAAAAGTATTCTTTGATCCTTTGTGCACTTGCAATGGTGCTCCTGTGCGCATGCAACGGCAACCGGGTTGTCGAATCCATCCCGCTTCCCGAGCATCCGCGTCCTGATTTCGAGCGCGCTGAATGGATGAACCTCAACGGCCACTGGTCATTCACTTTCGACGCGGCCCTGGCCGGGAAGGTCCTTTCCGGGGAGAACTGCTCCGTCATGGACCGGAAGATACTTGTCCCGTTCCCCTGGGGATCCAAGCTTTCCGAAGTTGAAGACCAGGGAGACATAGCCTGGTACGGACGCAGCATCACGGTACCGAAGGCGTGGCAAGGGAAAAGGGTGTTCCTTGTGGTCGGTGCTTCCGACTGGGATACCCACGTATGGCTTGACGGTAATGAAATCGGAAGTCATCAGGGTGGCTACACTCCTTTCGAATGCGAGTTGAAGGATGTCAGGTTCGGCCAGGCCCAGCAGCTCGTGATAAAGGCCGACGACACCCCCAGTGACGCCCACCTCTACGGCAAGCAGGGTTACGGCAATGCCCGTGGTATATGGCAGACGGTTTACCTTGAGGCACGCGGACAGAACTACATCAGTTCACTGCACTTTACCCCTGATATCGACAACTCCAATGTAAAGGTCGATGTAGCCCTCGCCGCCCCTGCATCCGAAGGAGAGGCTTTCAAGCTGGAATTCAAGACCGGGAACCAGGACACCTTTACTGCAGACATCAGCGGGAAGGACAAGGCCAGTTTCACCATTCCGGTCAAGGACCAGCATCTGTGGGACCTGGACGATCCGTTCCTTTATGAGGTAAAGGCCTCCCTCGGAAAAGAGGATGAGGTGGATTCATATTTCGGACAGCGCAAGATCGGAGTCATGCCCTTCCCCGGTGCAGACTTCAATTATGTAGCCCTCAACAACAAGCCTCTCTATCTCCAGCTTTGCCTCGACCAGAGCTACCATCCGGAGGGATACTATACTTTCCCCAGCGACGAGTTCATGAAGAACGAGATCCTCATCTCCAAGAACCTCGGACTCAACGGAAACCGTATCCACATCAAGGTCGAAGTTCCACGCAAGCTCTATTGGGCTGACAAACTGGGACTCCTGATCATGGCTGACACGCCGAACTTCTGGGGCGAGCCCGTTCCCGAGGCCAGGGAGGATTGGGAGAACTGCCTCCGCGCCCAGGTCGAACGCGACTACAACCACCCGTCGATATTCGCCTGGGTCAATTTCAACGAGACCTGGGGACTCCGTACCGACGGAACCTATCTCCCTGAAACCCAGGAGTGGGTACGTTCCATGTACCACCTCACCAAGAGCCTGGACCCTTCCCGCCTCGTGGAAGACCAGAGCGCCTGCAACTATGACCATGTGGAGTCAGACATCAACTCCTGGCACGCCTATCGCAACGGTTATGCCTGGGAAGATGAAATCAAGAGATTCGTGGACGGTACCTTCCCCGGAAGCACATACAACTACATAGGAGGAAACAAGCAGAACGGTGCCCCCATGATGAACAGCGAATGCGGCAATGTCTGGGGTTACGAAGGCAGCGCCGGCGACTGTGACTATACCTGGGACTACCACATCATGATGGATACCTTCCGCCGCTATCCAAAGTGCGCCGGCTGGCTTTATACCGAGCATCATAACGTGATCAACGAATGGAACGGCTATGTCAAGTACGACCGTTCTCCGAAGATCGACGGCCTGGACGAACTCGTTCCGGGCATGACCATCGCCGATTTCCAGAGCCCCTATTACATCTCGCCCGAAAAATACCTCTACACCGAGAACCAGGCCGGGAGCTGGGTCGATCTCCCTCTCTATGCCTCCTTCATGACTGACAAGGATCCCGGAAAGCTGACAATAAGCACCGAACTTGTCGGATGGGACGGACTGGGCAACTTCAAGACCTTCGATAAAGGGGAGGACATCCAGGTTGGGTTCGAGCCTTATCTCAGCCGAACCGTCGCCAGCCAGAAGGTCCATATGCCGGAGGAAAACGGTATCTATCTTCTCCGCATAGTACTCAGGAATGACAAGGGTGACGTCCTCCACCACAACTTCACCACTTTCAGGATCAAGGACGGAAAGGCCGTTGCCGATGAAAAGGTCAGCATCATCTCCTTCGCACCTTCATCATATACGGCATCCGAATGGTCCCTCGGCCAGACCTCGATTTACGATGGCCTGAAGGTGGACGGTTTCGGCAATGGTTATTTCGAGTACACCATCTCCCTGCCGGACGATATCGCCCTGGAGCAAATTTCCTCGGCTGAACTGGTCTTCGAGGCTTCGGCCAAGCAACAGTTCGGAAAAGACAAGGAAGGAGATGAGATACAGGGAGATTACATGCTCGGAAAGGGTACTTTCGATCCCTGCAAGTCCCCGAACGCCTATGCGATGACCGACAAAGTCCTCTGGCCTTCCAAGATCGTCGTGTCAGTCAACGGAGCGGTTATCGGTGAGAAGGATCTAGCTGACGATCCAGCCGACCACAGGGGAATCCTTTCCTGGGGTTCACAACCGAGATCACGCAGGATGTGTGAAGCAGGTTCTTACGGAGAGCTCGTCAGGATCAAGATCAATCCCAACGATATCCCTGCCGGTGACATACTCAGGACAAGGAGCGCCGTCCTTCGCATCACCGTTCCCGCTTCCGAGCAAGGTGGAGGCCTGGCAATCTACGGCAAGGATTTCGGACGCTATCCTCTCGATCCCTCGATTGTACTCAAATATTAGATGATAAAGGCGATATATGAAACCTTTGCTGGCCGCCTTCGTCATTGCCGTCACTGTCCTCAGTTCCTGCACTGAGGGCAGGCCGGCGGACCTGGTGAACGTATTCAACGGAACCGACCTCGCCGGAAACACCTACCCGGCCGCGACAGTACCGTTCGGGACTGTTCAACTGGGGCCGGATACGAGTCCGCAACGTACTTCCGGATATCATTACAAAGACACGGTCATAGTCGGTTTCAGCCACAACCACCTGTCAGGGACCGGTTGCCCCGATTTCGGGGATTTCCTTCTCACTCCGACACTCACGGGAAAGGCCGGACCGCTGTCCTTTACGCACGAAAACGAGACGGCTCGCCCTGGTTATTACAGGGTGGTTTTTCCGGCGGGTATCACGGCCGAAATGACGGCCGATGTCCACACGGGGGCGCACAGGTACACATTCAAGGGAGCTGGAATCCCGCGGATTCAAGTCGATGCGGATTATTGCATCGGCTGGTGGAGTTCCGCATTGAAGGCGGTCCTGAAAGTCGAGGGTCCGGATGAAATCAGTGGAGAACGCCTGACAAAGGCTTGGGCGCATGCGCGTGACAGCTATTTCTCCGCAGTATTCTCTGTTCCTTTCGAGAAGGTGGACACCGTCGGGGAAGGAATACTTTTGCTTACCTTCCCTGAAGGCACGAAGGAGGTCACGGTTATGGCGGGACTTTCAGAAACGAGCCTGGAAAACGCAAAGGCCAACCGTATCGCAGAGACCGGAGGAGCATCATTTGAAGACATCCTTGACAGGGCGACATCAGTTTGGGACGATGCCCTGGGCAGGATCATGGTAGAAGGCGGACCTGCGGATGTATTCTATACATTCTTCTACCACACATTCGCGACCCCCAACAGGATTGACGACGTGGACGGCAGCTACAGGAATTTCAAAGGCGTAAACGTGAAAACCGGGCCCGGCCGTCACTACTATTCAACCCTTTCCCTCTGGGATACCTTCCGCAGCTGGCACCCGCTGCAGACCATTATCGACCCCAAGCTGACAAGCGATATCATAGCAAGCATGCTGGACATGTACGACTGCCAGGAAGAACTCCCGATATGGCCGCTGACAAGCACCGAGACCGGATGCATGATCGGGTACCACAGCGTGTCGGTAATAGCCGACGCCTGGCTGGCCGGCATCCGGGACTTCGATGGAGAGAAGGCCCTCGAGGCCATGGTCACATCATCCAACAAGAACAGGGCAAACACTTCCCGCCAGTATGCCGCAGTCGGGTTCGTCCCGGCCGACATCTTTGACGAATCGGCCTCCAAGACCCTTGAATATGCCTACGACGACTGGTGCATCGCCCGAATGGCCGAAGACCTCGGGCACAAGGACATAGCTGACGAGTATTACCGCAGGGCCCGCAGCTACCGGGAGGTTTTCGATCCCGTATCAGGCTTCATGCGCGGCAAGAGGCAGGACGGCAACTGGTTCATACCCCTTGAACCCCTCCTCCGCTCGACCGATTTCACGGAAGCCACCCCGTGGCAGTACAGGTTCTTCATACCGCATGACGTCAAGGGGATGGAAAACCTGATGGGAGGACGAGAAAGGATGCTCGCAGCTGTGGACTCCTTCTTCCATTACAGACCCGAAGGACAGAAATCGTTCGACTCCGACATCGGAGGCATCCTTGGCCAATATGCCCAGGGCAACGAACCCGGACACACCCAGCCTTGGCTCTTCTACTGGCTTGGAGAACCTTCGAAAAGCCAGGAAGTGGTAAGGACCATTCTCAAGGAGGCCTACCACAGCGACCCGGACGGCATCTGCGGCAACGAAGACTGCGGGCAGATGGGAGCCTGGTATGTGCTTGCCTCCCTGGGTATATACCCCGCCTGCCCCGCAAGCGGACAGTACCTCCTTACCGCTCCCCTGTTCAAGAAGGCCGTCGTGCAGCTGGGAAACGGCAGGACCTTGACCATAAAGGCCGACCATCCTGAATATGCCTACGTCTCCGACGTCAAGTTCAACGGGGAGACCGTGAACGAGCATTTCCTGACATACCGCCAGATCATGGAGGGCGGAGTGCTGGAATTCAAGCTGTCCGCCAGGCCCGACCATGGAAGGGACGGACTGCCGGCCCCATATTCAATGACCTCCGGACAGATGGTTTCCAAGCCGACCATCACCGGCGACCTGATCCTGTTCGACGGTGAGACCGAGGTTACGATGAGCTGCCGTAATGAAGGAGCAGAAATACACTATACCTTGGACGGAAGCGTTCCTACGACCGAGAGTCCTGTCTATACCGGACCATTCAAGCTCGGCAAGTCGTGCATCATCAAAGCCCGGGCTTTCAAGGAGGGATACGAGCCTTCCCCCGTCAACTTCATCACCGCCCACAGGAAGTATTATTTTCCGGTCACCGACAAGGCAGGTATGAAGCAAGGCGTCTTCTACACATACCATACAGCCAACTTCAAGGCAGTATCGCAGATAGAAGAGGATCCCCATGAAGGATACGGCGTAATGATCGAACCCTCCATCAGGTACGCAGATGCCGAAGACCATTTCGCCTATAATTTCACCGGCTACATCGACGTTCCGCAGGACGGCATATGGTGCTTCGAACTGACCAGCGACGACGGAAGCGAACTCTTCATCGAAGGCATCAGGATCATAAGCAATGACGGATCTCACGGTCCGGTCACCGCTACCGGCAGTATCCCCCTGCAGAAAGGCCTGCACTCTTTCAAGCTCCATTATTTCGATGATACCGGAGACCAGAAACTGTCCTGGGCGTGGAAGAAGGAGGGAGAGCCGACGTTCCGCCCGATACCTATTGACAAGTTGTACTATAGATAGATATGAAAAGATTATACTTGATTTCCCTCGCCGCTGCGCTGGTCCTGGCGGCTTCATGCAACAAGGATGCGGAACCTCGTTACAAGGACAGTTCCCTCCCTGTTGAAAAAAGGGTCGACGACCTTATCGGACGGATGAGCGTCGAGGAGAAAGTCAAACAGCTGAGCGCCGAACTCCTTTTCTATGATCAATACGTAGAGAAAAGGGATTATTCCAAAGGGCATGTACGCAACGTAGCCCATTTCCTTCGGGCCGGAGGCCTGCCGAATGACCCCAAGTCCGCGGCGGAGCATATCAACGAAGATACGCGGAAATCCATCGAGGCCAACAGATGGGGCATACCAGTGCTTCAGAATGGAGAAGCTCTCCATGGCGCACAATGGGGCGATGCCACCTGTTTCCCGCAGAGCATCGGCATGGCGGCGACCTTCGATGACGACCTGTACTATCGGGTAGGCCAGGTCGTGGCAAAGGAACTCAGGGCCGTTGGAGTCCGTCAGGTATATGCCCCCGTAGTGAACATCACCCGTGACCAGCGCTGGGGAAGGGCTCAGGAAAGCTATGGCGAGGATGTGCTGATGAACTCCGTGATGGGGGTCGCGTATACGAAAGCCCTTGAGGAAGGCGGTATCGTAGCCACCCCTAAGCATTACGTGGACAACTATGGAGAAGGCGGTCACGACTCCTTTGCTTCCAACATGTCCTGGCGTGCCCTCAGGGAAGTATATCTTGAGCCTTTCAGGGCGTGTTTCCAGGAAGGCGGGGCTCGTGGTGTCATGGCTTCATACAATTCCGTGGACGGAATACCTTCCAGTTGCAACGGCACCCTGCTCAGCGATATCCTCAAAAAGGAATGGGGTTTCAAAGGAATAGTGATTTCCGATTACGGTGGAGTGGACGGTGTCTACAGCGGGCACTATATGGCCGAATCCATAGAAGACGCCCTCGCCAATAGCATCAACAACGGCATGGATGTCCAGATGGCGAACACGAATGAGCATCTGCTGGATCTGGTGAAAGAAGGCAGGATCAGCGAAAAGACCCTGGACGAAAGCGTAAGAAGGGTGCTCAGGGTCAAGTTCGAACTCGGGCTCTTCGAAGAGCCTTTCGTGGATCCCGTCAAGGCCGCCGAGACTGTCCGATGCCCGGAACACAGGAAGATTGCCTACGAAGCGGCATGCAAGGCCATGACCCTGCTGAAGAATGACGGTATACTGCCATTGAATACCGAGAAGATCCGCAGGATAGGCCTTTTCGGCCCGGCGGCCGACATACTCAACATAGGAGACTACAGCGGTCCCTACGGAGGATGGAAGGGTGACGGAGTGACTCCATACCAAGGATTGAAGGAAGCCCTTGACGGCAAGGCCGACGTGTTGCTGAACAAGGCCGGGCAGGATGTCTCATCCCTCGCCAGGTCCTGCGACGTGCTTGTCTTCTTCCCCGCCATCACCGAAGAGGAAGGACGGGACCGCAGCAGTTTCAAGCTGCCTGCCGCCCACCAGCAACTCGACCGTGAGAAGACAAATGCGGTGATCATAGCAGAGCAGCAGGACCATGTCATTGAAATAGACCAGGAGAAGATGGTCAGGGACCTTATCGCCACCGGAAAACCTGTGATAGTGGTCCTGCACAACGGAGCCGTGATCGACATCACCGACTGGGTGGACGGAGCTGCAGCCGTTCTCGATGCCTGGTATTCAGGAGAACAGGGTGGTACTGCCATCGCCGACATCCTTGCCGGGAAGAGGACTCCCGGAGGACGTCTACCGATGAGCTGGGTGAAGACCATCGGCCAGAATCCGTACTACTACTCCATCAAGCCAAGCGGACGGGGATACGGATACATAGAGAACGATGGAAAGCCGCTGTACCCATTCGGATATGGACTGAGCTACACGACTTTCGAATATTCAGGTTTCAAGACGGCAGAATCGCTGGAAAAGGACAATGCCCTCAAGATCGAAGTCACCGTGACCAATACCGGAGAGATGGAAGGGGACGAAGTCGTCCAGGCATATATACACGACGAACTCGCTTCCGTGGCCCGTCCTCTAAAGGAACTTGCTGCTTTCAAGAGGATTACCCTGAAGCCGGGTGAAAGCAGGACGGTCGAACTCGAAATCCCATACCGCCGCTTCGCCATGTGGGACAAGGGCATGAACTTCCGCGTCGAGGAGGGCTGGTTCGAAGTCTGGCTCGGACGCAATGCCGAGGAGAAGATTACCGGAAGCAGGGTATATGTACAATAACATCAATATGGACAGAAGAGATTTTATAAAGGTATCGGGCTCAGCCGCGGCAGGACTGGCAATCGCTGGATGCGTACCCAAAAGCGGTTCGACTGGTTCGACAAGTTCACCAACCGGGCAGGATTTCTCCGACCGGATCACCCGCGGGATCGATGCATTCCCTCCCCTCAACATCAAGGAGATCACCGTCAAGGTGGGTGCGACAAAGCCCTTCGACGTGATGCACGTCTCCGATACACACCTCACGAGGTCGGATGACCGGGATGACGAGAGGAAGGCCTGGCTGTCAGCAAGACGTACCAGATATATGGGCTATGGCGAGCACTACCTCGACGAGGCCATACGCCATGCCAACGCTCACGGGATGTATATGATGCACACCGGCGACATGATCGATTTCGTGTCCGAGGCCAACCTGGACCTGACCGCCAAGCAGATGCTGGCTGCAGACTGGTTCGCCTGCGCCGGCAATCACGAATATTCAAAATATGTCGGCGAAGCCAGGGAAGACGAGGCATACAAGGCCGACAGCCGCGAGGCGGTGCAGGGGGCATTTCCCAACGACCTGACCTTCGCCAGCAGGGTGATAAACGGAGTGGATTTCGTTGCCCTGGACGACGTCTATTACAATTTCACGGAACGTCAGCACGAACTTATGGAAGATGAGATGAAGAAAGGCCTTCCTGTCGTAATGCTCTGCCACGTACCGCTTTACACTCCCGAATTCTGCAAGTCGGAGCTGGAGGCCACCAACGGAAACTGCGCCTACCTCACAGGGGTCCCTCTCGAGATTACCGAGAAGTACGACCCGGGTAAGACATATCCTGCGGGAGAGGAGTGGCGTTACCGCAAGGTCCAGCAGAGGGCAGACAAGCCCACCCAAGACTTCATCGCCTGGCTGAAGGAGCAGAAACAGCTCAAAGCCATCCTTGCCGGACACATGCACCGTTTCTTCGAGGAGAGGTTCTCCCCCACCGCCATACAGTACACCGTGGGCGCAACGTACAACGGCGATGTCCAGGTGGTTCATATCAAATAGTGTTTCAACAGATAATCGCTTGGTTTAATGAGATCGCGTTTGTTTATCTTCGTCGCTTTCGCCTCCGTTTTCCTTGCTCTTTCCTGCAGGGAAAAAGAGCAACCGTTCGTGTCGAAGAAGGTAGACCTTACAGTCACGGTCTCTGACGGAGAATCTTCGTCCCCTATCCCTTTGGCCGAGGTCACCATTGACTATGAGCATAGGCTTACAGGACAGGACGGGACTTGCATATTTGAAAAACTGCTTGTCGGGCATCATACGATCACCGTCAAGGCTTACGACTATGAAGAATATTCGGAAAGTATTGTGGTTGAAGAAGGGATGACGGTTTTCCCTGTCAAGCTGACCACATTGCCGCCCTACCTTGAAGTGGACTTTGAGTCCATCAGCACTTTGTCCTTAAAAGGAACAAAAGAGATACAGATAAGGTCGAATTCGGATTGGAAGGTTGTATCGGATTCTCCTGAGATAAGCTTCAATAAAACATCCGGGCACGGCAGCGGCACGTTTCTCGCTACTTGGTCATTTCTGCCGGACAGTACAGGTCTTGATTATAAGGAGGCTTTCTTCTCGGTCAGGAACGCTTATGACACTCTGGATTTCGGTGTCAGGGTGGCGATGCCGATATTTATCACGGGTGTGGAAGGAATATCCAACAATTTCGTCAAGGATCCGAATGGCCAGGATAGCTGCATAGTCCATTTTTCCAGAAAGGTAAAGGATGTGAAAGTAACCACCTCGTGGGAGATAGACGCTGATAGGTTGGATGATTATTCCGTTTCCTTCCCTGTCCCCGCGGCAATGCTTTGCCGGGCTTATCCCGTAAACAGGATCATTGCTTCATCAGCCAACGGAGATGGTGTTGAATTACGAGCGGATGATGTGAAGATTCCTTTCTACGACAAGTTGGTTATCTTCGATGGCGTGAATGCTGGATTGTATCTATACCCGGACCGGAAGACCCTATGGCTGGCTACCATCGGACCGGACAAGCTTCGGAAAATAGACACCAGATCTTTCGAGGTGCTCAAAGAGATCGATTTGGACTTCCATCCGGGACCTCTTGCACTTAATCCCCACAATGGGATGCTCTATGTGATTGATAATCATCTGGTGACAGATGAGACTCCAGAGGTAGCCAAAACTATCAGGGTCGTCAATCCGAACACCGGAAGAGTAATGAAGAGGATAACAATAGAACCTGACGAAGAAGACATTCGCTACAATTACACTTCAATATCTCCATATAAGGTGGTTTTCGCGGAGAATGGAATGGGAGCCGTGCTTGTGAGTCGTGACAGGATCAGGCTCATAGACAGCCGTGATGGAGACCGGGTTATCAAGCACCAGTATCTGGATCAGGATTTCGAGCCTGACTTCGAGGATTCGGAGCATCATATAAGAGATATTATGCTTGATAATGCCGGAAAGGGATTCCTTGCCCTGATTTTGAATTCATATAGTTTTTTCAACTTGGATCCTGATGGAGTGAACGGATCTCATTTCAAGCTTCCAAATCCTCCGGGAGACCCGGAAGAAGAGTATGGGTTCCATGGACATTTATGGATTTATAAGCAGCATCGGGAGAAACCTCTGTTTTATCTGGTGACGCCATATAGCGAGGCGCTGTATGACAGGTCATCCAATGCTTATTCAGACCCCTTTATCCGGGTTCCAGGATGGAATTCCGTCGGAGACTTCTGCTACGGGACTCCTTTCGGAGATGACGTTTGTACATTCCTGTTCAACAGAAACGGCTTTCTTCTGGTCCAGGACCATACGACCAAGGAGATTAAATATGATTGCAACATACACTCGGACTTATTCGTGGAGGATTTTGTTTCTTTCTACGAGGGAGACCGTGTCATCGTTTATGAGAATATGGTTGACAAGACATATTTTACCGTGCTGAACACATCAAGATTCTGGACTAAGGATTAATTATAAATTATGAGAAAAGTATTATTCATTCTGGTTCTGTTCGCAGCCTTCACAATGGAGGCACAGCCTAAGCAATCCAAAACCCAAACTAAGGCCAAGACGTATGACGTAGCCGCTTACCTTTATCCTGCCTATGCCGCGGGAGAGCCGCGCCTGAAACCATTCTGGCCAATGGACCGTGGAGAATGGGAAACTGTCATGACGATGCAGCAGCGCAATCCGGGCCACTATTGGGACCGTCATCCCCTGTGGGGTTATATCAATGAGGCTGACCCGGCGGTGATGGAGATGGAAATCGAGCAGGCTACACGTCACGGAGTAAACGTTTTCATCTTTGACTGGTACTGGTTCGACGGCCGTCCTTTCATGGAGACGACCCTGACGGAAGGCTTCCTCAAAGCCGCGAACCGTGACAAGATGAAATTCTACCTGATGTGGGCGAACCATAACGTGGACAACAGCTGGGACACCCGTATAGGTGGTGACAACATCATCTGGAGAGGTGGAGTCGACCGCGAGGAATTCGAGAAGGTCTGCAAGAGGAATATAGAGATGTTCTTCAAGCAGCCGAACTATTATAAGATTGACGGGAAGCCCGTATTCATGATCTATGAGGTGACTACCTTCATCGAGGGTATCGGAGGTGTCGACAAGGCTGTCGATGCTTTGAAATGGTTCCGTCAGGAAGTGAAGAAGGCCGGTTTCCCCGACCTTGAACTCCAGTTCACGATGTGGGACAACCAGTTCAATTTCAGCGGCGTGGATGACGCCAAGACCAAATCCGAACGGCCTCGTGACGAGTTCGCACGCAAACTTGGTTTCAACAGCATGTCGCATTACCAGTTCTGCCATTATATCTGGATGGATGATGACTACCAGAATATTCTTAACAGAGCATATGAGGAGTGGGACAAGCTGGACGCCGAGTTCACCATCCCGTATTACCCCCACGTCAGTATCGGTTGGGACAACAGCCCCCGCTTCGGGGACAGCGCAGTGGTGAAGGAAAACACTCCCGAACGTTTCGAGGGTGCACTCAGGAAAGCGAAGGCATGGGTTGACGCCCGTCCGGACCTCCATCCTCTCATCACGATCAACTCCTGGAACGAGTGGACGGAGACCAGCTACCTCCAGCCGGACGATGTATATGGATACGGTTATCTTGATGCGGTCAAAAAAGTATTTGTAGATGAATAGTTCCTCTAAACTGTTGGTACTGGCGGGACTGGCCTTCCTGGCCGTTTCCTGCAAATCAACGGCACCCGTCCCCAACGGGAACACATGGGGGGATACAGGGGACGGTCACTACCTTAATCCAATACTTGCGGCTGATTATTCCGACCCGGATGCCATCCGTTCCGGAAAGAAGTACTATATGGTGGCTTCCGACTTCCACTTCATGGGCATGCAGGTCCTCGAATCGGACGACCTGGTGAACTGGAAACTGATAAGCCAGGTCTACGACCGTTTCGACAGACCGGGATGGAACGAGATGGAACATTACGGCCAGGGGTCATGGGCACCCAGCATCCGGGAGCATAACGGCAGGTTCTATGTCTATTTCTGCACCCCGGACGAAGGTTTGTTCATGAGTTCAGCCGAGAATCCCGCCGGACCCTGGGAGCCGCTGCATTGCGTAAAAGCCATATCCGGATGGGAAGATCCTTGTCCTTTCTGGGATGAAGACGGCACCGCCTATCTCGGACACAGCCGGGTGGGCGCAGGACCCATAATCCTTCACAGGATGTCGGAAGACGGAAAGGAACTGCTCGACGATGGGAAGACCGTTTATGAAGGACCGGTGGCCGAAGGTACCAAATTCCTCAGATATGGGGATTATTACTATCTCAGCATACCCGAAGGCGGTGTACAGGCGGGGTGGCAGACCATCCTGCGATCCAAGGACATTTACGGCCCGTATGAGCGCAAGGTGGTTCTGGAGACAGGGTCGACATTCATCAACGGACCTCACCAGGGCGCCATAGTGGACACCCCTTACGGAGAGTGGTGGTTCCTGCATTTCCAGTCCAGGGATCCGCTCGGAAGGGTGGTACATCTCCAGCCCATGCATTGGGAAGACGGATGGCCTGTGATGGGAGAAGACTATGACGGCAACGGAGTGGGCGAACCGGTCGACGGCTGGACGAAGCCGAAGACCAGGAAGAAGACCGAACCTTCCCTGCCTGCTTCTTCAGATGACTTCAACGGTCCCGGACTGGGACTCCAGTGGCAGTTCAACCACAATCCTGTGGTCGAGGCATGGTCCCTTTCGAGACGTCCAGGATTCCTTGCCATCGACGCCTTGCAGGCTGATTCCTTCAAGAAGGCGCGCAACACCGTTACCCAGAAACTTATGGGATATGAAGGCCTGTATACCACCAGCCTTGACTGCACCTCCCTTGCGGAAGGACAGTTCGCCGGCCTGGCCTGCATGGGAAGGAATAACGATTGTGTCGGTGTCCTGGTAGAAGACGGAATGAAATATCTGGCCTTGGAAGATATCGATGGTTTGAGGAAGATCTCCCCTTTGGATGCCGACAAGGTCTGGCTCCGCTTGAAATTCGACTCCAACAGCAACATATTCGTATTCTCCTACAGCACCGACGGCAAGGAGTTCCTGCCGGCAGGACAGATATTCACGGCCTGGTTCGGATTCTGGAAAGGAGCCCGTCCCGCATTGTTCAGTTTCAACACTGTGGCTTCCGCCGGTACGGCATATTTCGACGACTTCATATATCAACTGGATAAATAGATTTTCAATGAGATACGCTCTTCTCGCTATTGCAATTTTCCTTCTGGTCTGTTGCAGCAGGCCCGCTGTCATCGATCCTTCCGACCTTATGAGCGACACCTGGGTGGCTACGGACGCCCTGGGGAGGCATATGCCGCTCACGGATTCCGTCGGAAACCTGAAACAGGACAAGGACCGCAAGGTCGGCATATTCTACATCACCTGGCACGGCAAAGGCAGCCATAACCTTCCCGGGCCGTACACGGATGTGACCAAGATCCTGGCTGAAAAGCCTTCCGCCCGCTTTGACGGTAACGATCCGATCTGGAAATACGGCGGCTACCACTGGGGAGAACCGGAAAACGGATATTTCCTGAGCCAGGACGAATGGGTGATCAGAAAGGACCTGTCGATGCTCCAGGACGCCGGAGTGGATGTACTCGTGCTGGATGTGACCAACGGTGTCTGCTACTGGGACGAGTGGGAACTTCTTTTCACCACCATGAGGAAGATGAGGGAAGAGGGTAACCGGACCCCCGAGTTCGTGTTCTGGTCCTTCAACAACAGTCCCGTGAACGTGGTCAAGTCTCTTTACGAGCGTTACTATAAGGAAAACAAGTATTCCGACCTCTGGTTCTACTGGGACGGGAAGCCTCTCCTGCTCTACAATGCAGATCCTTCCGTAGATGCCACCGGGAACTTCGAGGCCAAGGCTTCGGACTATCCTCCCGAGATATTCGAGTTCTTCACCCTGAGGAACATGTGGTGGGGTTACTATGAGTGGGGAGCCGAGCATGAGCATGGAGGCAACCGATTCATAGGCACCGAGGACAACTGGAGTTTCGGCTACAGCATGGATGACGAGAGGATCGGCTGCATGACCCCTGTCGAGCTGGCATCGAAGCACGAAGGAAAGGTTGAGGAATGTGCCGTGACCCCTGCCCAGCATTCCCTCGGATTCAGGAACTCCCCGATGGGAGTCGGGAAATCCTGGACGAAGGAAGCCGGTGAGCCTGAGTTGAATGAATATGACCTGCCGGCCGAAGCATACGTCCCTTGGCTCGGCAAGACCGTCCAGAACCCGTCCGGTTACGGAATATATTTCCAGGACCGCTGGGAAGACGCACTGGCGGTCGACCCTCCGTTCATCTACATCAATGACTGGAACGAATGGACAGCCGGTAAGTATAACTTCGGGGACACTTGGTTCATGGGACGCGAAAACAGCTCTTATGCATTCGTGGACCAGTACAACGCCGAGTTCAACCGGACGATACAGCCGATGAAGGGAGGCTACACGGACAACTACTATATGCAGATGGCGGCGAACATACGCCGCTACAAGGGAGCCCGTCCCGTTCCGGAGAACCGGGGATTCAAGCGGATTTCGATAGACGGTTCATTCCAGGACTGGGAAAAGGCGGGCGTTATCTACCGTGATACGCGCGGAGACGTGACCTTCCGTGACGCCGACGGATATGCCGGACTTCATTACACTGATTCCACGGGGCGCAACGATATCCAGGATTCCAAGGTCGCGCTGACGAAGGATGGAACGGTTTCCTTCTATGCGAAGTGCGGCTCGCAGATATCACCTTCCACCGATCCCGGATGGATGCTCCTGCTCATCGATTCCGATATAGATCCTTCTACGGGATGGTATGGATATGACTTCGTCGTCAACAAGGAAGTAATTGACGCCCGGACCACTTCGGTCATGAAATATGAAGGAGGCCAATGGAAGAAGGTCGCCGAGGTACCGTATTCCGTTTCCGGCGACGAGGTCGAGCTTGCCGTCCCGGCCCCGCTTCTGGGCATATCGGGGAAAAAAGCCGGCTTCGATTTCAAGTGGGCGGACAATCCCGGAGAACTGGTCGATCCGATCTCCATCTGCATCCACGGAGACACTGCACCCAACAGACGTTTCAATTACAGGTTCATCTGGAAGAAATAATCAACTAAATAGGTAGATATGAAAAAGGTATTCCTGATTGCACTGGCGGCGTTCTTTGCTGCCGCTTGTTCCGAAAGGACCGATTCCCTGAGCGAGGGTTTCAAGACCCCACCTGACTCCATCCGTGCAGCGGTTTACTGGTATTGGCTGAACAACAACATCTCCAAGGAAGGGGTCGTCAAGGACCTGGAGGCCATGAAGAAGGTGGGGATAACCCGTGCCTTCATCGGTAACCAGGCCACGGACGACCTGCCTTACGGAAAGGTGGACCTGTTCTCGGACGAGTGGTGGGATATCACCCGTCAGGCCATGAAGACCGCAACGGAACTGGACATCGAAATAGGCATGTTCAACTGTCCGGGCTGGAGCCAGTCCGGAGGAACGTGGATCACTCCTGAACAGAGCATGAAATATGTGGAGTTCAGTGAATGCAAGGTCACAGGGGAAGGGAAAGACATCACCATAGATATTTCGGACATACCCCGGGACCGGATAGTATCAGTCATGGCTTACCCAGATGTTGCCGGTTCTTCACAGACCTGGACCATCCGCACGAAGAACGGACTTCCGGTAAAGAAGGAACTCAAGCTCGACAGTCCTTTTACTGTCAGGACCCTTTCGGTCCAATGCAACGGGAACGTACGTACTCCTGTGCGCTTGGAAACACTTGAAGGGCAGGAAGTCGTATCATTTGATTTCGACCGGCACAATTCCGGCCTCAGCGTCGGTTTCAAGCCTCACGCCCCTTGGGTGGTTACCCTTCCCGAAACCAATGATCCGGCTTACAACATAATATTCGACAATCCATCCGGCCTGGACATCAACGTGACCCTGTCCGAGATTCCCGCGGTCGAACGGTATGCGGACAAGTCGCTGGCAAAGGTATTCCAGGATCCCCTGCCCATGTGGGACTACTATATGTGGGACACCCCTGCCGAAGCCTCCGATTCAACCCTGTATGTAGATCCTCAAAGCATAGTGGACCTGACCGCGATGGTCAGGGACGGCAGGATCGAGTGGCAGGCGCCTGAGGGGAACTGGACAGTCCTCACCGCCTACATGAAATCCACCGGGGTCCATAATTCTCCCGCCGTAAAGGAAGGAACGGGACTGGAGGTTGACAAGATCAACAAGAAATATATCGGAGAACACTTCGATGCCTACATCGGCGAGATGATCAGGAGGATACCTGCCGAAGAACGCAGGACGTGGAAGGTAGTTGTCGAGGACAGTTACGAGACAGGCAGCCAGAACTGGACCGACGACATGGCTGACGTATTCAAGGATACATACGGTTATGACCCTATTCCATGGCTCCCCACGCTCAACGGAACCGTTGTAGGAAGCGTGGACCAGTCCGACCGCTTCCTCTGGGACCTGCGCCGCCTCATTGCGGACCGTGTGGCCTATGACTATGTGGCCGGCCTCAGGGAGGAATGCCACAAGCACGGCATGGAAAGCTGGCTGGAGAATTACGGACACTGGGGATTCCCCGGGGAGTTCCTGATGTACGGAGGCCAGTCGGACCAGATTGCCGGCGAATACTGGAGCGAAGGAAATCTCGGAGACATCGAGAACAGGGCTGCTTCATCTTGCGGACACACCTACGGCAAGAACAGGATCTGGGCGGAATCCTGTACTGCAGGAGGCCCTCAGTTCAACCGCTATCCCCGCCTCATGAAGCAGCGCGTGGACAGATTCTTCTGCGAAGGTATCAACGCCACCCTTCTCCATCTTTACATCCAGCAGCCTGACGACAGGAAGCCGGGCCTCGACGCCTGGTTCGGTAACGAGTTCAACCGGAACAATTCCTGGTTCGACGGTATGGGAACCTTCGTGGAGTATCTGAGGCGTTGCAATTTCATGCTCCAGCAGGGCCGTTATGTTGCCGATGTGGCCTATTTCATCGGAGAGGACGTCCCCAAGATGACCGGAGTCTGCGACCCTCCCCTTCCGGAAGGATATTCATTCGACTACATCAATGCAGAGATCCTGAAAGATCATGCAAGGGTTAAGAACGGCCGTCTTATACTCGACAGTGGCATGGAATACAAGGTACTCGTACTCCCCAAACAGGAGACAATGCGTCCCGAGATGCTGGAGAAGATACGTGGATTCGTCAAGGATGGACTTGCCATCGTAGGTCCGGCTCCGCTCCGTTCACCGAGCATGCAGGATTACGGCAAGGCTGATGAAAAGGTCAGGGAACTTGCCTCAGAGATCTGGAACGGAAGCGGAAAATTTGGTTCCGGGCGCGTATTCCCTGACGGAACTACCATGGAATCAGTCCTTTCCGAGCTGAAGATATCTCCTGATTTCCAATATTCTGGAGACGGGAAACTGTTGTTCATCCACCGGAGCCTTGGCTCTGGCGGAGATGTCTATTTCGTTTCCAACCAGGAGGACAGGCCCGTGGCGGCCACCGCCCGTTTCAGGACAAGTCCCGCCCTGAAGGCTGAGCTTTGGAACCCCGTGACCGGAAAGACCTATGGAGTGGAAGCCGGTCCCGACGGGAGCATAAAGCTCGACCTGGACAGGTTGGAAAGCGTTTTCGTAGTGTTAAGGAAAAGGACCACGTCCGCATACGTGAGTTCAACCGTCGAATCCTGCGGTGTGGACAAGTCCTGGGAGGTGGATTTCGCCGAATCTGCGGGGAACCGCCCGTTCACCAGGACTTTCAAGACACTCCAGGATTGGGCGGGCAGTGAAGATCCGGAGGTAAGGTTCTATTCCGGCAAGGCTACCTATACCAACACCTTCACCATCGGAGCGTCCTTTGCCAAGGAAGCGAAAGTGACGCTCGACCTCGGGGAGGTCATCGCCCTCGCAACGGTAAAGGTGAACGGAAAGGACGTCGGAGGAGTCTGGACATTCCCTTACAGGCTTGATATCTCCGGATTGGTCGACACCGGGAAGAACACCTTGGAAGTGACCGTGTACAACAACTGGCGCAACCGTCTCATCGCCGATGAGAAACTCCCGAAGGAGAAGCGCCAGACCTGGACCAACATCCAGCCGTGGAATGCAGATGATGAACCGCAGGGTTCCGGATTGCTGGGACCTGTATCCATAACCGTAGAGTATTGATAATGAAGCATATTAATAGAATCAACCGTTATCTGGCCGTCTTGGCGGCATTCGCCTTGGCGGCTTGTTCGAGGCCGGTAAAGGATAATGTAACCACAGAACCGTTCGTTCCTGTCGAAGAGACTGTGGAGCAGAATACTACCGTCACTTCAATGGACGTGGAGTCAGGTTCTCCCAACCAGTGGATCGCTTTCAGGAAGGATCTGACACTGGACGAGGTACCCGCCTCCGCCCCTGCCAGGATAGCCGTAGACAGCAAGTACTGGCTTTGGATCAATGGTGAACTGGCAGTATTCGAAGGACAGCTGAAGCGAGGACCCAATCCTCACGGCAGTTATTTCGACGTGGTAGAACTGGCTCCTTACTTGAAAAAAGGTGAAAACAAGATAGCCCTTCTGCTCTGGTATTTCGGAAAGGACGGGTTCTCCCACCTGGGTAGCGGGAAAGCCCAGATGTGGTTCGACTGCCCTGCCATCGGAACGGTCAGCGATGCCAGCTGGCTGTGCCGGATCCTTCCTGCATACGGAAAGGCCGATTGTCCCGAGCCGAATTACAGGCTCTCTGAGACCAGTATCTCTTTCGATGCACGCGAAGACATCGGGGACTGGCATACCGGAGAACCCGAAGGATTCGCTCCGGCAGTGGTGACGGAAAGTACCCTCGGTACCCTTCAGAGGCGTCCCATTCCATTCTGGAAAGACTACGGTATAAAGGAGGCCTCCTTTGAGACCCGCCCCGGCGAGGAGTGCGACACGGTCGTGGCGCGCCTGCCATACAATATGCAGATGACCCCCATCATCGCCGTGGAGTCGGACAAGGGTGGTCGCAGGATCCTCATCGAGACCGACCATGCAAAGGTCGGGGAGCAGTGCCTCAGGGCTGAATACATCACCAAGGCCGGTACGCAGGAATACGAGTCCCTCGGCTGGCTCAACGGAATGAAGATTATCCTGACCGTCCAGCACGGTGCCAAGGTTACGGGAATAAAATACCGCGAGACCGGCTACGACACCACTCCCGAGGGAGTGTTCACCTGTGACGATCCTTTCTACAACAAGTTCTGGGAGAAGGGCCTGCGCACCATCTACGTCAACGCCAGGGACAATTTCTTTGATTGCCCCGAGCGAGAGAGAGGACAGTGGTGGGGAGACATCGTGACCATACTCGGAGAGAGTTTCTACACATATTCCCCTTCGCTCCACGCCTTGATCCGCAAGGGTATACGCGAGCTCTGCGACTGGCAGCGCCCGGATAACATCCTGTTCTCTCCCATACCCGGCAACTACGGGGTGGAACTTCCCTGCCAGATGCTTGCAGCCGTGGGCCGATACGGTTTCTGGACCTACTACATGAACACCGGAGACAAGGCCACCATCGAATATGTCTACCCTGCCGTAAGGAGATATCTGGATACTTACCATGTAGGCAAGGACGGCCTGCTCGAATGGCACGACGGAGACTGGAACTGGGGCGACTGGGGCGACAACAGGGACATGAGGCTCCTGCAGTCGATGTGGTACTGCCTTGCCCTGCAGGCGGTCTCGGACATGGCCGACGTCCTCGGCGATCCGAACGAGGGCGGTACCCTGTGGGAAAGGATGAACCAGCTGAAGGATGCCATCAACCAGGTCGCCTGGACCGGCACCTGCTACCGTCATCCTGATTATGAGGGTGAGACGGACGACAGGGTCCAGGCCCTTGCAGTAGTGGCCGGAATCGCCGGTCAGGACAAGTATGAGGCAATCTTCGAGACACTCAAGAAAGAAGAGCATGCAAGTCCTTACATGGAGAAATATATTATGGAGGCCCTATTCTGCATCGGCCACGGGGACTATGCCCTCGAGCGCGAACGCAGACGCTACGATTTCATGGTCAACCACCCGGATTTCGACACCCTGTTCGAAAACTGGAACGTCGGAGTCAACGGCGACTGGGACTGTGGTTCCGTAAACCACGCATGGAGCGGCGGTCCGCTGGCTGTCTTCCCTACCAAGATGTTCGGTGTCTACCCGACGGAGGCCGGCTGGAAACGCTTTTCCGTGAGTCCCGACGAACACATATTCAATGACTGCAGCATTTCCTTCCCGACTGTCAAAGGCAAGGTTTCGGTATCCTTCAAGAGGGATGGTGAGAGAATCCTCCTGGACGTCGAGGTTCCCGAAGGCTCTTCAGCCGAAGTGAATGTCCCCTGGGCGCATTTCCATAAGGATCTCGGTCCCGGCGTCCACAGCATGGACCTGGCAAACGGTCCTGTGGTCGAAAAGGGCGATTTCAAGTACCGGGACAAGAACCAGCCGGTGGAGAAGCGCGTAAAGGACCTCCTTGGACGCATGACCCTGGAAGAAAAGGTGAACCAGGTCAGCGCCCAGCTTCTGTCCCTCCCCTCCTGGAGCAGCAGGGACTATGCAAAGGGACATATCCGCAATATCGGGCACTTCCTCCCGGACCAGAATCTTCCCAACGATCCGAAGTCGGTGGCTGAGAAGATCAACGAAGACACCAGGATTTCTATTGAGGCCAGCAGATGGGGTATTCCAGTACTCCAACACGGCGAGGCCCTGCATGGAGCCCAGTGGGGAAATGCCACCTGCTTTCCGCAGAGCATAGCTATGGCGGCCACCTTCGACGATGACCTGTACTATCAGGTCGGAAAGGTCGTGGCTGAAGAATTGAGGGCTGTCGGCGTGCGCCAGGTATATGCTCCCGTGATCAACGTCACCCGCGACCAGCGCTGGGGAAGGGCACAGGAAAGCTACGGCGAGGATGTCCTGATGAATTCCCTGATGGGCGTGGCCTATGTCAAGGCCCTTGAAGAAGGCGGTGTCGTGGCGACTCCCAAGCATTATGTAGACAACTATGGAGAGGGAGGTCACGATTCCTTCGCCTCCCCTACTTCATGGAGGGTCCTGAGGGAAGTCTATCTGGAACCCTTCCGCGCCTGCGTGCAGGAAGGAGGGGCCAGGGGTATAATGTCTTCCTACAATTCGGTGGACGGAATCCCTTCCAGCTGCAACAGTACCCTGCTCAAGGATATCCTCAAGGATGAATGGGGCTTCAAAGGTATCGTGGTCTCCGATTATGATGCCGTGGATATAGTCCACAGAAGCCACGGGATGGCCGAGTCGGAAGGTGACGCCCTCGCGCTTTGCATGGAAAACGGACTGGACCTCCAGCTGCACATCACTTCCAAGGACCTGCTGGACCTTGTCAAGGCAGGCAAGATCAGCGAGAAGACCATTGATGAGAGTGCCAGGAGGGTACTCAGGATCAAGTTCGGACTCGGACTGTTCGACGAACCCTTCGTCGATCCAGACAAGGCTGCAGCCATAGTCCGCAACAAGGAGCACAGGCAGCTTGCCTATGAGGCCGCCAGCAAGTCCATGACATTGCTCAAGAATGACGGCATCCTCCCCATCAAACCAGGAAGTGTCAGGAGGATTGGCTTGTTCGGTCCGGCCGCCAACGTCCTAAGCCTCGGCGACTACAGCGGTGCAAGGGGCGGATGGAAAGGCGACGGAGTCACGCCGCTGCAGGGTTTGAAGGACGCTTATGAAGGATCCGCGGACGTGGTACTCAATAAAAACGGCCAGGATGTCAATACCCTTGCCAGGACCTGCGACGTCCTGGTGTTCTTCCCGGCCATCACGGAGGAAGAAGGCCGGGACCGCAGCAGTTTCAAACTGCCTTCTGCCAACGTCATACGTGAGAGGACGCAAACCAACGCGGTGATCATAGCGGACCAGCAGGAATCTATTGTCAGGATCGACCAGGAAAAGATGATCCGCGACCTTGTCGCTACCGGAAAGCCGGTGGTGGTCGTACTCCAGAACGGAGCTGTCATCGATGTCACGGAATGGCTGGACGGTACGGCCGCCGTTATTGACGCCTGGTATCCCGGTGAACAGGGAGGAAGGGCGATCGCGGACGTGATTTCCGGCAAGGTCAACCCTGGCGGCAGGCTGCCTTTCAGCTGGGCCAAGACGATCGGACAGAATCCGATGTATTATTCTATCAAGCCCAGCGGCCGCGGTTACGGCTATGTCGAAAATGACGGAAAGCCCCTCTGGCCCTTCGGTTACGGCCTCAGCTATACTACTTTTGAATACAGCGACTTCACCGTGGCCGAGTCTCTAGGCAAGGATCAGCCCCTGAAGGTGTCCGTCAAGGTGACCAACACCGGAGATGTCGAAGGAGACGAGGTCGTACAGGTCTATATCCATGACGAACTGGCCTCCGTCGCCCGTCCGATGAAGGAGCTGGCCGCCTTCAGGAGGGTGACCCTGAAGCCCGGAGAAAGCAAGATGGTGGAACTGGAAATCCCCTACAGGAGGTTCTCGATGTGGGACAAGGATATGGTCCAGCGTGTAGAGGAAGGATGGTTCGAGGTCTGGGTCGGCCGCAATGCTGAAGAGAAGACCGCCGAAGGCAGGGTATATGTCAGCGGAGGCAATATATCTTCTTAAGGAATGGAGAGGAAATATAAATTGATATTGATATCCGTCCTGTTGCTCGCCGTCCGGCCGGTAACGGCACAGAATATCACACTCGTCAAGCCAGGGGCTGACAGGATCGAATTCAGCCCAATGATCTTCGGGCAGTTCATCGAGCACTTCGACCGGCAGGTTTACGGAGGCATATTCTGTCCCGGCAATCCTCTTTCAGACGAAGACGGTTTCCGAACCGATGTCATCGAGGCGATGAAGGAACTGAAGGTACCGATCGTCAGATGGCCCGGAGGATGTTTCGTATCCTCCTACCATTGGTACTACGGGGTAGGGCCTGACCGTCAGCCGGTCTTCGACAAGGCCTGGCAGGTGGAGGATCCCAACACTTTCGGGACTGACGAATTCGTCAAATGGTGCAGGAAGATAGGGTGCGAACCCTTTATCTGCACCAATGCCGGCACAGGTACGATGGAGGAGATGAGCGACTGGGTGGAATACTGCAACCTGAATGTCGGCAAGTTCGGCCGCCAGAGGATCGCCAACGGCTATCCCGAACCCCACGACGTAAGGTACTGGAGCATAGGCAACGAAAACTGGGGAGGGCATGAACTGGGTGCCAAATCCGTCCAGGAATGGGGTCCGCTCGTCCGAGAATCGGCCAAGTTGATGCTCTCTGCCGACAAGGACCTGAAGTTGTTTGCAGCGGCGCTTCCTGACAAGGACTGGACACTTCCACTGATCAGGACGGCCGGAAACTTTCTTGACTATGTATCCATCCATGGATACTGGGACTTCCTGGCCCATAATGACAATCCCAGCCCCTACCTGACCTGTATGATGAGGACGGACGGCCCTGAGAATGAAATCCTTAACACCATCGGCATCCTCCAGGAAGCTGGATTCGGAGACGGGAAGATCAAGATAGCGTTCGACGAATGGAACCTCCGCGGATGGCATCACCCGTGGCATGGGAATTTCCGCAAGGGATTCGATCTCGAAGCCAGGAAACGGAACGACAGGGCTGCCACCTACACTATGGCGGATGCGGTCTTCGCTTCTTGTTTCCTGAATGCCTGCCTGAGACATTCGGATATTGTCGAGATAGCCTGTTTCTCTCCTATAGTCAATGCCAGGGGCGCGCTTTATGTCTATCCTGAAGGACTTGTGAAACGTACGACCTTCCACGTGCTGTCAATGTACGCCAACCATCTTCTGCCTGTAGTGGTTCCTACGGAGAACAAGGTTGAATCCCTGACCGACGGAGAAGATTCGACGGAAGTCCTGGATATCGTACTCACATCGGACAGGGAGGGAAAGGCTTTCGTCTATGCGGTAGCCAACAAGGATCCCCTCCGGGAACAGGCACTCACCCTGGATTTCAAGGGACTGGGCAAGAGCATACCCAAGAAGGTGAAGGTCAAGGTCCTGTCCGGGAATTCCACGGACGACTACAATGACATTGGTGCAGAAAGGGTGAAGCCCTGCGATGACACCCTTCAGGTCAGGAACGGCAAGGTATCCCTGCCTCCCCACTCAGTGGTTTTAATATTCATTGATTGATGGAAGGGGATAAGAGGTCCCGGCCATTTTTATTATATTTGTCTGATAATACAAGATTATGGCAAGACTCCTTCTGATGTCGGATTTCTCCGAATCCTACGCCAACCAGCTGCTTCAGGGAATAATGAGATACTCCCATGAACACGAACCCTGGGTGGTGTGCAAGATGCCGTTGTCCCTGCGCGACAGTGACAGGATGAACGAGGTTGTCGACTTTGCCGTAAGGTGGAAGGCAGATGCCATAATCGGCCAGTTCCGTCCTTCGGACGACCTGGACAGTTTCAAGAAACACGGAATAATCCCCATCTGCCAGGACTTTCAGCAGAGTTTCCCCGGCCAGATCAATATCAAGGGAGACTATGAACTTGCCGGAAAGATCTGCGCAGACTACCTCATCGAAAAACATCTGAAGAATTTCGGTTTCTTCGGTCTCAAGGGTATAGTCTGGTCAGACGAGAGGAGGAACGGATTCGTCGAAGAGATCCGCTCGAGGATTCCCGATGCCACGATATCGATCCTGGAGAAAGAGAATGTCAGCGAGGCATGGTGGTATGACCTGGACACCTTGACGGAATGGCTCGACTCGCTCCCTAAACCAGTCGCCATATTTGCCTGTGACGACAACAGGGCATACTATATCATCGAGGCCAGCAAGCAGTGCGGAACGGGAAACCGTATTCCCAACGATATCCTTGTGCTCGGAGTGGACAACGACGAATCCCTCTGCCAGCTTTGCGACCCCCAGCTTTCATCCCTGAACCAGGGCACGGAGGAAGCCGGATACAAGACGGCCAAGATGATCGACGAACTGCTAGCCATTCCGGCGGAGCAGCGTTTCGACAAGGTCGATGACATAACCGTTGAGCCCACTTTCATCACCACCCGGCGCTCTTCCGATGCCTTCATCCATGACAACCAGTACATCAGCAAGGTCATGTACTATATCAACAACAATCTTGGCAGCCATCTGTGCGTCAATGATATAGTCGCCCAGGTTCCAATGTCCAGGCGCCTGCTCGAAAGTACCTTCAGGAAGGAAATGGGGTTGTCCATCTACCAGTATATCCTCCAGATCAGGACGGAGAAGATGAAAGACCTGATCATGAACGGCAGAAGCCCGCTGGAGGCTGCCGACGAACTCGGACTGGATTACAAGATAATAGCCCGGAGTTTCAAGAAGATTACCGGATTGACTCCCGGGGCTTTCGCCAAACAACAGACGAAAGAAAGATAGCGATACAATAGCAACACTATGAATATGAAAACTAAACATCTATTTGTAGGACTGCTTGCACTGTTCGTGCTGGCGTCCTGTAACAAAGGCGGCAATGACCCCCGTCTGGTGATTTTCACCTATGACGGCCTGCGCTGGAGCGAGGTCTTCAAGGGTGCTGATTCCGTCTTGATAAACAATCCGGAATTCGTCAGCAACATCGGAGCGACTAAGGCAGCCTACTGGAGGGATACTCCGGAAGAGCGCCGCGAGGCCCTGATGCCATTTATATGGGAGTATGCCTCAACCCACGGATATATGATCGGCAACAGGGACAAGGGTAGTAAGATACAGGTTGCCAACAGTAAGAGCTTCTCCTATCCGGGATACAGCGAAATGTTCTGCGGATATCCTGACGATGAAAGGGTTGACAACAATGACCCTAAGCCGAATCCCAACACCAGCGTACTGGAAGTAGTCAACAGGGATCCTCGTTACAAGGGTCACGTGATGATGTATTCTTCCTGGGAATCCATCAAGTACGCCGTCAACAGCGACCGCGGAGGCTTCCCGGGCAGTTCCGCTTTCGATCCCGGTCTGTCTGACACCCCCGGAACGAAGTTACTGGACCAGGTACAGGCAGGTATGCCCAAGCATATGGGCACCGGCGAGCGCTGGGACAACTTCACCTTCGGATATGCGATGGAGACTATCAAAAAGGATCATCCCAAGGTGTTCTATGTAGGCTTCGGAGATACCGATGAAATAGCTCACGCCGGGACTTACGATGTCTACCTTGACGCGACCCGCTGGACGGACGGTTTCATCCGCAGCATCGTGGAAGCCTGCGAATCCGATCCTTTCTACAAGGGCAAGACGACATATATGCTCCTTTGCGACCACGGACGCGGACGCGGCAGCAAATGGACCGGTCACGGTGCAGACCTCAGGGGTTCAGACGAGACCTTCTTCATCTGCTTCGGCAATGGTGTCCCCGTCCTCGGAGAGACTTCCAACAACGGACCTTTCTACAACAAGCAACTGGCCGCCACCATCGCAGACGTCCTTGGAGTCGATTTCACGCCTGAAAACGGAGTGAAATGCGACCCCATCGATCCGGCGTTCTACAAGGAACCCGAAAAGCCGGAGGCCAAGGCCAGTTTCCCCGCCACCAATGCCGTTCCCAAAGGCAAGGGTCTGGCCTATACTTACACGGAAGGCAATTTCATGAGTGTAGGAGAGGCTGTCGCCGCTCCTGTCAAGGCAAAGGGTGTTACCCCGGTGTTCTCCACCGCGGCAAAGCTCAGGGAAGACCATTTCGGCTTCACGTTCAAGGGACTGGTCAAAATCGAGCAGGACGGACTTTACCTGCTGTCTTTCGCCACGGACGACGGAGCCAAGCTCTGGATTGACGGTCAGCTGATGTTCGACATCGACAGGGACGGAGGCGGTTTCTCCGAATCCTGGATCAATCTTGGAGCAGGATACCACAGGATCGAGGTCCGCTACTTCGAGAACTATGGCGGCGAGACCCTGGAAGTCGGACTTGACGGCCCTGGAATCAGTGTGGAGAACCTGCCGGCAGAGATGCTGTTCCACGAATAGCATTGAAAAGAATTATCTATATTTGTTCATTCGAGAATCCAAATATCATTATATGATGAAAAAAGTATTTGTTATCCTGATTGCATTATTCGCAGTCGCAACTGCAGCCTCCGCTGCAAATTACAAACTCGACGACGAGGCCATCGACCTTGCTATCGAGAACGCAGTCGACGTGTCTCCTTTCGCAGTCATGTCAGAAACTGCCGCTGCCCTCCCTTCAGCACCGGCGACAACCATGATTTCCGCTGAGAAATCCCCCGTGGCAGCCATCCTGCTTACTTTCTTCCTCGGTGGCTTCGGTGTACATCGTCATTACATGGGCACCCGTCCCTGGATGTGGGCTATCTATACCTTCACAGTAGGAGGAATATTCGGTGTCGTCCCCTTTGTAGACTTCATCGTAGAGATAGTCGCCCTGGTCGAGGATAATTCCGTGGCCAGGTACTGCGGTAACACCTCATTCTTCATGTGGGGTTAATGGGACTGCGGATTCCAGTCATTCTGGCAATCATTTCAATTTCCATCTCAGCCGTGGCCCAGAGACGGGTTGCGGCTGAAGTGGAAGTAAAAACCGTTCACCAGGGCAAGGTAACCACGGTCTCCAGCAAGGCGTTCTGCTCTTCTTCCGGAGAACTGATTCAGGTTTTCAACTCGCCTTACACCTACTATACGGTTTCAAATCCCGACGGAGAATTCAAGTTATACATCCCCGGGAAAAACGAAGTCTATTCCAACCGGCGGGAAGATTTCAGCGACAAGGACAATATCCTCTATCTCTTCATATCCGGACATGCCGGCGATATGGGACTCGGCCTGTACGGTTACAGGCTAGCAAAGACCGAGAACGAGGAAGGAGGCTTGATAAAAAGGACATACAAGCCCATCGCTCCAGGAAAGGGAGCGTCGAAGGTGGAACTGGTGCTTGAAAACTACCTTCCAATCTACCTGGCTTATTACAATGAAGGCGGGGCCGTGGTCAGCAGGACATATCTTTCGTCCTATGCCAGGATGCCCAATCTGGTGCTGCCCCAGCGGGTAACATCCATCAATTACACTGCTAAGAAGGACTCCACCGTCGTACGCACGGTGTTCTCGAATATCAAGACTGACGGCAAGGACCCGATGTTCGAATTCCGCGTTCCAAAGGACGCAAAACCCACCGCCATATCTCCGGTGGGCAAATAATCCAGTGATGATCCGCAGGCTGACAGCAGTTCTGGCTCTGCTCCTGGCAGTCGTCCCCAACATAAGCGGACAGGCCCGGAAGATATTCTCATTGCCTGACCGGATGATGTCATCTTCCCGTATCGGAAAGGTTTCCACGATTTCAGGGCCATCCGTTCCACTTCCGGATACTTCAAGGATATCATTCCCCGAAGAAGGAAGCCGGTTCATCTCCGAGGACATAGATTTCTATGAATATCTTTCAGGAGAAGGCCTGGATACAGACGCCGTCACACTTCTGCGCGGAAGATATGTTCCTTCGGACACCCTCGATTTCCTCAGGGGCAGGGAACTGTTCTCCACACGCAGATGGACCCAGGCATCGGAACTGCTGGCAAGGATTCCATCCTCTTCTGCCTATTGGACTGAATCATTTTTCCTTGATGTCAATTCGCTGGTATTCCTCGGGCAATACGATTCAGCAGCATCAAAACTTGTCACCGGAGAACAGGCCTTCAGTCATTCCGGAGGTCCTTATAACGAGCTTTACTCCCAGCAGGGGGCCGGACTGGCCCTTCTCAGGAACGACAAAGGGAACTGGCTGCGGTACAGCGGGACCTTTACATATTCGGACTACACTCTGGAGGAAAGCGAACGGATAATGTCGGAGATAGCCGGATCGAGGTTTTCCGGAAAGCAAAGGCATGCAGGCGTCGCCGCTCTTCTGTCCGGAATCGTTCCGGGCGCCGGTAAGGTCTATGCCGGAAGGACAGGCGAAGGTGTAGCATCTTTCCTGACAGTCGGCTCGCTGGCCGCCATAACCGCGGAGAATTGGAACAAGCACGGATTAAAGGACTGGCGTACCATACTGGCCGGAGGCCTGTGCGCCACTTTCTATCTCGGAAACATATACGGTAGTTATATTTCAGTAAGTATCGAAAAGGATGAACGGACGAAGGCTGAGGATTCCCTCATTATCTATCATCTTCATATTCCTGTTCGCGGCAACTTCCGTTAAAGGACAGACCGCCGAAGGACTCGATGCACTGGAACAGGCGCTCCGGTGGGAAAAGGTCGTATTCACCAGTGAAGACCAGGACCGGATCAACGATGCCCTCCTCCAGAAAGCGGGCTGTTATGCAGCCGCCTCAATGCCGGAAGAAGCGCTCAGGACCATCGACCGGATCCCGTTGTATATGCTGGACAGGGATGCCGCCGGGAAGGTCCTGCTGCTCAAGTCGGAATTATGCCGGGAAACCGGTGACTTCGGCGCCGCCCTGGGATACCTTGAGGAAAGCGGGAAGGCCGCTGATTTCCCCGAGAGATACGCCGTGCTCCTTGCCCTTGCAAGGCGGTATGAGGAATCCCTGGAGCAATCGCTCATCTGCACCGGAAACGACGTGAACCGGAGCAAGGCCGTGTCCGGTCTCTTCCGGAAAGCTCCGGGGCTGAAAAACGAGAGTACGGCAACCCTGCTGTCCTTCATACCTCCTTTGGGACAGATATACCTTGGAAAACCGGCGGCAGGCCTCGCGTCGATGGCCTTGAATGCGGGTGCTGCAGGATTTACCGTATGGCAGCTCATCGGACATAACTGGATAACGGGAATCCTGGGCGGCGGGATCCTACTGAACGAAACTTTCCTGAAGGCCAATATGGCCAGGAATGTATCCGGAGTGGAGGAAGCGAACCGGGCCGCCGCAAAGGAATTTGCGCGTTCCCTTGAAAACCTGCTTGATTATCACTATATTCACGCAAGCAATAATCATTAGGACCATGTATACATCAGTCAATGACGGCGACAGGTTCGTCATAAGCATAGACAATCACCAGGAGCTGGTTTCTACGCTGGCCGCATTCTGCAAAGACCAGGGGATCCTTGCCGGAAAGGTCGACGGGATAGGAGCCGTCAACAGCGCTACGCTGAGATTCCTCGACCCTGCGACCAAGAAATATGTCGACAGGACCTTCGACGAGCAGATGGAAATATCCAGCCTTGTGGGCAATATTTCCGAAAAGGACGGTAAACCATATCTCCATCTCCACGTCAACCTTGGAAGAAGGGACTATACTGTCGTTGGAGGCCACCTGCTCTGCTGCACGATCAACGGTGCCTGCGAACTCACCGTCACGAGACTGCACTGCAATCTCGGACGCCATTTCGATGAGGAAACCGGCCTCAACCTGTACACACTTTAGTCATCCCGCCTTGGAAGAAAGAATCAACATAGTCCACTGCCCGCTGGCAGAAGTCAAGGTTGACGGAAACTCCCCGGTGTTCATCGTTTGCGACCGGAATGTCCGCTACGTGGCTGACAGGATCGGCGTGAAGGCTAAGGGAATATTTGAAACCGACGCCACCGAACAGGCAAAGAACCTTGACACCGTGATAGCCATAGACCGCTGGCTCATGGGCCAAGGGGCCGACAGGGATGCTTTCGTACTTGGGATTGGAGGAGGAATAACCACCGATCTCACCGGCTTCGCGGCATCGATATACAAGAGGGGCGTACGCTTCGGATTCATACCCACGACCCTGCTGTCACAGGTCGATGCCGCTATCGGCGGAAAGAACGGAGTGAACCTGGACTCCTTCAAGAACATGATAGGTGTCATCCGCCAGCCTGAAGTGACATTCATCTGCCCTGAGCCCCTGGACACACTGCCGGAGCCGCAACTGCTGGCCGGAGCCGCGGAATTGCTCAAAACTTTCATAATCCGGAATGAAAACGGACATTACGAGGAAACGGTAACTCTTCTATCCGGGAAAAAGTATTCTGAATTGGGCAAACTTATAGCCGCAGCTGCAGAAGTCAAAGCCGGAATCGTCGGGCGGGACCCCTATGAACACGGCGAAAGACGCCTCCTCAACCTCGGACATACCTTCGCCCACGCGATTGAAAAGATGTCGGATGAACGCATCTGTCACGGTGAAGCCGTGGGGATGGGAATGGTCCTGGCTGCAAGGCTTTCAGAAAGACTTGGCCTGGCCGGCGAGGGATTCGCCGGCAGGATCGAGGCGGACCTCAGGTCCTGCGGACTGCGTACCGTATGCCCGTTCAAGGCCGGAGACCTGGTCGGGGCCATGAAGAAAGACAAGAAGGCGGAAGGTGGCATCGTCCATTTCGTGCTTCCTCTCGGTATCGGGCATGTGGAAACCAGGGACCTGCAACCGGAAGAAGTGGCGATACTCCTGGAACAATAATCGACTATGATCTGCACCACCATACAGGGCCATACCCTCGAAGAAATACTGGAAATACTTGAGAATCACTCCCCCTTCGTCCGTATGGCTGAAATACGGATGGACCGCTGTCCTCTGGATACCGACGCCATAGAAGAGCTGTTCTCGGAGTCAGATACCCCGCTTGTAGCGACCTGCAGGGTGGCCGGAGACGGAAGCGGGACATGGGAAGAAGCGGAGGCTAAGCTCACCAAGGCAATAGAGGCCGGAGCCGCTTTCGCCGACCTTGAGATCGAAGCTCCCAAAGAGGTAGGAAAAAGGATAAGGAGGGTTTGCAACGAATACGGTACCACCCTTATCCGTTCGTGTCATTTCTTCGATAATATGCCTTCGACTGAAACCTTGACCGAAACCGCGGAAAAATGCAGAAGGTTCGGCGGGGACATTGTCAAGGTCGTCGGAATGGCTGAGAACGAGGATGATGCGTCCAGGATTCTTTCCCTCTATGACGTCGAGGAATTCAAAGGAAAGCTCATAGCCTTTGCGATGGGTGAGGCCGGGAAGGATACCAGGCTGGAGTGTCTCAGAAGAGGTGCTCCATTCACATATTCAGCACTGAATGCGACTGAAGCGGCAGCTCCGGGGCAATGGGAATACGGCAGGATGGAAGAGAAGGTATTCGGAAAACGTCCGTCCATCGGAGGAAGCAACGTGCTTTCCGTTCCTGCTTCCAAGAGCTTCGCACAAAGGGCTATCATAGCCGCATCACTTTGCAAGGGAGAATCCAGGCTGAGCGGTTATTCCGGCTGCGGGGACAACGAATCCGCGATCGCAGTCGCGAAAAGGCTCGGGACTGATGTAAGGGCAGAAGGATCGACCTTGATCATAAACGGATCCCCTTCTTCGCCCATGGTGCTTGCCGACGGCCCGGTATCCGTCGGAGAATCCGGCCTCCTGACGCGCCTGATGATTCCGATACTCGCGGCCATCCAGTCCGGTTCGGAAACCGGAATATCAGGGGAAGGGACCCTGCTTCACCGGCCACTCAAAGGAGCGTCGGAAATCATGGCCAGGTTCGGCACCATACTAAGGCCGCTGGGAGCCAATGCTTCCGGAGAAATCAAGGTGCCGCTGACCGTGCAGGGACCTTTACTATCCGGCAAGGCAGACATTTCTGGGAAGGACGGGTCGCAGCTGATCTCGGGGCTTCTGATGGCCCTCCCGCTCCTCCCGGGAGATTCAACCATACATATCCATGATCCCAAGAGCATTCCTTACATGTTCATTACGGTGGACGTGCTGCGCAAATTCGGTATCCGGATAGGCAGCGAGATGGAAGGCGACGAGGAGTTCATGGAGACGCAGGACTGGGGTCTGTGTACCGGAATAACATTCAAGATCAAGGGTGGACAGGAATACAAGCCCGCAGAATTCGATATCGAGGGCGACTGGAGCGCTGCGGCCAACTTCCTGGTGGCCGGAGCACTGTTCGGTAAAGTCCAGCTTGAAGGCCTGGACACCACTTCCCTGCAGGCGGATATTTCAATAATGGATATCCTGATGGACGCCGGAGCCAGCCTGTCCCAGACGGATTCCGGTGAGGCCAAGCCGGGTACCGGAATGATAACTGCCCAAAGAGCTCCGTTGAGAGCCTTCGAAACCGACCTGAACAATTGTCCGGACTTGTTCCCCATCGTTTCCGTACTGGCCGCCTTCTGTAACGGGACCAGCAGGATACAGGGATTCAGGAGGCTTGCCGGAAAGGAAAGCGACAGGGGGAAGGCAATCCTGGAGATGCTTGGTAAGATGGGTGTCGAAGCCTTCGCTGAAGGTGACGTGATGACGGTGTCAGGACAGACCCTGGAAAGCAGGCTGCTGAACGGGAACTTGCTGAAAGGAGGTAATTATTCTTCTTCCAATGACCACAGGATGGCGATGGCCTTGACCGTGGCATCCATTGGGGCTGACGGACCCGTAGTCATCGACGATACCGCCTGCGTAGCCAAATCCTTCCCGGGATTCTTCGATACCTGGAAGGAAGCACTTACCGCCCAAGGGTGATATCCCAATAGGAAGTACCTTTTTCCATCAGCGACAGGGTTGCGATTATCCAGCTCTGGATCCAGCCCGTAAGGGTGCTCTGGGCTCCCCAGCCTGCGTCGGCATTGGAGGCCCAATAGTCCCAGTTCCGGTAGTTGAACGCACGGAACCAGGCACCATCGACGCTTTTATACTCATCGCTCCTGGCCTGGATCCTGATCAGGAATTCCGCCAGGGAATCCGCAGTTTTCCGGATTTCAGGATCACCCGTAGCACAGGCCGCTTCGTTCAGTCCGAAAACGGCGAAATTGCAGGTATAGAGCATGTCCGCCACGGGATCCCCGTTCCGGAAGATCAAGGGAGCCTCGCCACGGCCGTATTCTTCATTGCTGCGCTGTGAGCCATACTGTCCTTTGGAAGGGTCTCCAAGTTCTTCACGTATGGCTCCGCACTCGACCTGGTTCCTGGCGATATCGGAAGCAACGAGTTTCAACCAGGCCAGATGCTCCTCCGTAGGACTCACCCTGTACAGCCACGCCAGCGGAAGGATCATCCTTCCCTTCTCCTGCTGTATTCCGTTGGTCCAGTGCCATTCATCGGGATATGCGGCCATGGTAAGGGATATCCCTTTCTCTGCAAGGTCCAGGTATTTCCTGTCCCCGGTGTTTGCATACTGCCAGAGATAGCAGGCCCATATCCAGCTTTCATAATGAGGGTGAGGATTTATGATGTCCCTGTTCCGGTAATACTCCAGTCCGTTTTTCTGTATGTCCTGCTCGTGGAGCCTCGCCCCGCGGAAACCGTTCTTCCCGGTCGTAAGGTAGTTGGCATCTATGGCCTCTGCGATTTTCTGGTCCCATTTGTCAGTACCCAGGACCCGGCTTGTCAGGATGGTACCCAGGATCGACCTGGCGTTGTCGTCGCCGTAATAGACCCATTTATGGGTATAAGCCCAGCCGAGAAGTCCGTAGGTGGGGCTCTGGGGATCGTCACGCGGACCGTCCCGGAACTCTTTGAAGGAATAGTCGGAAAGACGCTCGGCGATGTTCTTATATTCCTGGTTGTCAAGTAGTTCTCCGGCAAGGGCGAAGGCCATTGCGGACTCTCCCTGAATGTCGTCCCTTATCCAGTACCTGTATGCCTGGCGTCCGTCCTTGTAAATTGCCGAGCAGTGACCTTCAAGGACTCCCAAGGTACCGTCACCGTTCTCCGCGTCCGCCGGAAGCTCCGGTCCCACAGGCATCAGGCCATCTCCCTGATAATGCATGAGCCAGGATTCCTTCCAGGACGGATGGATAAGGAAATGTCCGTTGAAAAACCATTCGATACCCTTCCGGACGGCCTGGACCCTGGCAGAAGCCGGCAGTTTTCCTTCCCTGGCATATGCCGGAGCGATCAGCGATGGCCAGGATTTGAATTCGACCTTGCTTCCGGTCAGGTCGGAAAGCATTCCTTCCCAGAAAACCTTCCACTTGCTTTCAGGCATGAATCTCAGCCTTGCGAAATCACTGAGTTTGGAAGTGCTTATCCAAAGATTCCCGTCCTGCTTGAATACAAGTGGGCTGCTGGGAGTTCCTTCCAGTCCGAACTCGGCCTTGTCGAAACCGGCTACCCTGGCTATCACCATCACAGGATTCTCAGCCTCGGCCCGGTAATATACGCTCCTGTTGATGGTGAGCAGATCCATCGGAGACAGTCCGCCTATCGGAGAAGTCACCACGACCCTTTCCAAGTCGATCTCTTCCAGATCCGGTTCCCGACCGCCTTCACAGACCGCAAACTCGGCGAAGACGCGGAGACCTTTATCATTTATCATCTCCCTCTGGCCGTTGGTGATTACCTGGGTCTTTTCAGGATATCCGCTTCCAAGCAGCAAAACGGCCGACCCCGGTTTCGCATTCTCCAAAGCTTCAGCAGAGGAATGGTATACCTTCAGCCTGAAACCCTCAGAACGCAGATGCCTCACAAGGTCGTTGTCTTCCCGGTCACAATGGACATAGATCCTGCTTCCGCATCCAACTGCAATGAGCGACACAAAAGCAAGGATCAGAATCTTGGTAATTCTCATATCTATTTCCTGTATAATGCAAATATCGCCGAGCCCGATCCGGACATGGCGGCATAGACTGCGCCGCTGTCGTACAGGGACTGCTTGACGGCAGCCAATTCAGGATGCTTCCTGAAAACCGTAGCCTCGAAGTCATTCACCACCAAGTTATTCCATTCCTCCACCGGCCGCAATAAAGCCTCCTTCAATCCAGTCGGAGGGACTACTGATGCCTTGGACGCCTCGCTTCGCTCGGCCCCACCGCTCGCTTCACTTCGTTCCGCTCCGGTCCCCCCTCTTAACGTGCCGAGGGTGGCAGTGTCCCGGGCATCAGTAGTCCCTTCGACAGAATTTCGGGGAATGATACCATCGTAAGCCTCCTTGGTGGAGACGGATATGCCCTCGGGGACAAGAACCTTGACTTCGTAGCCGGAAAGGTCCAGATCGAAGGGCTCCAGGATTTCCCCGCGGCCGGTCCCGAACATCGGCCTGTTCCAGATGAAGAAAGCGCAGTCGCTGCCGAGCCTGGAAGCATATTCGGAAAGCTTCCCGTCCGAAAGTCCGAGGCAGCAAAGCTCATTGAGAGCCTTCAGCGTGAATGCCGCATCCGCCGATCCGCCTCCGAGTCCTGCTCCCACCGGAGCCTTCTTTTCAAGGAATATCTTGACGGGAGGCAATTTGAAATCCCCGGCAAGCAGGTAGTATGCTTTGGCACAGAGATCCTTTAGCGGATCCCAGTCTATCCCCTCTTCCCGGGCGATTGTGATCATCAGTTTCCCGTCCTCGGAAATGCCCTGGACCGGATTATCACCGTATCTGGCAAAAAGGGCCGATGAAGTACGGCTGTAGTCGTCGCCGGAGATGACTTCCAGAGTGTCGCCGAACTCATGGCACGGGACGAAGAGCGTCTCGATGTCATGGTATCCTTCGGGCCGCTTGCGGATCACGTTCAGCCCGAAGTTCAGCTTCACATTTGTCCGGAGGATCATAAGGCTAACGAACGGATGGCTTCTTCAATCCTCTGTACCAGGGCCTCATCTTCGATTCCATCCAGCACCGGAGCCACGAACGAAATCATCTGCAGCACCTTGGCCTCGTCCTCGGGGATGCCCCTGGACCTCATGTAGAACTGCTCGTCCTCATTGAGTTTTCCGACGGTAGCTCCGTGGGAACACTTGACGTCATCGGCATAGATTTCCAGCTGGGGTTTGGTATTCACGGAAGCCTCTTCGGTCAGGACTATGTTATGGTTCTCCTGATAGGCTTCGGTCTGCTGGGCATCGGGTGCGACTATGATCTTTCCGAAGAAAGCGCATTTGGCCGAACCGGCGGCGATGCCGTTGAAAAGCTGGCGGGAAGTACATCCTCCGACACGATGATTCATCGTGATTTCGAAGGTAACCTTGTCGGTACCTGAACTGAGATAAAGCCCCTTGAGGTTCACCTCAGCACCGGGGCCTGTCAGGTCCAAGGTCAGCGGAATCCTCGCGGAGATACCCGGAAACACCAGGATCGTGACATCCAAGGAAGTCCCGGCCTCCACCACGAATGATGAAGGTATCTCCTGTCCGGCCAGGTAGACCTTTTTAGAACTGCTCGAAACCATCTTTTTCGATTTTGTCAATCAGTTCCCTGCCACCGTCTGCCACGATTCGACCGGCTTTCAGCACATGGACGGCGTCCGGCCTGACATATTCCAGAAGCTTCTGGTAATGGGTTATGACTATCGCCGACTTTTCGGGAGTATGGAGAGCGTTGACACCGTCTGCCACTATCTTCAGGGCATCCACGTCCAGTCCGCTGTCGGTCTCGTCCAGGATGGCGAGCACAGGATCGAGCATTGCCATCTGGAATATCTCGTTGCGCTTTTTCTCTCCTCCGGAAAAGCCCACGTTGACCTCCCTCTTCGCGAACTCGGGCTTCATCTGTACAAGGGCCATCTTCTCCTTCATGAGTTTCAGGAAGTCGCTTCCCTTGACGGGCTCGAGACCTTCAGCCTTGCGTTTGGAATTGATGGCCGTCTTCATGAAATTGGTTATCGTGACACCCGGTATCTCTATCGGATACTGGAACGACAGGAATATACCTGCCCAAGCCCTTTCCTCCGGTTTCATCTCCAGAAGGTCCCTGCCCATGAACTCGATGGTGCCTGCGGTAACCTCGTATCCGGGCTTTCCTGTAAGGATGGCGGAAAGAGTGCTCTTGCCGGCCCCGTTGGGTCCCATTATGGCGTGGATTTCTCCCTTTCCGATCTCGAGGTCGATTCCCTTCAGGATCTCCTTATCCGCTATTCCGGCGTGCAAACCGCTTATTTTCAATAATATCTCAGACATTTCCTTCTTTATTTCCCGTCTCTGTAAAGTTTGAACCAAGTCCAGAGGGACCATATTCCATTTATCAGGTAGAGAGCGCTGACAATAGGCATGAATACGAGCCCTGCGCTCAGGTATAGAGTAATGTTAGCCGCGTTGACCACCAGCCACACGATCCAGCAGTCCCATTTCTTCTGTGCAGACAGGAACTGTGCAAGCAGGGTGAGCATCAGCACGAATGAATCCAGCCATGGTGTAGGATCCGGACTGAAGGTTCCGACTCCCCATCTGGTCCCAAGCTGGCTGAGGACATATCCCCAGACAGCACCTGCGGCAACGACGACGGTCAGAGCGATGCACCAGCCCCTCATGTCCAGCCTGCTGACCTTCAAGGCAGAGGCGTCCTGGGAACTCCTTTCGCCTTCCTTGGGATGGGTCCATCTCCAATGGCCGAAGGCATTGATCGCAAAGGCAATCGGTTGAAGCAGCATTGCCGAATAAAGGTGTCTCTGCCAGAACAGGATGAACAACAAGATGTTGTACAGGTAACCCACCCAGAAATTGTACTTGTTGTTGCGACCCGCCATGACCACGCAGGTCAATCCGGCGATGACACCGAACAGCTCCAGCCAGCTTACTCCGGCGCCTCCCAACGTAAAGGCTATATTATTTATATCGAATATGTTCATCATCCAATCGATCCTTCAAGTGAAACCTGCAACAGTTTGGTGGCTTCCACGGCAAACTCCATCGGAAGCCTGGAAAGCACTTCGTGCGCGTACCCGTTGACGATAAGGCCTACGGCATCTTCCGGATTAAGGCCCCTCTGGTTGCAATAGAACAACTGTTCGT